>Ga0209690_1002407_pt1 | contig 10620 bp, 12 predicted proteins | sample GraSoiAngelo_150_FD_186164 | JGI IMG/M metagenome (GOLD analysis project Ga0209690, IMG submission 186164) | Grasslands soil microbial communities from the Angelo Coastal Reserve, California, USA - 14_1009_09_40cm (SPAdes) (version 2) | ecosystem: Environmental > Terrestrial > Soil > Grasslands ...
AGTCAACGAAAATTTGCAAGATTCTCACGTCAATTTTTGGAGCGCATGCGCCTGCCAACCACGAATGGACACCAGTGAACACTGATTCGCAGATGATTTTTTCTGTGTATCCGGGGAGCACACGCGCCTTCGCGCGTTAACGCCCGTCCGGCTCGGACTTTCGGCGCCCTCGCCGAAACTAACTTTATCCGGGGCAATCTGCCTGATTTGCGGATTCAAACCGTTTCGAAGATTCGGGTCATTCGTGCCTATTCGTGATTAAAAATTACGCTGCCGCAGGTCACGCCGGCTTCAGCCTTCTGCAGCTCACACAAGTCGATCACCCGGACGCGAAACCCTCGCTTCTCAAGCAGCGCGCGGGTCTTGGGAAAAGAAGCAGGAATGATCACAACATCGTTGATCAGCAGTGCGTTCGCTGCGGCTCGCTCCTCAACAGGAACGTCCAGCAATTGAAACCCGCGAAATCGCGCCGCATCGACCCAGGCTCGATTGATGAAGACGGTATCGTTGCCAACGTATGAGCACGCGCTTTTGAGATGAAGGCACCTTCTCACCTCGACCGCCTGCACGTCGTAGTCGAACGACTGCAGAACGTCGCGCAACTGCGCCATGCCTTCCCGATTTGTGCGTTGCGATAACCCGGCAAATACGCGGCGACCGACGCGCAGCACGTCTCCGCCATCCAGAGTCGCAGGTTCGCGGAGAAACTTGAGTGGTCGGTAATGGGAGAGCGCGTCCGCCAGACTGCGCGCTTCCGGCCGCCGGGCTGGCGCTCCCATGATCGAGATGACGGCGACCTCGTCTAGCACCACCACCGCATCCTCTACGAACACAGCATCCGGGAGTTCCGGCTCCGCAGGAAGGGACACGACCCGAACCCCCAGTTCGGCGAGGCAATCTTGATACGCTTTGTGCTGCGCAATTGCTTTGGCGAATTCAATCGGCTGGCGCGCATGAAACGACAGCTGGCAATTGCTGATGCTTGCGCTTACCTCACGAGTGATGGCCGTCAGCGACATGCTCGAAGAACGAAGTTACAAGCTGAGACGCATCAAAAGCGAATAAAATTAAGATTCAAGAGCTGACTCCGCTTATTTTCTGGCTCAACGAGCGAAGTCGCGTTTCTAGTTGAAGCGCCGGAATCGTATCAGAGTCCTGCCGGCTCTGCATTGTTGTTTCGGCTCCGCAGTTACGGGCCGCAACCGGGCGTCAGATTGCCGTGGTTGTAATCAGTTAGCAAGCCTGATGGCGACGAATAACGTTCCATTCGGAATCAAGGGATTTTCAGAATAAACACATCCTTACGACCGCCCTCAACTCCCCAGTTACTTGTAAATGCGACCAAATGGCCGTCGCGACTAATGTCCGCACGCGGACTCGCATAATAATCGCCTCCGTAAATTGAAAAGTGATGCGCCATTCGGCGCACCGACCCACTCCCGTCCGTAGCTACCTCGTAAATTTCATCATGAAATGGGCCATCCGGCGTCCCATCTGTACCTGAATAACTGCTGAGCAAGACCCACTTTTCATTATTCGCTAACATGGAGACATGGTAATCCTGGGTCCAGTCATCTCGATAATTAATGAGTGGATAAAACGAATGTGGATTAGCCAGAGTCCGATAGGTAACTTGGTTGTTCCAATTGTCAGCGCCGACGACAATCTTGTTTCCATTATCGGAATGCCCAGGCGCATAGTCAGGGCCGTTGTCTGTTAGATTTTCAACTGTTAAAGTTTTCAAATCCACTACTTGAACCTCAATAGCTCCAGCTCCCTGTTGACCCGTTTTTACAGCCAGATATCTTCCTGATTTATCAACCTGAACTTCGTCCAGTTGAGTCGTATTCACATTATAAATCACTTGATTGGTATCCCGTTTCCAAACCAAATAACCTACGATGTTGTATCTCCTATCGCGGCGAGTAAAAGCGAAAACATTATCGTTCTTAATGCTTTTACTCATCTGCCACAGGTAATCACCAGGATTATACTGGGAAGTAAAGTCAGCGATTAGGGTGTAAGTCTGTGTAGCTGCATTGTAAGCCCATAAATGCATTCCAATATTGTCGTGAGCATAAATGACATCGGGATCAGACCCACTCCAGATGGCATCCTCCCAACCAACGCTTCCCCCTATCGGAGTAGGAGTATCCCAGATAGCTTTGTCGATGATTGTGAAATTGACGGGATCGAATCGATAGAGCAGTGGAGCGATGCCACTATGAACCAAAAGCCGCGTGTTGTTGACATTGAACGTTGGCCAATACGAATAGGCATTCACACAGTCAGGGCCATCATTGGCATCCGTCAGCCGCATAATTGTGGTCTCAAAGGTAGGATCAATAATCGTTCCTCCAGCCGCAGGCAGAGGAGGAGCTGGAGGCACAGGATACGTACCGTAATCTCGCTTGATCTCCGCAAAAACATTTATTGATAAAACGATTTGAAAAATAGACACTGATCCAATCAATCGAAATAAAGAGAAGCGATGTTTCTTCATAGTTTTTGACACGATATTTTGCCTGCATTCGTGTTGTTTGTGTCTTCTGTGGTTAAACCATCAGCCAGTACATCGAACGACTCAGATTGGGTCGATGAGTCTGGGCGAGTAGGTGGAAATGATTCGACATCAACACACAGCCCAGCGTCGGAACCTCGTAGCGAGCACAAGAGCGCTCCAGCAGTTTCACTAACCGACCTCGATCCTGCTGGTCCAGGAAAACCGCTCGCTTCTCATTGCCTCGGGCGCGCAGATGATAAACCGCATCCTTAAGTTCAACCCGCAAGGGTCGCGCCATTTCCCCTTTTCAGGCGGCCTGGCGTAAATGTCAAATACATAAACATTTGACATTTTCTGCCGCGAACTCGCCAAGGCTGAATCTATTTGAGCGTAGCGTGAAACGCGGCGTCGAGTCTTGTTTCTTTCTCGTCCGCGCTTGTCTTGGCGGTCCCGGTGAGATCTTTGCTTGAAGGATTGTCGATCTTGAGTTCGAAGATTCCTGAGACACTCGACTGCCGGCCGTTCAGGTGCACGTCAGACCGAAAAACTTTTCCTTCTTTGTCGAGAAAGAAAACCACTCCGCTCCATTTCGAGTGGTCCAGCATCATGTCGAACTCGCTCTCCCATTTTTCGACCGGAAGTTTCTGGTCGCTGATCAAGAGAACAATGGGCTTGCGCTCATCTTTTTGATCGACAAAGGCGACCGCGAACTTCAGCTCGGCGGTCGCCGCATCGTAGGTGAGCGATCCTTTGGCGGAGCCGGCGGGCAGATCAGTGGCGGCTCGGTCGCAGTTGGTGGCGGAAAACACGGCTAAGATCGAGATCACGCGAACGACCGACAACGAACTCGCCTTCGCACGGCTACTCCGAGAGTCTTCGCGAGCAGGCGGGCGCGGCAGGCTGTTCGTGGGTTTCTTCATTGGCCGCGAGCGTATCGGCCCTGAACCTGACGTACAAGAACCAGAATTGTGTTGCTTTGCTCTCTCCTAACGAGCGGTCGACAATCCGCGCACTCCAGCCAGTAACCGATCTACTTCTTCCGATGTGGTGTAGCAGGCACAGCCGGCGCGGACCAGTCCGTGCGGAGTTTGGCCCAGTCGTTCGACCACTGTCATCGCGTAGAAGTCGCCGTGTGAAAGGAAAACTCCCCGCCCCACCAATTTCTCGGCTACCTCAATCGACGGCACGCCGTTCACAGTGAACGCAATCGTCGGTGTGCGCGCTGTGCCGGGCGGCGGTCCGTAGAGACGGACGCTTTCTATTTCGTGCAATCCATTCCAAAGTCGCGTGATTAATGCGTCGCCGCGCTCGTGTAGTTGCGCGAGCGCAGCGTGCAAGCGTTCCCGCCGCGCCGGGCCCGGAGCAAGCGACGCGAGAAAATCCACGGCAGCGGCCGCGCCTGCGATTCCTTCATGATTCTGGGTGCCAGTCTCGGCCCGTTCCGGTGCTGAATCGGGCGCGGGGATTAGTTTTGGAAAATCGATCGAGCTCAGCAGATCGTGTCGGCCGTAAAGAATTCCGATGTGCGGGCCATAGACCTTGTAAGCAGAACAGGCAAGGAAGTCGCAATTCCAATCGCGCACATCGATCAACCCATGCGGAGCGTAATGAACTGCGTCGACAAAGATTTGCGCGCCTAAGGAGTGAGCCATTTCGCCGGCGCGCCGAACATCGTTGATCGTGCCGAGAGCGTTCGATGCTGCGGCGATGGCGACCAACTTCGTGTGTCTGGTTAACTGCCGAGAAAAATCGTTCCAATCCAGTTCACCGGTTTCAGGAATCATTTTCACCATGCGCACGTTCACGCCGGTTTCTCTTTCTAGCGTCCGCCAAGGCGCGATATTGGCATGATGATCAAGCTCCGTGACCAAAATCTCGTCGTCGCGTTTGTAGCCGCGACTGAGAGCGCGCGCGAGGTGGAAGGTTAATGTGGTCATATTGGCGCCAAACACGATTTCGGTCGGGCTTGCGTTCAGAAAATCGGCCAGCGCACTCCGGGCGGAATCGATGATCGCGTCGGTCTCCTCGCTTGTGGGGTAAGCCCAATGCGTATTGGCGTTGCGGTGATAAAGATAATTGTTCATTGCCTCTACCACGGTGCGCGGCACCTGAGTGCCGCCGGGCCCGTCGAAGTAGGCGACCGGGTAACCGTTATGAGTGCGTTCGAGTGCAGGAAAACATTTCCTGATTTCTGCAGTCGACGTGGCGGCGGCGGGCGACAGCATGGAGGTGTCGTTCATGGCGAGTGACATTGAAGTTCGATATGCCTTGGTCTGCAATTGCGCTTTCTGTCCGAAGGCGACGTCGTTATCAAGGTCGGTTGCGGCACTGGCACCACCGCTGGCTATTGACACTTCCTTTGTCTTCAGCCCGGTCGACTGTGGTCGTAAGGAACCTAGGAAGGAAGAAGTAAGAGTTAAAAATTAGGAAGTAGGGGAAACGCCGAATCTCGACGTCAGAATCAACATTGCCTTCACGAGGCGAGAGAGCTAAAGCTCGTGCCAGAACTTTCCGAGGAGATCCCGGTGAAAACCATTTCGAGAACGACGCTGGAATATTGGGCGTTGATTGCGGAGATCGCCGGCGCAATCGCAATCGTTGTGTCCGTCATTTACCTGGGGGTGCAGATTCGGGCGAATACGAAGGTCCTCCGCAGTCAAGCTCACTACAATGCGTTGTCGCTCGCCCAACGGCCTTTCGAGATGGCGATCGCGGACCAGGGCTTGGCCGATTTAATCGAAACGTCTTATGCGTCCCCCGAGAAGTTGAGCCAGCAACAGTGGTTTCGATGCGCCAACTATTTGTTCATGCAATTCAATTCCTGGGAATATTTGTACTATCAAAACATCGATGGCTCTATTCCCAAGCAACTCTGGGTCGGCGCCGACGCCTACTTGAAAGAACTGGTCGAGACGAAACCGGGACTCAAACGTTTCTGGTCCGAGTACCAACATGCCTTCGATGACCCGTTTCGTTCCTATGTGACCAACGAATTCGCGAAAAAGACTTCGCTGGAGACGCCACTCGGCGGAACATCAGGCCCGAATGAGAACTGATTGACAGAGGACAACCGCCTTCGCCAAGGCTGGCGAGCCGCGGAGGACAGTCGTCAGAATTTAACCATATTTCGGAAACAAGGAGAGTACATCATGAAAGAATTTGATGGAAAGGTTGCACTGGTAACTGGCGGAGGATCAGGAATTGGCCGCGCGACGGCGATCGCGTTTGCTCGCGAAGGCGCGAAGGTCGTCATCGGTAATCGCAATGTTCAGCGCGGCGAGGAAATGGTCTCGATGATTCGTGACGCCAGCGGACAGCCAGCTTTAAACGGACCGACGTTTTGGTTGCGCCTGATATCGAGGCGTTGGTGGACTACGCGGTGAAGACGTATGGCCGGCTCGATGTAGCCTTCAACAACGCCGGCATTGAAGGCGACGTGGGGCCGCTGATTGAGCAAACGGAAGCGAACTACGACGCGGTGATGAACATCAATGTCAAAGGCGTCTGACTCTCCATGAAGTACGAGATCCCCCGGATGCTGAAGCAAGGCGGCGGCGCGATTGTGAACTGCTCATCGGTCGCGGGATTGATCGGGTTCCCAGGGGTGGCGATCTACATTGCTTCGAAACACGCCGTCATTGGACTGACGAAAACCGCTGCCCTGGAGTATTCCGCGCAAGGGATTCGCATCAACGCGGTCAATCCCGCGGTGATCGACACGGAGATGGTCGATCGCTTTGCTGATGGCTTGAATATGAAAAAGGACGATTTTTCTACCTTACATCCCATCGGGCGTATTGGTCGGGTCGACGAGGTGGCCAACGCCGTTCTGTGGCTGTGTTCCGGCAAGGCGTCTTTTGTGACGGGGCACAGTCTGATTGTCGACGGCGGATTCACTGCCCGGTGATGCAGCAACGATTTGAAAGTTTTCAGGTGAGATTCGCCTAGATAAATCGTGGACTGGCGTGGATCCTGTGGCCGTAGTTAACGCAGCTGTGCGGCGTGTTTGCGTCGATTTGGACGCGCATTTGTCCGGCTCGCTGCGATCAAATGAAGAGATTCCGAAATGGACATCAAACGAAGTGGCTCACAGCCTTCCGGCAAAGGACCGGCAGACTATTTCACGGGCACAGTTCGCATTGGCCCGCTGTTCGAGGCACCCGAACCGGCGCGTGTTGACTCGTGGTCGCCCGATCACTCGCCGCTTCCCAAGCGGCTTCACGGTCTATCCGTCGGCCTTCCCGGCACGACGTATTCGTGGCGCAACGACCCCCGTGGTTTCTCCAGTTAAATCTAACCTGTGGCGTGAACCGGTGCCACGGCGGACAGTGCATCAAAGCAAAGAAAGGAATCATAATGGAAATCAAAAGAAGTGGATCACAGCCTTCGAACAAGGGGCCAGCTGATTGGTTTACGGGTACCGTCCAAATTGATCCTTTGTTCCAAGCACCCGATCCGGCACGCGTGGCCTGCGCAAGCGTCACGTTTGAGCCGGGCGCCCGCACCGCCTGGCATACACATCCACTTGGTCAGACGTTGATCCTCACGTCCGGCATTGGGTGGGTTCAATGTTGGGGCGGCCCGATCGAGGAAATCCGGCCGGGCGATGTGGTCTGGTTTGTGCCGGGTGAAAAGCATTGGCACGGCGCTACGCCGACCACTGCGATGACTCATATCGCCATTCAGGAGGCGCTCAACGGCAAACCGGTCGACTGGATGGAGAAGGTCAGCGAGGAACAGTACAAAAGAAGTTGAGATGTTGAGGGTTGAGAGTTGAGTGAAATACGGAAGGCAGAATGGAGCGAGCGGGGCGAGCGACATAGAAGGTAAAGCTGCGAGGGCAGCAGCGAGCGAGTGCGGGCAGCGAGCGAGTTTCAATTAAGATTTAAGAAGTTCTGATCGGACCACAGTTGAACAGAAGGAAAAAGAGAACAAAAGTTGGCGCTGAGACTCCGGTTACTTTGACCCGAAACAGTTGCCGAAAGAATTGGCCGGCGTGGAATGGCTGGCAAAGAGCTGAGGACCGAAGGAGATTTGTGTCAATACTGCCTCTGACCCCTTGAATTGCGCGCCCTGACGAACTGGGTGATCTACTTTTTGCCGTCGTCAATCTGGTGCGCAAAACCAACTCGACGCCGAAACCGTACTGGCGGCTGCGACGGAGAGATTCATCACGCGCTTTCACGCGTTGGAGCGCGAGTTGCAAAAGCAGAGTCGCAAACTCGGCGAGGTCGATCTCGCGGCGATGGATGAAATTTGGAATCGGGTGAAAGCATCGCCGCAGGAGGCGCATGGCTCGCGTAACCTGTCTGTGTCGGGGCACATTTGCCTCGCCTCTCATCGCGAAGTTCGTGAACACACCGAGGTGAAGCGAAAATCAGGCTCCCTTTCGGATGTCAGCGCTCGACTCGAGATGTGGAAGAGCTGATGGCGTCCTCGGCGCCGCAAGGGAACCAGTCCCGAACGCCGTCTGCGGTCATGCTACTATGGGGCCAACCCCAACGAGTCGATGTTGCCGTTCACCGTGGTTGCATAGATGCGTCCACCGGCAACCGCGACCGGCGTCTCGTTCGCGCCGCCCAGGAGGAGCGTTGCGAGCGGCTCGCATCCGTTAATGCACGTGGTCGGGTACGCAAGCACGTCACCCTGCGTGTAGATGAAGTCGAGCGCGCCGACATAGACGACGCCGTTCGCGATCGTCGGCGTGAACAAAGAAAACCCCGACGGCGCCGACGTCCACAGTGGGCTGCACACCGCCTGACCGCAGCCCGCAACGGCGAAGGCGACAAGCTCCCCGTTTCCCGAGGTCACATAGGCGACTCCGCGTGCGGCGGCGATCGCATGCGGTGTGGGTGCGACGGTGCCTTTCCACTGCAGGATACCGCTAGCCGGATCGAACGCGTACACCGTGCCCTGATAGTCGGCCACCAGCACGAACCCGCCGGCAAGGGTCGGTGCCGCTGCCGGAGAGAACCGCGTCGTCGCAACCCATAAGGGTGCGCACGGTGTGGTGCAGCTCGCCGGGAACGCGTACACGCCGCGGTCTCCCGAGACGAACACCTGATCGCCCGATACCGCCGGCGCGAAATTTAGGGGGTCGGCGACGTTCGGCGGGTTGACCCGCGCCGACCAGAGCTGTGTGCCGGTCGTCGCGTCGAAGGCATACACGCGACCGTCGTATCCACCCAGGTAGATGCTCCCATTGGAGAAGGTCGGGGGCGAGTTGGTTCCCAGCGTGCCGACCGGCACCGCCCAGGTAGGCATGCAGGTCCCCACACAATTCGTCGGGAACGCATACAGGTTGCCGTCGAGCGAGGCGGTGTAGACGTGCCCGCTCCCAACCGCGGGATCCGAAAATGTGCTGAGCCCGGTGTAGACCCAGCGGCTCGCGCCGGTCGCGGCGTCCAGCGCCGTGAACGTCGTCTGCGCTTGGGAGGCGACGTAGAGTACGCCGTCCGAGAGGGCAGGGCCGCTGAGCGGGGCGATGCCTGTACCGTTGCCAGTCATGAACTCCCATTGGAGCGAAAGCCCCGCGACATTCGACCGGTTGAGAGTGTGCTCGAAGGGATCGAACATGGTGTGACGAGCGTCGAAGCCGTACTGTGGCCAGCGGGGCGCAGGCCCCGCATGTGCCGCGACAGACGCGAGCATCGTGAGCCCGGCGGCGACCAAGGCCCCTGCGCAGAATCTTCTTCCACCCAGGTGCATGGGACCAGGGTCGGGCAGCAAGGCGCCTCTGTCAATTGAAGGAACAGGGTTCGGGTGGGCAAAGTGCAACAGTAGCGGAGCTCTGAAGGGGTCAGAGCCAAGTGGCCAAGTGACAGGTGATGGGCGTCAGGTAAGTGACAGCGGATTAGCGTCGGCAAGTCGAAGGGAATTGGTTAATGAGAAGGGATGAAAAAGTCGAGAGCAGAGACGCCGGCAGATGGTTGCGCTCGTTCGGCGTGGCAAGTCACAGCGTTACGTGGCGCGGCGTTTTGGAGTGACTTTGCGCACCGTTCAGCGGTGGGTGGAACGAGCTAGCGACTGGCCTCTGAGGAGCGTGGATTGGAAGAGTCGCTCGCACGCTCCAAGAGGGATTGCCAACAGAACTCCGGTCGGCTTGGAAAGAGAGATCTGCACCTTACGCAGGCAGCTGGCGGCCAGTAGCGCCTTGGGCTTCATAGGTGCGCAAGCCATTCACGAGGCGCTTCTCGGCCAGTCTCCTTTCACAGTTCTACCCAGTGTGCGGACGATTGGACGTATTCTGCGGCGCAACGGTTTGCTTGATTATCATCACCGGATTCGTCGTAGCGCGCCGCCGCCGGGCTGGTATCTGCCTGCCGCCGCGCAACAACTCGCCGAGATCGATTGCTTTGATGTGATCGAAGACTTGCGGATGGAAGGCTTTGGGTTGTTCCAAGTCTTTACCGTGAGGGCACTCTGGGGACCGGCCGTTTCCGCTTGGCCCGCGCAAGTGGCTTCGACTTCTTTCGTTCTTGATGCCTTGCAGGCTCATTGGCGACGGCACGGCTTGCCAGCTTTCGCGCAATTCGACAACGATGTGCGCTTCCAAGGCGGCCATAACCATCCTGATGTGATCGGACGTGTGATGCGTCTTTGCTTGGCAATGGGCGTGACTCCCGTCTTCACGCCGCCGCTCGAGACGGGTTTCCAAGCCGTGATCGAAAACTTCAATGGGCTATGGCAGCAAAAGGTCTGGGCGCGTTGTCATCACGAAAACCTCGCCGCTTTGAATGCCTTTTCAGAGCGCTTCACTCGTGCCTATGCGCAACGCCTGGCGCATCGTCATGATCATTTACCACCACGGCGACGCTTCCCCGATAACCTTGAGCTTGATTGGCAGAGCCGACCCACGGGAAGCATCATTTACCTGCGCCGAACCAGCGACGCTGGAATGGTAAAAGTGCTCGGCCATGTGTTGCGGGTCGATCCACTCTGGCCTCACCGGCTTGTGCGCTGCGAAGTCGACCTCGATCAGGAACAAATCCGTTGCTACCGCCTTCGGCTCCGCGAACCACTCGAACAGCCCCTTATCGCCACTCTGCCCTACACTCTCCCCAGACGTCGTTTCGATACCCGCCCGCGACATAAACATCCTCTGACGCCAATCCCCT
>Ga0209690_1002409_pt1 | contig 10619 bp, 11 predicted proteins | sample GraSoiAngelo_150_FD_186164 | JGI IMG/M metagenome (GOLD analysis project Ga0209690, IMG submission 186164) | Grasslands soil microbial communities from the Angelo Coastal Reserve, California, USA - 14_1009_09_40cm (SPAdes) (version 2) | ecosystem: Environmental > Terrestrial > Soil > Grasslands ...
AAAGTGGGAACGCGGAACAGCAATGCGAGGTCGCTCGCCACAGCTCCCACCCTGCTGTTCCGCGTTCCGCGTTTCGCGTTTCGCGTTTCTCGTCTCCCATGACCGACCTCCCCTACCGCGTCGAGAAGCCCTGGGGCCACGAGCTGATCTGGGCCCGCACGGACCGCTACGTCGGGAAGATCCTTCACATCGAGCCCGGCCACGTGCTCTCGCTCCAGTACCACAACAAGAAGGACGAGTCCATCTACGTGCTCACGGGCGAGATCGTGCTCCGCATCCAGCAGGGCGACACCCTGATCGAGCGGCGCATGACGCAGGGCGCGGCGTTCCACATCCAGCCGAAGCTGATCCACCAGTTCGAGGCCGTGGTCTCGAGCGATCTACTCGAGGCCTCGACCCCGGAAATCGACGACGTCGTGCGCCTCAAGGATCGTTACGGGAGGGTCTAGGTGAAGGTGATCGTCCCCCTGGCGGGGAAGGGGACCCGACTGCTGCCGCTCACCAACCGGGTGCCCAAGCCCCTGGTGCGGGTGGCGGGGCGGCCGGTGATGGACTACGTGATGGATGCCGTGCGCGGACTCGACGTCGAAGAGCTGATCGTCATCACGGGACACCTGAAAGAGGTCGTCCAGCGGTACATCGTCGAGCACTACCCCGTCAAGGCGAGATTCGTCGAGCAGAAGACATTGGACGGGACGGCGGGAGCGATCAACCTGGCGCGACCGTACGTCGATCAGCCGGTGCTGATCATCTTCGTCGACACGCTGTTCGAGGCGGACCTGAGCATCGTGCGGACCGCCGACGCGGACGGGATCATCTGGGTGAAAGACGTCGAAGACTACCAACGGTTCGGGGTCATCGTGACGGACGCGCGTGGCTACATGCGCCGCATTGTGGAGAAGCCGAGCACGCCCGTGTCGCGGCTCGCGAACATCGGGCTACAGTACGTCAGGGACTGGAAGACGCTGTTCGAGGGAATCGCGCACGTGCTGCGCCAGCCCCCCGGCAAGGGCGGCGAGTTCTACCTGACCGACGCGTTCCAGTACATGGTGGATCACGGTCGGCGGCTGCTCACCGCGCCAGTGCGCGGCTGGTACGACTGCGGCAAGGTGGACACGCTGCTCGAGACGAACCGCCATTTGCTCGACCAGGGCCGGGCCCGCATCCCGGTGGGACCGTGCCCCCGCTGCACGCTCGTGCCGCCGGTGTACATCGAGGACGGCGTAACGATCCACGACGCCACGGTGGGGCCGAACGTGTCGCTCGAGGCGGGGAGCTACGTCACCGAGAGCACGATCGCCAACTCGATCCTCGGGCGAAACGTGCGGGTGGTCCGCGGCGCCGTGCGGGACTCGCTGATCGGCGACGATCAGGTGATCGAAGGCAAGTCCATCGCGCGCAGCGTGCTCGACGCCGGCGAGCTGGTCCCGGCGCCGTAGGGCAGGGAGAAGCACCATGGATCTCGCCGAGGCGCGAGAGCTGTTCGCCTACAACGCGTGGGCCAACCGCCGCATCTTCACGGCGCTGCACGCGCTTCCGTCCGAGCAGTATTTCCGGGACCTGAAGAGCAGCCACGGCGGGATCCACGGGACGCTGTGTCACATCGTATGGGCCGAGCAGCTGTGGCTCCACCGCTGGCTCGGCAAGCCGAACCCGGCCGTGGCGCAGGGGAAGGATCTCGCGACGCTCGCGGCGGCGGAGCAGCGCTGGGAGCAAGTGGAGGGCGAGCGCGCGGCGTTCCTCGACGTCCTGAGCGAGCCGCGGCTGGACGACACCGTGGCCGTGCAGCCCAGCACGGGCGGCGAGTACGTGCACACCTTCCGCCAGATGTTGCGCCACGCGGTGGACCACTCATCCTACCACCGGGGTCAGATCGTCACGCTGCTGCGCCAGCTGGGCGTGAAGCCGCCGAGCACCGGGCTCATTGTGTTCTACCGGGAGCAGGGCACCGGGCGTCAGATCAGTAACTTCTGATGTTTCAACTAGTTCAGAGAGCTTGACGGTCCGCGGGAACCTGGGTTAGTTACTGACCGTTCAGTAACTAACTCTGGAGGTTCGTTCGTGGCCACCGTCGTCACACACACAAAGCGCACAGCGAAGCCGCGCTGGCACCGCCGCAAAGAGGCGCGGCCGGGTGAAATCGTTGCCGCCGCGCTTGAGGTGTTCGTGGAGCGGGGCTTCGAGGCCACGAAGCTCGCCGACGTGGCGCGCCGGGCGGGCGTGACCAAGGGCACCGTCTACCTCTACTTCGAAAGCAAGGAAGCGCTCTTCAAGGCCGTGGTGCGGGAGACCATCGTGCCCGTCATTGCCCAGGGCGAGGCTCTGGCGCGGTCGTTCACCGGGAGCGCCCGCGAGCTGGTGGAGCGGCTGGTGCGGGAGTACTGGCGGTTGGTCGGAGAGACGGCGCTCGCCGGCATCCCCAAGCTCATGATGGCCGAAGCGGCAACCTTTCCGGAGTTGACGCGCTTCTACTACGACGAGGTAGTGACCCGCGGGCATCGCCTGATGGCCGGCGTGATCGAGCGCGGCATCAAGAACGGCGAGTTCCGACCGGTCGACGTCATGATTGCCGCGAAACTCGCGATGTCGCCGCTGATACACGCCGTCGTGGCGCGCCGCGCCTTTGCCTCGTGCATGCCGGAGGCCTTCGACGTCCAGAAATACCTCGACACCCACATCGACTTATACCTCCATGGTATCGCGACACAATAGTGTTCGGCTGGTCGCCGTGCTCGCGGCGCTCGGCGCCGCGCCGCTCGCGGCGCAGGCACGGGTGCGGCTTTCGTTCGCGGACGCGGTGCGGCGGGCCGCCGGTGAGGCGCCCGCAGTCGAGCTGGCGACGCTGCGGACGGACGAGGCGGACGCGCGCGTGCGCCAGGCGCGCTCGGCGCTCTTGCCGTCGCTCTCGGCGTCGGGGGTCTGGCTGAATCGGACATTCAACTCCAAGTCCCTCGGCATCGACTTCAGCTTCCCGACCGGCCCCGGACAGCCGCCGGCAACGCTTCCGGAGCTCATCGGCCCGTTCAACAACTATGACGCCCGCTTCAGCGCGAGCCAGACGCTGTTCGATTGGTCGAGCGTGAAGCGGGTGCACGCGGCGGCAGCGCAGGCGGACGGCAGCCGAGCGGACCACGGGGTCACGGTGGAGGGGGCCGCGCAGACGGCGGCGCTCGCCTATCTGCGGGGCGCTCGGGCCCAGGCCGTGGTGGCGGCCCGGCAGGCCGACTCGAGCATCGCGGGGGAGCTGGTGACGCTCGCCGAGGCGCAGAAAGCCGCGGGGGTCAGTGCCGCGATCGACGTCACCCGCGCCCGCACCGAGCTGGTCCGCGCCGAGGGCTTGCTCGTCGTGGCGCGGAACCAGCACGACCGCGCCCGCATCGACTTAGCGCGGGCGTTGGGGCTCGACCCGGCGACGCCGCTCGAGTTGAGCGACACGCTGGCCGGTACGCTGGGTGCGGCCGACGTCCCGAGCGAGCGCGACGCAGTTGTCGCCGCGGCGCTCGACCATCGGCCGGACCTACGGGCCGAGCTCGCACGGGCGGCGACGGCGCGGCAGACGGGTGCGGCCATCCGAGCCGAGCGCCTGCCTCGGCTCGAACTCGCGGGTGACTACGGGGTGAACGGCAAGACCGTCCTTGGTGCGATCTCGACCCGCGACATCACGCTGCAGGTGAGTGTGCCGATCCTCGACGGCTTCCGTCGGGAAGCGCGACTCTCCGAGCAGGACGCCGTGGTGCGGGAGTCGGCGGTGCGTGAGCGCGACCTGCGGCAGCAGATCGCGGCCGACGTGGATGGGTCGCTGCTCGACCTCCGCTCGGCCGAGGCCCAGCAGGCGATCGCCGCGGAGCAGCTGCGGCTCGCGCAGGACGAACTGTCTCAGTCGCGCCAGCGGTTCAAGGCCGGCGTCGCCGGCAACATCGAAGTGATCGACGCGCAGTCGAACCTGATTCGCGCGCGGGATACGGACATCGACGCCCGATTCGCCGCGGCGAGCGCCCGCGTGGCCCTGGCGCGCGCAGCCGGCGTGGCGCGGACGGTCCACTAACCCCTGAACCCGAACGGATACGAGCGACTTTATGGCTACGACCATGGAACCCGAAACGAGGCGTGACCCCGGCGCCAAGACGCCCCCGCAGGCGGCGCCCCGCGTGACCGAAGCGGCGAAGCCCGGCGGCCGGCGCCGCACCGCCTTCGTGATCATGGGCGTGGTGCTCGTCGCTCTCGCGGCGCTGGGCGCCCGCCGCTGGATCTTCAGCCTGAGCCACCAGTCGACCGACGACGCCCAGGTGGACGGGCACATCGTGCCGATCCTGCCCAAGGTGGGCGGCTTCGTGACCGAGATCCGGGTAGACGAGAACCAGCGGGTCAGGGTGGGAGACACCCTGATCGTGCTCGACGACCGGGACTACAAAGTACGGTTGGCGCAGGCGGAAGCCGACCTGGCGGTGGCGCTCGCCGGCGTCTCGAACCGGACGCGCGTCGGCCAGGCGGAGGCCCAGGTCGAGCAGGCGCAGGCCAACGCCCTGAAGGCGCACGCCGACCTGGACCGGCTGCGGCCCCTGGCCGAGCAGGACATCGTCAGCAAGCAGCAGCTCGACGCGGCCGAGGCGGCCGCCCGCGCCGCGGATGCGGCGCTGGCGGCGGCGCAGGCGGCGCTCGTCGGCGCGGACGCCCGGGTCGGTGCGGCCCGTGCGGCCCGCGATCAGGCGGCGCTGAACCTGTCCTACACGCGCATCACGGCGCCGGCGTCGGGGGTGGTGAGCAAGAAGACCGTGGAGCTGGGGCAGCTGGTGCAGGCGGGCCAGCCGCTCATGAGCGTCGTGCCGCTCGAGGACGTCTGGATCACGGCGAACTTGAAGGAGACGCAGATCGAAGCCGTGAAGCCGGGCGAGCCCGTCGACTTCACCGTGGACGCCTACCCCGGCCTCCACTTCCGCGGCCACGTGGAGAGCCTGTCGCCCGCCACGGGCGCGCGCTTCTCGCTGCTGCCGCCCGACAACGCCACGGGCAATTTCACCAAGGTGGTGCAGCGCGTGCCGGTCCGGATCCGGCCCGACAAGCCCGATCCGGCGCATCCGCTGCGGCCCGGGATGAGCGTGGTCGTCACCATCCAGACGAGGTAACGATCCCGTGGCCACGGCCGCCCTGCCGCTGCCCGCCGCCTCCGAGAGCGCGGACCGCTACAAGTACCGCTACATCATCGCGGTGACGGTATCGCTCGCCTCGGTGCTCGAGCTGTTGGACACGAGCATCGTCAACGTGGCGATCCCCCACATGATGGGGAACCTGGGCGCCACGCTCGACGAGATCGCGTGGGTCTCGACCGGCTACATCGTCGCCAACGTGATCATCCTGCCGATCACCGGGTGGCTGTCCGCGTACTTCGGGCGGCGCCGCTATTTCGCCGGGTCGATCGCGATCTTCATCATCTCGTCGTTCTTCTGCGGCAACGCCCACTCCCTCGTGGCGCTGGTGTTCTGGCGCATCATCCAGGGGCTCGGCGGCGGCGCGCTGCTGTCCACCTCACAAGCCATCCTCTACGAGGAGTTCCCGCGCGAGGAATACGGCACCGCGATGGCGATCTTCGGCGTCGGCGTGATGGTGGGACCGACGCTCGGGCCGACGCTGGGCGGGTACATCACCGATGCCTTCGGGTGGCCCTGGATCTTCTACATCAACATCCCGATCGGCATGCTGGCGCTGGCCCTGTCCCTCTCGTTCATCCAGGACTCGCGCTTCCAGCAGAAGGCCGAGCGGGTGGACTACTTCGGGTTGGTGCTGCTCGCCGCGGGGATCGGCACGCTGCAGACGATGCTCGAGCGGGGCGAGCGGCTCGACTGGTTCGAGTCCCGCGAAGTGGTGACGTACGGGGTGATCAGCGCGGTCTCGCTGCTCGCGTTCGTCTGGCACGAGCTCACGACCGAGCATCCCGTGGTCGATCTGCGCATCCTCAAGAGCCGCCAGCTCGCCGTGGGCGTCGTGTTCGGCGGCGTGCTGGGCATCTGCCTCTACGCCACCGTGTTCGTGCTGCCCGTCTACCTCCAAAACCTCCAGAACTTCACGGCGGAGCAGACGGGGTTCGTGATTCTCCCGGGGGCGCTCGCCAGCGCGTTCACGATGGCCGTGATGGGCCGCTTCACCGGGAAGTTCGACGGGCGGCTCTCGATCCTGGCGGGCGTGTCGATCTTCGCCCTGTCGATGTGGAAGCACGCGCACTTCACCACCGCCAGCGGCATGACCGACTTCTTCTGGCCGCTGATCTTCCGGGGCGTGGGGCTCGGGCTGATCTTCGTGCCGCTCACGAACCTGGCGCTCGCCGATCTGCCGATGAGCAGGATCCCGAACGGCACGGGGCTGTTCAACCTGATGCGCCAGCTGGGAGGCAGCGTCGGGATCGCCATCTCGGCGACGCTGCTGCAGCGCTTCGCGACGATCAATCGGGTCCAGCTCGCGACGCACGTCACCCAGTTCAGCGAGGCCACCCGCGAGCGGCTGGCCGGCATCACCGCGACGCTGATCGCGCAGGGCACGCCGCCGGGCCTCGTGGACGGCAAGGCGCTCGCCATCCTGAACCTCCAGGTGACGAAGCAGGCGATGATGTTGTCGTTCGAGCAATTGTTCCTGCTGTTCGGCGCGTGCTTCGTGCTGTCGCTGCCGCTGCTGCTGCTGATGCACAAGAGCAAGAGCATGCCGGGCGGCGGGATGGCGCACTGAGTCGACGGGTGCATTGAAAGGGGAGCCACGGTGGGCAAGCAAAACAAGGTGCGCGTCGGGGATGTCGCTCCGGACTTCACGCTGCCGGATCAGGCGGGCCGGCCGGTCCGGTTGCGGGACCTGATCGGCGAACGGACGGTGGTGCTCTATTTCTATCCGAAGGACGAGACGCCGGGGTGTACGCTCGAAGCGCGCGCGTTCCGCGACAGCTACGAGAAGTTCACCGCCCAGGGCGCCGAGGTGGTCGGCGTGAGCTCCGATTCCGTCGGCTCGCATCGTCGCTTCGCCGCGCGGTATGATCTGCCGTTCTTGCTGCTCTCGGACCGCGGCGGCGCCGTGCGCGAGCGCTACGGCATAGAGAAAACGCTGGGCTTGCTGCCGGGCCGGGTCAGCTACGTCATCGATCGGTCCGGCGTGGTTCGGCACGTGTATTCCTCACAGCTGTTCGTGACGAGGCACAGCCGGGCGGCCCTCGACGTGTTGCACCACTTGAGCAGGCAGGGAGCCCCCCCATGAGCGCCGGCACCGCCGTCGTCACCGGCGCCTCGAGCGGCATCGGGCTCGAGCTGGCGCGGCTGCTGGCGCGCGACGGCTACGATCTCGTGCTCGTGGCCCGCAGCGTGGACAAGCTCGACCGGCTCGGGGCCGAGCTGGCGGTGCAGCACCGCATCCGCGCCCGGTCGGTGGGAGCGGACCTGGCGTCGCCCGACGCGCCGGGAGCGATCGCCGAGATGCTGAAGCAGGCGGCGGTGCAGGTCGAAGTGCTCGTGAACGACGCGGGCTACGGGACGTCGGGCCCGTTCGCGACCACGGACCTGCGGACCGAGCTGGACCTGCTGCAGGTGAACGTCGTCGCGCTCACGCATCTCACCAAGCTGCTGCTGCCCGCGATGCTCGCCGGCAAGCGCGGCCGCATCCTCAACGTCGCCTCCACGGCGGCGTTCCAGCCGGGGCCGTTGATGGCGGTGTACTACGCGTCCAAGGCGTATGTGCTGTCGTTCTCCGAGGCGCTGGCGGAGGAGCTGTCCGGCAGCGGCGTGACCGTGACGACGTTGTGCCCGGGCCCCGTGCCGACCGGCTTTCAGACGCGCGCCGGGGTGGACCTGACGCGGCTTGTGCGCACGCCGCTCGTGATGGACGCGGCCACAGTCGCGCGAGCGGGTTACGCCGGCTTGATGAAGGGGAAGCGGCTCGTGGTTCCCGGCCTCGGGAACAAGCTGCTGGTGCAGTCCGAGCGTTTCGCGCCCCGCCGGCTCGTCACGAAGATCGCGCGCTTCCTGCAGGAGCACGTGCGCGCCTAGACGACCTCCGCCATCGCCGCCGTCACCAGCAGCGCGCGCACGAGTCCGAGCGCGCCGTCCGTGTTCTCGTACCACTCCGTTGCGAGGTGCGCGTCCCCGGCCTGGCCGCCGCCGCCGAGGGCGATCGCGGCGACGCCGAGCGCGATCGGCACGTTGGCGTCGGTGGACGCGCTCGCGAGCTCGGCGTCCCGGCCCAGTGCGCGGTTCGCGGCGACGGCGGCCCGCACCAGGGGGTGGCCGCGGGGGGTGACGCCCGAGGGCCGGTCACCCACGAGCTGCCGCTCGAGCGTGAGCGGGGCGGTGGCGGCCGCACGACGGTGGTTCTCGTCGCCGAGCGCCCGCTCGAGCGTGGCGCGCACCGTGGCGTCGAGCGCGGCCAGTGCCTTGGGATCCTCGCTCCGCAGGTCGAGGTCGAGCCAGGCGTCCTGCGGGATCGAGTTGAGTCCGGTGCCACCGCCCAGGCGCACGACGGCGCACGTCGTGCGCGGAGCCGGAGGGGAGGAGGGCGGCAGGTCGGCGAGCAGCGCCACGGCGCGGCCCACCGCGTTCGCCGGGTTCGCGACGCCGAACGCGGCCCACGAGTGCCCGCCGGGGCCGCGATAGGTCACGTGGTAGCGCTTCGAGCCCAGGGCCCGGTGCACCACGCGCTCCAGACCGGCTCCGTCGAGGGCGATGAACGCGATGGGGGGTTGTTGTAGGGGCACGGCATCCCGTGCCCCTACGTCCTTTCCGTTCAGCAGGTATTTCACTCCCCGCAGATCTCCGGATCCTTCCTCCCCCACCGTCGCGGCGAACAGGATCGGGCGTGCCGCCGGCACGCGCGCGGCGACGACCGCCTCGGCCACGGCCACGAGGGCGGCGAGGCCGCGGGCGTTGTCCGAGATGCCCGGCCCCCTGAGCCGGCGGCCGCGCCGCTCGACCGCGACGTTCACGTCGGGACCGAACACGGTGTCGAGGTGCGCGGCGAGCACCACCGGCCCGGCGCCGTCACGCTTCCCGCTTCCCCCTGCGCCGGCCGTCCACCCGCGAACGTTCCCGACCTCGTCGATCAGCACGTCCTGCAGCCCGACCTCGCGGAACAACTCCGCGACGCGGGCTGCGCGGCGGCCCTCGGCCCCGGTGGGCGCGGGGACCGCGGACAACGCGGCCTGACGCGCGAGCGTGATCTCCTCCGTGCGCTCGAGGTGGTGCCGCGCGGCGCGGATGCGCTCGTGTGCGAGCAGTCGGGAGATGGTCTGATCCACCAATCCACACTAACTTGATTGACGATGCTCGGCGAGAGGGTGACGCGAGAGGCCATGGAACGCGGCGGACACCACGTTCGACTGGTCGCGGGCCCACGTCGACCTGAACGACGAGACGCTGCGGGACGGGCTGCAGTCGCCGTCCGTGCGCGACCCGTCCCTCGAGGTGAAGCAGCGGCTGCTGCACCTCATGGCGGAGCTGGGGATCGTCGCGGCGGACATCGGGTTACCCGGCGCCGGCCCGCGCGTCGTGGAGCAGGTGCGGGCGCTCGCCCGGGAGATCCGCGACCACCGGCTGCCGATCTTCCCGAACTGCGCGGCGCGCACGGTGCTGGCCGATATCGAGCCGATCGTGCGCGTCGCGGACGAGCTGGGCGTGAAGATCGAGGCCGCCACCTTCATCGGCTCCTCCCCCATCCGGCAGTACGCCGAGGACTGGACCCTCGACCGCATCCTCAAGTCCAGCGAGGAAGCGGTGACCTACGCCGTGCGGCACGGGTTGCCGGTCATGTACGTCACCGAAGACACGACGCGGGCCAAGCCGGAAACACTCAAGGCGCTGTATGGCGCGGCGATCGACTGTGGGGCGACGCGGATCTGTCTCGCGGACACCGTCGGGCACGCGACGCCGGACGGCGTGAAAGCCCTCGTGAGATTCGTCAAGAGTGAAATCATCAAGGACAAGCAGGTGGCAGTCGACTGGCACGGCCACCGCGACCGCGGCATGGGGCTCGTGAACTGCCTCGCGGCGATCGAGGCGGGCGTGGACCGTGTCCACGCCACGGCGCTCGGGGTGGGTGAGCGGGTCGGGAATGCGGAGATGGACCTGCTGATCGTGAACCTCAAGCTCCTGGGCGCGCACCGCCGCGAGCTTTCCAAACTCCCGGAGTATTGCCGCCTCGTGGCCGACGCGGTGGGGGTGCCGATCCCGGTGAACTACCCCGTCATGGGCGCGGACGCGTTCCGCACGGGCACGGGGGTGCACGCCGCGGCGATCATCAAGGCCAAGAAGAAGGGGCACGCCTGGCTCGCGGACCGGGTGTACAGCTCGGTGCCGGCGGAGGAGCTGGGGCTCGCGCAGAAGATCGAGATCTCGCCCGTCTCGGGTCTGTCGAACGTGAAGTACTGGCTCGAGACGCACGGGTACGACGCCGAGGACGAGGCCGCGTGCCGCGTGCTGTTCGAAGCGGCGAAGCGGACCGATCGGGTGCTCTCCGACGAAGAGTGCCACCGGCTGCTGAAGCAAGCGGTATGGCGGTAGGGCCGTTCCGCGAGATCGAGCGTTCGTACTTCGATCTGCGCTGGCACGTCGATCCCGTCGCGGCGACGCAGGCGGGCGTCAAGGCCTACGACGACCGGT
>Ga0209690_1002415_pt1 | contig 10609 bp, 9 predicted proteins | sample GraSoiAngelo_150_FD_186164 | JGI IMG/M metagenome (GOLD analysis project Ga0209690, IMG submission 186164) | Grasslands soil microbial communities from the Angelo Coastal Reserve, California, USA - 14_1009_09_40cm (SPAdes) (version 2) | ecosystem: Environmental > Terrestrial > Soil > Grasslands ...
TTTCGATTGCACCTCGATAACCGTCGCTCCTTTGCGCAGGCGGCCGGGAACGAGCTTCTGGAGCCGCTCTTCGAGGGCCAGCGAAATACGCCCGAGTCCCCCAGGCCAAGTAAAGCGGTCCGGTTCGAGACCTCCGCCCCAGGTCATTGACTCGGCTCCCACCATCGCCGAGGTGTTCTCCGTGTCGCCACCCCAGTTGTTGGGACCAAAATTATCGAACCAAGCCTTCAGCTCCGGCCCGTAAGGTCTAAGGAGTTCGGCGAAGCTCATGTTGTCGAGTTTCTCGGCGTCCTTCTCCCGGTCGAGCGCCTTCATGTCCTTCTGGAACCTGGCAAAGTTCTTCTTCACATTTCCCGGATAGGGAGATTTCCAGAATCCCTCATTCCAGAACTCGGGCACCAGCGTGTTGTTGATGATCGCGGCATCCACGCTACGGATTGGGTAGATCCGCATTCCGAGCTCACGACATAGTGCCTGCACATCTTCGTCTCCCTGGTAGGCGGCGCCGGTGGAATACCATTGTCCCCGCCACTGCTCGCTGATGGCGTTTCCGCCCAGGTGTGGCTCTTTCTCCAGGAGCAGCAGATTGAGATTGCGTAGCTTGTAGGCCGTCATCAATCCACTCGGCCCGCCGCCCACGATCACCACTTCGTACTCCGCGGAAGGTCGAGGCAACGTGAATTGCGTGCCATCCCGCACCTGGTGACAAATCTTATTTTGCTCGCTGCCGAAAATTGTTGTCGGGCCGGCTGCTGCCCGCAGGCTCACAGGGAATGGGCACGCCGCGGCAACTGCACCTCCGATCAAGTACCGAATCGCCTGACGCCGAGAAGGATTCTCCGGGTCGCTCATGAGTGTTCCTCGAAACGCCGCATCATTCTAAAGACTTCACTACGAAGTTTCAGCTTCCAGGCCGTAAACGCAAAGCACCAGAAATCGGAGCGGACGTCTTGCTGTATCGTGCGACGTTTCAGAAGTTGATAACGAGACCGGTAGAAAATCGAAAGTCGTTTTGCGTATTACTGAAGAAACGGGTCTGCAGATAGTCACCCTGCACGCGCCAACCAACCAATGGCAGCAGATGGTAATCAATTCCGCCGCCGAGCGCGGTTGCAAACGAGGTGTCGGAATCGGAGGCGCCGCCGCTGCTTAGACTCACATGGGCTGCGCCAAACAGCGCGTGCGCAAATGGACGGACCTTCCCCACCGAAGCGGAAACTCGCGGGCCGAACAGGAAATTATGCTCCTTGACGCTCACACCACTGGGGGAGCCGTAATAACCGCTGAGGTCCGACACAATTCCGACAAATGGCAAAATCTTGCCCTCGAGTGATCCATTCCACCCGTTCAGGTTGGAGTGATCGGTGCTGAAAATTCCTGCCCGGTTATACGAATATCCGACAAAGATGTTGCCTTTGGGAACGATTTGCGCACTCACCGCGGTTGTGAGCATGAATACCGTAAAAGCAATCGCAGCCAATCTCTGCACAAGGATATCCTCCTGAACATTTAGGCATTGGGAAATCGGATTAGTGTGTTGTTGGATGCAAGGTTAAGGGGAAAGATGCAGGCTTGAAGTGCACTTTGCGTGTTTGCGATGCAGAAGTGAGGCGCACGAGCCGCTTCTCTAAGAAAGCCATGGAAAATCGAGCCGCCTAGGGCGTTGTCAGCGTACGCTGTTTCTTCTTTCTTGTGAAGTGAAGCACAATCCCCGTTGACACGCGCACGTTGTCCTGAGTGCCTTTAAAGAACCGAGTGCGCAGATAGTCCACCTGTACCCGCCAGGCAAGCCTGGGGCTGATGGTGTAATCGCCGCCCGCACCTAGGGCGTAAGAAAACTTTGAATCTATCTCAGAAAATCCCGGAACGTTACCGCTAACGTGCGCTCGCCCGAAGAGTGCTTGTCCAAAGGGCGTAAATTTCTCCCATTTGCGGTATGGGACTCGCATCCCAAACAAAAACGTATACAGCTTCGTGTCCACCGAGAAGTCGGTTACCGATGTCGGGCAGAATGGAGGACAAGTCGGGAATGGCGTTGGGACAAGCACCGGAACTCGGGACGTACCATAATCACCGCCAAAATCCGCTACTAGGGCAAGCCGGCTGCCGAGATTAACGCCAAGCGAACCCTCCCAGCCGGTGAGGCCGGCACGCTTGTTTGTCGAGAAAAGATCGGTATTTGCATAGGAAAATCCGCCGTACAGTTCCCCCGTGGGGAGGTTCTGGGCCTCCAGCATGCCGCCAAGCTCGCCAATCAAAACCAGGAGCACCATTAGCAACATGCATCTCCTCACTTTTCCTCCTGACAAACTGGAATCAGCAATTGTGCACAGGCAGAGTAGGCGCACCGATTCGGCATTTTCACCGGACGGCACCAATGTTCGAGCTCAATTGATCGCAAAGAATTGTACGTGACAAACATCACGCTTCCCGATTGTCCAACTTTAGTAAACAATCCGGGTCTTCCAAAGACATTGACTTGCAATCATTTGAACACAGACCCAGAGGACGCCGGAAATTCACCAGATTTTTATTTTTCCGCAAACAATTCGCAACACGGATCGTTTAAGTTTAAGACATGAGACCAAAAAATCTTTCTGCTGGCAGTACTGACCTCGAGTCCTGCCTGATTGCAGGGGAAGAGAAAGCTTTGTCGTTGCATATGGAGGCGTACCATCGCGGGGATGCCATCGTTCTGCATTGCAAAGGTCGAATTGTTTTCCGTGATGAAGCTGTGGCCCTGTCGCGCAGGGTCGCAGAATTGTTGCAACGCAGCCAGCAGCTTGTCTTGGACTTGAGCGGCGTCAAGTCCATTGACAGCGCCGGACTTGGACAACTCGTGCTACTGCACATGTGGGCTGAGGGCAACCGGTATTCAATCAAGCTTGCCAGTCCAACTAAGCGCGTCCACGATCTGCTCGAAATGACCAACGTGGCATCAATTTTTGAAATTCATAATACGGTAGATGGCGCCCTCAATTCCCCGCCATCGAAGGTACGCCGATTGGCTTAATGGTCATTTTGAAAACGGTAACGACCACCCCGTTCCAGCGCCACTGCTTCCGCCACCTTCAGAAAGGCGCGTCCGGCGTGTGATAAGCTCGCTTCTTTGCGATAAATCAGACGAAGCTTGCGTTGCAGGCGCAGTTCGCGTACTGGGATGCGGAGCAGTTCGCCGCGTGCAAGCTCGTTCTCCACGCTGATCTCAGGAACCAGCGCCACTCCGTTACCGGTTGCCACGAAGCGTGTGATGGCCTGTAGCGTGGGCAACTCGGTGTCCATGTGTAACGGCGTCTTGTGCCGTTTGAATGCTTGAATTACTTTCTCACGATAAGGTGATGGCACGTTATGCGCCACAAAGGACTCTGCGCCCAGCTGCCGGATGCTCGCCTGATGTGCCGAAGCCAGCGGATGGCGCGGAGGAACCACAAATGCCAACTCGTCCAGGTAGACCACAATCGAACGCAGGTGCGGGTCCTGGGGATCGTAAGAGAGCACGCCCATTTCCGCAGTGTGCCGCAATAGGTCATCCGGAATGTGGCTTGCCAGTGACCGTTGCACGGTAACTTTGATCATCGGATGCAGCCGGCGGAACTCCGCCAGAACCGGAAGCAGATAAAGCGCCGTGAACTCGTTGGCTGCGATTACCAGCTTGCCTGCGTGTAATTCGCGCAGCTCGATTAGGGCTTCCTGAGCGTCATTGCGCAGGTTTAGAAGCTTCTCCGCATACTCCTGCAACACCCGCCCTGCATCGGTCAGCACTCCTTCGCGCGAGGATCGGTCAAATAAAGGTTCCCCGATCTGTTCCTCCAGCTTGCGGATGGTCTGGCTCACCGCCGATTGCGTCCGGTACAGTTTTTCCGCTGCGCGCGAGAATCGCCTTTCCCGGGCGACGGTTAGGAAAACTTCCAGCTGCGAAAGATCCATGGCTGTCCTTAAGGAAAACTTGGGGCAATATTAGCTGCGCTAATCATCTTAAGCATGCCTAATGATAATTGTAAGATTATAAGCTTTGCTTTAGAGCCTTGTCTACGTACCATGAATCTTTATACCCGGTGAGGAGGTCCCCGGCTATGGAGCGACCGCGCATCACGGTCTTCGACACCACCCTGCGGGACGGCGAACAGTCGCCAGGCTGCAGCATGAACGTCCAAGAAAAGCTGCGGATGGCGCAACAACTCGATCGCCTGGGCGTGGACGTGATCGAAGCCGGCTTTCCCATTGCCTCGGATGGCGATTTCGAAGCCGTGCAAGCCGTGGCTGCCTCCATTCGACGGCCTGTCATCACTGGACTGGCCCGCGCATGTACCGTGGACATTGAACGAGCCTGGCAAGCTCTCAAGAATGCGGCCCGTCCTCGCATTCATGTTTTTTTGGCAACCTCCGATATCCACTTGAAGCATAAGCTGAGAATGTCGCGCCAGCAGTGTCTGGAGCAGGCGCGAGATGCGGTTCGCCTGGCGAAATCGCTTTGTGAAGATGTGGAGTTTTCGCCCGAAGATGCTACTCGCACCCATACCGAGTTTCTGTGCCAGGTACTCGAGGCGGTAGCGGATGCGGGCGCGACCACCCTCAATATTCCCGACACGGTGGGCTTCACCATGCCCGCGGAATTCACTGAACTTATCCAGACCATCCGCCGTCGTGTCCGCGGGATTGAAAAACTCACTATCTCAGCCCACTGCCATGATGACCTCGGATTCGCCGTGGCCAACTCGCTGGCCGCCATCGCTGCGGGCGCACGGCAGGTTGAGTGTACTGTCAGTGGCATCGGCGAGCGTGCTGGGAACGCGTCGTTAGAAGAAATCGTTATGGCAATGCGAGTTCGACCTGATCTATATCCGTACGACACGAGTGTGGTCAGCGATCGGCTCTATCCCACCAGTCAACTCTTAAGCGAAATCACCGGCGTGGCGGTGCAGCCGAACAAAGCCATCATCGGACGCAATGCCTTTGCTCATGAGGCAGGCATTCATCAGGATGGGGTGCTCAAGAACCCGCTGACGTACGAGATCATGACACCGCAATCGGTGGGCGTGCCTGATTCGACGCTAGTGTTGGGCAAACACTCCGGTCGACACGCGCTTGGGCTGCGCTGCGAACAGCTCGGCTTTCAATTTGAGCGCCGGGAACTCGATGAAATTTACCGCCGTTTCGTGATCCTCGCCGACAAGATTAAGACCATTCAGGATCATCATCTGCTGGAGTTGATCCGCAAAACCTTCGAACAGATGCAGCGAGTCCCCCCCGCTCACGTTGGGGAGATCCCAATGGTGTTCGCCGCATCCGCAAGCTCTGGACATTCCGTTAGTTCGGCTGCATACTTCTCAAAACCATCTGCCTTACCTTTACCTGTCGATCCCAAAATACGTGACCTGCCGCTGAATTCGAAGCCAGATCACCACTGTGAACAGGAAGACTATCTATGGGGAGTGTGATCGGAGCCTAGCGGTATCGCTGCACGCCCCAAAGTGACCACATCGTGCTGCTCAAGCTCACCATCCTCCCCGGTGATGGGATTGGACCAGAGGTCATCGAAGAGGCGATTCGCGTTCTGGATGTGGTCACCCCTGCTTTTGGCCACGAACTCACGCTGACCCGGAAAAATATTGGCGGTGCGGCTTTGCTGGCGAGCAAAGATCCGCTTCCGCCCGACACGTTACAAGCCTGCATATCTTCATCCGCCGTCCTGCTCGGAGCCGTTGGTGGCCCCTCTTTCGACGATTTCCCCAGCCATCTTCGTCCGGAGAGCGGGTTGTTGAAACTCCGACGCAAATTGGGAGCCTTCGCCAACCTGCGTCCGGCGGTTTGTTATGCAGCCCTCGAGGACTGTTCACCACTACGCCCGGAGGTTATCAGAGGGACCGATGTTCTCATCGTGCGCGAATTGCTTGGTGGACTCTATTTCGGAGAACCCCGACTTATCCATGGACCTGCGGGAGATCGCTCCGCTACCAACACCATGCGGTACCGCGAGTCGGAGGTCGAGCGTATCGCGCGAGTTGCCTTCGAGCTGGCCAGGTCGCGCCGTCGCAGTGTAGTCTCCGTCGACAAGGCGAATGTGCTGGAGTGTTCCCGCCTGTGGCGCGAAGTGGTTACGCACGTCGGGAACGATTATCCTGACGTGAAGCTCGCGCACATGTACGTCGACTCGGCCTCCATGTCCCTGGTGCTGCGGCCTCGAGATTTCGACGTGGTCCTCACGGAAAACATGTTTGGCGACATTCTGTCCGACGAGGCGGGCGGCATTGTGGGCTCGCTTGGGCTGCTGGCATCGGCCAGCGTCGGGGGCCCGGTGGCATTGTACGAGCCAGTACACGGTTCCGCTCCCGACATTGCCGGGCAGAGTATTGCCAACCCGCTGGGTGCAATTCTTTCGGCGGCCATGCTCTTGCGATACTCGTTTCGCCTGGAATCTGAAGCCGCTTGCATCGAGTCGGCCGTCTCAGCTGTCGTCGCCCAGGGGAACCGCACCCGCGACCTCGCCAAGGTAGGCCAGGTGGCGATTGGGACGTCTGAAATGGGTCAAAAAGTAGCGGCGTCTGTCACCGAAATAGCTCAAAGGCGCAGCCAGAACGAGACCGCAGGAGAAGGAGTTGCATAAGCAATGTTGCGCGGGCCATACCCTGGCACCTAAGTACGATTTTTCACAGCTTCCAGAGGCAAATTTTTCCATTAGAATCTTGTTACCCACAAAATTCTCTCTCCGCGGCACGGAAAGGCCTCTATGCTTTCCAAGTGCGCCAACCCGTCGTGCTCGGCACGATTTCGCTATTTGCATACTGGCCAGCTTTTTCGCATCGAAAGACCGTTAGAAGGGAGAACGTCTAACGGTTCTGAACTTGAGGAAAGGCTGACAGCCAAAAAGGGTCCGAGACACGTCGAGTTTTTCTGGCTGTGTGACGAGTGTTCGGAATTGATGACCCTGACATTCGAAAATGGCGCGGTTAACGTAAGGCAACGGGCTCGCGTGCACAGTGCGGCATCATGAAGTGGTCGCTGGTGTTGGCGGAGTCGCGACGTACTTTCCACTGAACGCGTACCAGCGAATTTTCAACATCTCAGCGAACATCCGGATACCGTCCCGCAGCGGGCTGATGCGGGTACCCTCACTGTGGGCCCATTTCACCGGCACTTCGGCAACCTTGAATCCAAATTTGTTGGCCAGGAATAGCAGTTCAGGATCGAACCCCCAGCGTTCAATCCTTTGTAAGGGAAAGATGGTTTGTGCGGCTCGCCGGGTAAATGCCTTGAATCCGCACTGCGTATCGCTGTACTTCAGTCCCAGGGTGACCCTCAACATCAGGTTGAAAACACGTCCAAACAATTGCCGGTATAACGGCTGACGCTCGGTCTGCAACTCGCTGCGCAACCAGCGGGAGCCGATAGCGATATCTGCGCCTGCCGAGATGGCGTTCACGAGCTTGGAAGCTTCCTCGATGGGTGACGACAAATCAGCGTCGCTGAAGAGGAGGATCTCGCCATGCGCGTTGAGCATTCCGTTCCGCACGCTATAGCCTTTACCGCGGTTTCCAGGATTCTCGATTAGACGGAGCGCCGGATTTCGTTCAGCGCAGCGCACGATTTCTACCGTGCTATCGCGCGATCCATCATTCACTACGATCACTTCCGCATTCCATCCCCTCTGGGCGATGTACGCGAGAACTTTCTCCAGAGTGGCGCCAATACGCGCACTCTCGTTGTAAGCCGGGATGACGATGCTGTAGGTGGGTGAGGGCAAGCAGTTCTCAGTTCTCGGTTTTCGGTTCTCAGTCCCGGGAACCGCCAAACAGTAAGTTTCAATGCCAGAGCCCGGGAAGTCAAAACAGGCAGACGATTTTGCCGGTGCACTCGTGGAGGGTAACTGAGGCCCGCGAACTGAGAACTGATTTAAGCCACTTGCCGATGTTTCTTCAGCATGGAAAAAAACTCACGTACCAGTTCTTCGTCCCAGAGCCCGGCTCGGGCTTCTTCGCGCATGGTGACGGCTGACTGGTCGTGGGTTCGGGCGGGTTTGTAAGGACGGGCGGTCCGCAAAGCGTCATAGACATCGACCACCTGCAGAATTCGCGGCAGCAAAGGGATTTCCCCTCTATGCAGGCCATCAGGATAGCCACTGCCGTCAGAATGCTCGTGATGATGCCGAATAATCGGCAGCACCAGGCGCAACGACTTCAATGGTTTGCAGATGTTCTCCCCGGTCGCGGGATGCTTCTTCATTACCTGCCATTCTTCCAGGGTGAGATTGCTGCCTTTTTTCAAGATTTCATCAGGGACCGCGATCTTGCCTAGGTCATGCAGGTATCCTCCGCGCCGCAAGGCCACGATGGATTCGTCATTCATGCCGATATATCGGCCCAAAGCAGAGGCATGGTTGGCCAGCCGTTCGCAGTGACCTTCGGTATAGGGATCACGCGCCTCGACGCTCAGGCCCAAAGTGCATAGCACGGATTCGGCCGTCTCCAGTTCATCTGTGAATTCCTTTAATTTCAGCAGCGACTTGACACGGGCAAACAATTCTTCTGGAAAGATCGGTTTGATAAGGAAATCATCAGCGCCCGCTTCAATTCCGCGCAGCCGGTCCTGACGATCACTCAGGCCAGTGATCATTACGACGGGAATCAATCGTGTGGCGGAATCCTCTTTAATCTCACGGCACAGTTCGTAGCCTGATTTCCCGGGCATTACCACATCCAGCAGGATCAAATCCGGAGGATCGCGCCGAATTTCGGCTTCCGCATCGCCTGCATGTTGCACAGCTACAGCAAGATAGCCGCGGCTGGAAAGCAGTTCGCTCATTAGTGCCGCGCCATCGGCATTGTCGTCCACCACTAGGATCCGCGGAGCGCGGCGGTGGACCAGGACCTCGCCTATCCCCTTGTAAGAGTGGGGCTTCGAGGAAAAAGCTGTCCGGGAATGCGCGGTCGAATTCATTGGCCCACACTTGCTTTGAATCGGTTATTGTAATGGATTTTCGTTCTTGGCAAGAGACTCACCTTCTTGAGCATAACGTTCTTCTTGCCGAGATTCTATGGCACGTAAGTGGCCGATCCTGGGGTGCAGGCCTGGTGAACTACACCATCGGCGGAACGAAACCCGCCTGTTTTTCCCATTTGAGAACTCCAAAACGACGGCTGTGTTGCCTGATCTTGCAGCGTACGCGTGCTTGTGCCTAGGCTGATTGCATGCAACCTGTTTCCTCCATTTCTCTCTTTTTCTTGTTGGCCGCCGCTTATGCAGGCCAGGCTTATGCCGCACCCAAAGCGCACGTGACTACCCTCGGCAAATCCGTTTCGGTCAAGTGGTATGTTGACCTGAACGAGAGCAGCGCCTTCGATCTCAAAGTGCGTCCCCTGTACATCGACGGTCGGCTAAAGGAGTACACCATCGGTTCGCCTCACGACATAACCGATCGGCTTTTCGCGGTGCGTCGCGCCTTCCGAATTAACGACAATCTGCCGGAAGAGGCGGGCTCGACCCCACGTTGGTACTGGCAGCGAGGCGGATGGCTGCTGATGGATCGAGTTACGGGCCGCGTCTCGCCAATCAACTTGCCCGATTTCGATCCCTTGTACTCGGCCGCGAGTTGGTACCGGGATTACATAGCCTATTGCGGAGTGTCGGACGATGGCAAGAAACTCTATGCCATTGTCGCCCAACTCGGCCGGCGCAAACCGGTTCTGAAAAAACCAGTGGGAGACGCGACGGCTGATGGCACGCCCGATTCTGAATGTCCAGCGCCCGCCTGGCAGCGACAGCCTACGCGCGTCACTTTCCGGCCGGAACAAGGACCAGGATTGACCTTCACGGTACGTGGGCACGTAGTGGACGTGGTCAACGATGCGGAAGGGGAGGAGGGAACGGAATAATCCAGCCGACTTTGTGTAATCAGACCAGAACTCATCCTCATCTCATCTATGAAAGCGTCCCGAGAGTTGCTGAAGGAAGTCCTGGAAGCGTGACCGTATTACCCGCGGCGTTGTACTCCCGTGTGCTAAAACGTTTACCCAAAGTCTTGTGAATCGGGTTGCGGCACCGCTGTTCCGCTACCGGGACGAGAACTTATAAGTCGTGCTCGATTTGAACTGGCCACCAACCTTCAGAATCGTTGAAGGGAAGTTCGGCTTGTTCGGTGAATCGGGGAAATGTTGGGTCTCCAGGCAGAAGGCTGCACGGCGCTGGTACGTGCTTCCGGATTTACCTCGGATCGTATCATTCAGAAAATTGCCGCTGTATAACTGGATCCCGGGTTGGGTTGTCCACACTTCCATCACCCGCCCCGAACTCGGCTCGTAGACTTGGGCGGCCAGCACGGGGGCGCCTCCCGTTCCGCCGTCCAACACGAAATTGTGGTCGTATCCGTGACCCAGCTTCAGTTGGTCGTCATCCTGGCCAATGCGGGAGCCGATCGCCGTCGCGCTGGCAAAGTCCAGAGGAGTGCCTTTCACGCTGCGAATTTCTCCAGTGGGGATCAGCGTGGCATCGACCGGGGTGAACCGGCTTGCATGTAGTAAAAGCTGATGCTGGAGAATGTCGCCCTTACCTTGTCCCGCCAGGTTGAAATAAGAATGATGGGTCAGATTGAGGACGGTATCTTTGTCGGTCGTCG
>Ga0209690_1002419_pt1 | contig 10601 bp, 8 predicted proteins | sample GraSoiAngelo_150_FD_186164 | JGI IMG/M metagenome (GOLD analysis project Ga0209690, IMG submission 186164) | Grasslands soil microbial communities from the Angelo Coastal Reserve, California, USA - 14_1009_09_40cm (SPAdes) (version 2) | ecosystem: Environmental > Terrestrial > Soil > Grasslands ...
CTTGCCCCATCACATCCCCGAGCCAGGGCACGACCAGGTTGTTCATGATCGACACAATCAGGCTCCAGATAGCCTCCCCCAGGATCACCGCCATGATGATCCGGCCAATCCACTTGCGCGCGTCCGCCCCTTCGGACGTGAATGTCTTCACGGTTTGCTCCATAATTCTTCCGCCTTTACGAAGATTGTAAATCCTACGAAACGGGTTCTCCATGGACCCCAAGAAGGCGATAACCGAACGGACTGAAGCCGCCGCGCGAGATTTATACGGCGCGCGTCCCGCCGAGCGGCTTCGCCCGGTTGGCTATATGCAAATCGAAACTAAGGAAACATGGAAACAGCTAGGCCGTGGAGCGATGAGTTTCCTGATAGGTGTACTACTCGCGTCCGAGCCGAGTTTTTTCTGCAAACTTTGCCGGGAAGAGGGGCGCCGTCACTCCTCAGACGGAACACAACTCGAGGAGGACGCAGAGCTGGCCGAACGTTAACGCTAATTCGTCTCTTCAACGCGCTGCAGGATGTACCGGTTCTTGGAGGGGAAGGCTAGGATGAGACGTTTGCCGCGGCCCAGCAAACAGAGAGAAGTACGAGAGTGGCGGTCAGCACAGGTCGCAACATCACTGGCCACCTGTCAGGGGAACGACCGATCCATCCTCGTTGAAGACTACCTTGTCCTCCCACCATCGTGAGGAGCGGGGTAATGTCCCTGATCTGATCCTCTGGAACCGTCCAATAATCAGCCGACAGCACTACGAGGTCAGCGAACTTTCCAGGCTCCAGCGTTCCTTTAACATTCTCTTCGTAAGTGGAGTACGCCGCCCAGATCGTGTGAAAGCGTAGCGCTTCTTCACGGGTGAGTTTCTGGTCCGCCCCAACCACTTCTCCGTCGATGGTCTTACGCGTAATCGCCACCCACATGTAGAAGAATTGATCCCGAGGTTCCAGCGACCAGTCGGTTCCCCCGGCGATATGAATCCCGTGCTGCAGTATCGTGCGGTAGGGATGCGACATGTCCGCGTACTCGCGGCCGTAATTGTTGAGGAAGTTGCGCCGCAGATTGTAGAAGTGCCAGGTCTGAGGGTGGATCATCACCCCCAGTCGCTTGATGCGATCGTAGTGTTCCGGCTGCAACATATAGCCGTGCTCGATGGACCACTTGAAAGCGCGCTCGGCCCCCTTGAGCTTTGAGGTCTTCGAAATGCTAATTTGCCCGCGCAGGGCTACCTGCAGCCAAGAGCATCACTTTCTCTTTTGATCCGACGATATGGTTATGCATGGCCTGGCGTGCAGCACGTGGATCGCGTCTGCGGATCGCTTCCACAATGTCGGTATGCTCGCGGGCGGGAAGCTCGCCGTAGTATCCGATGTCGATGGCAGCAAACATGAGGCGCTCCATCTGACAGCGTACCTCGGTGACAGCACGCACCAACAGGCGGTTACGACTCAACCGTGCGATGCCGATGTGGAATTCTGTATCGGCTTCGATAAAGCGTTCGTAACTGTTGCGGTCTTCGCTTTTATACTGTATCCGTGCGAGTTTCGTCAGGCGCTCAATCAGAGCGGCGTCAGCCCAACGCCGCGCGGCTACTTCCGCGCAAAACCCTTCCAGTTCGGCCCGGTACTCATACATCTCGTTCAGCTCATGAATAGTTAAGTGGCTGACGAAATACCCTTTCTGGGGCACAAGGCGCAGCAGACTCTCCTGTTGCAAGCGCATGATCGCTTCGCGGACTGGGGTTCGACTGCCCCTGTACCTGATAGCCAGCACTTTTTCGTTAATGGCCTCTCCAGGCTGAAACGTGCCATGAATAATTTCGCTCTTGAGCTGTTGGTAAATGCGTTCTGCGAGCGTGGTGCTGTTCGAGGGGAGAGGCGGATTTATGCGGCCCGAGGCGCGATGCCTGAGATTGGATTTCAACGTCGGCCGCGCCCGATCTAAATTTGTGACATTTGCCACGAAAACCTCAAAAACAAACCACCCTGCGTTCGGGAACTATAAACCAGGAACAGGATCAGAGCATTATCCGTATACCACACATATACTAACTTGAATATTCTTGACATGCAGCATTTCTCTGGAGTAGGTTGTCGAGCCGAATCCCTGTAGGCGGGAGGTAAGAGTGAGGCTGGCAAGATCGCGGTTCCGCCAATGGCTACTGAGCCCGGAACTCCTGGTGATCGCCTCCCTGGCGTTTGGTGTTACTCTCAGGGCCGAAGAAAAACCTTCCATCGTGGTTACCGTGATTCGGGCGGCCAAGTTGTTTGACCCCACATCTGGCCGGGTGCTTGACTCTCCTGTCGTGCTCATCTCTGGAAATCACATTGAAGCAGTGGGCAGCCGGGATCTTGTCACGCCGGCCAATGCGCGAATGATCGATCTCGGAGGCGCCACCCTTCTTCCCGGCTTCATTGATGTTCACACGCACTTGACTTTCGACGCCGGAGGCGGTGGTTACGAATCGCTCGGCATCTCCATCCCGCGCGCTGCACTGACCGGTGCTAAGAATGCAAGACTCACATTGTTAGCCGGTTTCACCAGTGTCCGGAATGTAGGGGCAGAAGGCTACGCAGATGTCGCCCTGCGTGACGCCATTGATGCCGGTGATGTGATCGGGCCTCGTATGCAGGTTTCCGGTCCGCCGTTGGGCATTACCGGCGGACACTGCGACAGCAATCTGCTGCCGCCGCAATTTCATTACTCCGCCGAGGGCGCGGCGGATGGGGTGGAAGCTGTGATGCACAAGGTTCGGGAGGTGGTGAAATACGGCGCTGACGTTATCAAATTCTGCGCTTCCGGCGGAGTCTTCTCGAAGGGTGACAACCCCCGCCTGGAACAATACAGTCCCGCCGAAATGCAGGCTTTGATTACAGAATCCCATCGCCTGGGCCGAAAGGTGGCGACTCACGCGCATTCCACGGTTGCGATCAAAGACGCAGTACGCGCCGGCGTGGACTCAATCGAACATGGGATTTTTCTCGACGACGAAGGCATCCAGTTGATGAAGGAGCACAACACTTTCCTGGTTCCGACCTCCTATCCGCTCTTCTGGTTTGAGGAGCACGCGCCGCAGATGCATTTGCCGCCCTGGGTCACGGAGAAAGCGGCCATCATTATTCCCGCCGCCAAGCAGAACATGACGAAAGCCTTTCACAGCGGCGTGCGGATTGCACTGGGCACAGACGCGGGAGTCTATCCGCACGGCGAGAATGGGGGCGAGTTCTGGTCGATGGTCACACTTGGCCTGACTTCAGTCCAAGCGCTGCAGGCAGGCACAATCAATGCGGCTGAACTGATGGGGTGGTCAGATCGAATCGGTTCGATTTCGAAGGGTAAGTTCGCGGACATGGTGGCGGTCAGGGGCGATCCGCTCGCCGACGTCCGACTATTGCAGCATGTCCAATTCGTCATGAAGGACGGTGTAGTTTACAAGGACGAAATTACTGGCCAGTCGAGAGCTTTAGAGTCGCAGTAGCACAGCCGTGGCGGTGGTGAGAGGGGGCAACATGCGAATCAAGGAATTGAGCAGCATTGTTTTTGTTCTCATCTTAGTGGCGATAAATTTATGGGGGCAGGGCACTCAAGGCGGTCTGGTTGGCACAATCCGAGATGAAAAGGGGGCTGAGATATTCGGCGCCAAAGTTCGCGTCACGAATGTTGGAACTGGGCTTCAACGCGAAACAACCACAGCGGGCAATGGGCTCTATCGCGCGCTCGCGCTGCCCACCGGCACCTACGAGGTCACAGCCGAAGCGCAAGGATTCGCTACAACCACCGTAAAAGATATTGAAATCGGTGTTGATCAAACCCGCACTCTGGACTTGGCGCTAAGGGTGAGCGCAAGGGCTGAAACGGTTACTGTGCAGGCTAATGCCGATCTCACCCAAACCGAAAATTCCAAACTGGGCGAAGTCATAGATAACCGCAAAGTGGAGGACCTTCCACTGAATGGACGCGACTTTGCTCAATTGGCCCGGCTGAATCCCGGGGTAGCCACGTCGGGCGGAGGAGGAGGACAGCAGGGCGGCGAAGGAGGAGTATCGGGTTTCTCGTCCAACGGGCAGCGCTCCACGTCGAATAATTTCCTGGTCGATGGAGTGGACAATAATGACTATTTCGGCGGCGCAGCAGCCCAGATTCCTTCGATCGATTCCATCCAGGAGTTTGAAGTTCAGACCAATACCTTCGCGGCCGAATACGGTCGCAACAGCGGTTCAGTGGTTAACCTGGTCACAAAATCAGGGACGAACCAGTTGCACGGATCGCTGTACGAATTCTTCCGCAACGATGTGCTGGATGCTCGGAACTTCTTCAACGACGATTCTTTCCCCAAATCGGCGCTGCGGCTAAACCAGTTCGGTGGGACGTTCGGCGGTCCCATCATCAAGAACAAAACATTTTATTTTTTGAATTACGAGGCGTTTCGCCGGCGGGCAGGCATCACCCGCATTACAAACGTGCCTACACCGGCTGAAATAGCTGGCAACTTCACGGATAAGAACGGCAATCCGATAAGTGTGCAGGTGAACCCCGTCAGCGCACAACTGTTCAGGCTTTTCCCCAGCCCAAACCTGAATAGTGCATCCGGAAACTTCATTTCATCTCCCGAGCAGAATGATGCTACGGATCAGTTCCTGGTTAAGATTGATCACCGTTTGCGCAGTTCTGACAATTTATCTGCACGCTACAGCCGCACGCGCGTAGATAAATTTTTCCCTTTTACGCCTGGGCAAAGCGGAACCAACGTTCCCGGATACGGCTTGAACGATACTGAAGCAAATAATCTCGTGGCGCTCTCTTACACGCGAGTCATTAGCCCCACAACCTTGAATGAAGCGCGATTTGGCTTCACGCGTTCCAACGTGTTGCTGGTAACCCAGCCCGGACCCAAAGCAGCAGACTTCGGCTTCAATACCGGGTGGGCACCGAACGCTCCTCTCAGCCTGGGCAACATCCCGCAATTGGCATTTGCGGGCGGATTTGTGTCCGGCAGTTCGGCAATAACCAATCTTGGTGGAGCGATCGATCAGCCGAATCGCACGGCTACAAATACTTTCCAGTGGATTGACAACCTCTCACACACGACGGCGCGGCACGCTTTCAAAGTAGGCGGCGACTTTCGCCATACGCAACTAAATCGTTTGTATGATCTGTCATTCAGCGGGCAGATTACGTTCAGCGGGCTGGACAATACCGAGGGTCCGCCCGACTCACAGGGTAACCGGACAAACATTCCCAACGCTTTGATCGATTTTGCGAAGGGACTGGCCGACGGAGTGCTGCAGTTCGTTGGCGATTCTCATCGCAACTTCCGGACCACAAGTTACGGCCTTTTCGCGCAGGATAGCTTCAAGCTTCGCCACAATCTGACTCTGAACTATGGCTTGCGTTATGAGCTCAACACAGTGTTGCGCGAAGCGCACGGGCGGGTGAGCACATGGCGTCCGCAGAATTTCTCGACGTTCCTGCCCATCAACCCCTTTGTGCAGACGAATCTTGATATTTTGCGGGCTTCCGGTATCGTGCTGCAATCCGATGTTGACGGAATCTACGATCCCGACCACAACAACATCGCGCCGCGGATCGGACTCGCCTGGGACGTTTTCAGCAATGGTAAAACCGTGCTGCGCACGGGCTATGGAGTCTTCTACGAGACCATCATTGGAAACATTCCCGGGAATGTGATGCTGAATCCGCCATTCTTGCCCGACTACTTCACTCCCTTTCCTTTGACGGCGGGACTCTGGCCAGCTGTCTTTGGCCCCTCGCCTTTTCCCGTACTTACGATTACGCAGCAGAAACTAAGAACGCCATATGCGCAGCATTACAACTTAGAAGTCCAACATGAGCTGCCGGGACGCATGCTGCTGGAAGTCGGCTATGTGGGCACATCAGGCACCAAACTGCCTCGATTCCGGCAGGTCGATCAGGCGTTTATCACTCAAAAGCAGCTCGATCAACTAACCCCCGATATCCCCACTCGGCTGTCGTTAATGGGAATTCCTTCCTTTGTAATTCCGCAGATTTTAGCTGGCGGGATTGCAGCAATTCCCAGTGTTGCCCGCACGCCATACTTTGGATATGCGCAGCTCTTCCAGGCGGAAAACGTCGTCAGCTCGAATTACAACAGCCTGCAAGCGAAGCTGGATAAGAGATTCAGTCACGGCCTCTCATTCCTGAGCTCTTATACCTGGTCTCATTCAATCGACGGGGCTTCGGTGTTCTTCGGCTCGGGGGCCAATGCCACAACCATCTTCCCGCAGGACAACTACAATCTGCGCGCCGAACGCGGCAATTCCGATTTTGACATTCGCCATCGGCTGAGCTGGAGCTTGATCTATGAACTACCGCAGATGCACGGCCTACCGAAGTTGCTCGGCCAAGGCTGGCAATTCGGGGGAATCCTGACGTTGCAAACAGGGCAGCCCTTCTCGGTGCTCACCGGTAAAGGCTTGAGCGGCACGGGACTCGGCAATGATCGGCCAAACCTGGTGGGGGACCCAAACGCTGGACCACATACGGTGCAGAAATGGTTTAATACTTCGGCATTCGTCGACAATCCGCCTCTGACATTCGGAGACGCAGGCCGCAACATCGTTGTCGCTCCCGGGTATCGCGACTTCGATTTCTCGTTGCTGAAGAACACAAAAATCGGGGAGAAAGTGAATGTTCAGTTCCGCACTGAATTCTTCAACATTTTCAATCACCCCAGCTTTGCGATTCCCAGCAACATAAGCGCGGCGGCCAATTTTGGAGCGCTGTTCACGACCCCGGATGCGGCGCAGAACAACGTGGGCCTGGGCTCCGGCGGCCCGCGGCTCGTGCAATTCGCCTTGAAGCTGAGTTTCTAGAAGAAGGCCAATTACTAATGCGCTTGGCTCACCTTATTAGTTGCCGAACAATCCTGCTGATGTTTGTTCTTGCTGCGGTCATCCGAGGGCACGCTGTGCCGGTGGCAAAGCAGATCGGCCCGGGACTTTATGCCTACATCTCCGACAACGACTCGAGCGCCAATTCCACTTTTCTAATCGGTGGCAACGGCATTCTCGTCGTCGATACCGGGTTGAATGATGAGGAGGGCGGGAAACTCTTACATGCGATCAGGAATATCTCTGCGCTTCCCGTGCGGTACATCGTGAACACGCATTACCATCCGGACCACCAGGGAGGCAATGCCATTGTCGGCCCGTCTGCTGTCGTCATCTGTACAGACTGGACACGCGAGCGCACTGCACAACTCCTCAGCTCACTGCCGTTAGCAAACCGTTCGCGATTTCGTCTTGCAGACGTAACTTTCCAGCAGAAGATTACACTCCACCTTAACCCATATACCGCCGAAGTATATTTTCCGGGGAAGGGGCACACCTCGGGAGATGCGCTGGTCTATTTCCCGGAACAGCATGCAATCGCCATGGGCGATCTATTTTTGAATCGGTCCTCACCCGCCATGGATCAGGGCAGCGTCGAGAACTGGATCAAAGCACTCGATGCCGTGCTGACGTTGCCCCTGGAAGCGGTCGTGCCCGGTCATTTTGAATTAGCCACAAAGACCGAACTGCATCGATTTCGCGACTACCTGAACGATCTCTATCAACAGGTGCGTGCGCTGTATGAGAAGAGGGCCAGCCTGGAGCAGGTCAGGCAGGGCATACACATGGAGCAATACCAGGATTTCCGCCAGTACCCAAAGTTTGAAGCGACTTTTGCCGATAACGCCAACACGATCTATCAGCAGCTCAAGCAGCAATAGAAAAAGTCATGTCTGATTTTCCGATTTCGTGGGTCAGGGAATGCTTCCCCGCGCTCAATCTGGGAGACAACTTCATTTTCTTCGACAACGGAGCGGGTGCCCAGATTCCCCAGGCAGCATTGGACGCAGTGCAGAAACACCTGATTCTCCGCAACGTGCAGCGCGGGGGCCGTTACCGCCACAGCGTGGAGGTGGACGAAACCATTCAACGGGCAAGGCAGAGCGTTGCAGCGTTGCTCAACGCGAACTCGGCGGACGAGGTTGCTTTCGGCATGAATGCAACCTCATTCATTCGCATTGTAAGTCTCGCGATCGCCGAAATCATGGGAGCGCGGCGAGAAATTATCGTCACTGATATGGACCATGAAGCGAATATCGCGACATGGCTGGTGCTGGAAAAGCGAGGAGCGGAGATCCGGTGGTGGAAGATGCGGGAGGATGGGCTCCTCCATACGGAAGACCTCGACCCACTGTTAAGCTCTCATACTCGCATGGTCGCGTGTGCAATGGCTTCCAACGCGCTGGGTTCCATCGTGGATGTGAAGGAAGTTTCCCGGATGGCGCATGCCGCTGGTGCCGAAGTGTTCGTCGACGCGGTGCATTATGCGCCGCATGGTCCTATCGATGTCCAGGATCTCGATTGCGATTATCTCGTCTGCTCAGGATACAAAATCTTCGCGCCACACATGGGATTCTTATGGGGCAAGGCAGCCGCGCTCGACGCATTGCCGACTTTCCGAGAGGATTTCATCCCAGACAAGGCGCCGATGAAGATCGAAGTAGGAACGTTTGTTTACGAGAATGTCGCCGGTATGGATGCCGCAATCGGTTATATCGAAGGTCTGGGCCGGCGCACAACACAGAATGGCCATGCTGAGTCGTGTCGAGCTGCTTTGGTCGGCGGCATGCAGGCGATTCGCCATTATGAGGCAAAGCTCTCCGCTCGTCTGCTGGAAGAGCTGCAGCAACAACTACCTCGAGTGAGTATTTACGGAGTACGCGACCCGGAGCACATCGCGCGTCGTGTTCCGACAATTTGTTTCAATATTGGGGGAGTAAAGCCGGCAACTGTCACGTCAGAATTGGCGGACCGAGCAATTGGAGTCCGCGACGGCAATATGTATTCTCCGCGCCTGTTGAAGAGGCTGGGAATTTCTTCCGACGATGGTGCTGTGCGGGCCTCACTTGTCCACTACAACACCGAAGAAGAAATCGATCGCTTCATCGAGGCTCTCGCTTCTCTCATTGCGAACTCAGCTTAATTTTTTCAGGACATCAGATGGAATCGCAGGCCGCAAGTCCGCCGCAAGCTGGAGCTGGGTCCGCGCCGGCAGCTCAAGAGAAAGATGAGCTGAGGCGAAGTCTGAGCCAACGGCAGTTGACAATGATCGCCATAGGCGGGGCGATCGGAGTGGGGCTGTTCTTGGGCAGCGGCCTAACCATCCAACTCGCAGGACCGGGTGTAATCATAAGCTACCTGCTGGGTGCAGCGATCGCGGCAGTAGTCGCCTTCTGTTTGGCCGAGATGGCGGTGGTACATCCATTCTCCGGATCTTTCGGGATCTATGCGGAAACTTATCTGAGCCGATGGGTGGGCTTCTGCGTCAGAGCGACCTACGGACTCGTGCAGATCATCGCGATCGGGGCCGAAGTCACTGCCGTGGCCATTTACTTCGCGTACTGGTTTCCTCATGTTCCCCCTTGGATCTGGGTCTTCCTGGTCTCGCTCGCTCTGGTGGCGATCAATGCGCTCCAGGTAAGCAATTTCGGCGAGTTCGAATACTGGTTTGCGGCCGTCAAGGTACTAGCAATTCTGATTTTTATCGCGGTCGGAGTTGCACTGATCTCAGGCGTTGGACCGCGGTCGGCCATCGGTTTCCAAAACCTCTCCCGAAATGGCGGATTTCTGCCGCATGGACTAAAGGGCGTGTGGCTCGCCCTAACCTTAGCGATAACCAGCTATATGGGTGTAGAGATCATTGCGGTCACTTCGGGTGAGGCAAAGCAACCTTCCAAAACCATACCCAATGCCATGCGCGCAATCCTATTTCGCTTGATTCTGTTTTATGTTCTTGCCATTTCGATCACAGTGGCGATGAACCCCTGGAACGAGCTTGGCAGTGGCGGTGTTACGGCGAGTCCATTTGTGCGTGCGTTCACAGCGGCCGGAATCCCCTTTGCAGCGAGCATTATGAACCTGGTTGTAATTACGGCGGCGATTTCAAGCGCGAACACCAATTTGTACCTTTCCACCCGAATGCTGTACTCGCTCTCGCGCGGGAGATTTGCGCCCGACTGGCTGGGCCGACTCAGCAGAAACGGGGTTCCGGATCGCGCGCTTGCCTTATCGACCTCGGGTATGCTGATTGCCATTCTGCTCGCGGTTCTTGCCCCGCACAATGCATTTTTGCTGCTGTATGGGACGGCAGTGGCAGGCATGTTCTTTGTCTGGATCGTTATTCTGCTGACGCATTTGAGGTTCCGGCAAACGATCGGCCGGGAAAGAGCCGACCAGTTACCAGTAAAATTGCCAATGCATCCGTGGATGACACTCGCAGGCCTGGTGGCTGTGCTCTGTATCGCAGGCACTACCTTCTGGGTTGATGGCCTGCAATACTCAATTCCCGCGTTCGCAGCGTTTCTGCTGATAGAAACGCTGATTTATTTTCGGAGGAGAAAGATGCAGGATTGGACTGATCTGGCTCTGCGGAGTTGAATTATAACCCCACGACTCTTTAAAGGGATACGAACGTTTCGAAGCAAGAGTGTTCGATCACGCACCTTGAAGTAAGTGGAAGATGGGTGGACTCTCGCCCTGCCTTATCGAGCGGGCACACATTCACGCATCTTGCG
>Ga0209690_1002423_pt1 | contig 10590 bp, 8 predicted proteins | sample GraSoiAngelo_150_FD_186164 | JGI IMG/M metagenome (GOLD analysis project Ga0209690, IMG submission 186164) | Grasslands soil microbial communities from the Angelo Coastal Reserve, California, USA - 14_1009_09_40cm (SPAdes) (version 2) | ecosystem: Environmental > Terrestrial > Soil > Grasslands ...
CGCGATCGACGCCACGCCGCCGCGCTCGCGCGTCGTCACGGCCGTCGTGCACCGGGGCTTCCGGCGCGAGTTCCTCGGCTTCAACCGAGCGAAGCACGCCGTCATCGAGGCGGCGATCCTCGCCACACGGACGCATCTCTTGCCGCCGGACCAGATCCGCGACGAGTTCGCACGGCTCCAGGTCATCGTGGACAAGACGGCCGGCCCGCGGGAGCGGGACGCGATGGCGCTGCTCACTGAGTACGTGCGCGCGACGCCACGCCCCGAGCCCGCCGCGTCATGAGCGCGTCGGACTCCGTCTTCGTCGAGGCGCCGGCGCGCCTCCACTTCGGCGTCCTCGACCTGCGCGGCGACCTGGGCCGCCGCTTCGGCGGCGTGGGCGCGGCGGTGCCGTCGCCGTCGCTCCTCGTCGAAGCCCGCCCCGCCCCCGCCCCCGCGCTTTCGGCCGCAGGCCCAGACGCCGACCGCGCCCTCGAGTTCGCGCGCCGCTTCGCCGGGCATCACGGCCTCGCCGGGGCCGGTGCAGGGGCGCACCTCGTCGTCCACCGTGCCATCCCCGCGCACGCAGGGTTGGGCTCCGGCACGCAGCTCGCCCTCGCGGTGGCCCGGGCCCTCGCCGAGCTGCAGGGATTACCGACCGAGGTGACCGCGCTGGCGCGCGCCGTCGGGCGGGCCCGCCGCTCCGCCATCGGGACCTGGACCTTCGCCCACGGCGGCTTCGTGCTGGAGGGCGGCCGCAAGGGGGAGGACGGCGCCGTGGCGCCGCTGCTCGCCCGCCTGCCGCTCCCCAGCGAGTGGCGCTGCGTCGTGGTCGTGCCGCGCGGCAAGCCCGGCCTCACTGGTGAGGAGGAGGCGGCGGCGTTGGCCCGTCTGCCCGCGCCGGCGGCGCGCGACGTCGAGCGGGTCGCCCATCTCGTGCTCATGCAGCTCTTGCCCGCGATCGCCGAGGCGGACCTGCCGACCTTCGGGGTGGCGCTCGCGGAAGTGCAGCGGATCACGGGCAACTGGTTCGCCTCCGCCCAAGGGGGTGTGTTCGCTCCCGGTCAAACGGGTGAGATGGTCGAGCGGCTGCGGGACTGGGGTGCGGCGGGCGTGGGGCAGAGCTCGTGGGGCCCGGCGGTATACGGGATCACGGCGAGCGCAGAGGAGTCGCAGGTCATCGCCGCTCGCGCCCGCGCCGTGCTCGGCTCAGGGGGCGTGGTATACCACGGCGGCTTCAGCGCGCAGGGGGCGCGCGTGACGCGTGGGGCGCCCCCCGATTCCCCCTGAAAACGTGGGGCTTTTGACCCTGATTGACAGTGGGGCGAAGGGGGGATATAACCTAACTCCCCGGTGGAAATCTGCCTGGAGGAAAGTCCGGTATGTGTCGGGCCTGTTGGGAACGTGGACCCCCGTGACGCGCGCAGGTGCTCGCACGCTGACAGGCAAGGTTGCGTGAAACACTTTCACCATCCTCATCACTCAACATGAGGTCAGCTATGAACCGATTTAAACTGCTGTCCGGCATCGCGGCGAGCGTGATGGTGCTCGCGGCGTCCGCCGTCGCCCAGAATCCGGGCGAGTGGACCATGACGGGTCGGACTCCCGACCTGCAGCGGTTCAGTCCGCTCACTCAGATTACCAAGGCGAATGTGAAGGGCCTCAAGGCCTCGTGGACGTTCTCGACCGGCGTCCTCAACGGCCACGAGGGCAATCCGCTGGTGATCAACAACGTCATGTACGTGCACAGCGCGTTCCCGAACATCGTGTTCGCCCTCGATCTCACCAAGCCGGGCGCGCCGATGATTTGGAAGCACGTCCCGGCCCAGCCCGCCGAGGCGAAGCCGATCGCGTGCTGCGATCTGGTGAACCGTGGGCTCGCCTACCATCCGAGTGGCAAGCTGTTCATCGAGCTGCTCGCGGGCGACCTGCTGGCGCTGGATGCGAAGACGGGCAAGCAGCTGTGGCGCGTTCCGCACGCCGACTACAAGACCGGCTCGACCATGACCAATGCGCCGATCGTGATCAAGGACATCGTGATCGCGGGGATCTCGGGCGGTGAGTTCGGGGTCCGCGGCCGGGTGAGTGCGTTCGACGTCAACAGCGGCCGCAAGCTGTGGACGATGTACAGCACCGGCCCCGACGCAGAGGTCGGCATTGAAGGAGACGCCAACGCCAACTACGCGTCGCACCGGGGGAAGGACCTCGGCGTCAGCACGTGGACCGGCGACGAGTGGACGCGCGGCGGCGGGACGACCTGGGGCTGGTATTCCTACGACCCCGAGTTGAACCTGTTCTACTACAGCAGCGGCAACCCGGGCAGCTGGAATCCTGATCAGCGGCCGGGCGACAACAAGTGGTCGATGACCATGTGGGCCCGCAATCCGGAAACCGGCAAGGTCAAGTGGGCATACCAGATGACGCCGCACGACGAGTGGGACTACGACGGCGTGAACGAGAACGTGCTCGTCGATCTCACCATCGGTGGCAAGCCGGTGAAGGCGCTGGTGCACTTCGACCGCAACGGCTTCGGCTACACGGTCGACCGGACCAACGGCAAGGTGCTGGTGGCCAAGCCCTTCGGGCCGGTGAACTGGGCCTCGAGCATCGATCTGACGACGGGCGTGCCGGTGCGCAATCCGCAGTACGGCACCACCTCGAAGAAGAACACCGAGGGGATCTGTCCCGCCGCGATCGGATTCAAGGACCAGCAGCCGTCAGCGTACTCGCCGCAGACCAAACTCTTCTACGTTCCCGTGAACAACATCTGCATGGACTACGAGGGCGTGGAAGTGAAGTACTCCGCCGGTCAGCCGTACGTCGGCGCGATCGTGCGCATGTTCCCCGGCCCGGGCGGTAACCGCGGCCGCTTCATCGCATGGGATCCGACGACCGGCACGATCAAGTGGGAGATCAAGGAGAACCTGGCGGCCTACGGCGGCGCCCTCGCGACCGCCGGCGGCGTGGTCTTCTACGGCACGATGGAAGGCTGGTTGAAGGCCGTAGACCAGAACACCGGCACGGAGCTGTGGCGGTTCAAGTGCCCGTCGGGCATCATCGGCAACCCCATGACCTACCTCGGGCCGGACGGCAAGCAGTACGTCGCCGTGCTCTCGGGGGTCGGCGGATGGGCCGGGGCCGGCGTGGCGCTCGGGATCGGACCTGAAGATCCGACGGCCGCGCTGGGCGCGATTGGCGCCTTCGGCGACTACATCAACATCAGCAACGCGGGCGGCACACTGCTCGTGTTCTCGCTGTAGGGCCGAGGCAGAGTAGACTCCCACAGGTTTCCGCTGTGGGCAAGGCACCCGGTGTCGGAGCGAAGCAGGCTCCGGCACCGGGTGTAGTATTGAGCCAGCTCTCCACAACCACACGACGGGACGATCGATGCGCCGCACACCGATGAAGCTCGCGGGGGCTGCCCTCGTCGCAGCGCTCGTAGCCATCACCCTGGGCAGCGGGCCGCGGCGGGGAATCACCGAGCTGCGAGTCTGCGCCGACCCGTACAACCTCCCCTTCTCGAACGACCGCGGGGAGGGCTTCGAGAACAAGATCGCGCAGCTCGTCGCGACCGACTTGAACGCCGCGGTGATCAACTACTGGTGGCCCGAGCGGCGCGGCTTTCTGCGCAACTCCATCCTCGGGGGCTTCTGCGACGTGCTCATCAACGTGCCCGTCGGTTTCGATCCCGTCGCGACCACCAAGCCGTACTACCGCTCGACGTACTACCTCGTGTACCGCGCCGACCGCGGGCTGAACCTCCGCTCGCTCGATGACACGCTGCTCAAGCACCTCAAGATCGGCGTCAACATGATCGGCTACGACTACACGCAAACGCCGCCCGCGCACGCGCTGAGCGCCCGCGGCATCCTCGGCCTGGTCGGCTTCGGGAATTTCCTCAATCCGGACCCGCACGCCGACCACCCGCAAGACATCGTCGAGGCGGTCGCGAAGGACTCGATCAACGTCGCGGTCGTGTGGGGCCCAAAGGCGGGCTACTGGGTGAAGCGCCAGTCCGTGCGGCTGACGATGGTCCCGCTCCCCGATTCAGACGTCGTCTCCGGCCTGCCGTTCGCCTTCAGCATGGCGATGGGCGTCCGCCACCGCGACAAGGAGCTCAAGGCGCAGCTCGACTCTGTCATCGACCGGCGGCGTGGCGAGATCCTCGGCATCCTGCACGACTACGACGTCCCCATGCTGGAGCTGCACAGCGCTCGTCCGCCTACCGCACCCGACCCAGCGGCGCGGGACACGGGGCGCGACAGTCTCCTCGTATCGGACTCGATCTACCAAGGATGGAAGTGGTGGCACGTGTACTGCTTCCGGTGCCACGGCGAGGATGCGATCGGCGGCGTGAACCCCGCCGCGCCCGACCTCCGCTGGGTGCTGAGTACCGCGGGCAAGGCCTTCCCCCGCGACTCGTTCGAGTACACGGCATGGAACGGCCGCCCCGAAAAGGGGATGCCGGCGTGGAAGGTGTTGCTGGACACGTCCGCCATTAAAGAGATCTACCTCTACGCGAAGGCGCGCAGCGACGGCTGGCTCAAGCCCGGGCGGCCCCACCGCGAGTCGGACCTCAAGAAGACCCAGTGACACACGGCGCGAGGGATGTCGCCTTGGCCCTGGCGGCCCTGAGCGCCCTCGCACCCGCGCCGGGCCCGGCGCAAGACGGGGCGACGCGCACCTCGGTCGCCGTCGTGGAGTTCGTCACCGTAGACGCCAGCGCCTATCCCAATGCGGACAGCGTGCGCACGGCACTGGGCTCGAGCGGCCACACGCCGGAAGGCTGGCTCGCCGCCGACCTCATGGCGAGCGGACGCTACGTCCCTACCGCGGAGCCCCGCGTCGCAGCCGCGCTCACCGCCCGCGGGCTCACTCCCCGCGACTGCAGCGACCTCACCTGCGCCGTGGCCCTGGGCCGGGCCCTGGGCGTGGACCGGGTCGTGACCGGGCGCATCAGCCGGCTCTCCAACCTGATCTGGTTGCTGTACGGGGCGATGGTGGACGTGGCGACGGGCCGGGTCCGCTATCGCGACGAGTTCGAGATCAAGGGTGACATCGTCGACCTGCTGCCGAAGGCGACACTGGCGATGGCGCGGCGGCTCGCGACCGCCGACTCGCCGGCTGTCGAGCCCCCTGCACAGGGGCCCCAGCGGGAGCGGCTTACCCGCGAGCAAGTGCTCGCGGCCCTCGCCGCAGCCACCCCGCAGCACCCCGCGGACCTGACGGGCAAGGACCTCTCCGGGCTCGATCTGGCGGGGGTAGACTTCAAGCGGGCCAACTTGTCCCGCTGCCGCTGCGTGGGCACCAACTTCTCCAAAGCCCAGATGTTCTCCGTCACGCTGTCGGACGCCGTGGCGAGCCAGGCGGTCTTCGCCGGGACGACCCTCGATGTCGCCGTCATGTACCGCGTCGACTTGCGCCACGCCAATCTGCGCGATGCGAGTCTGTTCGCGACCATCCTGATGGGCGCCGACCTCTCGGACGCCGACCTCACGGGCGCCCGTGTCATCGCCGTCATGACCAATGCCCAGCTCGTGCGTGCCACGCTGGCGCACGCCAACCTGGGCGCCGATCCGGGGAACCAATCGATGGGGGTGATGCGCACCGACGTGACGAGCGCCGACCTCTCCGGCGCCGACCTCACGGGCGCGAACCTGCGCAAGGTCAATTTCACGCGTGCCAACCTGACCGGAGTCGACCTCACCGACGCCGACGTCACCGGCGCGGACCTCACGGGGGCCATCTTGCGTACTATCCGGGGCCGGGACCGCATCCGGGGGCTCGACAAGGCCCTCAATCGAGACCAGGCGATCTTCAACGACTGACATCGCATCGGGGAGGTATCTGATGGCCGCACGCGCTTCCAGCGTCGTGGCGCTCGCGCTGTGTGCGACGGCCGCACCGGCGCAGAGTCCCGGGCCGCTGTTGTACGTCAGCAATGAAATCGCGAACACCATCAGCGTGATCGCGCCTGCGAGCGGCTCGGTGGTGCGCACCATCGCCGTGGGCAAGCGGCCGCGCGGGATGGCGCTGAGCCCCGACGGGCACACCGTCTATGTCGCGCTCGGCCAGGACGATGCGATCGGCGTGATCGACGTCGCCAGGGCCGCGGTGACGGGGACCGTGCCGGCGGGGCGGGATCCCGAGCTCGTGGTCGTGAGCCCCGACGGCCACACGCTGTTCGTGTCGAACGAGGAGATCGCCCACGCATCGGCGATCGATGTCGCGACGGGACAGATCCGGTTTTCCACGCCGGTGGGGGTCGAGCCCGAGGGGATCGGCATCACGCGGGACGGCAAGAAGGTGTACGTCACCGCGGAAACGAGCAACAACGTTTCGGTCCTCGACGCCGCGACCGGCCGGGAGCTGCGGACGATCCACGTCGGCGACAATCCCCGCACCGTCGCCTTCACGCCGGACGGCCGCCACGCGTGGGTGACGGCGGAAGCGGGCGGCAACGTCACGATCCTCGACGTGAACACAGACAGCGTGCTCGGGCAGTTCCCGATCCGCGACCAGAAGACGAAGCCCGTGCGCGTCGCCTTCTCGCCGGACGGACGCCTCGCGTACGTGACGGAGGGAGCGGCTGGAAGCGTCAGCGTGGTCGACGTGGCGGCGCGCCGGGTGATCGACACGATCGTCGTGGGGCGGCGCCCGTGGGGGATCGCGCTCACGCCCGACGGCAGCCGGCTCTACACGGCCGACGGACGGTCGAACACTGTTTCGGTGATCGACACCAAGACCCGGAAAGTGGTCGCGGCCATCCCCGTGGGCGAGCGGCCCAACGACCTGCTCTACATTCCGTGACGGGGAGGCCGCTCAGCCGAGCGGCAAGCGGGCGAGCAGTGATCCGGGCCGGCGCAGCCGCAGCCAGCCGTCCAACCCCCAGTAGCGTCCCGCCCGCGCGGACAGAATGACCACCAGGCTCACGATGAGCATGTAGTGGAAGCCCTGTTGCGCGGAGCCCTGCCACTGCACTGCCAGCCCGTAGTTGGCGACCAGGAACAGGCCCAGGCCCGCGGCGAGCGCCGTGAGGAAGCCGCAGGTGAGGCCGAGTCCCACGGCGACCTCGCCGAAGGCGGTGAGCTGAGCGAAGACCTGACTGTGTGGAATCACCGTGTTCTGCATGAAGTCGCGGAAGAAACCGACGGGATTGCCTTCGCCGTACTTCCCGACGAGGATCGGCAAGACGTGGAGCCATCGCTCGGACGCGGTGGGCAACGGCAGGAAACCCCACAGCAGGGTCACGCTCAGCTTCGTGACGAGCGCCTTCAGGAACCACAGGCCGACGGCGATCCGCAGGACCGCGAGCCAGCGCTCGGGTGAACGCATCGTCGGAACCGCCAGCGGCTGGACATCCATCGACTGAGGTCCTCCTCGGCTGGAAATAGACCGCCTCCCCGCCTCCCTAGCTACCCCGGCGACCGGCACGTGGCCGCCGGCTCACTTCCCCACGCAGAAGCTCGCGAACACCCGGTCCAGCACGTCGTCCGGCGTCACGACGCCGATCAAGTCGTCGAGCGCGCCCACCGCCGCGCGCAGGTGCGTCGCCGCGGCCGCCGCATCCACCCCGCCCTGCCGCGCCGCCCAGAACGCGTCGACCTCCCCAAGCGCCCGCTCGAGTGCCAGCCGATGTCGCGCCCGCGTCACGACGGGCTCCACGTCGCCCAGCTCGAGCAGTCGCCCGAACGCCACCTCCGCGAGCCGCCGCTTGAGCGCGTCGAGCCCCTCCCCCGTCACCGCCGAGACGGCGGGGACCGGGGACGGGGGACGAGGGATAGGGAGCAGGTCCGCCTTCGTCCGCACAATGACGACAGGGGCGGTGCATGCCGCGAGAAAGGTCTCGCGTTCGCCCGGGTTCCCCGACCCCCGTCCCTCGTCCGCTGCGTCGCAGAACAGAATCAGGTCCGCCGCTGTCAGATACTTCCGGCTCACCTCGATCCCCAGGCGCTCGATGCGATCCTCGCTCGCCCGCAGTCCCGCCGTATCGACCAACCGGAACGGGAATCCCTCGATCACAGCGGCGGCCTCGATGGCGTCGCGGGTCGTGCCCGGGACCTCCGTGACGATCGCCCGCTCGCGCCCCAGGAGCGCGTTGAAGAGCGACGATTTCCCGGCGTTGGGGCGGCCCGCGATGACGAGCAGCGCCCCCTCGTGCAGCCGCTCCCCTTCGGGCGCGGTCGCGAGGAGATTCGCCAGGCACCCACGCACCACCTCCCACGCACCACGCACCCGCTCCGGCTCCACGGGACCCTCGTCCTCCTCCGGGAAGTCGATGTCGTAGGCGATCAGCGCCTCGAGCTGGAGGAGCTCGACGCGCAGCGTCTCGAGCCGCTGCGACAGCCCGCGATCGAGCTGCTGCAGCGCGCGGCGCCGCTGTGCCGGGGAGCCGGCGTCGATCAGATCGCCCGTCGCTTCGGCCTGCAACAAGTCCAGCTTGCCGTTCAGGAGCGCGCGGCGCGTGAACTCACCGGGCTGGGCCGGGCGGGCACCCGCCAGGACAAAGGCGGCGACGCACGCGGCGGGAACGAGGAGCCCGCCGTGCGTCGTGACCTCCACCAGATCCTCGCCCGTGAACGAGCGCGGCCCGGGAAAGCACGCCGTCAGGACCTCATCGAGCGGCTCGCCGCTGGCGGGGTGGACGAGGCGCGCGCGGCGCGCCGTGCGGGGCGGCGCGGAGAGGAATGGGCGGAGGCAACGGGCCGCGACGTCGAACGCCCCCGTGCCGGAAAGACGGAGCAGCGCCAGCGCGGAACGGCCGGGCGGGGTGGCCAGGGCCACGATGGGATCGGACAGCACGGGTCCCGGCTAAGTCGGAGGCCTGCCCTGCTGCCGCAGCCGCCGCCGCGCGATCAGGTACTGCTGCGGAATGCTGAACACGTTCTGGACGGCGTAGTACAGGTTCAGGCCGGAGGCGAAGCGAAACAGCACCACCGTCATCACCAGCGGCATCGTGTACGTCATCATCCGCGCCTGCGGGTTGGGCGGCACGCCGAGCTGGCCGACCTTGGAGAGCACGAACATGGACAGGCCCATCAGCACGGGGATGATGTAATACGGGTCGTGGCGCGACAAGTCGGGGAGCCACAGGAACGGCACCCCCCGGAACTCGATAGTGTTCGCGAACACGAAGAACAGCGCGAACAACACCGGCATGGGGAGGAGCATCGGCAGGCACCCGCCGAACGGGTTCACTTGATGCTCTTTGTAGATGCGCAGCATCTCGCGCTGCAGCTTCTCCGGCTCGTTCTTGAAGCGATCCTGTGTCTCCTTGATGAGCGGCGCAACCGCCTGCATCCGAATGCCCGACTCCATCGCCTTCTGGTTCAGCGGCCAGAGGAGCAGGCGCACGAGCACGCCGAAGATGACGAGCACCCAGCCGTAGGGCAGGTTCAAGCGCTCGTGCATCCACAAGAGGACGTTGACGACGAGAATCGACACCGGGTGAATGGCCGGCCGCAGGATGCCGCCGTAGGGGTTCGCATCGTCGAAGTCGTGGCCGAGGCGCGCCAGCCGCCGATGCTCGAGCGGGCCCACATACAGCTCGTAGCGAAAGTCACCCGTCGGCGGGACCGGCAACGTGACTCGCAACGCCGCGCGAGCCGGGGGGCCACCGTTGCGCGGGCCCCCGACCACCACGCCACCACCGAACCGCGGCTGGTGCTCCTCCACCGCGAGGGCCGCCAGCAGAAAGTACTTCGACTTCACGCCGGCCCACTCGAACGGCCCGTCCAACACCTTCACTTCGGCCGGCTTCACCGACCCGAACGAGGTGCTCTGGGTCTGCGTCGCTTTCGTCACGACAGCGTAGTGTCGCCGGTCGTCCACCGTGTCCGCTTCTACCGACCGCAACCCATCGCCCAGGCTCACGACGAGCACCGCGCCCGCGGGACCAAGGCCCGTGATGTGACCCCGCACGCCGAAGCGATAGTCGTCGGGACGGAACGTGTAGCGGACCTCGACGCGGGCAGCACCCCGCTGCGCGGTGAGACTCAACGCCGAGCTGTCCCCCACGACGCGCACGTCGCGCTCGCTCGGCGTAAAGCTCCAATCCGCGAGCGAAACTGTGTCCGCGCCGAGCACCAGCCACTGCTCGAGGAGTGGCCGATCGGCCGGGACGAGCTGCACGGGCCGCCCCGAGTCCCCGGGCGCAAATGACTTGTATTCAAGGAGTTGCGTCTGGACGAGCCGCCCCCCCAGCGTGCTGAAGCCAAACCGATACTGCGGGCTCGTGACCCACACCGTGTCGGCGACGGATGGTCGGATCGTGGGACCGACGGACAGTGGTGCCGGGACCGCGGTCGGGCCGGGCGCGCTTGGGCGGACGGCAGCAGCGCTGTCCTGCCGTCCGACCGTCCGACTGTCCGACCGTTTCTTCGGAGGAAAGAGAATGCTCGGCAGCACCGCCACGATGAGCATCAGCACGATTGCCAGGATGACGCGTCGTTCCACTTGGCCTCTGGGCGTCTGGGCGTCTAGCCCTACGGCACCGGGTCGTAGCCGCCCGGATGCAGCGGGTGGCAGCGGAGGATGCGCTTCACGCCGAGCCAACTCCCTCGGAGCACACCGTGGCGCTCGACCGCCTCGAGCGTGTACTGCGAGCAGCTG
>Ga0209690_1002426_pt1 | contig 10586 bp, 10 predicted proteins | sample GraSoiAngelo_150_FD_186164 | JGI IMG/M metagenome (GOLD analysis project Ga0209690, IMG submission 186164) | Grasslands soil microbial communities from the Angelo Coastal Reserve, California, USA - 14_1009_09_40cm (SPAdes) (version 2) | ecosystem: Environmental > Terrestrial > Soil > Grasslands ...
TACAGCTTCTGCCCCGACCGCGGCGGGAACGGCGGCCTCGAGTTGCGGGTGAAGGACCTGCGACCCGCCGAAAGGCCGGACTAGCCTTTCCCCGTCTTCGCCTGTAGGCTATCAGCCAACACCGTGCGACAAATGTCTTGCGAGCTTTGCGACCCGGCGGGTTCGGACCTAGCTTCCTTCGCCTGCTGGCGGATTTTCGCCGCTCGAGACCAGAACTACCTCGGGAAATGCATCATCGCGCTGCGAAGGCATGAGGAGGACTTCCTTGCCCTGACTGAAGCCGAGCGGGATGAGATGTGGGAGGCAGCGCGGGCGGTCCGCGATGCGCTTGCTCGCCGCTTCGCGCCGGACCACTTCAATTACCAGGTGCTCGGCAACTCGGGTCGCCACGTCCACATGCACCTGACGCCACGTTATACTTCGCCCCGCGAATTCGGGGGGATCACGTTTACCGACGATCACTGGGGTACTTGGCCGTTTCCGGCGGAGCCGGAGCTGCCGGAGGGATTCTTAAAGACGCTCGCCGATGCGATCTCACGCGTGATGCCACCGAAAGGAGCCGCGAAATGACGATGTACCACAAGCCCTCCGGATTGGTGAAGGCGATGAACTCCTTCGTCGGCCGTCTGGCCTCCTGGGGACTCATTCCAGGCGGGACGGCGTTGCTTCAGGTTAAGGGACGCCGCTCCGGGCAAACCCGCTCGACCGCCGTAACCTGGGTCGAGCACGAGGGTCGGCGCTACCTCGTGGCGCCGCGCGGTAACACGGAATGGGTCCGTAACGTCAAGGCCGCCGGCGGCGAAGCGGTCCTCAAACACGGAAAGAGCGACGCAGTACGTCTCGAGGAACTACCGGTCGAGCAGCGCGCTCCCATCATCCAGGCGTACCTAAAGAAGACCGCAAGAGTCACCAAGCGCGAGTTTGGCATCGAGCCGGACGCGCCCATCGAGGAGTTTCAGCGCATCGCGCCGGACCACCCCGTCTTCCGAATCACGAGCGCTTCGTAGGGACGAGGCATCCATCGATAACCTGGACGAGTAACGCTCGCGGACAATCGCCCTTTACGCGAGAAACGTAGCTCCCCGGAAATGCCTCGCCCTCTTCGCACCGAATGAGGACAGCACCCGTCACCTACTGCCGCTTCCCCTCTCCGTAGTCCCCAAACGGCGCGTCCCGACGCCTGACGGCCTCGCGAAACCCCTCCTTCATCGCCAGGTCTCGCCATGCGACACCCTCCGGGGTATGGCGCGCGATTCCATCGAAGAACGTGCCGATGAGCTGCGTCGACCGCAACCCCATATTCTCGTAAGCCTGGTTGACCAGCAGCTTGCTCATCGCCAGCTGGTTGGCCGGGATCGTCGCGAGCTTGCGCGCCATCTCGTCGACAACCGAAGGCAGCTGCTCCGCCGGAACCGCCTTCGAAGCGAGGCCGATGCGCTCCGCTTCGCTACCCGAGAGCGATTCACCGGAGAGCATCACTCGCTTGGCGTGTTCGAGCCCCAGACGGTAGACCCACATCACGGAAGTCGGCTCGCCCCAAACGCGTGCGGGCGGATAGCCGATCTGGGCGTCCTCGGCCATGTAGATGAGGTCCGCGCAGAGCGCCATGTCCGTGCCACCGCCGACGCACCAACCGTGTATCTGCGCAATCACCGGCTTCGGGCTCTCCCAGAGCGACATGAACACTTTGACGTTGCGCGACATCGCCTCGTAGTCGCGCACCGGGTCCCAATTCCCGGCCATCTCTCGCTGCGTCGCGTCCTCCGCTCGCGTGCCCCAGTCGAGGTCATATCCCGCGCAGAACGCCCGGCCAGCTCCGCTGAGGACCATCACTCGCACGGCCCCGTCCTCGTTCGCGGCGATAACCGCGTCCCGCAGGTCGGAGATAAGCCGCCGATTAATCGCGTTCAGCCGCGCCGGCCGGTTTAGTGTGATGCGCGCGATGCCATCTGCGGCGGCGTAATCGATAGCTTCGAACGTCATGGAGGGGTCTCCTGTCATAGTCGTGGAAACGACTATAGCCGTTCAGCCCACCATGTGCAGACGGCGCGCTATTTGCTGAAGCGAAGTCTATACATCGAGGGTCGCTTATCCGCCGTTGCGGCGGCGCGCATTGCGGGACGCCTTCTCGGAGGCGTCCGCCACGTCCTCGGTGCGCTCGCTCACCTCACGGGTCACCTGGCTGGCGGTCTCCGGTGCCCCACGCCCGGCCTGGCTGGCGGCGTTCCGGCCTACCTCGATTCCGACCTGCATCGCCTCGCGGTTAGCCTCTACCACCCGCTGGAGCGTGTCGCGCGTCTCGCTGCCTACGCCCGCCATCTCGCTGATGACTTGACGCCCCAGCTCAAAGCGTCGCCGCTGCCGCCTCGTCCACGTGTCTATAGCGGCTTTCGTGAAACCGATCGCGTCCACCGGCGCTTCGAGCCAAGTGCGCGTTAGGTCCGCCTGCTCGCGCTGTGTCCTGCGGGCCTCTTCCAGCACGATCTTTCCCCACTTGTACGCTCGTTCGTTGCCCATGTCCGCCATTTCCAATACGGCGTCTGAGCTTTCGTTCATGGTGCTCATCAGGCGATTGATCCGTTTGCCCATGCGTTCAATACCTCCTTAAACGTCGCAACCCTGCTTCAGGGGTAGTATCCGTGTAGCAGGGTTGCAGAACCGTAAACCTGCACAGGTGTCGCATATCGCATCTGCATAAGACTGAGGCCTCATAGCTTATAGCTGACACCCCAAGAGCTGCAGGCCGCAGGCGCCGGCTCGGCTATAATGTCCTTAGCGGAGGCACTCGATGCAGGAGAGCGGACAGACACTAAACGAACTCCAAGAGCGCATCGCGCACGTCCTCCGCCGTCTTTGACATCCCGGGACACGAGCAAGAAATAGCCGGTCTCGAAAAAGAGTCCTCCGCTCCTGGCTTCTGGGATGATCCGCAGTCTGCGCAGCGCGTCATGCGCCGGCTCGCCGACGTCCGCGAGCAGGTTGACACCTGGCGAGGCCTCGAATCCCGCTCGAACGAGCTCCAGCAGCTGCTTCGGCTGGCGCGAGATGAGTCCGACGAAGAGCTCTCCCTGGCCGTCGCTTCTGACGTCGCATCGCTTGCGGCCGAGTTCGAGGAGATGGAGCTAGGCCTGGCACTTTCCGGCGAATACGATCGTCGCGACGCCATTCTGGCGATTCACGCCGGCGCAGGCGGCACCGACTCGCAGGACTGGGCAGAGATGCTTCTGCGAATGTACCTCCGCTGGGCCGACAAGCGCGGCTACAAGACAGACGTCCTCGACATGACTGCAGGCGAAGAGGCCGGCATCAAGAGCGCGACAATCGAAGTCCGCGGCCGCAACGCCTACGGCTACCTGCGCGGCGAGCGCGGAGTCCACCGCCTCGTGCGCATCTCTCCTTTCGACGCCTCGAAGTCGCGCCACACCTCTTTCGCGCTGGCCGAAGTCATGCCCGAAGTCGAGAGCGAGGCCGAAGTGCGCCTGGACCCGGACGAGCTGCGCATCGACACCTTCCGCGCCAGCGGCCACGGCGGCCAGAACGTCCAGAAGAATGCCACGGCGGTCCGCATCACCCACATTCCCACCGGCATCGTTGTCACCTGCCAGAACGAGCGCTCCCAGAGCCGGAACAAAGAGTCCGCGCTCAAAGTCCTGGAGGCACGCCTGCTGGAGAAAGAGATGGAGCGCCAGGCGGAAGAGCAATCGCGCCTCAAAGGCGAGCACGTCTCCGCAGAATGGGGCAACCAGATCCGCTCCTACGTCCTGCACCCGTATAAGATGGTGAAGGACCACCGCACAGGCTTCGAAACAAGCGACGCCGAACTGGTCCTCGACGGAGACCTTGACCCGCTACTGCGCGCCTACCAGAAATCCACCCTTGGTGACTAGCGAATCGCACCGTCATTCTGAGCGCCGACGACACCCGCGCGCCGTACAACCTGTCTTCGCGAAGGAATCTGGGGCGGGGCAGCCGTGAGTGCGCGCTTGAGTCGCCCAACCTCCCCTTTCCTATTTCCCATTTCGCATTTCCCATTTTCGCTTGCGCTTCTTCTCGCCTTAATCATTGTTATGTCCGCAACGGTGGTTTTTCCCGCCCGCGCCTCCGCCAAGACCGCCCCAACCGTCTCCGACGCCGGCGTCACAGACAGCTTTCCCGACGGCATGAGTTTTGCGGTTACCGCCAGTAGCGATTCGCCCATTAACGACTTGAAGATTCGCTACAAGATTCTGCCCGATGGCACGTCGGCTAACGCCAGCCCCAAGTTCCAGCCCTCGACGTCCGTAACCACGAGCTTCAATCTCGGCGCCGCGGACCTCTATCTTCCGCCCGGCACCGTGGTCGAATACCACTGGGAGGCCACCGACGCGGACGGCGACCAGTCTCGCACCGAGACCGCCAGCTTCTTCTACGACGACGTCCGCTTTCAGTGGACGCCCTTGGAGTCGAATGGCATCACGGTCTACTATTACTCCGGCTCGCAGGACGACGCCCAGGCCATGCTCCAGACCGGCACCGAGACCATCGGCTCGATGTCGCAGCTTTTGGGAGCGAACATCACCTACCCGATCAAGGTCTGGATCTACAAGAACAACAACGACATGCGCCCGGCCCTTCAGCGACGGAGCGCAACTTTTGAGGCCTCCGTCATAACCGAGGGCGTACGCGTCGCCTCCGACACTGTATTGATTCTCGGCAATGGCTCATTCAGCACGCTCCGCCACGAGTTGACTCACGTCGTGACTCATGCGGCTGGCGAGAGCGCTCTCGGCCATCTGCCGGCCTGGCTTGACGAAGGAACCGCGGTTTACGGCCAGAACGACCCGGGTGGCTTCGGGGACGCCGTCGACCAGGCGGTCCGTCGCGGCAACGTGTTCTCGGTGCGCCAAATCACCTCCTCACCGGGAGACCCGTCCGCCGTAAACCTCTTCTACGGCCAGTCCTGGAGCCTCGTGAAGTATTTGAACGACACCTACGGGCCGGAGAAGTTCGCAAAACTCTTCGCCGAGATCAAGAGCGGGAAGACTATCGACGACGCCTTGAAGGCAGCTTACGGCTTCGACCAGGACGGCCTCGACAACGAGTGGCGAGCCGCGCACGGCCTCCCGCCGCGTGCTACACAGGAGCCGCGCCAGGACCAGCAACCCCAAACGACTGCCGGCACCTCCGGTTCCCAAGCCAACGCAAAAGATGAGGGCGGCGGCACGTCTACCTTCGTAGTTATCGCATTGGCGGCCGGCCTGATCGTGCTCGCCGGCGCCGTCGGGCTTGCGGGCTGGGCGGTCGCGAAGCGCCTCTGACGAGCTGACAGCGAGGGAATAATCAGCACGCTCGGCCTCTCCTTTCCCCGTACCGGCAGCTGCGGCTCCTCCGTCGAGACAGCTGATGTCGGCCTGCCGTCCGGGCAGAGCCAGCGCCGATTCACGCTCCGTGAAATAGTCGATCTTCACCGACCGGATCAGCCCGATCGCAAACTTCTGCCCTGCCGGATCAGCAATCCGCGAAGCTTTAACCCTAGCGCGTTTGCCGCGGATGGCTTCTCCATCGTTGCCGGGGTGCTAAGTCTGCGGAATTGCCACGGTGGTTTCCGCGCTGCCTGGCTGTAGCGCTTCGTATTCGCGCCGGAGAATCGACATCCCGATGATGTCCCAATAGCGACCGTTCTGAAAGTAGTGCTCGCGCCGCTGGCCTTCCTCGACGAAACCGCATTTCCGATAGCAAGCGATAGCGCGCGCGTTGAACTCGAATACGCCGAGCTCGACCTTATTCAGATTCATCTGATCGAAGGCGAAGCGAAGCAGAGTCATCACAGCGTCGGATCCGTAGCCGTTCGACCAGTACGACTTATCGCCCACCATGATGCCCAGGGACGCGTGGCGGTCCTCAGCCGATCCGTGGTGCAGGCCGCACATGCCGATATGTAGCCCGTCCTTCGTTTCAATAGCCAGACGGACATCCGCGAAGCTATTACCCTGCTCTGCGGTCTCCGCCAGGTACTTTTCCTCCTGCGCACGCGACATCGGGTACCGCAACAGCAGATACTGTGTCACTTCCCGGTCGTTCACCCAGGCGTAGGCTCGTTCCACATCGGTCCGCTCTAATGCCCGCAAGCGGACCACGCGTCCCTCTATCATTTCGTCCTCCTTCTCCGATAAGAAAAAAGCCCGCCGGTTCGGCGGGCCTGGTTGTCGCGGTTTCGACTAATTAGTGAATATGCGATGGCCTGGCCCCACCGAAGAACGTAATAAGCAGCCCGGTGCCCATCCTGGACATCGGCGCTACCGATACCGTCTTCGCCGGATAAGCCTGGCAATTCATCGTAGGCGGATGCTAGCAGCGACGCTGGCCGCTGTCAACCGCGGGGGGACGGCAGTCCAGTCAGCTGGAAGCAGGTAGAACGCCCCGGTCGCGTAGAAACGGTATTGCCGCTGCAACTCGCTGTTCGTCGACCTTCTGGTTGATCTCGAAGACGCGGGGGACGCCGGGCGGCAGCTTTTCCGCGTAATGCGGCCAGTCCGCCGTGCCGTGGCCCGGCGCCCGGTGATCCGCGAGGCCGTCAACGTCATGCACGTGTGCACCGATGCAGCGGTCGCCCAGCTCATTCAACCAGCGGTCGTGGCGCTCCAGGCCGAGACGGTCGAGCACCTCCGCGTGACCAACGTCCAGCCAGAAGCCCGCGACCTCCGGCGGATAATAGTCGAGCAGTTCCCGCAGTTCGCCCGGCCCGGGGAACTCGTGGTAGTGATAGCGGTTTTCGAGGCCAACGGCCACATTGCGGGGAGCCGCATATTCGGTAATCTCGGCCAACGAACGGCTGGCCAGCGGGAGATAGGTACCCGCCGCCTCCGCGCGCCGCTCGACCGCCCCTCGGCGCAGTACATCTATTTCAGCCCCATCGCGCTCCCCGGCGTCGTAGCTCTTTCGAAGCTCACCCTCCTCCCGAAACATGCCGCCCTCGATTCCTCCCAGGTGCACAACCATATAACGCGCGCCGCAGCGTGCTGCATGATCGACTGTAACGCGGGCGCGCTCAACAGCAAGGACACGCTCTTCTTCGTTGGTCGACGCGAGGTTGAGAGCGTCCGATGACTTGCCGTTGGCGATTTTGATGCGGGGTGTCGGTGAGTGCAGGGAGACAATCCCGACGTGATCGTTGGAGAGAAGCGCCTCGACTCCTTCCGGCGGGATTACGTAGTTGATCTCAATCGCCGGAAAGCCGAGGCCAGCGGCCGCTTTGGCGAAGGCAAGCATGTCGTCCGCATTCGCGCCCTCGGGCCGAAAGCGGCCCTGCGACCACATCGTCGACAGCGCGTGTACAGGAGTTGCCAGGCGAGGCTGGGTCACGTGGTGGAGTGTATCAGGTGTTAGGTTCGAGGTGTGAGATGCGATCTTTCACTCTCGCTGTCTCTTCTGCGTCCCTGCTCATTTGCCGGTCGCATCGGCCATAGCCGTTGGGCAACGGCGATTCCAGCGGCAGAGGCAACGGCACCGGCGAAGAAGGCGGTGGCCAAGCTCAGAAGGAAGCCCGCGAAATCATCCGCGCCTATTAGGGGAACGGCTACGCCGGCCGCGCACGCACCGGCCAAAGCCATCGGCAGCGCTGTCAATGCCCCCCGGCCGCGCGCGACAACCGCGGCGACGGCCCACGGGATTAGCCCCATAAAACACCAGACCGCGAAGAAGAAAAGAACGAAGGCGACGCGCGCCTCACTGGTCATGGATAAAGGTTACAAGCGTGAGGGGTTAGGTGTTAGTGAGGTATTGGCAGAGGGGCGGCTGCGATCGTCAGCCGCGCCGGGCTGCCCGCCCTGGAAGCGTCGGTGAAGGTGCCGGCGTAAGCGCGATGACCTCTTCGCCAACGCCCGACGATTCGCCTTCGGCTACGGCCACGTCGCCGAAGCGCTCGGCGATGATCTTGCGGCCTTCTTCGAGGAGTGCGGTGAAGAATTCCTCTTCGCGCACCGTGCGGACGACCTCTCCTTTGCGAAAAATGGCGCCCTTTCCCTTGCCGGCGGCGAGGCCTATATCGGCGTCGCGCGATTCGCCGGGTCCATTCACGACGCAGCCCATTACGGCGACGGTGATCGGTTTTCCGAGAGCCTTAAAATGCTCCTCGACCTGATTCGCTAGCGGGATTAGATCGACCTCGATTCGACCACAGGTCGGGCAGGCAACGATCGTCGCGCCGCGTTGGCGCAGATTAAGCGACTTTAGGATATCCCAGCAGACCGGTAGCTCCTCGACCGGATCCGCGGCAAGTGAGACGCGGATCGTATCGCCGATGCCTTCGGCGAGAAGAACACCGATCCCGACAGCTGAACGCACCGTGCCCGAGCCCGGAGTCCCGGCCTCGGTAACGCCGAGGTGCAGTGGATACGGCACCCGCCCGGCGATTTCGCGGTAGGCGGTCACCATGGTGGGCACATCGAAGGCCTTCAGCGACAGCTTTATGTCCTCGAATCCCATCTCCTCAAGAATGCCGATCTCCCACAGCGCGGCGTCTACCATGCGCTGTGTCTTCGGTGGGGGCAGCTCACCATCCGCCAGAGCAGGAATAGGGGGTAGCGAGCCCTCGTTTACGCCGATGCGGATCGAAATCCCGCGCTCTTTGGCCGCCTGGACAACTTCCCGCACCTTGGTGGCGTCGCGAATGTTCCCCGGGTTCAGGCGTAAGCCATGAATTCCTGCCTCAATCGAGGCAAGCGCGAGGCGATGGTCGAAGTGGATGTCTGCAATTAGCGGTACCGGAGTGTGCCGGATGATGTCGGGAAGCGCCTCCGCAGCGCGCTTGTCGGGAACTGCGACGCGTACGATCTCCGCGCCGGCTTCTGCGAGGCGAACGATTTGCTCAGTGGTTGCTTTTGCATCGGCCGTGTCCGTGTTCGTCATCGTCTGCACGACAACGGGAGCGTCGCCGCCGACCTGAACATCGCCTACATGAACCGGGCGGGAACTTCGCCGAGGAGCGAGCGCGAACGGCTCGTCTGTCATTGCAAGTCTATTCTCATTGCCCCCACTCGCTAGGGCAAGGCGTGACTACGGATTGATAAGCCCTGCCGAGCCGCTCAGTCGAAGAGCGATCCACCGCTGATGATGCGCAGGATATCGAAGTATGTGACGACGACGGCCATCGTAATGATTAGTGCCAGACCAACGAGATGAACGATCGCCTCTTTCTCCGGAGCGATTCGCCGGCCACCGCGGATGACTTCGAGGATTACGAATGCCATGCGGCCGCCGTCCAGCATTGGCAGCGGGAGGACGTTAATGATGGCGAGGTTGATCGAGAGCAAGGCAGCAAAGTCAAGCAGCGTCTGCCAGCCTGACTCCTTTACGACTTCTCCGGTCGCCTGGGCAATTCCAACGGGCCCTGCCACGTCCGGGCCCGAGCCGCCGTGGAAGATGGAGATGATCTGGTTTCGCGCGAGTGTCAGCGAGTCCCACGTCGAGGTCCAGCCCTTACCGAGCGCTTTTAACGGGTTGTAGCTCTGCCTTTCCGTAGGCTTGCACTCCGGCGGCGGATTCGTGAATGTCGTGCATTGAGGAATCGTTGCTGCTCGATTGGCGATGCGTATGCCGGTGGGGCCTTGATTGGAGGGCGGGTCCCAACGCGCTTTCACGGCTACGTGCAGCACTTGCTCGCCGCCCCCGATCGCGTTGCGTACGACGGTGAAGTCGATTGTCTTCCCCATGTTGAGCCGGATGATGCGGCCAGCGTCAGCCGTGTTCTTCACCTCGCGCCCTTCCAGTTCGCGGATCTGGTCGCCAGGTTGGAGACCCGCCTCACCTGCTGGTGAACCGGGCTCTACGACCTGAATGACAGCGGGGCCGAGGGGCACATCGCGCGGAATCATAAAAGCGACGGCGAACAAGAGAACCGGCAGAACGAGGTTCATCCCGGAGCCCGCGAAGAGAACGATGAGGCGCTTCCAGGCGGGTTGCGCTGCCAGGCTCTCGGGGTCAGAGGGATCTTCTTCGCCGAGCAGCCGGACGAAGCCGCCCAGCGGAAGCCAGTTGACGGAATATATCGTCCCACGCCACTCGAAGCCCCAGATGCGAGGCGGATAGCCGAGACCAGCCTCGAGGACCTTTACGCGGAACAACTTCGCGGTTAAGTAATGACCCAGCTCATGAGCGACGATCAGCGCCACGAGCATTCCAAGGAACGGAAGGACCGAATAGAGGACGGTCATGCCTTAGCCTTCACCCAGTCCTCCGTGTAGGAGCGCGCCCAGGCGTCCGCATGAAGAACTTCATCTAGGCTGGGGTTCGAAAGCTGGTCATGAGCATTGAGAGCATCGGAGACAATACGAGCGATATCCGTGAAGCGGATGTGCCCTGCGAGGAAGTGCTGAACTGCGATCTCATCAGCGGCCGCCAGAACAGTGGGGCAACTGCCGCCACGCCGGCCAGCCTCGAGCGCCAAGCCAAGGCACGGGTATTGCTTCATGTCCGGCGGTCCGAAGTTCAGCGTTCCAATCAGTTTCAAGTCCAGTCTCGGCACAGATGCGCCGGGCAGGCGCTCGGGGTAAGTGAGCGCGCACTGAATAGGTAGACGCATGTCCGGCATTCCCAGTTGCGCCTTTACG
>Ga0209690_1002430_pt1 | contig 10585 bp, 10 predicted proteins | sample GraSoiAngelo_150_FD_186164 | JGI IMG/M metagenome (GOLD analysis project Ga0209690, IMG submission 186164) | Grasslands soil microbial communities from the Angelo Coastal Reserve, California, USA - 14_1009_09_40cm (SPAdes) (version 2) | ecosystem: Environmental > Terrestrial > Soil > Grasslands ...
GAGTCCTTCGAAGAGCTCGACCGCGTCTTCAAGAATTTCGACCTGCTGCTCGGCCGCAAGACCTACGAGATTTTCGCCGGGTACTGGCCCTACCAGGACTGGAAAGACGCTCCCAATGGCGGCATCGCCAAGCTGTTTAATGACGTCAAGAAGTACGCCGTTTCGCGCTCGGGCGAGGTCGATACGAGCTGGGCGGGCTCAGTGCTCCTGCGCGACCTCGCCGACGTGAAGCGCCTGAAGCAGGAAGACGGCCCGAACCTTGTCACCCAGGGCAGTAGCGAGCTCGTCCATGCGCTGCTCGCCGATGACCTGGTCGACGCTATCAGCATGTTCACGGTGCCGGTGGTGCTTGGCGGCGGCAAAAAGCTGTTCGCCGACGGCTCGGCGCCGCATTCGTTCACACTGACCAGGTCCCGGGTCTCTCCGAAAGGCGTGATCGTCGGGCACTACGAGCGAGAGGGTGAGGTCAAGATCGACGACACTGCGCTGGGTTCCCCCAGCGAACGCGAGATTTCCCGCCGCGAGCGGATGAAGCGCGAGGGCTAAAGGTTTGTCGACGCCGCCAATCCAGTGCGCCTACAGCTCGATTTCCGGGTACAGGGGGAACCGCCCGAGCAGGTCCCGCGCGCGGGCTTCGGCCTGCGAGCGCGCTCCCTCCTCAAGCGTGTAGTTCGCGAGGGAGGGCTTGCCGGAGGCGGTCTTGGTCGGGGCCGTCGCGCGGAGGACGCCGGCCATGATGGCGGCGATCTCCTGCATCTCGGCTGTCCCCATGCCGAGCGTAGTGACGGCGGGCGTGCCGATGCGCAGGCCGCTCGTGTACCAGGAGCCGTTGGTGTCGTACGGAATGACGTTGCGGTTGAGGGTGACGCCGGCGGAGCGCAGTGCGCCCTCGGCCTGACGGCCGGTGAGGCCGTAGGGGCGGACGTCGACGAGCACGATGTGGTTCTCGCTGCCGCCGGTGACGACGGTGACGCCCTCGGACTGGAGGGCTTCGGCGAGCGCGGCGGCGTTCTCGACGATGCGCCGGGCGTAGGTCTCGAACTCCGGCTGCGAGGCTTCGTGGAGGGCGACGGCCTTGGCGGCGATGATGTGCGGCAGCGGCCCGCCGAGCACGAGCGGACAGCCGCGGTCGACGGTGTCGGCGAGGTCGGCGTCGCAGAGGACCATGCCGCCGCGGGGGCCGCGCAGCGTCTTGTGGGTCGTCGTCGTCAGGATGTGCGCGTGGCGGACGGGGTCGAAGTCGCCGGTGTAGACCTTGCCGGCGACGAGGCCGGCGAAGTGCGCCATGTCGACCATGAACGTCGCGCCGACCTCATCCGCGATCTCGCGGAAGGTGCGGAAGTTGATCTTGCGAGGGTAGGAGCTATAGCCGGCGATGAGCAGCAGCGGGCGCTCCTCGCGCGCGCGCTTTCGCACCTCGTCGTAGTCGATGAGGTTAGTCTGCGGGTCGACGGTGTACGATGTGTACTCGAAGAGCTTGCCAGAGATGTTCGGGCGGAAGCCGTGCGTGAGGTGCCCACCGGCGTCGAGCGCCATACCCATCATCTTCTGGCTGCCGAGCTTGCGGCGAAGCGCCTCCCAGTCCTCGGCTGACAGGTCGCGCACGTCCTTGGCGTTCAGCCGCTCGAGCTCGGGCGCCTCGACGCGATCGGTGAGGACGGCCCAGAAGGCGACTAGGTTGGCGTCGATGCCGCTGTGGGGTTGGACGTAGGCGTGCTGTGCGCCGAAGAGTGACTTCGCAAGCTCGACAGCACGCGACTCGATTGCGTCGACGTTGTCACAGCCGGCGTAGAAGCGGTGGCTGGGCGAACCGGGTGTCCCTACCGAACCCTCGGCGTACTTATCGCTGAGCCAGTTGCCCATCGCGAGAAGGACGGCGGGCGAGGCGAAGTTCTCGCTGGCGATGAGCTTGAGGTGCGAACGCTGGTCGGCGAGCTCCTGGCGGATGCTGTCGGCGACCTCGGGGAGGGCTGCGCCGACGACGTCGAGGGCAGCGCGGAAGGCGATCGTTTCGGGTGAGGCGGTGGCGGTTGGTGTCTGCACTTTCATGGGCCTCCTTTAGTGAACAGTGACTAGTGAGTAGTGAACAGTGGAGTGCCCAGGCGCGCGGCGGTTGTCGTGTCGCTTCCCGGTGGTCGATTCCACCTCTTGGCGCCAGTTGCGACGGGATAAGTTTAGCACAGGGGAAAGGAGTCAGGAGTTAGAAGCTAGGGAGCCGCAGGCAAGGAGCAGGCCGTTCGGCCCGAGTAGCCATTTCCCGACGGGAAAATGGCGTATCGAGGGCGCGACGAGAGGCAACGATGCAGCTCCTGTCCCTCGATACGCCCGCAACCGGCGGGCTACTCGGGACGAACGGGAGGCGCCGCCTCCGGCGGCAGGGAATTCTCGTGTTCGCGCCAGGCGAATTCGTTGAGGGCCATGAGACTGCCGGACATCAACGAGTGGCCGCCGAGGAGGACGGGGATGGCGGCTTCGGTGGCGAGCCGGGTGAAGTCGCGGAGGAAGGGGTCGGAGATGCGCTTCCAGTTGCCGAGGTCGGAGAGGAAGCGGTCCTCGCGGGTGGCGTCGATGCGCATGTGGGCGAGGAGGACGCGGGTGTCGATGAAGGCGGCGTCGCCGAGCGACGGGAGGACCTCGAAGAAGCGCGCGAGGCCGGCGGCTTCAATGAAGAAGCCGAGGAGCGAGCGGGCTGTTCGGTCCTGCGCTCGGCCCTCCGCTTCGAGGCCGCGTTCTTCGGCGAAGAGGCGGACGCGACAGGCGGTCTCGCGCTCGAGGTACTGCCACGAGTGGCTGCCAACGCGGCCGGCGACGACGACCTGCGCCTCGCGGTCGGTGAGGAGCGGGAGGACGCGCAGGTAGCGAGAGAGGTCGAGGTTGAGTGCGACGGTCCCTCGATACGTCCCCGCCTCGGGCGGGGACACTCGGGACGAACGGGTGATGCGAAGGTAGTCGCGGAGGCGCGGGCCGCCCTCGCCGGTGAGGGCGAGGACGGCGAGGTCGGAGGGTGAGTCGATGTCCATCTGCGTCTCGAGCGTGCGCGGAAGCTCCGCGACAGTAAGACCCGCCTTCTCCTCAAGCGCCCGGGCGAGGGTGTTATCTCGATCAACGCTCTCAATCGCTTCGCTAACACCCTCGCGGACCGGAAAGGCGACGAGATCGGACGAGAAGCGATTGTTGGTGAGCGCGCGGCCGGTTCCAAGAGCGCGCGCGATCCACTTGAGGCCATGGCTGTCTAAAAGCGGCATGCTTCCGCCGCCGAGGTAGACTGCGGATGCCAAGTTATACCGGCGGATTACGCTGGCGAGGCGGCGGCCGAAGTGAAAGGGGACGTCGTCGAGATCGACTTCGAGGCCTGGCAAGCCGGGCTGGTAGGCCTGGTCGCTGGCGATGATGGCGCGCTCGAAGGCGGCGCTCGAGAGGGCGGCCTCGATGGAATCGAGCGTGGCCGCGCGGCGGGCGGCGCCGACCATGTGCTCGACCGGTGTGGTGCCGAGGTCTCCGAGGAAGACGACCAGGGCAGGCTTTTGGGCCAAGGGATGGCCGCTTAGCAGGCGACGGGGTGTTCGATCGGCTGAACGCGAACGCGGGGCATCAGAATGTCGACTTCGCGGCGTCGGCAGAGCTCGGTGCCCGGGAAGAGGACCGAGGCGGTGCCAGAAGCAATCCCCAACCGAAGTGCCTCTTTCATGTCCCCGCCTTTGCTAAGGGTGAGAACGACGCCCGCGAGGAAGGCGTCCCCGGACCCTACGGCGCTGACGGCGCGCACGCGGGGGGCGACGCCGCGCAGGAACTGGCTGTCGGCGACGGCAAGCGCGCCCTCTCGGCCGCGCGTAACAACGACCTGGTTCACGCCGGAATCGTGCACCTGGCGGGCGCCGTTAAGCGTGGATTCTTCATCGTCGAGGTGGCGACCAAGAAGCCGCTCGAGCTCGCGTCGATTGCCCTTCAACATGTCCGGATGGGCCGCTGCACCGGCTGCCAGCGCAGCGCCGTCGGCGTCGAGGACCGTATGAGCACCCATTTCAGCAGCGAGCTCGATGAGATCCGTGTAAATGGTGGCGTCGAGCGGCGGCGGAATGCTGCCCGCGATGACGAGCCAGTCGCCGGGGTGAAGCCGTTTACGCAAACGGGTCTTTAGCTCGTCCAGGTACTTGGGGTCTGTCTCGGGGCCCGGGTCACTGAGAATCGTGTTCATATGACGCGATTCATCGAGGATGGTGATGTTTGTGCGCACTTCGCCTTTGGTGTGGAGGAAGTCGCAGGGAATGCCTTGCGAGTTGAGCGTCTGCTCGATGTAGCGCCCGAGGCCGCCGGGGGCGAAGCCCATCGCCAAGCTTTCACCGCCGAGCTCGTGGATTACGCGCGAGACGTTGATCCCCTTACCGCCGGGATCGGAGCGGACGGACTTCACGCGAATCGTGTCGCCCGCGACGAATTTGGGCAGGACCAGCGTGTGGTCGATGGCAGGGTTAAGCGTAACGGTAATTATCATTCCGGTTCAGGCAAAATCATGGCGTAGCCGCTGTCCTGCCGTCGATAGAGGAGGGCCAGCGTGTCTTTGTCGGCGTCCTGGAAGAGGAAGAAGTTGTGCCCCAGCAACTCCATCTGTCGAATCGCCTCGGCCTCCGTCATCGGCTTCATCGGAAAGCGCTTAATGCGTACGACACGACCCATTACGAGCTCAGCATCGGGCGGCATGGGTGGGCGAATTTCAGCTTCCTCTTCGATCGGGAGGCGTTCGTCCTTAGCGACGCGCCGTTCGCTGCGGAGCAACTTCGTCTCTTTGAAGCGCTTGACCTGCCGCGACAATGCTTCCGTGGCCATGTCGATGGCGGTCTGCATTTCGAAGCTGCGCTCTTCCGCCCGGAGATAGGTGCCGTTGGCGCTAACGGTAACCTGGACTACGAAGCGGCCTTCGCTACTCTTCGCCTCGCGCCGCACATCGACGATCGCATGGTCGGCAATCGGGAGATAGCGGGTGAGTTTGTTCAGGTGGTCTGAGGCGTACTCGCGGAACTGATCGCTGATAGTGAGATGCTGCCCGCGAAAGATTATGTCCATGCCCTCTTGCTTTCGATCACTGCGCCCGAGCGATACAATTGTAAGCCCCCTTTTTTGGGCCTTCAACAGTCGAAATGTTAGAGTTGCAGCCGCGATGGCGGTCGCCTCAATCTTCGCGTGCGAAGGTCAGCGCAAAGACCCGCGTGGCGCCTGCGTCGACAAGGACGCGCGCGCAAGCGTCCAGGGTGGCGCCGGTCGTGATCACGTCGTCGACAAGGAGAACGCCGCCCTGCGGGACGCGCTTTCCCGACTTGAAGACGCCGCTGACGTTGCGGCGGCGCTCGTCGCGATCGCTCAGCCGGTACTGCGGCGGAGCGCTGCGTGGCCGGATGAGCGCTCGCGGTGCTAACGGCACGGCCGTCAGGCGAGAGAGCTCCTTCGCCAGTAGCTCCGACTGGTTGTAGCCGCGCTGGCGTCGACGGCTTCCGGCGAGGGGTACGGGGACGATGGAGTCGACGGGCGGGCTCCAGTCGACTAACCGCTCAGCCATAAGGACGGCCATCGGCGGAGCGATGGCCGAGAGGCCGCGGAACTTGAGGGCGTGGACGGCATCGCGCGCGGCGGCCTCGTAAACGAAGACTGAGCGTACGGCCGTGAAGCTCGAGCGACTTGCGCCGCAACGTCCGCAGGCGCGCCCCGGCGGTGGCTCGCCGGCGGGCTCTCGAATGGGCATCCAGCAAACCGGGCAGCGCGGAGGATCGGCCCTGGTGACTCTGGCGAGGCAGCTCTCGCAAATGAAGGCGCCGAAGCTTTCGCAGGAGACGCAACGAGGCGGGAAGACCAGGTCAAGTGTCCGGCCGAGAAGCCGCGCAGCGGGGGGCCGGTGCGCGCCAACCAGGCGCAGCTCACTCACGAGCGGGGGAGTCCTGTTTGACCTGCGTCAGGCGGTCGATGGAGTCGAGCACGACGTTGCGGACGGCGGCGCGGTCGGGCATTTTGTCCAGCATGCCGTAAGTCGCCGCCCGCCCGGATGAAGCGACGCCATGGGTGGCAACGTGTTCGACGGCGCGCCTCAGCTCCGACAAGAAAGGCCCGACGACGTTCTCGTGGACCGGAGTGACCATGCAATGAAGGCTCGGAGGGAGTTGCTGCCGGTCGGGGTGCCAGCCGACCTCGTCCAGAGCATCGGCCACGGCGTAGATGTCCAGGGAATCGGAGGCAAAGGCGAAGACGCTAATATCGGGATCACCGAGGACTTGGAGTTGAGGGATGCCGTTGATCCCTTCAATCAAGGCAGCAGTCGCATCCATAATTACGCGCGCGAGGCGCGTGTAACCTTCGGCGCCGAGGAAATTCAGGACGGCCCAGGCCGCCGCAATCGCCCCTCCGGGACGGCTACCTGCGAGCGTCGGCGAGCCGTAGAGGCCGCCGGGCCAGTTGCTGACGGCGAAGAACTGGTGCCGGCGTAGATCGCGGTCGCGGTAGAGGACGACGGAGGCGCCGCGGGCCGAGTAGCCGTACTTGTGGAGATCGGCGGAGACAGAGGTGACGCCCGGCACGCGGAAGTCCCAGGGCGGTACTGGGCGCCCGAGTCCCTCCACAAATGGCAGAAGGTAAGCGCCGAGGCAGGCGTCGACGTGGCAGAGGATGCCCCGTTCAGCGGCGAGAGCGGCGATCTCTTCGATCGGGTCGATTACGCCGAAGGGGTAGCAGGGCGCCGAGCCGGCGAGGAGCACCGTGTTTTCGGTGATCGCCCGCCGCATCGCGTCGACATCGGCCCGAAAGTCGTCTCTTAGCGGCGTATGGACGATATCGACATCGAGGTAATGGGCAGCCTTATCGAACGCGGGGTGGGCGGTGACCGGCACGACTATCTGAGGATGGGCAATCCCCTTCTCCGCGCGGGCCCAGTCGCGGGCTGTCTTGACGGCCATGAGGATGCTCTCGGTGCCTCCGGACGTCATGTTGCCGGCCGCGTCTGGGTGATTGAGGAGATCGGCTGTCATGGAGATGACTTCGGACTCGAACTTCTTGAGGCTTTTGAAGGCGCCGGGGCCGAGGCCGTTGGTGTAGAAAGCGGTGGTGTAGGCCTCCTTCAGCACACCGGCGACATCGTCACCCGCGAAGTAGACGAGGGAGAAGATCTTGCCGCCGCGCCAGTCGGCATCGCGGGAGATGGAGTCGTTCAGGCGGGAGGTCAGGTCTTCGCGCGAGATGCCTTTCTCGGGGAATTGCATTCGGGGCTCCTTCGGGCTGGATGGGGAAGATATTAGCAGAGAGCAGGACGTTGGTGGCGTGGGGGTGCGCTGGAGACGCCCCGTCTGCGGGCGAATCGCATGAGACGTCCAGCCGTATTCGGATGATGGCCATTTTTGCTGAGGGTGATGTCAGTTGGGGCGTCTCTACGGATGGCGTCTCTCCTTGTCGACCTATAGAGGCTGCCGTAGACTGGATGGGCCATGAAGGCGAAGGTGCGGTTGTTCGCGCGGCTGAGCGAACTTGCGGGCACACGCGAGGCGGAGGTCGACGTGGGTGAGGGCCTAACGGCCGGCGAAGTGTACCACCTGCTCTGCCGGCAGTATCCAGCGCTCAGCGGGCTCAATGGCAGCATTCGGTACGCGGTGAACGGTGAGTACGCGGAGCCGGGGCACTCGGTGGGTGAAGGGGATGAGGTTGCGCTGATTCCGCCCGTGAGCGGGGGCTCGGATGCTGTTTGAGATAACGAGCGCGGCGCTCGATGCCCAGCGGCTGATCGACCACGTGCGGAAGGACGAAAGCGGGGCGGTCGCGCTGTTCAGCGGCGTGGTGCGAAACGAAAACCTGGGCCGGCGCGTGCTGTACCTGGAATACGATGCTTATCCAGATATGGCGGAGCGGGTAATGCGGGAGATCGCGGGAGAGGCGCTGGGGCAGTGGCCGATCACGGACGTGGCGATGCAGCACCGGACGGGACGGCTGGAGATCGGAGAGACATCGCTGCTTGTGGCAGTCTCGGCGCCTCACCGGAAGGGGGCGTTCGAGGCCTGCCACGCGCTCGTCGACCGCTTCAAGGAGATCGTGCCGGTCTGGAAGAAGGAGGTATGGGAGGGCGGCGAGGAGTGGATCGAGGGCGAGGCGGTCAACCGGAGCGGGTAGGTGTAAACTAGCGCCAACACGCACCGAGGAGGAAGTCCCATGACTGATACAGAACCCGCCGCACCCACAGATCCCACAGCACCTACCGACTCCACCGCATCGCCCGCATCCGCCACCAAAGAAGCGATTCGCGCTGAGCTGGAAGCGACGCGAGCGCAGTACCGCGAGCTGTTGAACTCGCTGTCGGACGAGGACTGGAAGCAGAAGAGCGGGAACCCATCGTGGAACGTGCGGCAGCTGATGTGGCATATGGCGTGGGCGAACGGCTACACGCTGAACGGCGTGGATTCCTGTCGCAAGGGGAAGGGATCGAACCCTCCAAACTGGATCTCCGATTTCGGGAACACCTGGATAACGCGCATCGGCGCTCGCGGGGCCACGAAGCAGTCCGTCGCGGAGAAATACGAAGGGTCGCACGCCAAGGCGCTCGCCGCGCTGGAGACAGTGCAGGACGACGAGTGGCAGAAGGGCGCGCGGGTCTTTAACCAGGACATCACCGTCGAGTCGACCTTCCGGAGCATACCGGAGCACTTCAAGGAGCACGAGTCGGACATCAAGAAGGGGCTGGGGCGCGCGTAGGTTATGAAGCTTCGACATGACGCAGAGGCCGATGCCGTCTACATTCAGCTAAGCAGGCAGAAATACGAGTTCGGGAAGGACCTGGACCCAGAGCGACGAATCGACTATTCGGCTGACGGTTCGCCAATAGGCATTGAGTTGCTCTGCGTGAGCACCGGCATCAATCTTCAGAGCTTGCCTGATCGGCAGTCTATGTCTCGGCTCCTTAAGCAACACCGTATCAAAGTTCTCGCTTCCTAAGTGTCGGATGAGGTCGTCACGGTGGCGGACGATCTCCAGTATTGTCCGCGCTGCGGCGCGCCGCTGATCGTCCGCCTTCTGCCGACAGAGGACCGGCCACGCCTGGTCTGCGACCGCGGGCACATCCTGTACGTCAACCCGAAGTTGATCGTCGGGGTGATACCGGAACGGCAGCGCCAAATCCTGCTGATGCGACGGGGCATCGAGCCGCGATACGGCTTCTGGACTTACCCCGGCGGCTACATGGAGATCGACGAGTCGGTCGAGGAGTGCGCTGTGCGCGAGGCCGAGGAGGAGATCGGAGTCAAGGTGGAGATCCGGGGACTCGTCGGCGTCTACTCACGACCGGGCCCGCACGGGCCGGGGATCGTGTCCATCGTGTTTCGAGGGGAGACCATGGACGAGAAGGCGACGCCGGGGCGGGAGGCACTTGAGGCCCGCTGGTTCGAGGCCGAGGATATTCCGTGGGACGACCTAGCGTACGACACGACGCGATGGGCTTTGCGGGACTGGACGGAGGCGAGAGGCGGCGGGTAACGCCAGCCGAGACGCGCCTTCGGGGCGTCTCTACCCCCGCCGAGGCGGGCGGCCGCGGGAGCGTGCGAACGATGTCGTCGCGGGATCCGCCTTGCCCCAGAAGTCGAAGCCGCCCATGAGGAGCATCGAGCTGATCTGGGGATCAGTGAGACGGGTGCGGACGCGGGCCTCCATGCTCGCTGCGTTGGCGTTCGTGGTTACAACGGTCGGAAGGGAGGCGTTGTAGCGGTAATTGAGAAGCTGGAAGAGCTTCTCATCCGCCCATGGGGTGCTGCTCTGGGAGCCAAGGTCGTCGAGGATGAGCAGGTGGACGTTCTTGACCCGCTCGAACAGCTCGTCGAATGACCGCGGGTTGTGCGGGCTGAAGCCCACCCTCAGCCAGTCGAGCAAGTCCGGCGCCACGACCATCATCACGGCGATCCCGATATCGCGGCAGTAGTTGCCGATAGCGGCCGCGAGACGGGTCTTGCCGCGGCCGGTGACGCCGGCGATCAGCAGCCACTCCTTTGGGTCCTCAGCGTATTTCATCGCCTGGCGGTAGGCGTTGGTGATGTCCGCCTGCTCTTCACGGTGGTCAACCTGTACGATGCGGGGGTCGAAGCTCTTGAAGGTCATGGCGCGCAGGTGAGGCAGTTCGAGAACGTCGAGGTCTCCGATCGCCAGCCGCGTGCCCGATTCGAGGTAGTGAATCGTCGAGATCGTCCCGTCGCTCAGCCGGCTCTGCAATCGAGGATCGAACTCTGCGGGGTCGAGATTAGTCGTGAAGACGGTGGGCAGCTGCGCGTTGTAGCGGTGGTTGATGAGCTGGAAGAGCTTCTCTTGCGCCCAGGGAGTCGAGCTTTGCACCCCTAGGTCGTCAAGAATGAGCACGGGGGCCGTGCGGACGAGTTCGAACAACTCGTCGTAGCCGACGTCGCTGCCGGGCTGGTAGGCGGAGCGAAGGTGATCGAGGAGGTCGGGCACGACCATGAAGAGCGCGGGCACGCCGGATTCGATGCAGCGGCCGCCGATGGCGGAGGCGAGATGTGTCTTGCCGCAGCCGCTGGGGCCGGTGAGGACAAGCCAGCCTTGGGGCTGTTCGGCGAAGCGCCGG
>Ga0209690_1002432_pt1 | contig 10582 bp, 8 predicted proteins | sample GraSoiAngelo_150_FD_186164 | JGI IMG/M metagenome (GOLD analysis project Ga0209690, IMG submission 186164) | Grasslands soil microbial communities from the Angelo Coastal Reserve, California, USA - 14_1009_09_40cm (SPAdes) (version 2) | ecosystem: Environmental > Terrestrial > Soil > Grasslands ...
CTCCGCCGCGCTGCCGCTCTGCTCGGCGAGCCGCCGCACCTCTTCGGCCACGACCGCGAACCCCTTGCCGTGCTTCCCGGCCCGCGCCGCCTCGATCGCCGCGTTCAGCGCCAGCAGGTTGGTCATGTCGGCGAGCTCGCGGATCGACGCGATGAAGCCCGTGATGCGGCGGCTCAGCTGGCCGAGCGCCTGCACCTTGGCCGAGCTCTCGCCGACGAAGCCTTTGAGGGCCACGAGCCGCTCGATGGCGTCGCGGATCTGCTGGCGATTCTTGTTGGCGACCTCGCTCGCCGTGCTCGACGCCTGGGCGGCCTCGCTGCCGTCCTCCGACACGCGGCGCGACACCTGCGCGAGGGTCTCCGTCGCCTCCAGGCCCCCCGACACCTCGCCTTGCTCGGAGACCACTCCCTCGCGGATCGCGCGGGTGGACGCGGCGACGGCACCCGCGACCTCGCGCAGCGCCTCGGCTGCCCGCACGAGCGTCGCCAGCTGCCGCGTCAGGCGCTCGACGGTCTCGACCAGCGGCCGGCGCAGCTCGGTGATGTGAATCGCCGTGGCGAGCTGGTTCGCGAAGGTCGTGATGGTGAGCAGATCCTTGGGCCGATAGGTCTTGCGCTTGTGATGCTCCAGCTCGAGCGTACCGATCACCTGGTCCCCGAACCTGAGCGGTACGATCACGAGGCTCTGGACCGCGAGCGGCGCGTCGGCTACCCGCTCGTCGCGGCTGACGTCGTCGATCGAGACCGTCGCCCCGCTCTGCACCACCTGGCCGCGCAGCGCCACCGTGTCCGCCGACGGCTCGCTCCGGACCGCCCAGCCGATCGCGCCTCGGTAGGCCAGGCGCAGCTCGCCCTCGTGGCGGCGATAGATGCGGAAGTCGCCCCAGTCCACGAGCCGATGCGCCAGGCCCTCGATGCGCGCGAACGAGTCATCCAGGCTGATGTTGCTCGTGATCACGGCTTCCATCGCGTGGATCTTGTTCAGCTCTTCGGCGGAGATCGCCTCCTCGAGCATTCCCTTGAAGAGCAGTCCGAGGAACGCGAGCAGCACGCCCACGATGCCCCACACCTCGGGCGGCCAGGCGACGACCGTGCCGATGATGGTGCCGCCCACGATGATGGTCGCGCCGTAGCTGATGCATTCGTAGCGCAGGATGAACATGCGCTCGCTGCGCTCGAGCTTGGCCCGCAGGATGAGACTGAAGTAGAACAGGATCCGGCTGAGGGCGAAGTAGGCGATGGCGTACGCGAACAGGGGCAGCAGCAGCTCGACGCGCAGGCCCGACGCGGCGAGGCCGAGCGCTGCGACGAGGGCCGCGTACACGCCGAACGCCGCCACCAGCGCCACCACTTCGCGGCCGGCGTTGATCACCGCGGCGCTGGGCGTCTTGCGCTGCCATGCCCAGTCGGCGCACAGCGTGCCGGCGGCGACGGCGAGCGCGGTCGCCGGCAGGCCCACCAGCAGGCTTCCGGTGAGCGCCACGAGCCCCGTCTGGGTGAGATAGGAATACTTGCTGAGGGGGATCGGCGCACCCCGCAGTCCCACGCAGCACGCCGTGAGGAACAGGACCTCGAGGGGCTGGCTCATCCAGCGGCGGTCGGCGACGAGCACGGCGGCGAGCAGCACCGGTCCCCCGTACAGGAGCGCCCGGCTGTACAGCGTGATCATGCGGTTCGCGGTCATGGGTCGCGCTCCCGCACGGCCCGCGCGAACTCGCGCAGCAACCGCTCCCCCGCGGCCAGCCCCGCCGTGGCGAGCACGTCCACCAGGGCGCTGCCCACCACCACACCGTCCGCCGCTCGGGCGGCGGCGCGCACCTGCGCCGCGGTGCTGATGCCGAAGCCCGCGGCGATGGGGAGCGCAGTGACGGCCCGGACGCGCGCCACCTGCTCGGCGAGATCGGGCGGGATGCGGTCGCGCGCTCCGGTGACGCCGAGGCGGGAGATGAGGTAGATGAAGCCGCTCGCGCCCCGCACCGCGCCCGCGAGCCGCTCGTCCGTCGTGGTGGGCGCGATGAGCCGGATCAGCGCGACCGGACTCGCCGCCACCGCGCGCTCGAGGGTAGGATCGGCCCCTGCCGGGAAGTCGGTGAGGAGGAGGCCGGACGCCCCGGCCGCGTGGGCGTCCCGCAGGAAGCGCTCCAGGCCGTAGGCGAGCACCGGGTTGAGGTAGGTCATGATGACGACCGGCACGCGCAGCCCCGCGTCGTGGATCTGCTGCAACACGCCCCCCGTGGTCATCCCCTGCTCGAGGGCGGCCTGCGCGGATCGCTGAATCGTGGGCCCGTCGGCGAGGGGGTCGCTGAATGGCACGCCCACCTCCACGACGTCCGCCCCGGCCGCTTCCGCCAGGCGCAGCGCGTCGAGCGAGGCGCCGGGTGTGGGAAAGCCCGCCGTGAGATACGGAATCAACGCCGCCCGCCCCTCGCCCCGAACCTCGCGCCAGCGCGCGGCGATGGGGTGGTCAGACAAAATGGTCGCTGACGTTGATGCCGTACTTCGCGGGGTCGGTGACCTTGACGATGGTGCGCGGGAAGTTGCCCTGCTCATCACGGTGCGCGAGATCGGCGAGGAACGTGGGCTGGCGCAGCGCGCCGTCCGGCGCGGTCACGATCCGCACGACCGGCCGGTGCACGTGGCTCACGTCCGCGTTGGCGCTGTGGACGATGGCCACCTCGTAGGTATCGAGGATGACGCACGTGCCCACGGGGTAGATGCCGATCAGGTTGACGAACGCCTTCACGACCACGGGGTCGTAGCCGCGCCGCGGGTTCTCCCACATCTCCTTCAGCACCTGGTCGGGCTGGATCGGCGTGGTCTGGTACACGCGGCGGCTCGTTGCGGCATCGAACCCGTCCGCGACGGCCACGATCTTCGAGTAGATGGACAGAGTGCGGTCGCGGATCGACTTCGGGTAGCCCGTGAGGTCGTTTTTCATGTGGTGCTCGTAGGCCACGACCATCCCGCGATAGGGGATCTCCCCGTAGCCGCGCAATCCGAACAGCGTCAGCACCCCGAGCCAGGGGTGCGCCTGCATGATGCGCCACTCCTCTTCGCTCAGCCCGCCCTCCTTGTTGAGCACCTCCAGGGGCACCCGCGATTTGCCCACGTCGTGGAACAGCGCCGCCATCCCGAGGTCGTACAGCTGCAGCTTGGAGAGGCCGAGCTTGCGGCCGAGGGCGACGGAGAAGATGCACACGTTCACCGAGTGGGTGAACGTGTACTCGTCGTAGTCCCGCAGGGTCGTGAGCCCGACCAGCGAGCCCTCGTTGTTCAGCACCTGATCCACGATCCCCTGCACCGCCCGCTTCACCTTCTTGACGTTGGCCGTGCGGCCCATGCGGATGCTGTTGATGACCTCCTTCGTCACGGCGACCGACCGGGCGTAGGTCCGTTTGGCCGCCTCCTTCTGCCGCTCGACGTCCTCGACGTCCTCGTCGCTCTCGAGCGGCGCCTCCACGCCGATGTGCGACACGCCGGAGTCCCCCAGCTTCTGACTCAGCTCGTGGACCTTGTTGGGCGTGGCTTCCTTCGCGCCGTAGGAGAGGAGCAGCGACACGAATTGCTGCAGCTGCTTGCGGTCCACGCCTTCGTCGATCCGCACCGCGCCGATGCCGCACTGGCTCAGCACGCTCAGGATGTGGGAAAACGAGGCGTAGTTGTCGAGGTCGAGCCGCAGCCGAGTCGAGTTCACGAAGATGAACTCGCCCTGCAGCCGCACCTCCAGCTCCTTCTCGACCTCGAGCAGGTGCTTCGTCGTCGCCCAGAGGTCGTCCAGCGCCTTCTGCACCTGATTGTTCTCGAGCGGATACAGCTTCAAGGAGCGGAAGGCGGTGTAGAGCACCACCAGGAACTCCCGCCCCGCGTGGCGCAGGAAACCGTCCGTCGTCTGGACGGTCTCCACCATCGAGGCGCGCCGCGCGCCGCCCTCCGGGGCCGTCACGCGCCGACCTCCCGCAAGGCCCGGCTCACGGCGTTCCGCACCAGGGCCTCCTTGTCCTGCGCCGCCTTCTCCAGCACGCCGCGGGCCTCGGCGCTGCGGATCTTCCCCAGCGCCATCGCCGCGCAGGCACGCGTCTCGGGGTCCTCCTTCTTCGAGAGCAGGCCTTTGGCGAGCAGCATCTTCTCGAGTACGGCGATCCCCTTCGCCCCCGCCAGCGATCCGTAGGCTTCGAAGAACGCCATCTTCTCCGTGAGGTCGGCGTTCTTGAGCTTGCTACCCGTCACGGCGGCTTCCACGCGCGCCAGCGCGTTGCGGTGCCCGCGCTGCGCCAGGAAGCGCACGCCGGCGATCCGCACGTCGCGATCCCCGTCGTCCACCGCCTGCTCCAGCAGGCGCATCGCGCCGGGACTCGCGATCGCGGTCAACGCCTCCACGACCGCGAGCTTGAGCGTTCGGTCCCCGCCTTCGAGCAGCGGGCCCATCCCCTCCGGGGCCCCCGGCAGCTTCAGCCGCCCGGCGAGCCGCACCATCTCGAGCTGCGCCGCGCCGTCCCCGCTGGCCAGGGCCTTGAGCACCTCCGCTGCGTTGGCGAGCGCCAACCGCTCCGCCGCTTTGTGCACCAGCTCCTTGACGCGCTCGTTCGTGAGCTTCGGGACCCATCCCATCAGCGTCGCCAACGCCTCGGGCCGCAGCTCCTGGAACAGCTCCGACAGCTCTTCCTCCGTCGGATGCACGGACGCTTCGTCCAGCGACTGCACCAGCTGCGACAGCGCATCGGCCTGCGACAGGCGCGTCGGCAGGTTCTCGAGCGTCTGGCGGTGCTCGGGGGTCAGTTCGCGGGCGCGCTGCAGGATGACGTGCGTCTCGCGCAGGATGAAGGCCACCGAGCGAAAATCGCCGGCGCCGAGCAGATAGGGGATGAAGTTCTCGAGGATCGAGATCAGCTCGGCCCGCACCGTGGCGTAGCTCTGGAGCTCCAGCAGGTCGAACAGCATCGACAGCACGTTGCGCCGCAGGTCCTGCTGGTACTCCCGCTCCGCCTCGCTCTTCAGGTACTCGACCTCCTTCTCATCCAGGAAGTAGAGCGTGGTATCGAAGTCGTCGATCGAGACGAGCCCCTCCCGCTTGGGGGGCGCCTCCTCCTCCACGTGCTGGCGCACGGCCGTCGGCGGCGTCGACGGGATCGTCTCCCCGGCCTCGATCGGCACCGCGTCCTCGCTGACGAGCTCGCGGAACGTGTAGCTCACGAACTGGAAGTCCTGCGTCCAGAGCAGCGTGAGCAGGTCCTCGGGGGCGTCCGCCAGGAGGTTCTTGGCGTGCTGCAGCACGCCCAAGAACTTGACGATCTCGCCGTCCTCCACTCCCCGCTTGAAGGTGAGTGAGCGGACGCCGTCCTTGTACAGCGTCCACGCGATACTCTCGCTGCGGTTGTCCTGGCTGTAGACGACCGCGTTCTCCCAGCGGAGCTCGGTCTCCCCGATGTCGAAATGCAGGTCGTCGGTCGCCTGCCACACCTGCCGGAAGGCTCCCTTGATGTTGTCCACGGCGCGCTGGTAGACCGGATTGTTCGGGAGATACAACTGGGTGGCGCGCAGACCCTTGACGACGACCTGCATCAGCTCCTCGACCTGGGCGGGAGGCAGCGCCAGCTCGGCCGGGGGCTCACTGGGCGGGACCCGGCTCACCCCGGTCAGAGCTTCGCTCCAGTCAGTTCTGCAACCATAGCGACGTCCTTGTCGCCCCGACCGCTCAGGTTGATGAGCACGAGGTCGCCCGCACGCCAGTTCCCCCGCCGCCCGAGCACCCACGCCACGGCGTGCGCGCTCTCCAGGGCCGGCACGATGCCCTCGAGCCGGGACAGCGCCGCGAAGGCCGCGAGCGCCTCCTGGTCCGTGACCGCAACATACAATACCCGGCCGGTATCTTTCAGGTAAGCGTGCTCGGGGCCCACTCCCGGATAGTCGAGCCCCGCGGAAACGCTGTGGGCGGGCTGCACTTGGCCGTCGCCGTCCTGGAGCAGGTAGCTGAGGCTTCCGTGGAACACGCCGGGACGCCCGCGCGCGAGCGAGGCGGAATGGCGACCCGAGGCGAGTCCCTCCCCCGCCGCCTCCACACCCACGAGCTCCACCTCCCGGTCGTCGAGAAAGGCGTGGAAGATCCCGAGCGCGTTCGATCCGCCCCCCACGCACGCCGCCACGGTCGTGGGAAGCCGGCCGTAGCGCTCCAGCACCTGCGCGCGCGCCTCGCGCCCGATCACCGACTGGAAGTCCCGCACGACGCGCGGGAAGGGATCGGGCCCCACGACCGACCCGATGATGTAATGCGTAGTCGTGACGTTCGTCACCCAGTCGCGCAGCGCCTCATTGGTCGCATCCTTGAGGGTGCGCGTCCCCGCCGTGACCGGCACGACGCGCGCCCCCATCAGCTCCATGCGGTACACATTGAGCCGCTGGCGGCGCATGTCCTCCTCGCCCATGTACACGACGCACTCCAGGCCGAACTTCGCGCACACGGTCGCCGTGGCGACGCCGTGCTGCCCCGCGCCGGTCTCGGCGATGATGCGTCGCTTCCCCATGCGGCGCGCCAACAGCGCCTGACCGAGCGTGTTGTTGATCTTGTGAGCGCCCGTGTGGTTCAGGTCCTCCCGCTTGAGCAGCACGCGCACCTCCCCTCCCACCCCCCCGCCCACTCCCGCCTCGGCCGCAAGCCGCGGTGCCTCGGTCAGCGGCGTGGGCCGCCCCACGTAGTCCCGCAGCAGGGCGTCGAGCTCGGCCCAGAAGGTGGGGTCGCGCTTCGCCTCGTCGTGGACACGCGCCAGCTCCTCCAGCGCGGCCATCAGCGTCTCGGGGACGTAGCGGCCGCCGTAAGGGCCGAAGCGGCCATCCACCGCCCGTTCGACAAGCTTGGGGATGCTCACTCGTGCATGTTCCTCTCAGAGAGTGCGGAATGCTGAAAACTCCGCGTTCCGCACTCCGCACTCCGCATTCGCATTACCGGCTCCTCCCAATTCTCCGCACGCCCGTCAGGGCCCGCACCGCGGCGGCCGGATCGTCCTGGCGGGCCACCGACGTCCCCACGAGCACCAGGTCCGCGCCCGCCGCCGCGACCCGCTCCACGTCCGCCCGCGTTTCGATCCCGCTCTCGGCCACCGCGGGAATGCCCTCGGGCACACGCGCCAGGAGCCGTACGGCCCCCTCGAGGTCGACGGTGAAGCTCGCCAGGTCCCGACTGTTTACCCCGATCGCCGTCGGGGAGGCTGCCACCGCCCGCTCGAGCTCTGCTTCGGTGTGCACCTCGACCAGGATTCCGAGCCCCTGACCCCGCGCCGCGGCCGCCAGGGTGCCGAGCCGCCGACCCGCGAGCGCCCGCACGATGAGGAGCACCGCGCTCGCGCCCGCCGCCCGCGCCTCGAGCAGCTGCAACTCGTCGAGGATGAAGTCCTTGCGCAGGGTGGGCAACGCCACCTGCTGCGCCACGCGCGCCAGGTCGTCGAGCGAGCCGCCGAAGTGCGCTTCGTCCGTCAGCACCGACACCGCGACCGCGCCGCCGCGCGCGTAGGCCCGCGCGTGCTCCACGGGATCGAGGTCTTCCCGGATCGTTCCCGCGGACGGGGAGCGCCGCTTCACCTCGGCGATGACCCCAAGCGTGCTGCCTGCGAGCGCCTGTTGGAAGGGACGCGGCGGCGGGGCGGCGGACGCCCGGCGCTCCAGATCTCGCGCCCGCGGCCGCAGCTGGGCCACGCGCGCCCGCGTGACGCTCAGGATCTCATCCAGCGTAGCCGGGGGCATGCTTGCGTTCGGGTGATTTTCGGGTAGATTAGCTTCGGGTTATTTTCGGGACTCCTGATGCCGCTCACACGCCGCCAGCGCGAAATCCTCGACTTCATCTCGACGCACATCGAGTCCAAGGGCTACGCCCCGAGCTTCGAGGAGATCGCCCGCCAGTTCGGGTTCCAGTCGCTCGCCACGGTCCACGAACATCTCACCAACCTCGAGCGCAAGGGCTACATCCGGCGCGCCCACAACGAGAGCCGGGCCATCGAGGTCGTGCCGCCGAAGGGACAGACCGGCGCGACGGAGCTGCCCCTGCTCGGGCTCGTGGCGGCCGGCGCACCCATCGAGGCGATCTCGGGCGACGACGCCATCGCGGTCCCCGACGAGCTGATCCCGCGGCGCGGCCGGAGCTACGTGCTCAAGGTCCGAGGCACCTCCATGATCGACGAGCACATCAAGGACGGCGACTTCATCGTCGTGCACGAGCGCAACGCCGCCGACAACGGGCAGACGGTCATCGCACTGGTGCACGGCCAGAACGCCACCGTGAAGAAATTCTATCGCGAGCCGGGCGGTTGGATCCGGCTCGAGCCCGCGAACCCCGCGATGACCCCGCTGCGCGTGAACGAGCGCGACATCCTCGTGCAGGGGATCGTGGTGGGGGTCATCCGGAAGTACTAGCGGCCCGCAGCCGCTCGAGCGCCCGGCGCGCGGAGCCCGAGCCGAGGGCCTCGCGAGCCCGCGCAAGGCCGTCGTCGTAGGTGCGGGCGAGGCCCGCCACGTAGATCGCGGCGGCGGCGTTCAGGAGCACCGCGGCGGCGCCGGCCGAGTCCCCCGGCTCATTCCGGAGCAGGCCTTCCACGCGTTCCGCGTTGACGCCGGGTTTTCCCCCACGCAACGCCGCCACGTCCGCGATCGCGAGCCCGTAGCGGGCAGGATCGAGCCGCCAGCTCGTGACGACGCCGCCCCGCACCTCCCACACGGCGGTGGCCCCGGTGGGCGAGATCTCGTCCATGCCGACCTCCCCGTGCACCACCAGCGCGTGCTCCGTGCCCAGCCGGGCGAGGGCCTCCGCCATGAGCGGGGCGCGCTCGCGATCGGCGACGCCGACCACCTGGCGGCGCACGCCCGCGGGATTCGCGAGCGGCCCGAGCAGGTTCATTACGGACGGCACGCCCAGCTCCCGCCGCACGGGAGCCGCGTGCTTCATCGCCGGATGGAAATGCGGAGCGAACAGGAACGTGATGCAGGCTTCCTGGAGCGCGTGCGCGGCCTGCGTCGCGTCGAGGGCGATGCGCACTCCCAGCGCCTCGATCACATCCGCCGACCCGCATTGCGACGTGAAGGAACGGTTGCCGTGCTTCGCCACGGAGGCGCCGGCGCCCGCCGCGACGAAGGCGGCCGCCGTGGAGATGTTGAAGGTCGTGATGGCGCCGCCGCCCGTGCCGCAGGTATCGACGAGGTGGGCCCCCGCCGCGGGGACGCGGATCATCGCGGCGCGCAGCGCCTGCGCGGCGCCCGCCACCTCTTCGGCCGTCTCGCCCTTGACGCGCAGCGCCAGGAGGAGCCCGCCGAGCTGCGCCGGGGTCGCTTCGCCGCGCATCACGATGCCGAAGACGTCGCTCGCTTCCTGCTCGCTCAGGGACTGGCGGTTGGCGAGCGCCACGAGCGCCCGCTGGAGCGGCGCAGGCTGGGCGGCGGTGGGGGTAGCGGGGATGGCGGCGGCGTGGTCGGGCATGGGTTCGCGACTCGCCAAAGCTACCCCGAAAAATCGTCTTTTGTCAAATGGGACAACGGGTTGCGTGGCTTGATTGACCCCCCCGTTTTCTCTATCTTTCGCCCGTGACCAGCCGGCCCTACCTCGCCGTGGTGCACTACGATGGGGCGCGGTTCGTGGGCTGGCAGCGGCAGCGGGAAGGGCGCACGGTACAGGGGGAGTTCGAAGCCGTGCTCGAGCGCCTGATGGGCAGGCGGACGACGGCCATCGGCGCTGGCCGGACCGATACGGGGGTTCACGCGATCGGCCAGGGCGTCGGCTTCACGGCGAGCGAGCGCTGGGCCGCCGATGTCGCCGGGTTGCGCCGCGCCCTGAACGCGCTCTCGCCGCGGGACGTGTGGGTCGAGCGGGTAAGCCCGATGCGGCCCGGGTTCCACGCCCGCAAGAGCGCCACCGCGCGGCGCTACCGCTACGTGATCGGAACGGACGACGCCGCGGGGTCCCCGTTTCGCCGGCCGTACGAATGGGCCCTGGGCCGGCCGCTCGATGTGGAGACGCTCGCGCGCGCGGCCGCAGCGCTCCCCGGGGAGCACGACTTTCGCGGTCTCGCCGCCCGCGACGCGGCGAAACCCCACTACCGATGCCGCGTGGCGCTCGCACGCTGGGCGCCGCGTTCGGACGGGGCGGGGGTGAATTTCACGATCGAGGCCGACCGATTCCTGCACCGCATGGTGCGCTTCCTCGTGGGCGTGATGGTGGACATCGCCCTGGGGCGGCGGCCGCCGTCCGACCTTCCCCACTTGCTCGATGCGACGGACAATCAGGCGGCCGGCCCGCCCGCCCCACCCCAGGGGCTGTACCTGGAGGCCGTGCGGTATCCTCCTGACCTCTACGCCGAGGACTGAGCCATGAAGTTTTTCCTCGACACCGCCAGTCTCAAAGACATCAGCTGGGCCGCGCAGGCGGGCCTGATCGACGGCATCACCACGAACCCCTCCCTGCTCGCCAAGCAGGCGGGGGACCTCGACCCCAAGGACGTGCTCAAGGAGATCTGCTCGCTCGTCGAGGGCCCGGTCTCCGCCGAGGTGGTGGCCGTGGACGTCGATGGGATGCTGAAGGAGGGGAAGGAGCTCGCCAAGATCGCGGAGAA
>Ga0209690_1002433_pt1 | contig 10579 bp, 9 predicted proteins | sample GraSoiAngelo_150_FD_186164 | JGI IMG/M metagenome (GOLD analysis project Ga0209690, IMG submission 186164) | Grasslands soil microbial communities from the Angelo Coastal Reserve, California, USA - 14_1009_09_40cm (SPAdes) (version 2) | ecosystem: Environmental > Terrestrial > Soil > Grasslands ...
CCTGAGGAACGTCTTTTAGCACTGGGCCGCGTCGCGCTCAGCGGTTACGACGACACCTTTTTGCAGTTGACCGATGTGGACATGAAGTTCGGTCTCTTGATCGATGAGACCGGGCGTGAAAAACCGCTGACCCAAAGTTCGTTCAGTTCGTTTTTGGTGAAACGCGATCCTGAGCTGCGCAAATGCGTTTTCCATCAATTCTACGCGGAATTTCGCGACCATCAGTTTACGCTTGCCGCATCGCTTGCCTATTCGGTCAAGGTGGATGTCTTTCACGCGCGAGCACGACGGTACTCGTCTGCCCTTGAAGCAGCGCTTTTTCCCGACGATGTGCCGATCGCAGTCTATGATGGATTGATCAAATCGGTCCGCGCGAATTTGGAGCCGCTCTTTCGCTATTTTGATTTGCGTCGCCGCACTCTTGGCTTGCGCGAGCTGCATCTTTACGACACGTACGTGCCGTTGGTACCGGAAGTCGAGACGCGCTTCACTTTTGATCAGGCCGTTGAAGCAGTTTTGGCCGCACTGGCCCCCCTCGGAAAGGATTACGTCGATGTGCTGGCCGAAGGTTTGCGCTCGAGGCGCTGGTGTGATCGTTACGAAAACAAAGCCAAACGCAGCGGCGCGTTTTCATCTGCAAGTTACGGCGCGCCACCGTACATCCTGATGAACTACAAGGACGACGTGTTCGCCGACGTTTACACGCTCGCGCACGAGGCTGGTCACTCCATGCACAGTTGGTTCTCGCAAAACTCACAGTTGTTCCAAGATTACGAGTACCCGATTTTTCTGGCCGAAGTGGCCTCGACATTCAACGAGGAGCTGCTCACGCACCATCTGCTGGAGACAACCGCCGACCCGAAGATGCGGGCCTATATCATTAACAGGCAAATCGACGACCTGCGCGGCACACTCTTTCGCCAGACCATGTTTGCCGAGTTCGAAAAAATCATTCATGCCATCGAGGAAAGCGGCGATGCGCTAACGCTCGATATTTTCAAATCGGAATATCACAAACTACTTGAGACCTATTTTGCTGAAAATTTCGTACTCGATCTGGAGCTTGATCTCGAATGCCTGCGTATTCCGCATTTCTATCACGCCTTCTACGTTTACAAATATGCGACAGGGATTTCTGCGGCAGTGGCGCTTTTGGAGCGCGTGTTGTCGGGCGAACCAGGAAGTGTGGATGCGTATCTGAATTTTTTGCGCTCGGGCGGCTCCAAGTTTCCGCTGGAAACATTGAAGGCGGCAGGAGTGGACATGGCCACTCCTGCACCCATCGAGAGCGCGTTGCGCTTGTTCGAACGTCGCGTCACAGAACTGGAAAGTCTGTTACTGTAGTAAAGAGGGAGCCTTCAAGGAGCGGCGGTCTCTAGTCCGCCGTCGCAAAAAAATGGGTTGGAAACCGTCCCCGTTGGGGAACCAACTCGAATTGTTGGAGCTTTGGGTGCCGCCACTCGCTTTGGTACACTTGGCCTGCCGTGGCTGAGCTACGTTTCTTCAATCCGTACGCAGAGATGCGTTTTACTGCGAATCGCCTGCCGCATTGGCAACAAGAGGGCGCAGTGTATTTCGTTACATTTCGACTTGCCGATGCCGTGCCTCATAATTTGCGCACTCAGTGGGAGTCTGAACGCGAAGCATGGTTGCGCGTTCATCCGCAACCTTGGAGCGCCGAAGTCGAGCGCGAATATCATGAACGATTCTCAGGCGCGATCGAACGCTGGCTTGATGCAGGCCACGGTTCTTGCATTCTGCGTCGACCCGATTGCGCAGGAGTCGTGGCTGAAGCGCTGCGCTACTTCGACGGCGAACGGCTGGCGATCATTTCGTGCGTCGTGATGCCAAACCATGTGCACGCGTTATTCGCGCAAAATGCTGATTGGCCCTTGGAAAAGCTCATGCGCAGTTGGAAAAGCTTTACCTCACGAAGAATTAACTCGCTAGTTGGTCGCAACGGGAGTGTGTGGCAACGGGATTACTTTGATCGGCTAGTTCGCGACCAAAAACATTTTGTGAATTGCGTGCGCTATATTCGCAGGAATCCTGAACGGGCACGCCTGCACAGCGGAGAATTCCTTCTGTACGAGAGTAAGCTTGCGCGAAGCATTGAGTAGGCAATCCACCTTTCCGAAACGGCGGACTAGAGACCGCCGCTCCTTGAGCTAACACGCAGCGCTTTGGAAAGACGCCGCTCCTTGCTACCCTTCGTCAATGCAACTGGAAAGCAGCCAACTGCTTCAGCGATTAAAACCGCTGTTCCAGGAAAACTTCGAGAAGTTTGGCGAGCTGGGCGCTGCGGTGTCAGTGTGGCAAAATGGAAAGCCGATCATCGACCTTTGCGGCGGGTTTCGGGACGCGCGTCGCGAAAACCCGTGGATGAGCGACACACTCGTTTTGGTGTGGTCGGTGACGAAGGGAATCGGCAGCGCGTGTGTCTTGCATACGTTGCAAGAACACAAGATCGATATCAGCCAACGCGTGGCCGAGTTCTGGCCCGAGTTTGTGCAGGCGGGTAAGGAAAAAGTCACGCTTGCGCAGTTGCTGTCGCATCAAGCCGGGCTTTGCGCTCTGGATCGTCGAGTCGATGTGCTCGACTACGACGCAGTGATTCGCGCACTGGAGGCGCAAGAACCGCTGTGGCCACCTGGGACCGCGCACGGTTATCATGCACGCACATTTGGATTTCTTCTGGATGAGCTCGTCCGCCGGATCGCCGGAAAGACCTTGTCCGAGTACTGGCAGGAAAATTTTGCTCGACCGCTCAATCTCGATTTCTGGATCGGCCTTCCGAAAAAGGAAAATTCGCGCGTGGCAACGATGTACGCCGCAAAAAGCGGCAAGCCAACCGACCCGAAACAATTTTATGCCGATCTTGTGACGCCCGGCACTTTGGCGCGCAAAACCTTTACGTCACCTTATGGCCTGCATGTGATCAGTAAGATGAATGAGTATGCAATTCGCGCGCACCCGATCGTCTCCTTTGGTGGAATCGGGAGTGCGTCGGCGCTAGCGAAATTTTATTCCATGCTCGCCAATGGCGGAAAGTTTGAAGGCCAGACTTTCTTTTCAGAAAATACAATCGCATGGATGACCACGACGATCGCAGACGGCATGGACCGCGTTTTCCAGATACCGGCAGCTTTTTCGGCCGGATTCATGAAGGACTCACGACTTGCAGCGAAAAAAATGTTTTGCCCGTCACGAACTTGCTTTGGACATCCCGGCGCAGGGGGCAGCCATGCCTTTTGTGATCCGGAAAACCGGATCGCATTCGCGTACGTGATGAATCAAATGGAGCAATCGCTTTTGCCGAATGCGAAATCATTACGGCTCGCAGAGGCGATTTACCTGTAGCCGCGCCCTGTGTGAGCCGCGCTCCCTACGCGATGTTAGGATCCGCTCATCGCGCTTCGCACAGCGAAGCGCGGACTTGGTCGAGCAATTTCGGCTTGGCCTGCTCCCGAGCCGCCGGTAAAAAAGAAGACATGCTTTCGTTTTATCCGGCGCCCCTCCCAGAGAAAAGCCGAAATAGGCGAAACAACCTTTCGTCGAATTGTAGTTAGGCGTGAAGATGCTCTCTCGCGTTGCAGCCGTCCTCGACGGTGGCACATAGTGCGGCACCAATACCCCGACGACGAAAAATGCGAGGCAGTTAGCCTTGCTGGATTTCAAGTGGGAAGACGGTGTCCATGATGGACGCCCCGCCGTCCACGTGGATGATCTGACCTGTAATGAAGCCGGCCTCCTCCATGCACAGAAGCGCCACGGCGTTGCCGATGTCTTCCGGGGTTCCGAGCCGTCTCATCGGCGTCCACCCGCCCTCGTGCCAGGCTCGCGTGGCCTCCTGGATGTCTTGCGGCAGAGCGCGCAAAACACCACCCTCGACTACGTTGGGGGGGCCGAAGACGCCGCCCGGGCTGATGCCGTTGACAGTGATACGGCGCGGGGCCAAAGCCACGGCGAAGTAGCGCACCAGCGAGTCGAGCGCGGCCTTCGCGGACCCCATCGCCACCCACGGCTGCCAACTCCCGGTGCGGCCGCCTGGCGAGTAGGTGATGGCGATGACCCTGCCCTCATCACTCATCAGGCGGGCCGCCTCCCGCGCCCCGATTAGGAACGCTTTGGCCTGCGAGTCCATGGCCATGTCCCACTGCTCGGGCGTGATCTCCAGCGGCTTCTGGTAGAAGGTGGGGAGATCAGTTCGTGCGTTGCTCACGAAGATGTCGAGCTTAGCGAATTCCGCCTCGACCTTGCCGAACATGGCGATGATTTGTTCCGGACGCCTCACATCGGCCTGTATCACCAGACCATCGGAGCCGCGTTTGCGGACCTGCCCAAGCGTATCATTTGCGGCAGCCTCGTTTTGGTAATAATGGATAGCTACCTTGGCGCCGCTGGCCGCCAGTTTCAGGGCGATTCCTCTACCAATGCCACGGGAACTTCCGGTGATCAGCGCGTGTTTTCCGTTCAGAGACATATCAACCTCCTTGAGTGTGCAGTTTAACGAGAAGAAAATTACAAACCCAGCCTCTTTTGCAAAGGATCTGCTCGGTTTCCTCACTGGCAAACAATCGAGGACAAACGATCCGGAACGATTGCGATGCATCGCGTGGAAGCATAAAGACTTCGATAACCAGATGGCAACGTTCCACCCTTTTTGCGCTAAATTGGATCTAAACCTGGACCACCACACCGAGTCCGCATGGAAGCCCGATCCCAAAGCGCAGCCCACTGAAATGAAATGAATTTCATTTTCAACTTGAATGCCTTCTCATGGAAGCGATGCAGCGAACCGCGCCCCGCTCTGATGCCTAGCTTTCGTGTCGTTACTTCGTTCAACTTGCAGCCAGCCGCGGCCTCGGGCGTGGTCGCTGATCTTGTGTCTCGTTAGATGTTTCCGCTACAACCGATGAAAACATTGATATATCTGCTGATTCCTGCCTTGTTGCTCACTATTGCTTTCGCTCAGGCGCCGCCTCCGCCGGAGCTGAAGGATCCGTTCCTCGATAACTTTGTCGGCGACTGGCGTGTGGAACGAAAAATGGGTAACGGCCGCACAGCTGAGAGCACGGTGCACGGTGAATGGTCCCTTAAGCATCACTACATCCAGCTGCATTACGGTTTTGCCGATAAGTCGCAGGACTACGAAGCGCTCGTATTCATTGGCTTTGTTGAGCCCGAAAAAACTTACGCCTGTCACTGGCTCGATGTTTATGGTGCGGGTTTCGACGCACCCGGTCGAGGCAAGCTCGATAACGAAAAACACTCGATTGAATTTCGGTGGGACTCGAAAGAAGGCGCACTGACGAACAAGTTCACGTTCGACTCGCAAGCGAAGACGTGGACGTCGCTGATTCGTCAGGTGGAAAAAGGCGAGTGGAAAACGTTCGCCGAGGAAAAGTGGACAAAGAAATGAAATCGTGCGGCCACAACGGATCTAACCAATCGATGAAGCCAACGGCCCCATTGCAGAATCACTCCAACGAGATTGTCACGGCACCTCGCCGCAGCTCATCTCATTCTCGTTAGATGAATAACTCGCCAACTCGATCGACTCTAAGAGTGTGGTTCGCACTACAGTTATTCGCCGATAATCGTGACCAAAAGTTTTCGATGATGTGGCGCGCGGCGATGTTCGAAGAGAAAAATGCCCTGCCATGTGCCGAGCTGCATTCTTCCATCGGCAATCGGTATTGTCTCGCTGGTGCGTGTTAACGCCATTCTGATGTGCGACGGCATATCATCGCTGCCTTCGGAACCGTGCGTGAAGTAATCGGCGTCCTCGGGCACTAGTCGATTGAAGAATTCTTCCAAGTCATCGCGCGCAGTTGCATCGGCATTCTCCATGATGACAATGCTGCAACTGGTGTGTTGAACAAAGACAGTCACGGTCCCGTTTCGCACTCCGCTTCTGTCGATCTTTGCCTGAACTTCACCGGTGACTTCGTAAAGGCCCTTATGGTGGGTGCGGACTTCGAGTTGGTCGTGATGAATGTGCACAGGAACGAACAAAGCCCCAACACATGCGCTTGTCATCCCGAGGTCGCCGCGGCGACCGATGGACCTCCCAAATGCGAACAGCAAGCGCGGATTATCCCGGGCGTGCGACGAAAGTCAGGATGTTTTTGCGAGGTCCCTCTCTTTGTTCGGGATGACATTCGTTGTGAGCGCCTTGATCTCTGCGTCCGCTAGTGGCCTAATGAGTTAATGCAAGGCGATATCGAGCGCGTCCTATTTGATGAACCGGCAATTCACCGGCGGCTCGATGAACTTGCTGCGCAAATTTCAAAGAATTATCGCGACCGCGAATTAACCGTGATCGCAGTCTTAAGCGGGAGCTTGATGTTCATGGCGGACCTGCTTCGGCGAGTTCCATTGCCGCTCAAATTGGATTTTCTCAGCGCCGCGAGTTATCACGGAAAAGCGCAAACGAGCGGCGAAGTAATTTTTAAACAGCTTGCGCTTCCGGATGTGACCGATCGAGATATTTTGATCGTGGACGATATTCTGGATAGCGGTCACACACTGGCAGCAGTTTGTGAGAAGCTGGAAACGGCCAAGCCGTGCAGCGTGCGCGTGTGTGTCTTGCTGAGCAAAATGAAACAACGCGCTCGATGTGTCGACACAGATTATGTTGGATTCGAAATCGAAGACGAATTTGTCGTGGGTTACGGGCTCGATTTTAGGGAACGTTATCGCAACCTGCCTTACATTGGGGTGCTGAGAAAGGAATTGCTGGAGCAATCGAGCGAATGAACTCATTCGTGATCACGGGTAGAGTTTTGAACCACGAAGGGCACGAAGAACACGAAGAAAGAAATGGTTGTTTGGCTTCGTGACCTTCGTGTTCTTCGTGGTGAAATCCTAATGAAGGTGCGAGTGCAGTTTTACGCGCAACTGCGCGATCAGATTGGAATGCGCGAACTCGATATCGAGCTTGTCGAAGGAGCGACCGTGCGTGACTTGCTGGAGAAAGTTTATGCTCAGCAACCCGCGCTGCGCCCGCATGATAAAAGCATTTTGATTGGTGCAGGCGTAGAATTTGTCGACCGCAATTACCAGCTAAAGCCAGGCGAAGAGATCGCCATCATGCCCCCCGTGCAAGGCGGATGACTGTAGCCGTCGCCGTGCGGGCGACGCGCACGCTTCGCACAGCGAAGCGGCTACAGGTTCAGTCCCTGAAATTTTTGAAGCTTGTTGCCACACCAAAGTCGCGGCTGCGCACAAATTGAATCACAGCCTGGAGTTCATCTTTCTTTTTCCCGGTGACCCGAATCTGCCGGTCTTGCAACTGGCTTTGCACCTTGAAGCCTTGTGATTTGATCGCCTGAATAATTTCTTTCGCCTTATCGCCTTCGAGGCCCTGCCTGACTTTCAATTCCTGGCGGGCGTGACCAACCGAAGAAATAGTGGCCTCTTCTTGCTCGATATTACGAAGATCAACTCCACGTCTGGACAACCTGCCGACGACGATCTCGCGCAATGCTTTCAAGTGCGCGGCATCGTCGGCCGTCAAAACAAGTTTGTCTTTTTCGGAGATGATTTCCGTTTGCGCGTCCTTTAAGTCGAACCGGGTGGCGATCTCTTTGCGCGCCTGATTAATCGCGTTGTCGATCTCCTGCACGTCAACCTCTGAGACTATGTCGAACGATGGCATTTTCGATTGCAGATTTTAGATTGCCAATTGCGGATTAAGCAAACCACTTTGCTTACGGATTCGACTCTATAATCTTAATGTTGCCTTTCGCCACGCGAACTTTGATTGTGGCGTCCCCTCCTCCGTTCACCAGCGCGTCTATCTGCATCCCGGCGTTAGATGCCGGTGCGGTACTTTCAAAATCGCTGGAGATTTTTCCTTCTGCTTTCGCGAGGAGATGAAAAGCGGCGTCGCTCGTCAGATACGCCCGTGCGTTTCCCTGGGCGATAGTGGCTTCCACGGAGAACTTGCTCTGTTCCCACCAATCGTACGACATGATGAGATTGCCGCGCCGGATCGCGAGATCCAGATTGGTAAAGCAGTTGCGAGCAAACATGCGGCCTTCGCCTAGCCGAGCGCGCGTCGTTCGTCCGCGCATCCCATCCAGCAAAATCTCGCCGGCATCCAGATCCAGACTCGAGACGTCTGTCGTTGCTGGAACAACAATCGTGTAGTCAACCGTGCCTGACCGATCGAATAAACCCCATTTGGGTTTGGGAGGGAATTTGGTACCGATGGAGACCGAGCCTGGCTTCAGGTCGACGCTCACCGCGATTTGCGCCAGCCGGGCGCGGCTATACGCCTTCTTAACGGCATGCACACGCATCTCGTTCAGGTTTGAACCATAAACCAGGACTGCACCATCTCCGTTTTTGATGGTGATTTTGGCAGACGGGGGAATGGCATAGAATTGCTCAAATGTTTCCTCCAACACTTGGTTCGTTGCAGACTTGCAACTGGTCAGCAGCGCGAGTGACGCGATTAATGTCAGACGAAGGACTTGCCCGCTAATAGCTACTCGTCGGACGCGCAAATTCGAAGTTCCCTACTCGGAGCTATCCATCTTCAATTCTTTTCGCATCGCTTCGTGCGCCTGCTGCTCCGCAGTGCTCGAGGGGCCTTGTTGATCGACAAACCAATGCTTCGCTCTGGCCGTCTGGCCGATCTTCGTCTTCGCGCAGCGGTGATCGATCACTTGATAATAGCGGTTGGCAACTTTCTCATCTCGATCTTTGACCCACATGCCGGCTTGGTTGACGATGTCGGCGAGCTCTTCCGAGTTATCGGGTAACAATGCCGCCGCTTTCATCGCGAGCGCACCCGCGATGAGGCGATAGTGAAAACGAATATCGGGACTGATCTTGTTCGTGTTTAATCGCTGAATCTCCTTGGCTGAAGCTTTCAGGACTGCCGGCACGCTTTTCATCTTTGGATTTCCGTTCTCGTCGTACGACGCCTTGCCTTCTTTATCGTAGGCAATCGTGTGGTAGGCGCCGCTACGCCGCTCCTTCGCCAGGTCCGGCATTTCGAAGGAGCCACTTTCCGCGAATGCGTCCGGCGCGCCTTCAGTCCCCATTAGTTCCATTCCATCGTAGCGCGCAAGCCATGCCGCAGTGAACAATGCGTGCGCGCGCTCCGTCTTGGAAAGCTTTTCGTTCGCTCCGTCCTTCAATGCCTTCACATACTTTTCCAGGACCTTGTCGTACGGCTGCGGCAAATATTGTTCGGCGTCGGCGTATCGATCCTCTCGAACGAGGCGTCGTCCGAGCAGATATCGCAGCTTCTTATTATAATCTTCGCCTTCCTTTGGTGGTTCGGTTGTTGGCAATGCGTCGACGTATTGTTTTAATTCATTCGTCGTCAGGACGCGCTCCGCAACAAAAGCAGCGTCCTCCCAAAGCTGGCCCCTGAACAAAACATCGAGTGCTTGAACAAAGTCTCCGCGCGCAAGGCGAAGTCCGCCGAGGTCGCCGCTCGCGCGAGACGCGAAGCCCCAATATTCGCCTTTGGCGAACAAATCCTCGGTCGCCCATTCCTCGCCTTCATGAGATGTGTAGGCCGGTGATGTTTTCATTATCTCAACGGCTCGGGCCATCGTGTTCGTGGCGTCGGCGAATTTCCCGGCACGGAGTTGGAGCTTGGCCTTCAACCAAAGCGCAGCTGCGGTGTCAGCTTTGCTTAGCTCCAGCCAATGCGCCGCGCCTTTGTAATCTCCCGCGTTGTAAGAAATCCAACCGAGATACTCCCCGTCTTCGACGCGGCTCAAGTTCGCTTGCTGAATGATGTTGAACCAGCGCGCAGAACGGTTCACCCCCTCCTTCTTCAAACCTTCGGTGTAATAATAATCCGGCGAAACTGCTGTCGCCAAAATGTGCACGGTCACCAGTCGCCTAAGCAATGGGTCCTGCGCCGCCACTTTCAATTTCGCCGTCTCCTTCTGCTCTTCCTCGCGCTTTTGCTCGTCAGTCCACTTTTCTCTCTCTTCCGGCTCCGGCCCGTAATTCAATAAACCGCTTGCCGGTTCGCGATCGGGGATGACCGCCTTGAGCGAGACGACCGCACTCGCGTCACCCAGTGCAAGTTGATTCATAAAAAGCAGCGCCGCTTTCTCAGGATGATCTTGTTTCCACTCGGCTCGTCCCTCCCAGCCGTAACTTTCCGCCGCCAGGCCTGACGAATCGGCAAATCCGGCTTTGGCGAGCTCGCGAGTGCGCTGAAACCATTGCGTCGCCGTTGGGAAATCTTTTTCCTTAAGCGCAACTTTGCCCAACATGAACGCCGCCCAAACCGTCCGATAATGTCGATCTTGCTCCGGTCGCTTGAGCAAATTTTCCCACGCTGCTCGTGCTTCGTCCCATTGTTGGTTCAAATACGCGGCTGCGCCTTTGTGGTAATCTGCAAATTCGGAATCAAACTCAGCGGGCAACGGCGTCGGCGTCCCGCTCGCAGTGGCATCGAGCGCAGCGCGAGCTTGTTTGTGCTGTTCTTTCGCTTTTGCCGCGTCTGCGGGCTTGATTCGTGCCTCCTGCACCGCCGAATCAAAATCTTTGAGATCGGTTTCTGTTGTGTTCTCGGAAGTTTTCTTAGTCCTCTCCT
>Ga0209690_1002440_pt1 | contig 10567 bp, 10 predicted proteins | sample GraSoiAngelo_150_FD_186164 | JGI IMG/M metagenome (GOLD analysis project Ga0209690, IMG submission 186164) | Grasslands soil microbial communities from the Angelo Coastal Reserve, California, USA - 14_1009_09_40cm (SPAdes) (version 2) | ecosystem: Environmental > Terrestrial > Soil > Grasslands ...
GCAGTTCGCATTGGCTGCGATATATATGTTGAAGTCAGTTGCGCCCGGGTCCGCCGTCACGTCGACCTTCACGTTGCCACTCGTCGCGACGGTGAGTGTCTTGCACATCGACGGCGCGGACTCGCGCATGTAGCAGGTAGGAGAGGCGGGGCCGCTGCAGCTCGAGACGCCGTTGGCCTGCCATCGGACGGCAGTCACCTCAACCGAGTAGGTGCCTGCCAAGAGGCTTCCAGAGCCTGGCGATGACAGCGTGAACGAGCTGCCGCAGCCAACCCCGTTGGAGTCCCAGAACTGCGGATAGGCCCGTACCGTGAGCAGCGATCCGCTGGGGATCGTCCCGACCACGTCCTGCCGGCTGATGCTGATCGAAGTGGCCCCGGCGGCCACGTCAGCCGAAACCGTAAACGCCTGGCTGCCGACGATCACGATCGAGTTGTTCGGTATCGCTCCAGGCAGCGCGTTGACCGCGATCGAGGTTTGCCTGGTCCCCGTCAGGGCCGCACGGAGGGTGGTCATGTTGGGGTTGCCGGCGGAGGCCATGTTCGGCTCGTCGGGTGGCCTGAGGACGTTGCTCACAAAGCCGCCGTTGTCCGTGAATCCTTGCGAGAAGTCGTAGATGCCGCCGCTCAGAAAGTAGCAGCCGGCACTTCCGCTAAGGCCCGGGTCGCGGTTGTACGTCCCGGGCAGTTCGGTGCTTCCGCTGGTCGAGTTCCACGTCCTCGACGTCGAGTTGAGCGTCTGCTGCGGAAAACCCGGGTCGGGGATGTTGAAGCCGTTGGCCATCGAACCGGTGACGCTGAAGTTCGGGAGCATGGAGGGCGGATAGACGGGGCAGATGTCGATGACGTTTCCGTTCACCGAGCCCCGGGCAGACCCGTTGTCACCGATGCTGCCGTCTGACCAGACGTCACCGGTGATGTTCGTGGTCGAGGTGCCTGTGAAGACCAGCGACGGCCCGGAACCGTTGCAGGTGCCCGGGCTCAGGGTCTGGATCGCGGCCCCGTTCTGGCCCTGAGGCCGGGCCACCGCGGTCGCCGTCGACCCGACCCGCATGGTCGAGCCCGCTCCCAGGACCTGCATGACAGTGATCCCGATCCGATGGGTGACCGTGACCGTGAAGCTGACGCCCGCGATCGAGTGGTCGACGGCCGTCAGGGTCAGCGCCTGGCTGGTGGGGTCACCGAACGTGCACGACACCGACAGGCTGCCGTACCCGGCGCAGGTCGGCGTCGCATAAAGCTGCTGGTTGTTGGCGTACTCGGTCACGGCGGCGACCTCCGCCAGTGCGTAGTCGTGATTGTTCATGTAGTTGTATGCGGCGGCGAGGGCGGCGGCGTCGGCTGAAGCCTGCATGTGCCGGCGGTCCAGGTAGCCGCGGCCCCCGTCGATGGCCAGGCCGAGGAACCCGAACAGGACGGTGAGGACCAGGACGACGAGGACGATGGCCTGGCCGGATTGCCGGCGGCGTCTTGCTGACATCTCAGTACTCCGTCTGGTAGGTGGCCGCCGCGCTGATGACGATGTGGTTCACCGTCAGCTGCTGGATCAGCGGAGTGATGGGGACGAAGTTGTAGTGGATCGTTACCTGCAGCGGTGAATGCTTGAACGCCGGGAGCGTTGCGCTGCATGTCCCATTTGTTTCGGCCCACATCTGTCCACCAGGGGCGTTTCCAGCGCCGACCTGGACTTGCGCCACGCTCTGGAGATCCGCGAGCGACTCAACCGTTGACGCATTTGGCTCCGTGATGTAGATCCATCCCCGATTCGCCGGCGGGACGGCCGAGGTGACCGGGCCGTTCGGGCACGGGTTCGCCAGCGAGACGTCCACCGCATGCTGGCGGACGGCTGTCTGCACGTCGACATTCGTCGGCAGCAACGGCGAATCGCGGATCGCCATCCGGGCTCCCTCGTTGACCGCCTGGTTGAGGGTGGCGTACGTGTAGATGAGGCGCCCGAAATCAACGATGCCGAAGAGCAGGATGATGAGGATCGGCGCGATCAGCGAGAACTCCACGATCGCTTGCGACCGCTGCGAGTTCCCGCGCCATTGCCTCAACAGGCGCGTCATCTCAGTAACCGCCCACCGTCATGTGCGTGCTCGCGACGATGTGGATCGAGTTGCCGAGGATGCCCGACAGCATGCCGGAGGCAAAGCCGAAGCTCATGACCAAGATCACGTTCACGTCCGTGCCCCTGTAGCTGGAATCCGCCGGCGCGGAGGTGAGGTCGAGCCCCGGCGTGTTGGAGTAGCAGATGTAAAGCGACGGTGTGTTGATGCTTGTGGGATATACGGAGCCGTCGTAGGGCGGGTTGAACGCCGTGTTGCCGTCGCTCGTGCTCGGACACGTGGCGCCTGGGTTCTGAAGCACCGAGTACGGCGGGTTGAAGCCGGATTTGGCGAGGACCCGGTCGACCGAAGCCTTGATCAAGGAGTCACAGAGGTAGGGGTTCGGGCTCGCGCCGCAGCCTTGATCGGGGTTGGTCTGATCGAACCAGCTCGCCTGACGCGCGCCCTCGCGGACGGCGCCCTGGAGGCCGACGTCGTAGTAGAAAACCCGTCCCAGGTCGATGAGGCCGAACAGGAGCAGGACGAGGACGAGGGCCGAGGCCCCGAATTCGACCGTCGACTGACCGCGCCGAGCTGCCGGGTCTCGCGCCAAGGCTATGGACCTCCCCGCAGGAAATGCATCGCCAGCAGGGCGGCGGGCCCGAGCAGGATGACCCAAAGTGTCGGGAAGATGCATCCCAGCATCGGGAGGAGCATCTTCAACGAGGCCTTTGCCCCTCGCTCCTGCGCGGTCACCAACCGCCGCAGGCGCATCTCGTCCGACTGGATGCGCAGGATCCGGCTGATGCCCGACCCCAGCTGCTCGGCCTGGATGATCGCCTGGACGAAGTTGTTCAGGTCCTCGACTCCGGTGCGGCGGCCCATGTCGTTCAGCGCATCGAGCCGGGGGCGGCCGAGCCGGACCTCCTGAATCGCGCGTCCGAACTCTGAGGCGAGCGCGTGGTCGTATTTCTCGACCACCTTTTCCATGGCTGCCTCGAACGTCAGGCCGGCTTCGACGCAGACGACGAGCACGTCGATCACGTCGGGCAGGTCGATCTCGATCTCGAACCGGCGCTTGTTGCGCCGCTGCCGCAGCCAGAGCATCGGCGCATAAAGCCCGACGACCGCGCCCACCGCCGCACCGACTGCAAGCAGGATCCGGTTCTGGGTCAGGGCGCCGAGGCCGATGCCGATGGTGCAGAGGACTCCGGTCAGCACGTACCGGACGGCGATGAAGTCCGCCGCGCCCATCCCGCCCGGTCGCCCGGCGACCTGCAGGGCGGCCTGGATCTGCTGGCGTGCCTTGTCGGGCATCGTCTGCTCGATAAAGCCCCCGATCCGCTTGAGCGCCGGCCGGATCACGCGATCCATGAAGGGCTGGCGCAGCTCTATGTCGGCGAGCGTGAGCTGTTGGCCGGTCTCGTAGATCCGCAGCCGGCCCTCGACGACGTCTGCGTTGCTGGGCCGCCTCGGCACGAAGCTCCACACGCTGGTGAACACGCCGATCGCGGCGATCGCTCCCAACAGCATGGCGACGTAGACAACTTGCACGGGCTACACCCTGAAGTTCGTGATCCGGCGGACGAAGAAGTTGCCGAGCGCGATTGACACGCCCGCCAGCACCAGCAGCACGCGGCCGAGTGGTTCGGTGAACATCACGCCGAAGTAGCTCGGCGTGATCAGGTTGAGGATGCCGGCCACGATGAATGGGAGCAGCGTGATGATCCAACCCGACGCCCGCATCTGGGCCGTCATGGCGCCGATCTGTGACTTGATTTGAACCCGCTGCCGGATCGTGTGCGAGATGCCGTCCAGGATCCGCGCCAGGTTGCCGCCGATCGACGCCTGGATCGCGATCGCCGTGACTATGAGGTCCAGGTCTTCGCTGCCGACACGGCGCACCATGTTTGCAAGCGCGGCCGGCGTCGCGGTCCCAAGTTTGGTCTCGCGGATCACCCTCGTCAGCTCGTCGCCGATTGGCGGCGGCGTGTTCTGCGACACCGATTCAATCGCCTGGGGCAGCGACAAGCCCGCCTTCATCGCGTTCGCCAGCAGGCTCAACGTGTCCGGAAGGCGCGAGTTGAACGCTTTGAGCCGTCTTCCCTCGCGCCACTTGACGTAGCGCATCGGTATCAGGTAACCGACGACCCCCGCGATCACGAACTGGGGTGCGAAACCGAACCGCCACAGCGCAAGCAGCGCGGCCAGGACCATAAGGCCGATCTGAACCATCACAAACTCGGACGTCCTGAGCTTGAGGTCGGCGCGAGCAAGGTGCTCGGCGAGCGTCAGCCCGCCGTTGAGACGATGCTGGCGGTTGGATCGGTCGGCCAGGGCTTGAAACGGCTGGTTGATCCGGTCCCGCAGCGACACGCTCTGAGGCGCCAGCGGGCTCTCCCACCGTGGCACGTTCTCCTGCCCCGCCCGGGACGCCCCCGGGATGGCAATTGCAATCCCCGCCGTCAGGACGCCAAGGGCCGCGATCGCCGAGACCACCAGGATGCCGGTCATCTCACGCTCCTGCCCCCGCGAGCGGAGCGGGCTCGAAGATGGTGGGCTGGAGCGTTTCGCCGCGCTCCGCGAAGTGATCGAGATGGACCGATCGGTTACCGGTCGCGGTGTGGTAACCGGTGGCGTTTCCTTCGGCGTCGACTCCTGTCTGGCGGAAGAGGAAAAGCTCCTGGAACTGCGTCTCGCCGTTCACAAGGCCCGTGACCTCCGCGATGCTGACGATCTTTCGCGCGCCTCCGCGCACACGCTCTGCTTGCACTACCACGTCGATCGCGGAAGCGATCTGTTTCTGGATCGCCCGTGCCGGCAGGTCGGCGCCACCCATCAGCACCATCGTCTCCAGACGGCCGAATGCGTCGTATGGAGAGTTGGCGTGGACGGTGCTCATCGACCCTTCGTGACCGGTGTTCATGGCCTGCAGCATGTCGAGGGCCTCGCCGCCGCGACACTCGCCGACGATGATCCGGTCAGGCCGCATGCGCAGCGCGTTGCGCACCAGGTCGCGAATCTCGATCGAACCTTTGCCCTCCACGTTGGGCGGACGCGACTCCAACCTGATGACGTGCTGCTGCCGGAGCTGCAGCTCCGCGGAGTCCTCGACGGTCACGATCCGCTCGTCTGAAGGTATGAAGCTGGACAGGATGTTGAGCAGCGTCGTCTTGCCAGACGACGTGCCGCCCGAGACGAGTATGCTCAACCGGCTGCGTACCGCGGCTCGGAGGAACTCCATCATGCTCGGGCTCGAGCTTCCGATCGTAAGCAGGTCGGCAGGGCGGAGCTTGTCGCGCGAAAACTTTCGGATCGTCATGCATGGGCCGTCGATCGCGAGAGGCGGAAGGACAACGTTGACGCGAGAGCCGTCGCGAAGCCTCGCATCGCACATCGGTGAGCTCTCGTCGACTCGCCGCCCGACGGTGCTGACGATGCGGTCGATGACCTTCCGAAGCTGACCGGCGCTTTCGAAGACCACCGGGCTCAGGGTCACGCGCCCACCACGCTCGACAAAGATCTGATGTGGGTGGTTGATCATGATCTCGGTGGTCGCTGGGTCCTCGAGGAGCGCCTGCAGAGGCCCGAGCCCCAATACCTCATCGAGCAGGCCGTCCAGGAGGTGCCCGTAGTCGAGCCGGTTGAGCGTGATGCCGGCCGTCTTTGTGTACTCCTCGGTGAGGCTGGTGATCCGCGACCTCACGCCGGCGCGATCGGTGATGTCGATCTCGTCGGCGTGCCTTTCGACCAGCATCGCGTGGATCGCCGCCTTGGCCGTCGCCACCGCGCTTGTCGGCCGAGGCGCCTTGGGGGCTGACTCGCCCTGGCCGGCCGCCGGCTCGGGTGCCGGGGGCGGTGTCGGCCGGGCACCCTCGATGACGGTCAGTGAGCCGCTGCCCGGTGTCAAATCAGCGCCTTCGGGATGCCGCCTCGCCTCAAGCCTGTCCTTAAGAGCCACCCGCGCCTCCTCCCTGCTCGCTGATTGCGTCGATCTGGCGCAGGGCGTTCTGCGCCGCCTTGCGCACTCGCGGATTCCGGTCGGCGGACAGACAACGGAGCTCGTAGCTCGACTCCTGGGCGCGCAGCATTCCCAGCGCCTTCGCCGCCGACATTCTCAACTTCCAGTCGCGGTCCAACAGCGCCTCGGTGATCACGGGAATCGCAATGGCTGCCCCGATCCAGCCGAGCGCCCGGCAGCTGATCACTCGCTCGCGGCGGCTGCCGCGCTGCACGAGGATCATCAGCTGGCTGGTCGCCGTGCGCCGCCGCCGCAGGCCGGCCGCCAGCGCGAGCGCCGGTCGCACGCCCGGCTTTTGTCGCTCGCTCATGGCGACCTCGAGGAAAAGGTCGGGGGCTGAGCGGGCCAGCTCGGCGACGAGCCGCCGATTGAGACCTCGACGCTGGATGGCCAACAGCAGCGCGGTTGCGCTGCGCGTCCCTCCGATCCGGCCGAGCGCGCGCGCGGCGGCGTCAGCGACCGGACGTTCCCGCGATGCCAGCAGGGGCGCCACGCTGGGCACGGCCTCATACATGCGCAGGGCACCGATCGCGCGAGCACTGGCCGCCCGGTGGTGAACGCCCTTGGTCTCGAGCCGCTCGACCAGCCGGTCGACGGTGCCCGAGTTCTTGAGGGTCGCGACGAGCCGCTCGATGCGGATGCTGTCCGGCTGCAGCCCGACGGTGAGCTCCTCCAGGACTCCGGCCATATCGACTCCCAGCTCGTCAAAGTTGAAGGAGGCATCGGCCGTCTTGCCCGACGCGACGGACTCAAGCCGGCGGCGAACCGCGGCGCGGCGCACGCCGTCTCGGGCTCTCTGGATGGCGACCACAGGGGCGATCGCTGCTCGGATCACGCCGGTGCTCCGACGGGGACCTCGGCCGTTTCGTGAACCGGCACCGAGTCATCCGTGCCTCGGGGTCGTGCGTGCTTGCCGTCGAGCAGCGCCGTCAAGGCCTCTGCGCCCTTGGCCATCTCACTCTTGGGGTTGGTGAGGCTCAGGATGACGCCCTCTACAGCGGCTTGCTCGGGCCGGGTGCCGTCGAACTCGATCTCGAGGTCGACCTCACGTTTGAGCGCACGCTCGACTGCCGACTTGCTGACCGCGGGCTTGATGGAGCGATGGTTGAGCAGGACCGTAAGCCGGTCGTGCGGAGTGCCGAGCTGTTTGAGGATGTCGACGGCGTCGGCGGCGCTTTTGACTGCCGAGAGCTCCGGCGCCGCGACGAGCACGATGTGCTGCGTGAGGTCGAACAGCGCCAGCGTCGAATCGGTGATGGTGACACCGAGGTCGACGACGATGTAGCGGAACGTTTTCCGAAGACTGGCGATCGCCCTGGTCACGAGCTCCGGGGTCACCTCGTCCGCCTCCTCCGGGCGGAGCGCGCCGGGCAGGATCATCGGCCCTCGCGCGTCCCACAGCACGGCGCTCAGCAGTACGTCTTCGAACGACTCGGGCGGCACCGAGGACAGCCGTGCGAGGCAGCTTGACGGCACCAGGCCCGCGAGCAGCGCCGAATGCGAGTACGGGAAGTCGAGGTCGAGGAGCAAAACCTCACCCGGGTAGCGACGCGAAAGCGCGCCCACCAGGTTGAGGGAGATGCACGTCCCGCCAGAACCGCCCTTCGGCGAGTAGACGCCCACGACGGTGGCTTCGTGCAGCAGCTGTCCCCACGTGGCCTGGACGCTGATGTCGGCAAAGAGGTTGAAGCGCTGCTCAGATAGGCGTCGCAGCTCGTCCATCCCTTCGCCGTCGCGGCCCGACATGACCGTGTGCAGGCTCTGCCTGTCGAGTGCGAGTAGCCAGCACTCTGTCTGCGCATAAACGGAGGCCTGCTGCGGCCTGCCGAGCACGCAGGCGGCTTCGCCGAAGAAGTCCCCGTCCGAGAGCACGGCCACGGTGACGATGCTCGGCGGCTTTTCGATGACCACCCGGCAGCGTCCGCGCTCGATGAAGAAGATCGAGTCCCCGACCTCTCCCTGGGACAGGATCGTCTCGCCGGCCGGGATCTTCATCCGCCTCACGCGCTTCGCGATGGCGCGCAGAGCTCCTTCCGGCAGCGCGTAGAACACGGGCGCGCGCTCCAGCGCGCTGACGCGCGATGTCATATCGTGGAAGGAAAGCCGGGGCGCATCCGGTCGTTTCTGCGTGGACGCCTCGAACGGCACCAACGCGGGCCGCCCAGGACCCACTCCTTGCCAGCCGTCGCCGCGAAGCCTGGCTCTCATCACATCGACCTCCTCTCGGACACCCCTAGCCCCTCGTCAAGTGCCAGCGCGCGTCCACCTCGGCTGCGCCGACCTGGACCGGCTCCGACGTCGACGGGCACGCTGGATCGGCCTTGGGCAAAGAAGGCTGATAGTCCTTATAAGCGAGCAGCGCGTACTTGAGCGTGGCGTTTGGAATCAGCCAGGCCATGAACTGCGCGTCGCAAAGCGACATGACGACGGTGATGCTGCTTGTCAGGCCTTGAGCAGGCTTCGCGACAGGCGATTCAGGCCCCACCCTCAGGACGTAGACGTTCGTGAACACGGTGTGGGTGACCGTTCCGTGTTTCGATGGCGAGACCTGACCCATGTCGAGCGTGGCGATGACGTTGATGTAGTCGCCCTGGGCGATGTAGCCCGCGACGCCCTGCTGCTCGCCGGTAGGTAGGGTGATCGCTACGAACCCTTGGGGGATGGGGAGGTATGGTGACTGGCCGCTTGTCAACTGGTCGGGGTTCGACGACACCAGGTTGTCGGAGATTGGCACGCCCTTGTAAATCGTGACCACGGCAGACATGCCTTTGAGATCGGCGACGTGCAGATACGAGTGGGCGGGCACCGCACTGGCGGGGATCGAGCTCAACGTGAGCATGTCCGGGGTGATCGGCGTCCTAGCGTCGATGTTCGCCTTGGCGACGACCACCGGGACGGTGCCGGTGGGCAGCGAGCGATTCACGAAGACGATGCCGAACGCGAACATCACGAGAAATGCGACGAGCGCCAGCGCCACCCCGAAGATGAACAGCGGCGTGCGCATTTTGCTCTGCGGCGCCGGCGCTGGAAACGCTGCCCTGGTCTGTCCAATCGCGGCCATGCTTATGACTCCTCCAATGGCGGCGCGGAGGCCACCCAACCCGCGCCGTCCCAGTGATCGCCTGGCTCGACTGGCGCATCCGGTCCGATGACGAAGTAGTGAACCTTCCTCAGCACGAGCGTCCCCGCCAGCAGGTCGTGCAGCGCCTGCTTGCGCGGCGTGAACCCGGCCATCACCCAGCCGGCGAGGAGGATCAGGGTCGAAAAGATCTTGAAAGCGTTGCGGAACGATGCCCGCCGAAAGGTGATCGGGTCACCGTGGACGTCCGCGACGTACAGGCCCAGTGCGAGCTTGCCAAGCGTCCCCTGCGCCGGGGAGCTCTCCATCACCACGAAGTAGGCCCACCACAGTGCTGAAGAAACCGGGATGACGTTCGCCAGTGACTGAAAGTCGGTCGGCGCCAGGACCGCGATCGACGACGCCCCGGCCAACAACGTAGCGTCGATCAGGTACGCGAGCGAGCGCCGCCAGAAGCCTGCGAAGGCGATTTCCGTTTTGGCCACGTATCGGGGCATGACCGACGAAGACTGGACAATCAACTTTGTCGCGACCTCACTCAGGAATCCAAACCGCCAATGAGCGGGAGGGGGCCAAGAGCAAAGCTCGCGGACCGATACGGTTGCAGATCGCGACAGCACTTGCCGGCGTGCGATCACCTCCCACCCACTCCGACGCGGGTTACGGGGACACGTTAGTAACCAACGGCGGGGACAACAAGGGGACATTTGACCCATCCATTAGTCATGGGCGGGGATGGGACGAAAGGCCCATTGAGCGGAGGGGGACTTGCGGTTTACGGTGCCAAATTGGGCGTTCGCGGCAAGTCGGGCGTCGGATCGGCCGAAACCATTCGGCCCGGGGAGGGGGGTTCGCCTTGCCGGAGGCGGGCCCCTCCCTTCCTTATATAACGCGTCGGCTATCGCTCTCTAGCGATCGATCCGATGCGTCAGCGTCGAAGGATGAAGAGGCCCCAGATCACGAGCCCGACCACGACGACGATCAGGCCGAATACCACCAGCCGCTGAGTCCACACGGCCACGTCGTCAGTGGTCGGGGTCGTTTCGCCTGTCACGGGCTGGGCCGGAAGAGGCGACGGCGAGACCTCGGGGGTCGGGCTTGGTGTGGGCGTCGCCGCGGCCGGCTCGCCGGGGCTCGCAGAAGGTGATGGCACCGCCACGGGCGCAACGACCGCGGGCGGCGGCGTGGCCGTCTGCCTCGGAGCCGCGTGAGTCGGAGTCGGCGACGGCGATGGGCTGGGTGACGGTGAATGACTCGGTGAAGGCGATGGGCTGGGCGAGGGGGAAGGACTGGGTGACCGCGATGGGCTGGGCGAGGGGGAAGGGCATGGACTAGACGAGGGCGATGGGCTGGGCGACGGCGACGGGCTGGGCGACGGGGATGGGCTTGGCGACGGGGATGGGCTTGGCGACGGGGACGG
>Ga0209690_1002441_pt1 | contig 10565 bp, 9 predicted proteins | sample GraSoiAngelo_150_FD_186164 | JGI IMG/M metagenome (GOLD analysis project Ga0209690, IMG submission 186164) | Grasslands soil microbial communities from the Angelo Coastal Reserve, California, USA - 14_1009_09_40cm (SPAdes) (version 2) | ecosystem: Environmental > Terrestrial > Soil > Grasslands ...
CGCGGAGCCACAGTGCCGCATCACACCCTGTACTGGCGCTCGCGGCGCAATTCCCCACCGGACGTGCACTGTGGCGGCCTTGCCGAGGCGCAGCTCCGTTCCAGGCGCTCGCAGCGCTGGGTCTCGCGGGCGCTCTCCGGCAAGTCGCCTTGCTCGGACCGTCAGCATCGTACAGGGTCTCGCCCACCCCCGCCCGGAGCCGCCTCTCGACGGCGCCCGGCACGTGCCTGCCGCGCGCTTCTCAGCGCTTGTATTTCATCGGCGCGCGCAGGGGCGCGAAGAACGGCGGGCGCGCCATCCGCCCGACGGGCACCTCGATCAGCACAGGGCGATCGAGCTGGATCGCGTCGCGCACGAGCGCGCCCACATCCGTCGGAGTCTTCGCGCGCATGCCCGCCACGCCGTACGCGTCGGCGAGCTTCATGAAGTCCGGGTTGTGCAGCTCGGCCGCGTAGCTCCCGCCCCAGGCCTCGTCCAGGTCCCGCGCGACGTTGCCGTAGGCGTTGTCGTTGAAGACCACGGCGATGACGTTGATCCGGTGGAGCACCGCGGTTGCAAGCTCCTGCGAGTTGTAGAGGAAGCCGCCGTCCCCGCAGATCGCGATCACGGGACGCTTGGGGCATGCGACCTTGGCGCCCAGCGCGGTCGGATACTCGTAGCCGAGGTTCCCCGAGTAGGACGACGTGAGGTACGTCCGCGGCTGGTACACGGGCCAGAACGGACGCGAGTAGTAACCGATCTGGGTCATGCCCGCGACGACGATCGCGTCCTCGGGAGCCCCCGCGCGCAGCGACCTGAGGATCGACGTGTTCGGCTCCTGGGACATGCTCGCCGCGATCTCGGCGCGCAGCGCCTCGCGCTCCGCCTTGCGCGAGCGTCGCGGCGGCGCCGCGGCGCGCAGGCGCTCGAGCAGCTCGGCGAGCGTCGCGCGGGCGTCGCCGACGAGGCCGAAGGTCTTCTTGTGGTTCCGCCCGATCTCCTCGCCGTCCACGTCGAGCTGGATCACCTGCTGCTCGGGCTTCGGCGCCGCGAGGGCCAGGCGGCTGCCGACGACGAGGACCGCGTCGGCCGCTTCGAAGTACCGCCGGAGCGCGTTCTGCGGCCAGAGCGCCGCGCCGAGCGAGAGGTCGCTCGCGTCGCCGAGGGCGCCCTTGCCCTCGGCCGACTGGACGACGCCTGCCTGGAGGTATTCGGCCACGGCGGCGAGCACGTCGTGGCAGCCGGAGAGGTGGACGCCGCCGCCCGCGTAGATCACGGGGCGCTCGGCCGCGAGGAGCATCCCGGCGGCGCGGTCGATGTCGGACCTCGACGCCGCAGGGCGCTCGGCGCGGCTCGGCTCCACGAGCTCCACCTCGCCTTCGCTCTCCATCGTGTCGGGCGGCAGCTCGAGGTGGACGGGACGCGGCCGCCCCGTCCGGAGCTGCTCGACCGCCTCGTGGGCGGCGCGTGCCACGTCGCCGACCTCGAGCACGCGCCTCCGCCACTTGGTGATCGGCGCGATCGCGTCGAGCTGGTCGTTGACCTCGTGCAGCACGCCGATGTTCTTCCCGAGCTGGGCCTTGGGGATCTGACCCGCGATCATCAGCACCGGCGAGGAGGCCGCGTACGCCGTGCTGAGGCCGGCCGACGCGTTGAGGAGCCCGGGCCCCGGCACGACGAGGGCCGTACCGAAGGTGGACCCGGCGCGCGCGTAGCCGTCGGCCATGTAGCTCGTCGCCTGCTCGTGGCGAGTGACGACAAAGCGGATGCCCGGCTCGTCCCTGAGCGCGGCCACCGCGCCGTAGAGCTGGACGCCGGGCAGGCCGAATACGACGCGCACGCCTTCTCGGTAGAGCTGCTTCACGAGCGCCTCGCCGCCGGTCATCCGCGCCATCTCATCGCTCCTCTCGAGTGAGGACCGCCTCGCCGCCGACCATGGTCAGCAGGGGAACGATATCATGGGGGGACGGCCCAAACCGTCGCACGCCCGCTAGGGGCGCCCGTCGAGCGCGCGCCGGAGCTGGTCCAGGTGGTTGTCGTCATGCCAGGCGATCACGCTCACGAACTGGTCGATGGTCCGCCGGCCGCGCGAATCGAGATGGATGCCGCCGCGCTCCCACTCGCGGGGGCCGAGCGATGAGAGGAGCGCGAGCGTCTCCTCGCGGCGCCGCCCGAACGCGTGGAGCGCTTCGGCCGCGTCGTTCCTCGGATACTGGCGCTCCTCCGCCCAGCGGTTCGGGTTCGAGCGCGGAAAGCGCGGCTCGTCCATCGCCACGATCATCCTCAGGCGGTCGAGGAACGATTCCTCGTTGTCGCGCAGGTGGCAGAGGACCTCCTTCGCCGCCCAGTTGGTCGCGTCCGGGCGCCGCGAGAGCGCGTCGTCGCTGCGCCCGGCGATCGCGGCGACGAGCTCACCGGGCGTCCGCGCGAGGCGCGCCAACCGCGCCTCGCGTGGCAGGTGCCCGTACTCCTCGACCGTCATGGACGCGGCAGGATCCGCGCGAGAGGCTCGAGGTTCTTCGGGTCGGGCTTGAGCCGGCCGACGCCGTGGTCGTGGATCGCCTGCACCACCGCGTCGTTGACGGGCGTCGGGACACCCACGCGCCGGCCCTGCCGGCAGACGTGACCGTTGAGGTAATCGATCTCCGTCCGCCGTCCGCGGAGCACGTCCTGCAGCAGCGAAGGTCGCCCGCCGCTGAGATGGCGCGCGCCCGCCGCCATGTCCCGCTCCACGTCGGCGAGGCCGCGCCCTTGCACCGCGTCGACGAACCGCTGGGCCGCGATGCCGTAGATCGGCTCGATCTCGTAACCCGACGCCCGGCCGACCTCGACGACCTCGGCGGCGATGTGGATCGCGATGCGGCGCGGGAGCGGCTCGCTCCTCACCTCCGCCGACCCGAGCCCGCTGAGCCCGGCGAGCGGGTTCGCCATGCAGTTCACGGCGAGCTTCGACCAGCGCTCGCCCCAGAGGTTCGTCGTCACCTGCGCGGGGGCGACGTCGCTCAGGACGCGCGCGAGCTCGCGCGCCCGCGGGGTGTCCTGACCGTCCAGCTCGCCGATCTTGAAGCCGATCTTCCCCGTGTCCGTGCGCGTCGCATGGCCGGGCTCGTACATCCCCGCCCCGATCGTGATCACGCAGCCGAGCGTCCGCCCCCGCCCCGCGATCGCCGCCACCCGCTCGTCGTTGATCCCGTTCTGGAAGTCCACCACGACCCCGTCCGGCCTCACATGCCGCACCGCCAGCGCCGTCGCCCACTCGGTGTCGTACGACTTCACCGCCACGAACACCGCGTCGAACGGCTCCTCGATCGCCTGCGCCTCGTGGAGATGGCAGGCCTTCACCTTGACGACGTGCTCGCCGCACGTCCCGGAGAGCCTGAGCCCGTGCTCGCGCATCGCCGCGACGTGCTCCGGCCACTGGTCGATCAGCGTCACGTCCTGCCCCGCCTTCGTGAGGAGCCCGCCCACGACGCTGCCGATCGCGCCTGCCCCGACGATCCCGATCCTCATGTCCCCCGGTCCCCCTTCGCGCCCGACATGATAACGTGAAGCGCGATGGCTTACGACTTCGACCGGGTGATCGAGCGGCGCCACACGGAGAGCTCGAAGTGGAGGAAGTACGGCGAGGACGTGGTCCCCCTCTGGGTGGCGGACATGGACTTCGCGTCGCCCGAGCCGGTGATCCGCGCCCTGCGCGAGCGCGTCGAGCACGGCGTCTTCGGCTATGGGTATAACCAGGAGCGCTCCCCGCTCCACGACCTCTTCGCCGACCGGCTCCAGAAGCTCTACGGCTGGCGCGTCGAGCCCGACGCGGTGGTGCTGATCCCGGGCGTCATTCCAGGGTTCAACGTGGCCTGCCGGGCGCTCACCTCGCCCGGGGACGGCGTGCTCCTGAAGCTCCCGCTCTACCCGCCGCTCTTGCGCGTCCCGGGCCACGTCGGGATCACGATGGACGCCGCGGACCTGGCGCGGTCCGCGAGCGGGCGCTACGAGGTGGATTTCGAGGCCCTCGAGCGCGCGGCCACCCGGCGGACGCGTGTCTTCCTGCTCTGCAACCCCCACAACCCCGTGGGGCGCGTCTGGCGTCGCGAGGAGCTCCAGCGTATGGCGCAGCTCTGCCTCTCGCGCGGGATCGCGATCGTCGCGGACGAGGTCCACGGTGACCTCGTGTTCTCGGGTCACCACCACGTCCCGATCGCCTCGCTCGACCCCGAGATCGCCCAGCGGACGATCACGCTCATGGCGCCGAGCAAGACCTGGAACCTCGCCGGTCTCAAGTTCGGGCTCGCCGTGATCCCGAACGCCGCGCTCCGCGAGCGCTTCGCCGCGGCGAGGGTGGACATGGTGTACGGCGTGAACGTCCTGGGCTACACTGCGGCGCTCGCCGCGTACCGCGACGGCGGGCCGTGGCTCGACGAGCTCCTGCGCTACCTCGAGGCGAACCGCGACTTTCTCGTCGACTCCGTGAAGCGCCACCTCCCCGGCGTCGCCGTGGCGCCGCCCGAAGCGACCTACCTCGCCTGGCTCGACTGCCGCGAGGCCGCGATCCCCCGCGCCGACCCGTTCACCTTCTTCCTCGAGAAGGCGCGCGTGGCGCTGAACGACGGGCAGAGCTTCGGGCGCGGCGGTCAGGGCTTCGTCAGGCTCAACTTCGGCTGCCCTCGCTCGATCCTGGCCGAGGGGCTCGACCGGATGCGCGCGGCGCTCGCGGCGCTCCGCTGACCGCCGACGACCTCGCGCGCGCCCGCGTGAGATTCGCGGGGTACTACCTCGCCGCGCGCTCGCGCCTGGAGGCGTAGTCAACCGCCAGGACCCGCTTGAGGGTCTTGCCGGCGACGTTGCGCGGGAAGTCGTCGCAGATCATCACGTCGCTCACGCGCTGGAACTTGGCGCCCACGCGCACGTTGATCCACTCGACGAGCTCGCGCTGGGCGACGGCGGCCTTCTCGCGCAGGACGACCGCCGCCACCGGCGTCTCGCCCCACTTGGGGTCGGCGACGCCGAAGACCGCCGCCTCGCGCACCGCCGGGTGCTTGACGACGACCTCCTCGATGTCGCGCGGGTAGACGTTCACGCCGCCCGAGATGATCATGTCCTTCTTCCGGTCCACGAGGTAGAGGTAGCCGTCCTCGTCCACGTAGCCGAGGTCGCCCGAGTGGAGCCAGCCGTCCACGATCGCGCTCGCCGTCAGATCGGGGCGCTTGTAGTACCCGGGCATCATGAGAGGCCCGCGCCCGCAGATCTCGCCGACCTGGCCAGGCGGCACGTCGTGGCCGTCCGGGTCGAGGATGCGCATCTCGTAGAAGGCGGGCGGGACGCCGACGGACGCGAGCTTGCGCGGGGCGTCGGTCTTGTCGAGGATCGTGACGAAGCCTTCGGTGAGACCGTACAGCTCGTAGAACCGCCCCGGTAGGGCCTCCAGCAGCCGCTGCTTGTACTCGAGGTGGAGCGGCGCGCCGACGGTCTGGAGCATCTCGAGCGATGCGAGCCGCTTTGGCGAGAACGCGGGACTGCCGAGGACCGCGATGATCTGCGAGGGCACCATGACGATGTGCGTGACCCGACTCCGCTCGATCTCCTCGATCACCGCCTCCGCGTGGAACGCGCGGTGGACGATGTACGTGCAGCCGAGGACCAGCCAGGGCATCAGCGTGATGAACGCGCCGTTGAAGACGAGCGAGCCGGCGTGGAGGAGGACGCTCTCCGGCGTCATGCGGAACCAGGCGGCGCCCATCTGGCCGTAGAGCGCGCGCACGTAGTGCGTGTGGACGATCCCCTTGGGCTCGCCGGTGGTGCCGCTCGAGTAGATGATGTTGTACGGATCGCTGTCGATGAGCCCCGCGTCGGGGGGCTCGCGCTCGCTGCCGGCGGCGACCAGGTCGGCCCAGCCGCGAAATCCCGGTCGCGGGAGACCGTCGGTCAGCACCCAGCGGTCACCGCGGATTCCCGGGAGCTTCCCGCGGGTCCGGTCGAGCGTGTCGGCGAACGCGCCCGCCGCGACGACCATCGCGGCGTCGCAGTTCGCGAGCAGGCTCGAGAGCCCGGACTCCTGGAGCAGCGGGCTCATCGGTACCACGACGACGCCGGTCTTCGCCGCCGCGCAGTACGTTTCGAGCAGCTCGAGGCAGTTGGGCAGCACGGTGGCGAGCTTGTCGCCCTTTCCGAGCCCGGCTGCCAGGAGCCCGTTCGCGAGACGATTGACCCGTGCGTTGAGCTGCCGGGACGTGAGGCGATGGTCCTCGAAGACCACCGCCAGATGGTCCGGCCGGAAGCGCGCATAGCGGGGCAGGAGCGTCCCGATGTTCATGGCGCCGACAACGAGTGTGCGCGCGCAGACGAGGTTCGGGTGGGCACCTACCAGCGCGAGGTGCGGGGCCGGCCGCGGCTCGGGCCTTCGCGGCGCCCGCCACCGCCGCTCTGCTCGGGAGACTTGGCCAGCTCCACTTTGACCTGGCGCCCGTCGAGATCGCGCCCGTTGAAGCGCGTCACGGCTTCCTGCGCCTCCTCGGCCGTCGCCATCTCGACGAAGCCGAAGCCCCGCGACCGGCCGGTCCCGGTGTCGGTCACGACCGTCGCGGACTCGACGACCCCGGCGGCGGCGAAGACCTCGCGCAGACGCTCACTGGTGACGGAGAACGGGAGGCCGCCGACGAACAGTTTGTGCGCCATTACGTGTCCCCTTGCCACATCTTCCGCTGAATCGGCACGTCCCAGATGGCGGAAGAAGCTCCGGAGACGCGGGCTGGTGGGCTCCGGCTCTCGCCTGAGCCGGCGCGTCAGACAGAGGATTGTACACCGGAAGCGGCAACGTAATAAGGCTCAGCAATGCTATCCGTCTCACAGGCCGAGCGAGCGCTGGAGCTCTCGGTTAACGGCCTCCATGTCGGCCTTCGGCACGGACCCGAGTTTCCGCTCGATCATCGTCCGCTTGATAGTCCGAAGGATCCCTGTCACGAGTGACGGAAAGAGCAATCCGGCGCCTCTCCAGTCCGCGATCAGATGGTCGCCGAAGAGGCGACGCCTGACGTTGCTGGTTATGGCGGCCACGACGACCTCCTGGCGCGCGCGATGATAGGCGGACGAGCTGACCACCATCGACGGGCGGAGTTTCTTTCCAGACTGATCGGAGAAGACGAAGCCGACCAGCACCACATCGCCCCGGCTACAGGCGGTCATACGCCGCGTCCTTCGGGTTGTCCCAGAGGTCAGCTAGCACCGGGTCCGCCTTCGCTGTCAGGGCCAGTCCCCCCTCGCCCTCATCCCCGAGATCTTCCTGCAGGCGCTCCTCGACCGCCTCCAGCACGTACTGCCGCACCGTAAGATCCCGCTTTGCCGCAGCCACGCGAAGACGACGGCGGACTTCCGGGATAACGTCAAGGCTAATTCTTGGTCGTTTTGTCGAGGACTCCATTGGTCTCGCCATGTTCTCTCGCCTCCGGGGAGACGATGACACGAAGCATCCATGGTGTCAATGACACCACACGTCCGGCCGCTGACCGGGATCTGCCGGTCCTCGATGAAGGAGCTCATGACGTGGCTCCCCTCGCCCCTCACACGAGTCCGGTGTTGCGTGTAAATCGCCGACGGCCGCAGCGCTTCCGCCCAAGAAAGGCAGCCGGAGGACACAAGGAAGGATGCCGAGCCGAGGAGCCCAATCACGTAGATTGCTAAGGGAGAGGGCTATCACTCGTGCCACGGCGCAAAGACCGGCGAGCGTGCCCTGACCCATGAGCTGCAGGAAGAAGGCCCGCAAGCTGGAAGCGGCCCTTAAGGCACAAAACCCGCCGCAGTTGCCCCAGCGTGAGCGTCGTGAGCCGGTCGCGCTCGCGTTGCCCCAGCGATGGAGCCTCTGGCAGGCTCCAGTGCTCATTGCTCTCGCCACCTTCGCTGCCTTCCTGCCCACGCTGCAAAACCAGTTTGTGAACTGGGACGATCCTAGAAATTTCCTCGAGAACCCCCACTATCGGGGGCTTGGCTGGACGCAGCTCCACTGGATGTGGACCACGCACCTGGGCCACTACATTCCGCTGACGTGGATGACCCTCGGTCTGGACTACCTGCTCTGGGGCATGAATCCCGTCGGGTATCATCTGACGAGCCTCCTCCTGCACGCCGCGAATGCGGTGGTCTTCTTCTTCGTAGTCCGTCGGCTCCTGACACAGGCTCTGTCCAGTCCTTCTGAACGCGGTCACGCGCTCGCGGTTTCCGCCGGGTTTGCCGCCCTCCTGTTCGCGATCCATCCCCTGCGCGTGGAATCCGTTGTGTGGGTCACCGAACGCCGCGATGTGCTGTCGGGACTCTTCTACCTGTTGGCGATCCTCGTCTACCTCCGGGCCTGCGAGCAGGGGGCGAGTGGCCGAGGGTGGTACTGGTTGTCCGTGGCCGTGTTCGTCTGTGCGCTTCTCTCCAAGTCGATGGTCGTGAATCTTCCCGTCGTGCTCTTGATCCTGGACGTCTATCCCCTCCGCCGCCTTGGGGGGCCCATCGGGTGGTGGAGCGAGCCCGCGCGTCGGGTCTACGTCGAGAAGATCCCGTTCGTGCTCCTGGCGGCGGCGGCATCGGTCATCGCGCTCATGGCGCAGCTTTCTTTCCACGCCGCACTCTCGGTGGCTGAACTGAGCGTGCCGGGCAGGCTGTCGGTCTCCGCGTACGGCTTGAGCTTCTACCTCTGGAAGATGGTCGCGCCCGTGAACCTCTCGCCACTCTACGAACTGCCGCCCACGGTGAATCTATGGGCGACGCCGTTCCTCCTGAGCTACGGCGGGGTGGTGGCCATCACCGCGCTCGCGTGGGCCCGCCGCTGCCGCTGGCCGGGCCTGCTGGCGGCGTGGCTCGCGTACGTAGTTATCCTCCTGCCGGTGCTCGGGATCTTTCAGAGCGGCCCGCAGATTGCCGCTGATCGATATACCTACCTCGCCGGCCTTGGCTGGGCGGCCTTGGCGGGTGCAGGCCTGCTCGCCGCTTGGCGCCGGCGATCGTTCCTGGCCACCGGGCTCGCTGTTTTTCTCCTCCTCGGCTTGGGAACTCTCACCTGGAACCACGTCCGCGTCTGGCACGACACGGAGAAACTTTGGAGCCATGCCGTTGCTATTGACCCCAAATCCCCCGGCGGTCAGTTGGCCTTGGGCCTGGCGCTCGCGCGGCAGGGCAAGCTGGTGGAGGCGGTCGAGCACTACCAGACGGCCCTGCGCCTCAAGCCGGACTATGCTGAAGCCCATAACAACGCGGGTTCTGCGCTCGTCCGGCAGGGTAAGCTGGCGGAGGCCATCGCACACTACGAGCAGGCCCTCACGATCAGGCCAGACTTTGCGGACGCCCACAGCAACGTAGGTCTTGCGCTGGCCCGGCAGGGGAAGCTGGCCGAGGCCATCGCACACTACGAGCGGGCCCTCACGATCAGGCCGGACCACGCCGACACCCACGCCAACTGGGGCCTAGCGCTCTCCCTGCAGGGCAAGCCGGCCGAGGCGATCGAGCACTACCGGCAGGCGCTGCTCATCAAGCCTGACTCTGCCGAAGCCCACAACAACTGGGGCCTCGCGCTCGCTAATCAGGGCAAGCTCGCCGAGGCGATCGTCCATTACCGGCAGGCCCTGCAAATCAACCCTGACTTCGGCCAAGCCCGATCCAACCTGCTCAACGCTCTCCCGGGTGTTGGCATGGGCAAGGAAGAGGCGGCCCCGAGCCACAAGGGCGAAAAAACGAAATAGTCCTCGGGTAGAATCTCGGCGTTACGCACCCGCGAGCCCGAACGAAGAGGAGGATCGCGATGCCGCGCTACATCAAGGTCGCCGCCGCGCAGCTGGGTCCCAACAACGAGGGCACACCCCGCGAGGAAATCGTCGAGCGGATGCTGGGCCTGCTCGAGCAGGCGGTGCAAGAGGGCGTCGAGCTGATCGCCTACCCCGAGATGGCCCTGACGACGTACTTCCCCAAGAAGATCCGACCCGACTTCGATCAGTTCTTCGAGACCGAGGTGCCGCCCAAGGCGCTCGAGCCGCTCTTGCGGCGCGCGGCCGAGGCGCGGATCGCGGTACACGTGGGCTTCTGCGAGAAGGCCGAGGGGAAATACTTCGATAGCGCGCTACTGACCGACCGGGAGGGCCGGCTCTGCGGGACCTTCCGCAAGATCCACCTGCCCGGCACGAAAGCGCCCGACGGCTTCGCCCAGGTCTTCGAGCCCTACTACTTCGCCCACGGCGACACGGGCTACAAGGTCTTCGACGCCGCCGGGGCCAGGGTCGGAATCGCGATCTGCCAGGACCGCCGTTACCCCGAGAGCTACCGCTGCCTCGCGCTCCAGGGTGCCGAGATCATTCTCGTCGGATACAACACGCCCGCCTCGCCGCTGGCGCTCGACCTCAACGAGCTCTGTCTCAGGTCGGGCGCCTACGCGAACCTCTGCTTCGTCGTGGGCGTCGCCAAGGCGGGCGTCGAGGACGGCGTGGATCTGATCGCCGGGAGCTCGATCGTCAACCCGCTCGGCCAGGTGCTCGCCCGCGCGGCCACGAACGGCGACGAGCTGGTAGTGGCGCGGATCGACCTCGATCAGATGGCCCCCGTCCGCAAGCGCTGGAACTTCCTCG
>Ga0209690_1002443_pt1 | contig 10559 bp, 6 predicted proteins | sample GraSoiAngelo_150_FD_186164 | JGI IMG/M metagenome (GOLD analysis project Ga0209690, IMG submission 186164) | Grasslands soil microbial communities from the Angelo Coastal Reserve, California, USA - 14_1009_09_40cm (SPAdes) (version 2) | ecosystem: Environmental > Terrestrial > Soil > Grasslands ...
CACGAATTTACGAAGGATCATTTCCTGCATCCTCGCTGCAGGAACTTCAACAAATGCTTGACACTGGCGACCTACAAAAGTTGACGCAAGATCAGATCAGCGTGGAACTGGTGAGCGAGGAGCTGGACCAGATGCTATTGGCCATACATCGTCCCGACCATTGGCAGAAGCTCAGCTTTCCCACGGCAAGGACAAGAAAGCCATTCCGCAATTCACTTGATCCGCTCGTAAAATGGCTTGACCGGGTAAAACAGCAGCCGCAGGAAGTCGGAAATGCCACACCCAGCCGCTGTATGCCTCCTGCGGAAGCGACAGCGGGCCAGACTGTGCAGAGCTCTACAAAACAGTCTCCGGCGAATCCATACGTGATGCGGATGATCGTGGATTACATGTCCACGCAAACACTTTCTAGGAACGGTGCTCCAACTCCTACCGCTGCGACTGCCATCGATGAAAAGATTGAGCGTACCTGTGTCGTTGTATATAGAACGGGACGATATCGGCTGGAAAAGAGCAAGCAGGAGTTCGGGGGAAAGATGCGAGGAGAGGTCTTCCGCGATTCACTCAGCGAAGCTCAGTTGCAGGACCTTCAGCGGATTCTTGACGCACCGGAACTGAAAGGCTTGCATCATCCGACTGCCCAAGCTGGTGTAACCGTTCGCGAAGGCGAGACCACCGATTTATTCATACCACGAGGTGAGGAGACTCAGCGTCTGATGTTTGCCACCTATTTTGGAGCTCGCACCCAGGGTCTCGGGATGCGTGACCAAACCCGGATCAACGTTGATGAGGAAGTGCAACTTCTTAGACCACTCCGGAAATGGCTTAAGCAAAACGTGGAGGAGAAGAAAGTTCCTCCTGCGAAAGATGTGCCTCCGACGAACTGTACTGTCGCGACACAGCCCGAATAAGGCGACTGGCGAGCGATAAAAAAATAAGGCCGGCCTCGCGGCTGGCCCGAAGAAGACTCAAGCAAGTTAGAAGACGAGCTTCAAACCGAACGTCAGACGACGGCGTCCGATGCCGTCGTTAGTGGTGTTGGAGGAACCGCCCCCCTCCAAATTATTTCCGCCACCGCTGAAGTTGTAAGCCACGCTCTGGAAAGGCGGAGGGGTCCCGGCCAAGACGTCGTCCAGAACCGGATCCGGGTTGCCCAGAAACATGGTGTTCAACAGGTTGAACGCTTGCGCCTGGAGCTGTACCTTAACCCGTTCGCTGATTTTCAGGTCCTTGAAAACGCCCATGTTGACGGTGCTGATCGGTTGACCGCGAAGCGTGTTGCGCGGGACACCGCGGAACGGCGAGCCAAGGATCTGCGCCGCTGTGTTGTTGTTAACAATCCAGTGCGCGGACGATATAGGAGCGCCCACCGGGCAAGATGTACCGGTGAAGGCTAAGCTCTCAAAGCAAGGATCTCCAAATGGGATCAATGTGCCGAGCGCTAACGGATTCCCGCTTGAATCCGCGCAAGTGAATGCACTCCCATCGCAATAGATGCCTACGGAATTTAGCGGCAGGCTTGCATTGCCGAGGATAGGACGGCATGCATCATACGTTCCACTAAGCGTTGCTGTAGGATCGCACAGACTGCCCGAAAGCGGATCGGCAAATCGGGTTTCAATCGTCGTGTAAGGCTGCCCGGTGCTGTAACGGTAGGTTGAGTTCAACTGCCACCCCCCTAATACATGACCGAGAAATCCGTTCTGCCCTTTGTAAAAAGGCAACTCATAGATAAACGCCAAGCCGAAGATATGGCGGAAGTCTATGCCCGAGTTCGCACGCTCGCCTCGACTAGTGTCAAAGGGATTCTGCGCGAAAGACAATGTATTACCACCCGCTGCCGTTGAGAAGATCTCACTGGCATTATCCATCGTGTGGCTCCAAGTGTAAGAAGCCGTCGCGGTGACGCCGTGCCAGTTGGCCATCCTCAATTCTGACTGCAAGCTGTGATACTTGGACCAAGCGAAATTCCCGCGCTCTACGACCCTTCTGAAGTTGCAATCTGCATAGCCAGCGACAACGCCTGGAGCGCCTGGAGTGGCGCAAGGAACTAGGCCGGGGGGTATCAGATTGCCGAACCCAGCATTCACAAGCGGTCCCAGTGCTGGGTTGCCATTCACCGACTGGAAGTTACCAACTCCGTGGTTTCCCACATATCGCACTTCAGCAGCCAACCTTTGACCAATCGATCGTTGGATACCCAGGTTCCACTGCTCCGAGTAGGGATTATGGAAGCCAGGGGCCACGGTCGTGTGGTTGCGGATACCGGAATTAATCGGTAGGCCGCTGGGGTTGGTTTGAGGCAGGAGGAACGGGAGAAGATCCGACCCGTGGAAACTACCGCTGGTCGGCAAGGGCGCAACGAACGTGACTGCATTGACCGACGGAGAACTGGTAGCCACGTTAAGGAATATGTTGTAGAACGCGGGATCATAACCGATGCGGAATCCGCCGCGAATGACCGTCTTGTCATCCCCGAAAAATCCCTTCAAAATCCGCGGAGTCCAGGCAAACCCCACGACTGGGCTGAAGTTGTTAAGGTCTTCCGCAACGTGTGGAACTGTGTTCTGGCTCAGCGGCAAGGACGTATCCCAAAATGGATTGGGACCGGTTTGCTGTGCCACGGACCGGTCGTGCAACAGATTAACCGCCTGCTGGAACCATTCCCAACGCAACCCCAGGTTAAGAGTCAGGTTGTCCTTCACCTTCCAATCATCCTGAAGGTAAAACGCCAGATCTTTTTCCTGGAAGGGCAGGTGCGGATCGCCGATGGTCAGTCGGGTTTGCGCCGGGTTGTTCGCCACTAGATCATTGAAAGAAAAGAAGAAATAAACTCCATTGTTGTTGGGCAGGAACAAGTTCGGCGACCGCTGTTTTTGATACTCCCCACCGATCTTGATCGTGTGTTTGCCGAATAGCAGCGACATGTTGTCCTGCACCTCGTACACATTGATGGTGCGGCCTTGTGGAAAGCCCGATGCCACGCCGAAGCTGACTTTATCCTGAGGGGCGGAGCCCAGCATCAGAATTTCTGCCGGACAACCCAGAGGGTTCTTGTCGTTACAGGATGGGATACCCCCTTCGTTGAAGAAAAACCGTGCCCGCGAGTAGCTGAAGCGCACTTGGTTAATGAAAGTGTTGCTGAAATTGCGCACCCAGTCCAAGCCGATCTGCTGGTCGCGCGCGGGGATTTTTTGGAAATCTCCTACATCAATTCCAAGGCCGAAATTTATGCCGTCGTTTAGCTGCTGCTGGAAAACGTACCGTCCAAAGAAATTGTCTTTATTCGTGAGCTTAACGTCTACGCGGCCAGAGCCCTCATAATCGTTGAATGGAGACGCAACAAATCGGCTGACGGAGCCGAACTCGATCGGCACGCAACTGGCATCAACGGCTCCCGCCAAGGGATCACAATTCGCACCGACTACGTCTGAAACACCAATATTTTGGAGGTTGGAATAGACGGGATTCCCCGCGGCCACTGAACTCGGGCCAATCGCGGTCATCAATGGAGCCGCCGGGCTGCCCGGAAAAGCCGCTGCTAGCTGCTGAATGCCAGTCGGCGTAGGCAGTAAACCGGGAGCGCTCGAACTCGGCAGGCCGCCCGTCCGCTGCCGTTCAATGTTTGCCGAACCGAAGAACCAGGCCTTGTCCCTCCAGATTGGCCCGCCGACCGTTCCACCGAACCGGTTATCTACCCACCGCGGTACCACGGGATTTTCGCAGGTCGTAGCCGAAGGGCTCTGCCCGGGTGCGCAGAATGGCAGCCCTTGGGGACCACTAAATAGTGGCGACTTCTCTTCATTCTTCAAAGAGTCAAAACGGCTGCCCTGCCAGAATTCATATCCCGTGCCATGGAACTGGTTGGTACCGGACTTGGTGATGTAATTCACCACCGCGCCCATATTGCGACCGTACTCGGCGCTGTAGTTGGTAACCACTTGGAGTTCAGCAATAGCGTCCTGATTGCCAAAGAAGATTGACGGGCCGCCAATGGAGTTGTCATTGTTGTTCTGTCCATCAATCTGGAAGTTGTTGGAGCGCGCGCGCTGGCCGTTCACTGAGAGTTCAGCGCCGTTGTTGTTGCTGAAGCCCGCATCTCCCGCGCTGGCTACGCCCGGGACAAACATCGCCAGCGAATCGAAGGTGTTGCCGACCGGAAGACTCTCAGTCTTCTTGGAGTCGAAACTCTCCGAGATCTGCTGCGTAGTCGATTCCACCAATGGAGCAGTACCTTCCACGGTCAGCGTCTCACTCGCGGCCCCGACTTCCATCTTCAGCGCTCCCAGAGAGGTGTCAGTGCCCACATTCACGACCACCCCCTTCGATTCATAAGCCCGGAAATTGGGGGCTTCAATCTTGATGTCGTATGCCCCGGGTGGCAAACTCCGCAAAGAGAAATTTCCGCCTGCTGCCGTAACTGCGTTGAACTCGCGGTTAGTCGCAAGGTGCTTTGCCGTAACCTTGGCCCCGCTGACGACTGCGCCCTGCGGGTCTTCTACGGTGCCTGACACCGATCCGGTCACGATGCCCTGGGCGACGGCGAATGTGGCGCAAAAGATCACCGCTAAGACAGCCAGAAGCGAGGTAATCTTTGTTCGAAAATCGTATTCCATTGAATTCTCCTAGACTGAGTGATCCTAGACTTAGTGATCCTGGGAATCAGGACGGTAAACAGCATTCCACAGCAAACTTAAAACGAAGCGCTACACAATCATGACTTTGGGTTTCATGGGAGCAACTAACGTTCCAAACAGAGCAACATAACGGGCAATCGTTTGTTGCGTTTACACCTGCTGAGATTCCGCTCTATTGGAAACCGAAGAGTTACACGGCGGTCACCTATGGAATTCCGTATTGGCACATGAGCGCCTTGCAACCCTGTGCCACAATGGATTGGTGGATCAGGCAGGTTTTTTTCGAGGTATTGGGCTGTTCAATCACGGCGAATTTTTTGAAGCACACGAGGTTTTGGAAGACGTGTGGCGAGCTGCGCCCCCATGCGAAAAGAAATTCTTGCAAGGGTTGATTCAAGTCGCTGTGTCGTTCCATCATCGCTCGACCGGAAACTTGATCGGCGCGTGTTCGCTTCTCAAGCGTGGCTGCTCGAACTTGTCGAGTTATCCGGGAAGCTATGCTGGAATCGATTTGGACAATTTGCGCGAGTCACTCGCATCCTGGGATGAGGCTCTTGCCAATGGCGGCCACACACCTCCAATGCCGCTTGTCGAACTCAAATGAGAAGACCGGCAATCTGGGGACAGTAAACCTCAAAGCTATCGGTGCCGTTTGCGAGTTAATACTTCCTTCTGTTCCCCCGGCGCCAACAGGCGACGCACGATCGGCGTATTCAGCTTGTACTTGCGCTCGACCACAGTTCCGTTATCGTCCTTTATGCGAAGTATGAACACCGGCAGGTTCCCTTCTTTAGCAAAGTCCTCACGCCCGACCGTCGCGGGTAACACTCCTTCAAGATGACGTTCCCGGTAGGCGGTTTCGTAACGGTGGCGACGCACGTTCCAAGTGAACACTCGCACTTGGTCGTAGTCATATGGCAGGCTTTCCTTGGATTCGCTGAGCAGGGCAAGGTATTGAGGAACCTTCTTATCGCCGTCCAGCATCTCGTCCAAGACAAAAAGGGCGATGAAACGTTGTCCCTCGGCATACTGTGCGATTTCGAGGGGAATGTCCGTATCAACCATCCGCGCCAGCACCCAACCGACGTGGCCTTGTGTATCGCGCACTAGCCACCAATCCTCCATCAGCGGCGTTACCGGCTTTGGTGATTCCCTCGTTCTGCCAGAGAGAGCCCGAGCGGGAGCTGTCAACTGCTTCTCAGCGATGGCGCGCCTCAGGATTGCAACCTTCTCGCCCGCCGGAAGCAGGTAAAGGTGTTCGCTCTCACGCCCGGGTTCGACGTGAATGTTTGTGTCGTTTCGCGTGGTCCCGCGCGCCTGCACCGGGTCATCTTGATTTTGCTGCGATAGTTTCTCAAACGCGGCGTATACCTGCTGGGTTACAAGATGCCGCTGCTCAATCCACCCTTCCGTGCCGTCGGCGGTACGGACACGCACAAAGCGTTTCTGGCGCTCTAGCACCTCGACGCGATCTCCGTTTTTTACCGCCCCGGTTTTCTTGAACACGGCCGCAACTTGGTCGCGGAGAGGTACTTGCGAGGCTGAAACGTAGTCCACTTCAAGCACTCTTCCGCGCCCCCGATCGCAGCCGCCGAGCGACAGAGTTCCTGCCATCATGAGCGCCAACGTGGCTGTGGCGGTCCACGAAGCTTGGAATACTTTCATAAGGGTCAGTTCAACAATATAGCGCGACGGTCAGCGCTCCGAGCATAGTAGACGTGTCCGAGGGAATACAGGTTGGAAACTGGCTAGACCAATAGAAGTCGCGCGAGTTGGGCTAATACTTGGGAAGTTGGATTTTGGTCACTCCGCTAGTCAAGCTGAGCATCATCACGCTGAACGAATACTACTTTCATATTATTGACCTCTCGGTAGGCGACCCTATAATCGCGGCACTTCACGCTGGGGTGAAATTTGTTAGCCCGAGATCCCCGACGCAGTCTCTCCGCTTGGCGAGTGGTCTGCTTAATTCGACATGAGAATCATGAGGAGAAAAGTGGAAAATCGTATTACTTGCCTCAAGAATCTTGCCTGCCTGCTGATAACGATAGCGATAAGTTTCAGCGTCGTGGCGCAGCAAATCACGGGAAATATTCGCGGCAGCGTCGTGGACCCGAGCGGTGCCGTCGTACAAGCCGCCACAGTGACCGCGAAGCAAACGGAAACTGGTCTGGCTCGTGTGGCAACGACAAATCATGAGGGAGCGTACCTGCTCGTCGAACTACCGGTCGGCCACTACCAGATGGAAGTCGAAGCCCCAGGTTTCAAAAAATATCTGCAGGAGGGAATTTCACTGAACGTTAACGAGACCGCGACGGTCCCAGTCCGTCTGGCCGTTGGTACCGAGACCCAGAGGGTTGAGGTGCAGTCTGATGCTCAGTCGATTCAGAGCACGGTCAGCACACTGGGCAAGGTAGTGCTGGAGCGCGAACTACTTGATTTGCCGTTGAACGGCCGCAATTTTTCCCAGCTCGGATTACTTCAACCCGGCGTCGTACCGATCACTCCCGGGCTGGCCGAGGCGGGTGGATCGTTGCGGGATGGCCAGGCCTATGCGGTTAACGGGCAGCGGCCGGAGTCAAATGACTTTCTTATAGACGGTGCCAACAATTTTAACGGCGTGGACGGCGGCTTCGTGCTGAAGCCTCCCATCGATGCTATTACGGAGTTCAAAATCCTAACTCATAATGCGAGTGCCGAGTTCGGACACAGCACTGGCTCAACCACCAACATCATCACGCGCTCCGGTACCAACGCATGGCATGGCGCTGCCTGGGAATTCCTCCGCGACGACGCCATGGACGCCAGAAACTTTTTCGCTGAGCGGGTGGAGCCTTTGAAGCAGAATCAGTTCGGCGGAAGCTTGGGCGGACCGCTGCGCAAGGATAAGACATTTCTCTTCGGGTACTACGAGGGCTTTAGAAATCGCCAAGGTGAGACCGAGCGTGTAACCGTACCCTCTATGAAAGAGCGAGCGGGTGACTTTTCAGAGATGTGCCCTGAAGGTTTCACCGCCGGCTTCTGCAATAACCCTGCGCACCAGCTCATGAATTTCTTTTCGGGCCAACCTTATTCCAATAACCAATTGCCTTCTCCTTCCATTAATTCGATTTCGGGGAATCTCCTGGACTACTTCCCCCGTCCGAACGATGGCACCAATTTATTTGCTTCCACGCAAACCCTGGAACAAAACGAAGATCAGTTCGGATTGCGCCTGGACCATTATTTTTCCCCCGCCGACAACTTGAACTTGCGCTACATGTTCAGCAACGGCTCCCGGTTCGACCCACTCTCTACCAGCGGAGCGAGCGTGCCTGGGTTTCCGGTCGGAGAAGACCATCGCGCTCAGAACTTCGTGGCCCAGGAAACTCACTTCTTCTCGCCAACAATGATCAGCGTTTTGCGCTTTTCGTTCTTGCGCAATAAATTTCTTTTCGACGAGCACGTTAACCACACTCCACCTTCGAGCCTGGGTTTTCAGTATCAGCCGAGCCTTGATGTGGCGGTAGGTCCTCCATTCATTCAAGTTAGTGGCTACACAACCGTGGGTGATCCGATTACGGGTCCACGGAACACTTATCAGAATTCCTTTGACTATTCGGGCTCTCTGACCTGGATTCGCGGTCGTCACGAGTTGAAATTCGGGGGCGGATATCAGCATCTTCAGATCAATGTGCTACAAGGCATCGCTACCAACGGCTTCTTTGTGTTCGCGCCGTTCCCGATCAATAATGGCTTTGCCAGTTTCCTCTTTGGCCAGCCAGTTTTCTTTCTGCAGGGCCGGGGTGACTTTTCGCGTGGTATCCGTGGAAACTCTCTGAACGCGTATGCTCAAGACACATACAAAGTCACGCCCCGACTGACGCTTAATCTCGGATTGCGTTACGAACTGCCATCTCCATATACAGAAATCCAGAACCGCCAGAGTCTTTGGGTACCCGGTGCTCAGTCTAAAGTCATACCCAGCGCTCCTCTGGGGCTACTCTATCCGGGAGATCCTGGGGTGCCTGCTGGCTTGATTCCCACGGAGAAGAAGGCCTTCGCCCCTCGCGTCGGTCTGGCTTGGGATCCGACCGGGAATGCCAATTGGCTCGTCCGCGCCGGGTACGGCATGTTCTACGAGCCGCATTACACGGGGCAGGGCGGCCCCCTCCAGACGCCGATCAGTGCGCCACCATACTTGCAGACACCACAGGTGAATTTGCCTAATTTTGCCGATCCATTTAAGGGCAGCCCCCCAGGCAACGAGCAGTTCGTGACGCCGATGACGAACCTCACACTTTCTCCCCGCCTGCCTCTGCCCTACGCGCAGGATTGGGATCTGGGCATCCAACGATCACTCGGCAACGACTTTCTCCTGGACGTCGGATACGTAGGGACTAAGGGAACCAAGCTGCCGCGCTTCATTGAAGGCAATCCCGCCGTGTTCATTCCCGGTCAATCGTCCCCTGGCAATGTCGACCAACGACGCCTACATTCCGGATGCACGCTGGCGGATTCTCCCAGTAGTTGCGTTTATTCTTCAACCGGTCTGATTGCCGGAATCTCAAACTCCTCCTATAACGCCCTCGAGACCAGCCTGCGTAAACGGTTCGGTCATGGTATTTCATTTTTTGCTTCCTATACATTCTCCAAGTCGATCGATGACGTTTCTTCTTTCAATATGACCGGTTCAGCAGCCAAGCCGGTCGCGGGTGAGAATGATCTGGCCCAAAACCCATTCGACCTCGCGGCGGAGAGGGGCCGGTCGCTCTTCGACGCGCGTCACAGGTTCGTGCTGAGTTACCAGTGGAGTCTACCGTTCTGGCGACAGCCGCATGCCTGGTATCAGCACATTCTCGGCAACTGGCAGGTCAATGGAATTACCACTCTTATGACTGGTACGCCTTTCACCGTGTTCGACTCACGGGATGTTTCGTTGCAAGGCGGAGCGCCGGAAATAACTGGCTTTGCAAGCGATCGCCCAAATTTGGTGGGAGATCCCAACTCCGGCCCGCATACCGCGGAGCAATGGTTCACTACAAGCGCTTTCCAGCCCCTGGACCCGGTTGCGGATGCGGGACAATTCGGTTCCGCAGGCCGCAACATCGTGCAAGGACCGGGTTATGCGAATTGGGATTTCTCGGCATTCAAGAACGTCCGGGTTGGAGAGTCAAAGGAATTTCAATTCCGGACTGAGTTCTTCAACGTGCTTAACCATACGAATTTCCGGCTGCCGGACAGCGATATCAGCTCTCCGAATTTTGGCAGAATTCAAGCAGCACAACCGCCGCGGTTGATTCAGTTGGCACTCAAATTTATCTTCTAAGAAAAATAGGGCCATCAGGAAGCGCTAGGAATCGCTTCAAATGATAGTGTTTGGACAGGCATCCAAGATAAGTCCGTTTACCCGAAAGCTGCTCGTCAGACTTTTTATCTGTGTGATGGCGGTTTACTTAGGTTTTGCATCATTCATCTGGTGGGCGATGCGGCAGCCGCCCGAGACATTCGGCGGCGTTATGGCAAGAATGCCTGCACCGGTGGTCTTCTTGCTCTTTCCATTTGAAACCTTGTGGACGCACGCCCGCTCGGGTAGCTTGCAAACTGGCGATCCTGCGCCAGACTTCTCGCTAGCAAGACTGGACAAGAGCGAAAGAATTCAACTCTCCGCGTTGAGTTCGCGGCAGCCTGTTGTCCTGGTATTTGGCAGCTACACTTGACCACCCTTCCGGCGGGAGGTTCCTGCGCTCAACAAGCTTTACGAACAGTATGGGAATCAAGTTGCTTTCCTGGCCGTTTACATAGTGGAGGCCCATCCCAGCGATGTCTGGCAGATGGAAAGTAACATCAAAGACAAAATTGTATTCGCCAGCCCGAAAGACGAAACTGAACGCGCCTTCGTGGCCGGGGCTTGTGTGCGCAAGCTGGGCATAAAGTTTCCAG
>Ga0209690_1002444_pt1 | contig 10558 bp, 8 predicted proteins | sample GraSoiAngelo_150_FD_186164 | JGI IMG/M metagenome (GOLD analysis project Ga0209690, IMG submission 186164) | Grasslands soil microbial communities from the Angelo Coastal Reserve, California, USA - 14_1009_09_40cm (SPAdes) (version 2) | ecosystem: Environmental > Terrestrial > Soil > Grasslands ...
GACCCGCCCCTTGAGATCCAGGCGAGCCGGCTTCGCTCCCGGCGCCGTCGAGACGCCGTCGATCCGGCCGCCCAGCCCGGCGAGATCCACCGCGAACGGCGGCGTCAGACTTCCGTCGACCACGCGCGCGCCGCCTTCCTCGATGACGAGCTCGCTCAACGTGACGGGAACTGCCGCGGGGCCCTTGCTGTCGCCTGGTGACGCACTTCGTGTCGGCGTCGCGCCGGGCGTCGGCGCTGCGTTCCCTGCTTCGGGGGCGAGCAAGGCGAGCAACGGTAGAGCCCCCGACTGGTTGCGCTCGAGCAGGATCCACGGCCGCCGGAGTGCCAGCCCGCGCACCTTCACGCTGCGCGGCCACTCGACGTCGAGCGCGGTCGCCGCCGCTCGATCGACCCGGATCACCGTCCGCTGCCCGTCGCGCACGTCGACCCTCGAGAGCACCGCGTTACCGCGGACAGTCCCGCGAAACTCCGACGCGTTCGCCTCGGACAAGGCAGGAAGAACGACCGCCAGATCGAGATCCGCGCGCCCACTGAACTGAGCCCGGACGGGGGCGTACGGCTGATAATGCGCAAGCTCCGTCTCTCGCGCGCTGACGCGCAGGTCCGCATCGAGCGGATCGACGCCGACGCGGCCCACGACCTGGAGCTGACCGCCGCCAGGCGGACGAACGGCGAGCTTCACGCCCAGTGGACGAAGCGGCCATCCGCCTCCGGTCACCGTGATGTCGAGCTGTGAGAGATCGAGGGCCACGCGCGGTTTGACCATCTCGTCCCGCCACGAGATCACGCCATTGCGCACCGCGACTTCGCCGACCTCGATCCGGGGCGGTTGCGCGGTGACACTCTTCGGCTCTCTCTCCACACTCTTCGGCTCTCTCTCCGGTGACGAGATCGCCGCACCAGCCGGGCGATCCCAGAGCGCCATCAGCGGGAAGCCGCCGTCCTTGTCCCGCTCGACGATCGCCCGCGGTCCGCTCACGACGAGCCGCTTCACGCCCAGCCGCGTCGGCCACTGCACCTCGAGCCCCGTTGCTTCGACACGCTGGGCGCCCAAGAGCTCCTGCTGCGCGTCTCTGACAGCGAGACGGTTGACGGCGATCGAGCCACTCACCCGGGTGGGCACGCCCGCGGCGAGCGGCTCGTTGATGCGCAGATCGGCTTCGCCCCGACCGTTGAGCCGAGCCGCCACCGGAACGAAGCGATTCCACGCCGCGAGGTCCAGATCGTTGAGCCGGAGATGGAGCTGACTCGCTGCCGGCGGTGGACGGAGCAGGCCCGAGACCGCGAGCGTTCCGCCGCCGGGAATGGCGGTCTGGACGTCCAGTCGACCAGGCGTCGTGATGGGCCACGTGAGATCGGCGATGCTGGCGCGAATGGCCGACACCTGGTATCGCGCCCGCTGCTGACTCCTCGGGTCACGCACACTGGCCGAGCCCTTCAGCTCGAACTGGCCGACCCGAACCTGCTCGTCCTGAACCGCGAAATCGGTGAGCTGCGCCGTCAGCTTGGGAATCTGGGTCACGGGATCACGCTCGCCGGGCTTGACCAGGACCAGGTCCTCGAACTCGCCCGTCAGGTCGGCCCGGACCCCGGCACGCGCATCGACCGTGACCAGCAGGGTCGAGCTCATGCGTCCTCGATCGAGCACGACCGGAGCGTCGGCCGGCAGGTAGAGGCGCGCGAGGGCCAGATCCAATCCCTTGACCACCGCCTTAGCCTTGAGGTGAATCGGGTAGAGTCGAAATTGCTCGATCTCGACGAAGTTCGGAGCGCCCGCGGTCATCGAGCTGGCGACGACGGTACCGTCGTCGCGCAGGGTCGAGACGTTGTGCGCCTCGATCTGAATGTCGTCCGACGTCCACGTCCGCCGTTCGGGCAGCGCGCGGTCCTCGAATGCGACCGTCCCATCGATCAGCGTGAAGCGATCGACGGTGACATCGAGCCGCTTCTCGGTCATCTCCGAGCCTTCGATCAGATCGGAGAAGTTGAAATCCTTCCCGAGCCGTACGATGCGAAGGATCGGCTTTCTGAGGACGAGCTCGCGTACCCAGATATGGCCGCGCAGCGCCGCGAGCAGATTCAGGCGGGCCTCGAGGCGCTCGAAGTCGGCGAACGGAGCGCCGCCGCCCGGCTCGGCGACGTGAAGCCCGTGGATCGCGAAGCGGCCGCTCAGCAACTGAATGTCGACACGATCGATGCTGACCGGTCGCTTGGTGATCGCCTGCAGCTGAGAGATCGCCACGTGACGCGCGATGGTCGGCAGCGCGTAGAGCGCTGCGGCGACCACGACCATGACCAGCAGGACGCCCGAGATGACGATGAGCGCGCGACGAGACTTGATGTCCATCGGTGCACCTCGTTGATCTCAGTATGCCGACGCTTCCGGTTCGCAGCTACGGGTGAATCATAAAAAAAGCTGCGGCTCGGGGGTCGCGGATTTTACCTGACGACGCTTTCGGGACTACACCGGAGCGGGCGGCGCGATCGACCATCGCGGCGCGTGAACCCTCGACGACCGCCGCCCGAGGGGAGCGACGGTGCGCCGCTGGACGCCGACTTCTACTTGAACCGGTACGTGATCCGACCGCGGGTCAGGTCGTAGGGGGACAGCTCCATCGTGACCTTGTCGCCGGGCAGGATCCGGATGCGGTGCATTCGCATCTTGCCCGACACGTGGGCCAGGACCTTGTGGCCATTGTCCATCTCGACCCGGAACATCGCGTTGGGCAACGGCTCGACCACCTTGCCCTCCACCTCGATTGCGTCTTCCTTGCTCATGGCTTTCGTTTTCGCCTTTCATCGGCGTCTTGGACGGACGCCCAATGTAGACCCCGGGGCTGAGATACAGAAGCCGCTCCGAACACGATGGCTCTCGCGACCTGGACTCGCCGTCACGGACAGGAAGGAGCCGACACGCGAGAGCGTATCACGCATTCGGCGCCTGCCCTCAGGACGTGGGTCCGGCGAGACTGATAGCCGTAGCGGTACGAAAATTACCGCCATCTGGAAAAGCTAGCGCCAGTCGCCCGGTACCCATTCGTCGCCGAGAATCCGGCACGTAATTTCGCCTGAATATTCAGCCTGTTGGCACCGCCAGCCCGGGTCCGGCCTGGCACATGGTTTGCGGTTTTCGGAGATGGCGCGGGAGGCCGGGTGCCACCGCCAGCCGGCCTTAGACGCCTTGGTGTCTGGGAAGGAGTCGCCGTGAATCGAGCCGTGGCGAAGGGCAAGATCGCGAGGCCAAGACCACGAGTGCGCCCGCGCTACGAACGGCTCGAGACGCTCGTGGAAGCCACCCGTGAGTTGTCGCAGCTCCAGTCGCTCGACGCGCTATTGGCGAAGATTGCCGAAGCGTGTCGACGGCTCCTCGAGGCGGACTCGGTGGGCATCCGTGTCCGACGCGGCGACGATCTCGTGCTCGCCGCGGACTCCGGCGATACCCGGCACGCCATGCCTACTGTGAGGTTAAAGATTGGAGAGAGTCTGTCGGGCATGGTCGCGGCGACCGGCCGGCCGCTTATCGTCGCGGATGCGGCGCGCGATCCGCGGATGCCACCGGCTCACCGAGAGGCCTACCGCCGAAGCGGATACCGCGCCTTCCTCGGCGTACCGTTGAATCTCGGCACCCACGTGCTGGGCGTCTTGAGTATTCGTACGAGACGGGCACGGGGTTTCTCGCCCGACGACCTCGCGCTTGCCACCGCGTTCGCCGCCCAAGCGGCTATCGCCCTCGAGAACGGACGTCTGCTCGACGCGTTGACCACGCGTCAAGATCGCCTCGAGGCCCTGCTGGAAGCCAGCCGCCAGCTTTCCAAGATCCAGACCGTCGAATCTCTCCTGGACGCGATCGCCCAAACGTGTGGACAGCTCCTATCATCGGAGTCGGTCGGATTCTGGCTCGTCGACGGCGACGAGCTCGTCGTCACCGGCACGTGGGGCGACGCTCACGAAATCATGGTCACACCGCGACTCCACCTCGGTGAGAGCCTGAGCGGACGAGTGGCGGTCAGCGGAGAACCACTCGTGGTGACCGACCTCGCCAACGACCCACGCCTGCTGCCGGCGCACCGTGAGACGAGCTGTCGGCTTGGCTACCGCGGCATGCTCGTGGTCCCGGTCAAGATCGGCGAGCGAGTGGCTGGGGTTCTGAGCATCCGGACGAAACGAGACAGCGGGTTCTCTCAGGAAGACGTGTCCCTCGCGCTGGCGTTCGCCTCGCAGGCGGCCGTGGCCCTCGAAAATAGTCGCCTCTACCAGGAGACGCGCCGCGCCTACGACGAGCTCTCGACGACCCAGGATCAGCTCACTCAGGCACGCAAGATGGAAGCTGTCGGACGGCTCGCCGGTGGTATCGCGCACGACTTCAACAATCTGCTCACGGTCATGATCGGACGGAGTCAGTTGCTGCTGCGACGCCTCGAAGCTCAGGATCCGGTGCGGCCGGACATCGAGCTCATGGAGCAGACCGCAGATCGAGCCGCCGATCTCACGCGACAACTCCTCGCCTTCAGCCGAAAGCAGGTGCTCCAGCCTGTGCTGCTGGACCTCAACGCGGTCGTGACGAACTTGGCCGAGATGCTACGGCGGCTGATCGGGGAGGACATCCACCTGGTAACGGCGCTCGACCCGACGCTTGGCCTCGTGAACGCCGACCCGAGCCAGATCGAGCAGATCATCATGAACCTGGCCGCCAATGCCCGCGATGCTATGGCCGGGTTCGGTCGGCTGACTGTCGAGACGGCGAACGCCCAATTGGATGCGGCCTACGCGCGACACCATGTCGACGTTCGTCCGGGCCCGCACGTCATGCTCGCGGTGAGCGACACCGGAGTGGGCATGACTTTGGAGACACAGGCGAATATCTTCGAGCCCTTCTTCACCACCAAGGCACCCGGTAACGGGACCGGGTTAGGACTCTCGATGGTGTACGGGATCGTCAAGCAGAGTGGCGGGCACATTTGGCTCTACAGCGAACCAGGGCGCGGCACGACGTTCAAAATCTACCTACCGCGCGTCGAGGGCGCCGTCGCCTCCTCGGCGGCTCGTGCACTCCTCCCCGACCCTGCTCGGGGCCACGAGACAATCCTCTTGGTCGAAGACGAACTGGAGGTACGCGAGCTCGCCCGCGACGTCCTCGAGGCGCAGGGGTACACGGTCCTGGAGGCTCCGGATGCCCTCGCGGCACTGCGGATTTTCGAAGCGCGCTTCGGGCCGATCGACCTTGTGCTGACGGACGTGGTGATGCCGCGGATGAGCGGCCGTGAGCTGGCGATCCAGCTCGCCACCCTTCGCCCGGCGATGCCGGTCGTCTACATGTCGGGGTACACAGACACCGCGATCGTTCACCACGGCGTGCTCGAGCCAGGAACGACCTTCCTTCAGAAGCCGTTCACACCTGACGCCCTTGTCCGAAAGATTCGTCAGGCCCTCGATAGCCAGACGTAGACCGAACCTTCGCCAGAGCTTCTTTCTCGCCGATCGTGACCGGGCCGAGCACTGTCAAATCGGCGAAGAAGTCTTTCAGAGACGCGGGGGCAAGCCTCCGTGCGTCACCGACAAGCGGATGCGTGCCGGTGCGGTCAGCGATTCGACTGATCGCGTCGCCTATCTCGTCGCTCGTGTGAAGTCCCTTCACGCCCGCGACGATCAGCGCGTGAACGCCGGTGTCGACATGGCTCGTGACCAGATGCATGTATTCCGCGACAACCCGCTCGATCCGGTCTTCGCGCGTCGAGGTCGTCACCGGGGCGCGGTCTTTGCGCCGGTGCCTGATGAGGAGCCACACGTTCACACCGAGGAAGACGGCGTTGAGAATCAGAGCGATGAGATTGAGCTTGTCCATCCGCCTACTTCCTGTTCGACTTCGTCCAGCCCGGGGCTAGTCTACACCGCCACGCGGTAGTCCACGATCGCGTCGCCTTGCGACCCGGTCAGTCGTTCCTCGTGAGCTGCAGCTGTCGGAGGGCCGAGTGTGGGAGTGTACGGACGAGCTCTTCGAGATTCGTGCGGCCCTGCTTCAGTTTATCGATGACATCCTCTGCCATGGGCAGTGTGGTCTTCTGGGCGCTCTGGCTGATGTCCGCGAACGGTGCCCCGCGGTTGATCAACATTATGTCGGCGTCGTTGGGGGTCCACAGCTCGGCAAGGACCATTCGACCGCGGTATCTTGGAAACTGGCTCGTCCTCTCGCTCCAAGCCGACTACTACGAACGCGTATGTCGACTCGCGCTTCGTGATTTCTAAGACGAGGCGATCCACTTCTGGGATGATGACCTCGAACTTCTGGGCTTCCGCGCAACCAATATTGCGGTGACCCGGACCTTTGATCTCGCCGATGGCGGAAGCATCCTCGTCTTGGCCCGGCCTGTCGCCGCCGGGCGTGGCGCAAGCCACAATCGCTCGCAAGCCGAAACGGTACAGCCTCGGGGCCTGATCCTCGTGCTCCGCGCGGCCTGGCGATTCCGTGCTCGTGCGAACGCAAGCGCCTATTCATTTCTGAATTCCTGAATATCGAAACGAGGGTCGCGCGGCCGCCCCGATCGGGGTGAGCTGGTTTGCGCGGTTTCACACCGAGTTAGCCGCACGCGAGCAGCGGCAACCGCCCCTTCGACCGCGACTTGTGCTGGGGCATGATTCACTCGCGCATACAGGTTGCGCTGTCTCCAGTGTCCACAGCCTTCCTCGATTCATGCGTATCCGCTGGATTTCATGAAAGCCCGCGGCACTGGCATTCAGCGCTCTCCCGCGTGGCTCGAAACGTGCACCTCTCTGCCCGCCAGTCGACGGAGTGAGCGGCCGAGGAGCCACGCGGCAGGCCGAATCGGATATAGCCGGATCGGATATAGGTGATGACAACGGAGTCGATGAATCCCCATTCTAGGCTACTAGACTGAACCGCAGCGGGCGAGGCGCGCTGCGCTACCAAAACCCGCACGCCGCCGCGTGGTGGCTACGGCCACGCCTTCGACGCCACCCGCGTTCGGTGAGGCCGAAGTGAGTGATAACGACCGCCCGCCTCTGGCGTCCGTGGCTCCGCGTCAATCGCATCCTGCGCGTGATCATGCAGATGCGCTCGAGCGCGGAGGCTTGGGCGCAGGTCCGCGTCCAGTTCAGGCGGGAGCTCGCGCTGCGGCGTTCCTCCTGGAGGAGAGGAAGTCTGATACCACCCTCGCGAAACGTAAGCACCGAGTCAGCTCCTTTCTCACGATCGTGTGAGTCAGGTTCCGACGAGCGCAGGTTTACGGCAAAACAGGCCTGCCCTCCTGGGTCAGTACTGGAACAGTGTATGCGGGCGTTGCACACTGATCTGAGCGGCTCCGACACTTGCCCGGCAGCCGTTCCATCGCGACGGCAAGGTCGACGGCTGTCGCATCCTCGCGTACAAGGACGGCGAGCGTGTCCGCCAAGTCAACCATGTAAGCAGGGTCAATCTCAAGTGGATACTCCACACGACGGTCTTGGCGTTGACACCGCCGGTGTGCGTGTTACATTCCGCCCACGCTAAAACGCGGCTCATTACGGATGACGAGGCGATGAGGATCGAGGTGCCAGAGACCACCAGCAGGCTCGTGATCGTTGCTACGCAACCCTGCTGGGCCACGCACCGCGTTATGACGTTCGATCTACGCATCGACCCGCTTGAAGGTGCCGCCTCCCGCGCAAACAGTGCTGCCGCGGTCACATCCGGTACCTACGGAGGTGCGCTGATCGGGTTGGAGCTACGCCGCATCGTCCAGATGCTCCGCCGACGCCGTCTGGAGAGGGCCGGGCCGACCCTGACTGTCGCGTCCGTATGTCAGGACGCGGGGACAAGGCGCCGCCTGCTGATACGATTCCGCAGCCGGCCGACATGAGGACGCTTCCTACGTCGGGGCACGCACCGCGAACGCACGCTGTCACCGCCACGCGCTCGTGGCCGGTGTCCGAGCTCGTCGTCGCGATGATGACGTCTGTCTTGTTGCACATCGCCTGGTTCACATTCTTTCTCGCGGCGGTCGGGCTTCGTCCGGAGCCGCCGTGGGCGGTCTTCGCCGCCGACCCGGAGGCCGTTGATGAGGTCACAATCGGAGCGCCAGCGCCAAAGGCTGCGTCGGTGCGCACGGCTCCACCGGTAGTCGCAAAGCGCGAACCCGCGTCGCCGGCGAAGCCCAGGCCAACCCGTCTCGTGTCGCCGCTATCCGCCACCCCGCCACCGGCGTCAGAACCGCCGAACGAAGCGGGGTCGCCGCCTGATCAGCTGGTTGCGCGACCGGCCGGCGGAGAGCCGCCGTCAACCCCGGCGCCCCAACCTCGGCGCGACATTGAGGCGATGCCGTCAGTCACGGCCGCCTCGCCACGGGCGCAGGCCGCTACGCTGGAACCCGCAAGGCCTTCTGCCTCTCCACACGCGTCGCCGATACCACCGTCAGAGCCGGTGGCGCGGGTTCCCGAGCCGACATTGACTCCGCCAGCAGAGACTGTGGCGCGCACCCCCGAGCCGACAAGAGAGACTCGTGCCGCGCCCAATGATTCGCCTACTGTCTCCGCAGCCCCGGAACCGGAATTTCCGACCGTCGCGACGCCGAGACCGTCGACCCCGAGGCCAGCGACCGCCGCGGCGCCCGTTCTGCCTCCTACCCCCGAACCGCGGCCAAGCCGGCAAATGCCGGCATCGGGTCTTCCAACGTCCGACATCGCTGCGCGCGCGCCTATCCCTGCGCCTGCGCCGACGACTGCGGCGCCGCCAGGCCGAGAGCCATCGGAGAAGACCGCTCAGCTTCCGCCAGTCGGCCCACCAGCCGACGAAGGGCTCGCGGCAAGCGCGGGCCTCGCCTCGCCCCCCGCGCCGGCGTCCGGCGGAGGTCCGGTCGACACAGCGCCTGTTCGTGATGTCGAGGCGCTGCCTCCGCTCAAGGTGCCGTCGGGAGCACCGAGCCCGCAGGCCGAACGGACGACTGCGGAATCGGCGCAGCGGCAGAGCGTGGATTCTCGGTCCGCGTCACCCAGCATCCCGGGCGGTGTGACCGGTGAAGATGTTTCGGGCGAGGCAGCAAATCGCGCCGAACGATCTTCCAGTGGCACCGACGTTACGACCCTCCAGGGCGGGACAGTAGCACTTCGCGGCACATCGGAATCGACACGCGCCGCGGCAGGCGCGAGGACTCCGCAGCCATCCGATTCGGGACGGACGCCCGGGGGCGGCGCAGCCGAACGACCTGGTACGCAGGCGCCTGCGGCAGTCGCTGCTGCGCCGTCCCCCGGGCCAGGCATCGTTGACCCGCAACAGAACGCCGGCGCGCCACCGGTGAGCGCAACGCAGCCGCAAGGAGGCGTTGTCGTTTCGCAGGGACCCGCGCGTCCGGGAACTGGTTTCGCCGGACCGGAGAGATCACGCGGGCCGGGCGCTCTCAGGGTCGTCGCGCCGCGCGACGGGTTCACGCTGGGCAGCGAGGACGCTCCGATCGTCATCGTCGAGGGCTACGTCGAAGACGCAGAAGACACCACGGTGTGGCTGGTTGCCAACGGCTACCGCGCTCCCGTACGCGTGCGCGACGGCCGGTTTCGGCATGCGATGCCGGTGCTCGAGCGCACGACGCGTCTATGGATCGAGGCGAAGGCCGCGGCCGGAGAGCCACCAAGAAAGAGCGGCGAGATCACTGTGGTCAACACGGCTCCGGGGCCCGTCAGCGTCCTGGCGATCGAGTCGCCGCTGAACAGCGGCGCGCAGCTCCGGGTGACGGCCTCGTGGCGTCCCATCGCCGATCGGTTCGACGGCGTCGTCAACGGGATCCCGCTCCGTCGCTTCGACGCGGGTCGTGACGTCGAGCCTTCGACGTTGTTCTACATGCGTCACGTGCAGTCCGGCGTCTTCAGCCTTATCGTCCGGGGCGACCCGTCGATCAGCACCGTTTCCACACGTCTCTACCATTTGCTCAACGGTCAGTTCTCCGTTCGCGATGTGCGCTCGGTACCCATCGGTTTGGGAGGAAGCGGCATCGCCGCGCGGATATTGTTCCCGTTCGGAGTCGAGTGGAATCAGAGCGAGTGGTTCACCGGACGCGCGGAGGGCTCGGACACGATCACGCAGTTCCGGTTTCCCGAGGGAGTCGGCTGGACCGAGCGTCGGATCGATCTCAGGTAACCTTGTCGTTCGTACTCGTTACCGCTTCTTCCATTTCAGGAAGTCCGCGAGGGCGACATCGAGGGCGCGAGCCAAACGATCGGCCACCTCCAGTGACAATCGCTGTCGGGTGCCCGTCTCGAGGTGAGCGATATATCCCTGCGTGACATTCGCGCGCGCGGCGAGCCTCGCCTGAGTCAACCCCCTTTCCTGCCGCAGCCGCTGGATGAATCGTCCGAGCTGTCTGGCTATCGCGGACAATATCACTACTGCAATGTCATCCGTCATCTGAGCCGCGTGGGCTCTTGACGCCGGCTCTGCACATCCCTAGAGTGCGTGGCACTTGGGTGAATAATACCGACTAGGAGAACAGTGGAATGACTTGGAGCCGATTCGTCGCCACCCTGCTGGTCGTCCTCTCTGTCGCGACGAGCACGCTCGAAGGGCGCGCGGCCGA
>Ga0209690_1002446_pt1 | contig 10555 bp, 6 predicted proteins | sample GraSoiAngelo_150_FD_186164 | JGI IMG/M metagenome (GOLD analysis project Ga0209690, IMG submission 186164) | Grasslands soil microbial communities from the Angelo Coastal Reserve, California, USA - 14_1009_09_40cm (SPAdes) (version 2) | ecosystem: Environmental > Terrestrial > Soil > Grasslands ...
TGGCTTAGGCTACTGCGAAGCTGTCGAGAAGTTGCTGGACGTAAAGGCGCCGCCGCGGGCTAACTATATTCGCGTGATTCTGACTGAGTTGAACCGGCTGGCGAGCCATATGCTCTGGCTGGGGACACACGCCCTTGATATTGGCGCGATCACGCCACTCTTCTATACCTTCCGGGACCGGGAAGAGATTCTCAAAATTTTCGAGAAGTATTGCGGCGCGCGGCTGACCACGCACGCTTTCCGCATCGGCGGCTGCCTGTACGAGACGTACGAAGGATTTGAGCAGGACGTAAAAAAGTTCCTCGTTTTCGTAGCTCCCAAAATTGACGAGTATGAGGAATTGCTGACTACGAACCGTATCTGGGTAGAACGTACGAAGGGCGTTGGTAAAATTACCGGCAAGGATTGCATCGCGCTGGGTGTGACCGGGCCGGTGCTGCGGGCGAGTGGGGTGCGCTGGGATATCCGCAAAGCCCAGCCGTACGCCGCCTACTCCGATTTCGATTTCGAAATTCCAGTCGGCCAGAACGGTGACACCTACGACCGATACCTGGTGCGTATGGCAGAGATGCGGCAATCGTTGCGCATCATCCGCCAGGCAGTGGAAAAGATTCCCGAAGGCCCGATCATGGCCAAAGTCCCCAAAGTGATCAAGCCGCCTGTGGGAGAGATCTATCACTCAATCGAGGCTCCCAAGGGCGAACTCGGATATTTCATCGTCAGTGATGGTTCCACTCAGCCCTATCGTGTGCGCGTGCGGCCACCGTCGTTTGTGAACCTGCAGGCGCTTGACGTGATGGTGCGCGGACAACTGGTCGCTGACGTAATTGCGGTCATCGGAACGCTCGACATCGTTCTGGGCGAGGTGGACCGCTGATGCTCGACTACATCACTTCGTATCTCAAGTCCAACACTACTCCGGGCCAAGCCGGGAACCAGTTCTGGGCGTTCGTCTATATCATCCTTATCTTCCTCGGGCTTTCTGCCGCGGTTATTGCGATGAACTGGCTGGAGCGAAAGATCCTGGCCCACATGCAAGTTCGTCTCGGGCCGATGAGAGTGGGTCCGCACGGACTGCTGCAGCCAATTGCCGATGCCATCAAGTTGTTGATCAAGGAAGACATCATGCCGGCAGAAGCCGACAAGGTCGTCTTCTGGACAGCGCCGGTGATGGTAGTCATTACCGCATTTACTGTTTTTATCGTTGTACCCTTCGGGCCCACGCACGCGGTGACCGACATGAACATCGGAGTGCTGTTTATGCTCGGCGTGTCGTCGCTGGGCGTCCTGGCGATCGTGATGGCGGGCTGGGCGTCAAATTCACACTATCCGCTGATTGGCGCGCTGCGTTCCAGCGCTCAGATGGTTTCGTATGAAATCGCCATGGGGCTGGCGGTGGTTGCTGCAATCCTAATGACCAGCCTGCATGGAATCGGACTCTACGGCGTGGGGAGCGGCACCGGCACTGGCACGCTGAGTATGATTGAGATTGTCAAAGCTCAGCAAGAACAACACGCCTGGTTTATATTCAAATTTTTCCCGCTGGGACTAATTGCATTTTTTATCTTCGCGGTCGCGATGGTGGCCGAAACCAATCGTGCACCATTTGATCTGCCTGAAGCCGAATCCGAATTGACGGCCGGTTTCCACACCGAGTACAGCGGATTTCGCTGGTCGCTATTTTTCCTGGCCGAATATTCCGCGATGATTGCCGTCTCGGCAATCGCAGTCACGCTCTGGCTCGGCGGTTGGCTACGCCCGTTCCCCAACTGGCTGACGGGCGAGACATGGGACCTGGTATTCTCTCTTTTCCCGGGAGTCACCTTCCTCCTACTTGCCGTGATTGCTTTCGTGGGCACAATGCGCATGCCAAAGCACCCGTATTTCCGTGTGCAGACCCTCGGCCTTGGGGGATTCGGCGCGGTGCTCGGGCTTATTGGACTGGTCCTGCTGATGCCGCCGGTCCGCGACCGGATCCAGGACATCTACTGGTTCTCGTTCAAAGTCGCTGCGTTTATGTATCTCTACATTTGGTATCGCGGCACATTTCCGCGCTACCGCTTCGACCAACTGATGAAAGTGGGATGGAAGGTGCTGTTGCCCATGGGAATCGGTGTGCTGATCCTAACCGCAGTTGTGGGGGTGCTGCTCTAATATGACACCCATTGCCACTCCGTTTTTCTTCTATCTGCTCTCCGGGTTGGCTCTGCTCGGCGGCATCCTGGTGATTACTCGCAAGAACGCAGTGCATTCGGCGCTGGCGCTGATTCTCACGCTGCTTGCCCTGGCTGGACTCTACCTGATGCTCTATGCGCCGTTTGTCGCCGGCGTTCAGATCATTCTGTATGCCGGCGGTATCATGGTGCTCTTCTTGTTCGTAATCATGCTGGTGAGCATTGAGCGCAGTCAAAAAGAGGAGCAGTTCAATAAACAATGGATTGTCGGATTCATCGCAGCCGGAGTGTTGGGCGTGCTGTTCGTGCTGGTGTACGTGAAAGGCAGAGCGCTGCTGCCCGCTCCCGCTGCACAAATTCCGAACGAGAGCCAAAATACGCAGAACGTTGGCGTGCTGCTTTATCGGGAATATATGTTTGCCTTCGAGATTGCATCGCTGTTGCTGCTGGTGGCGATCATCGGCGCAGTGGTCATGGCGAAGAAGAGAATTTGAATAGCACTCGGCGATCAGCACTCGGCAATCAGCCCGCGATGAGTTCTGGGTACAGTCAGCAAGCGGTACTGTTCAGGGATTGACTGCTTAGTGCTGAGTGCGATGAGTTATTAGCTAAATGGTCCCAATTACGACACTTCATTACGTGATAGTCGCCGCCGGCCTGTTTGTCCTCGGCGTTGTGGGCGTGCTAACCCGCCGCAATGTGGTCATCGTGCTGATGTCTATTGAGCTGATTTTGAACGCCGTGAATCTGAACCTGGTTACATTCTCGCGGCTCTGGGGATTACACGGGCAGGTGTTTGCCATATTCGTGATCACCGACGCCGCCGCCGAGGCAGCGGTTGGATTGGGCATTCTGATCGCCTTCTTTCGCAATAAGGAAACGGTTAATGTGGATGAAGTCGATTTATTAAAGTGGTAGAAAAACAGCAGTTAGCATTTAGCACTCAGCATTTAGCCAACCGAGATTCTTGCAAAACTCTGCAATCCCGGTTGCCGGCCAAATGCCAATTGCTCAGAGCTAAAGACTAAAGCTAAGGGCCAAGGACTAGCGATCAACGATTGACAGAATGCGCTTTCTCGAACACATCTGGCTGATCCCACTACTACCCGCCTTCGGCGCGGCGATGATGTTCTTCTTCGGCCGCAAATTGCAGAAATCCGCAGTGAGCGCCGTTTGCGTCGGCGTGGTGGTCCTGGCTTTCATATGGTCGTGTGGCGCGGTCCGGCAGTATATGGATTATGCTCACGACGTTCCGGGCAAGCCTTTCGAGAAGATTGTCTATACCTGGCTGGGCAGCGACACGGGTCACCTCACCTATGTAACCCAAACCGGTACGCCTGCAGACTTCAAAGCTGAAGTTGGATTCCTGCTTGATCCCTTATCCAGCATCTGGCTTCTGTTTGTCACCGGCGTCGGTATGCTGATCCACATTTATTCCATCGGATACATGGGGCATGAAGGTGGTTATTACCGGTTCTTCGGGTACTTGAACTTGTTCATGTTCTCAATGCTGATCCTGGTCTTGGGGAACAATTACGCCGTGCTCTTTGTCGGATGGGAGGGCGTGGGACTCTGCTCATATTTGCTGATCGGGTTCTATTTCCATCGCAAGTCGGCCAGCGACGCCGCCAACAAGGCTTTTATCGTAAACCGCATTGGAGACGCGGGTTTCCTGCTGGGTATGTTCACCATCGCCTGGTACTTCGGGTCATTCCGCTTCACTGATATCACAGAGTTGGCGCGTAGTGGACATTTCTCCATCGGCGACCCAATCATTACCACCGCCGCGCTCCTCCTGTTTGTCGGTGCCACTGGAAAATCAGCGCAAATCCCGCTCTACATCTGGCTGCCGGACGCCATGGAAGGTCCGACGCCGGTCTCCGCCCTGATCCACGCCGCAACGATGGTCACTGCCGGCGTTTATATGGTGGCGCGCTCGAATGCGCTGTTCGTGCTGGCGCCGAACGCCATGAAGACGGTTGCGATCATCGGCGCGCTTACCGCGATATTTGCCGCTTCGATTGGGTTGGTGCAGAACGACATAAAACGCGTACTGGCTTACTCGACGGTTTCGCAGTTGGGATACATGTTCCTGGCGCTCGGCGTCGGCGCCTTCGCCGCGGGTGTGTTCCACGTGTTCACGCATTCCTTCTTCAAAGCCCTGCTGTTCCTGGGTGCAGGTTCCGTAATCCACGCCATGAGCGGCGAGCAGGACATGCGCAACATGGGCGACCTCCACAGCCGTATTCCGGTCACCCATTGGACAATGTTCATCGCGACGCTGGCAATTGCGGGCATTCCGCCATTTGCCGGATTCTTCTCCAAGGACGAAATTCTCTGGCAGACCTGGACATCGGAAGGTGGAGCTTATCGTTTGCTGTGGATCATCGGCTACGCCACAGCGCTGATGACGGCGTTCTACATGTTCCGGCTGATGTACCTCACATTCCACGGCCGTCCGCGAATGAATCACGAGGTGGAGCACCACGTTCACGAGTCGCCCAAGTCCATGACCGGACCACTGGTCATTCTGGCGATCTGCTCAATTTTTGCGGGCTGGTTAGGTTGGCCACGTAGTCTTGGCGGCTCCGATCATTTCGCGAAATTTCTCGAGCCTGTGTTTGCAAGAGAGGCAGGTGTATTTCAGGAACAAGGTAAAGCAGGGCAGTTAGCTGCCGGCGTGAAGGAGGAAGAGCACACAACGCCCGCGGAATACTGGCTGATGTTTCTTTCCGTAGCCGCCGGGGTGGTGGGCTGGGGTATGGCGTGGAAAGCATATCGCCACGCCGATAAGGATTACACAGAGCCGATTGCCGCGAAGAACCCGCAGATTTATCAGCTCCTCTACAACAAGTGGTACGTGGACGAAGGGTATGACTATGCTTTCACCGGCCGCCGAAAGGTGGGAGATGTGCGTCTCGGGGTATTGGGTTTGGGAGATGCCTCGGCCTGGAACGACGTTCACGTGATCGATGGCACAGTGAATGGCGCTGGCTGGATCACACGCTTCACGGCGAGTTTTTCAAAGTGGTGGGATACGTGGATTATCGACGGAGTGTTCGTCAACGGTCCGGCGATTTTGGCGCGGATGCTGTCGTACCCCGCACGCTTACTCCAGTGGGGCTTGGTGCAGTGGTATGCGCTCGTGATGGTCGCCGGAATGTTAGGATTCGTTTTCTATTACGCGTATCGGTAAGAACGTATAGCGCTGGCGCCCTCGCCCCGGAGTCTGAGTTTGCATCCGGCGCACTATTGAGGGATGACGCCAGAACTGAGAAGCTGGCAAGTGAGAACTTAGAACTTAGAACTTAGAATCCAAAACTGCTCTTATGCAGAACCATATACTCTCGATCATTCTTTTCACGCCACTCGTCGGCGCCTTCCTGCTTCTATTTGTTCCTAAGGAGAACAAGGACGCCATCCGCTGGATTGCCAATATTTTTGCTCTTGCGGGCTTCTTGGTTTCGCTGCCGCTGGTGCCGTGGTTCTGGGCACAGCGCTTCGAGCCTGGTTTCAAGTTCGTGGAGGGTGGCCCCAACAACTGGATTCCGTCGATCGGCGCCGGTTACGTGCTGGGCATTGATGGCATTTCATTCCTACTGATCATGCTCACCACGCTGCTGGGATGGGTCTCGATCCTCTCGTCGTGGACAGCAATTGAGGACCGGGTGAAGGAATACTACATCTGGTTCTTGATTCTGCAGACCGGCATGCTGGGCGTCTTCATGGCCCTGGACTTTTTCCTCTTCTTTGTTTTCTGGGAAGCCATGCTGGTACCGATGTACCTGCTGATTGGCATATGGGGAGGTCCGCGGAAGCTTTATGCGGCGATTAAGTTCTTCCTGTATACGCTGTTCGGCTCCGTGCTGATGCTGCTGGGTATCCTGTTCCTGTATTTCCACCACCACACCGTCACCGGCGTTTACACCTTCAGCATTCCAGAGCTGTATAAAACGGCACCGCAGATTCCGTTCCACTACGCCATCTGGTTATTCCTGGCATTCTTTGTCGGATTCGCGATCAAGGTACCGATGTTCCCGTTCCATACCTGGCTACCTGATGCGCATGTCGAGGCTCCAACGGCAGGCTCGGTGATCCTGGCCGGAGTTTTGCTGAAGATGGGAACGTATGGTTTCATCCGCTTCTCACTGCCATTCTTCCCGGGTGTAGTAATGGATTCGCGAGTGCGCTGGTGGATGATCTTTCTTTCGGTTGTTGCCATCATCTACGGCGCGCTAGTCTCGCTGATGCAGAAGGACATGAAGAAGCTGGTCGCTTATTCGTCGGTGAGTCACCTCGGCTTCTGCACGCTGGGAATTTTCGCTCTGAACCCGCTGGGGCTAAGCGGTTCAGTGATACAGCAATTCAATCACGGCATTTCCACCGGCGCGCTCTTCTTGATTGTCGGCGTGCTGTACGAGCGGCGACACACGCGCGAAATTTCCGAGTACGGGGGTATTTCGAACGTCATGCCGGCGTACGCCACGATCACCATGATCATGTTCCTATCTTCGATGGGACTGCCGCTGCTCAACGGTTTCGTGGGCGAGTTCACGATTCTGCAAGGCGCATTCATGGAGAAGGAAATGGGCGGGCACAGCGGTCTCTTTTGGACGGCGTTCGCAGTCAGCGGAGTGATTCTCGCAGCAGCCTACCTGCTGTGGCTCTACCAGCGCGTTTTCTTCGGGAGCGTCACGAATCCAAAGAACGAAAAGCTGCACGATCTGACGCCGCGCGAGTTGGTAACCTTCGTGCCGCTGATCATCATGGCGTTCTGGGTTGGCCTCTATCCTAAGCCGTTCTTCCAGATCCTCGAGCAGCCGGTGAACCAGCTCGTGCAGACCGTGCGTCCTAATTACCCGCTGACTAGCGGCACAGTCAATGCGTCGGCTCAGCCCAAGTCGCTGACCATTGCTCCACCAGTTTCAGGCACGGCGGCCCTGGCGGTTCCCGAAGAGACGAGGGGGAAGAAATAGTGTCCGGCACAATTTCCCAATATTTCACCGGCACTGATTATCTACTATCGCTGCCGATGGTTCTGCTGACACTGTTCGCGCTGGGAATCTTGCTGATCGATTTGATGCTGCCGCGGGAGTGGAAGTGGGCTAACGCGGTTGCCGCGTTCGTGGGAGTTCTGTTCGCCACAGCCGGAGTTTGGCGGATTCAAAGCGTCTACGCGCAGAGCGGACGCAGTCTTACCAGCCAGACCGCGTTCATGAACTCGATGCTGGTGGATCGGTTTGCTATCTATTTCTTCTATCTCTTCCTTGCCAGCACTGCCATCGCGATCCTCATGTCAGTGCGCTATCTCGAAATCGAGCAAGAACATCACGGTGAGTTTTACGCGCTGATGCTGTTTTCCGTGGTCGGCATGATGTGCATGGCCGCGGGCTTCGATGTAGTACTGATCTTTATTGGGCTCGAGTTGATGGCTATCTCCACCTACGTGCTGGTGGGCTTCCTTCGTACCGACCGGCGATCGAATGAGGCGGCGCTGAAGTATTTACTGCTGGGTGCGTTTTCCTCCGGCATATTCGCGTATGGTCTCTCTCTGTTTTATGGCCTCTCCGGCAGCACCAATCTGCAGGTGATCGGCACGTACTTGCGACGCCAGATGATGGCGAGCGGCGGTCATGCCAACCCGATCACTGTGATTGCCCTTATCACTACAGCTACTGGGCTGCTGTTCAAGATTGCCGCTATCCCTTTTCATCAGTGGGCGCCGGATGCCTACGAAGGAGCGCCCACCAGCATCACGGGATTCATGTCTGTGGCGGTGAAAGCGGCGGCTTGGGCAATGCTGCTCCGTATCTTTCTTTGGGGGCTATACCCCTTACGATCGGTATATGTGCCGCTGGTAGTGTTTATCTCGATTGCGACCATGACTGGCGCGAATCTCGCGGCGCTGACGCAGAACAACCTGAAGCGGTTGCTAGCTTACTCTTCGATCGCGCACGTCGGCTACATGCTGTTGGGATTGGTGGCCTTTGGGTCAGGTGAATTTCCCGCTGCCGCTGACGGCATCAAGGGAATTCTGATGTACTTGCTCGTCTACACCTTCATGAACCTTGGCGCATTTGCCGTGGTCACTTCGCTGCGGCAGCGGGAAGTCATTGGCGATGAGATCGACGACATCGCGGGACTCTTCTTCCGCGCTCCAACGGAATCAATTCTGATGCTCATCTTCCTGTTGTCATTAGCCGGCATTCCGCCGCTGGCGGGCTTCTACGGGAAGTACTTTATATTCCTGAGCCTCATCGAGAGTCGACATTACGTGTTGGCCTCACTGGCCGTTCTATATGCCGTGTTCGGTCTTTACTACTACATGCGAATCGCCAATGCGATGTTGATGCGCCCAGCAGTGGACAAGGAACCGCTCCCCATCAGCCTGGGAATGTGGGCTGCGCTGGGTGTGACCGCACTCGCTACTGTGTTCATCGGAATATACCCGGAGCCCTTCATCCACGCAGTGAACTGGTCGTTGGGATTGACCCAGACCTCACCGATGGCGAGCTTAGTGCGGTAGCCGTTCGTAGGTCGATGGTCACTGTCTTTGCCTTTGGTCAAATCTTTGGCTTCAGCTCCCTTTGTGAAGCAGACGAATCAAGGCGGTGACCTTCCCGAAGGACCGAGACTAGCTTGCCAGACGAGGACAACACTTCGGAGAAACGAAGCTTCTGGCTTCAGATTGCGCGGTACAGCCAACTCGCTTTTACGCTTCCGGCCGCAACCGTGGCGGGCTGGTTGATTGGCGCCGCCCTTGATCATTGGCTGCACACAACCTGGCTTTACCTTCTTGGCCTGCTCCTCGGAATTGCCGCTGGATTCGTAGAACTCATCCGCACCGTACTGTCGTCGGAATCCAAGTAGTCGCCGGGCAAGCCCTGTGAAAACCGAGCTGCGCTCGGCTGGGCATCGAGGGCGGCTACTTCTAGGTGGGTTGGGGCGATACAAGCCACAATTGAGCGCGAGCGGCAGCAACGGCTTCAATGACGTTGTATGCTGCCCTGTATGTCTCCCTGACACAAAACGGAAAGAGTTGCGCTAAGTTGCACTAAACGGAGTAGTCCTGTGATTGATGTACCTCCGCGACAGTCCACACAAAAAAAATGTCCTCTCGTTCTGCCAAAATACGTAGAATCTCGGAGACACTCTTTTCCACCCGCAATGCCTACGAGACTGTCCTACGTTTCAGCCGGTTGGCCGAACGAATTGACCTCGAGCGTGTGCCTAACCGGTCGTCTGGACCGCCAGTGGTCGCGGTGCGCTCTAGCAATCGGCAGCCACTCCACCACCCAAAACTTCTGCCGCTTAGGGAGAAAACCATTTGGAGATTTACCTTTTTCGGCAGGTGCGGAAGAGGTTCGGGCATGAAGCAGCATATTGAACCAGATGGCTTTGGCAAGGAAATCACTACATGAATATTCTGGTGACGGGAGGAGCTGGATATATCGGCAGTGTAGTAGCGGCGCAATTGGTCAGAGCTGGTCATCGTGTCACGGTCTTCGATAATCTTAGTCATGGAAAGCGCCGCGCCGTGCCTGCTGGCGTGGAGTTCGTTCTCGGAGATGTTGCCGACTGTAGAACCCTCAAAGATGTGATCTCAAGCCGACACGTAGACGCTGTCATGCATTTTGCCGGTGTTATCGAAGCCGGCGAATCCATGCGAGTTCCAGAGCTTTACTTCCGAAATAACACGGCCAATACTCTAAGCCTGTTGCAAGCAATGCTCGAGCAGGGGGTTCTGCACTTCGTTTTCTCCTCGACAGCGGCCCTTTACGGTGACCCAGAATCGACTCCGATCGACGAGATGGCGCGGCTTTGTCCTACGAATGCTTACGGCGAGTCCAAGCTTCTAGTAGAACGCATGCTCGAGTGGTTCCACCGTGTTCATGGACTGCGTTACGCGACCCTGCGTTATTTCAATGCAGCGGGCGCCTGGGGCGACTTTGGAGAAGACCACCGTCCTGAATCTCACCTAATTCCGCTCATACTAAGAGTGGCCTTGGGACAAAGTACCCACATTGCGATCTTTGGCAACGACTACGAGACTCTTGATGGTACTTGCGTCCGCGACTACGTTCACGTCTCGGACCTCTCGAGAGCGCATTTATTAGTCCTAGATAAGCTGGATCAGAACGGGCGAATGATCTATAACCTTGGCAATGGGCGCGGTTTCAGCGTGCGTGAGGTACTAGAGGTCGCTCGTCGTGTGACTGGTCGTCCTCTCCCAGCAATCGAAGCCCCGCGTCGACCTGGGGACCCCGCTGTACTGGTGGCCAGCTCGTTGAAGATCCAGAGGGAACTGAACTGGGTCCCGGAGTACTCGGAACTCGAAGCTATTGTGGCTAGTGCATGGGAGTGGCAGCAGCGGCATCCGA
>Ga0209690_1002448_pt1 | contig 10549 bp, 7 predicted proteins | sample GraSoiAngelo_150_FD_186164 | JGI IMG/M metagenome (GOLD analysis project Ga0209690, IMG submission 186164) | Grasslands soil microbial communities from the Angelo Coastal Reserve, California, USA - 14_1009_09_40cm (SPAdes) (version 2) | ecosystem: Environmental > Terrestrial > Soil > Grasslands ...
GGGTTGCTGGACGGCGGGTTCCAGCGCTTACTCGAACACGTTCATTTCCGTACGTGCGCGCACATGTGCGCCCAGACGCGTCCATCGTCAATAGGCCCCGGAGTCGGATACGTACCGCGTCGCGTCGTTCGACGCGCTGTTGTGGGGAGCGTGGAGTTGGCGGCCAGGCCTCGCGTGCTGGTTAACTGCCCGCCATGCGCCGGATCGCTCGCTGGGTGAAGCGCCTGACGGCGTTCCGCATCGGGCTCGCCACGGGTTTCGTCTTCGCGCTGCTGCACCTGTGGGAAGTGGGCACCCGGCAGCCGCTTCCGCTCCTGGGCCGGCTGGAGAGTGCACTGCTCGACGCGCGCTTCCGCCAGCGCGGGCAGGTGCGCCACTCCGGACGCGTGGTGATCGCCGCAATCGACGAGGCGGCCATCGCGAAGTTCGGCCGGTGGCCTTGGGACCGCCGGGTGCTGGCGCGGCTCGTCGACCGGCTCGACGCGGAGGGCGCCGCCGCCATCGCGTTCGACATGAGCCTCTCCGACGAGGATCTCGGCGCGCAATTCGCCGGCGCCAAGCGGTTTCGCAAGCGCTTCGAGGAAATCTCGCTGGCGGCGCCGGGCGGCGGGGGCGCCGTGGAGCGATTCGGGAATGCCGACGCGAACGTGGCCGGAGCCGAGAGCGCGCTGCAGGCGCTGCGGCCGCAGCTGAAGTCGGGCGGCGACGCGGTCTACCGGGTCGCGAAGGGGCGCCTCGAGGATGGCCGCCGGGCCCTCACCGATTCGCGCCGGCAGCTGGAAGCGCTGGTCAAGGAGCACGCCGCCTACGCCGATGAGTTGGAGCGCGAGCTGACCGGGCTCGATCCCGATCATGCGCTCGCGCAGGCAATCCGGCGCGCCTCCGCCAAGGTGGCGCTGGCGTTCATCGCCCAGACAGTGCCGGAGATGGGGGCGTTCCAGGACGCCGGAGTGGAGGAGAACGTCCGCCGCGTCGAGGCGTCCCGGATCGCCCCGCCCGAGTTCCGCTACCGGCTTTCCGGTGGAGCGGAGAAGGCGGACCCGGTGGCGAGCACCTGGATCAAGGAGTACCCGGGCCTCCGCTCGCCGCTCCCGCCGATCGCCGCCGCCGCCGGCTCGTTCGGGTTCTTCAACGCGCTGCCCGACGCGGACGGCGCCATCCGGCAGGCGGCGCTCGCCATGCGGGTCCGGGGCCGATACCTTCCGTCGCTGGACGCGGTGCTGGTCGCAGCGGCGCTGCGAATTCCACCGTCGCGCATCGTGCCCGTGACCGCGGACGATGGGTCCGGCGGCCGTGCCAACGTGGACGGGTTCGACTTCGGCGGCAAGCTGTTCGTGCCGACCGACTTCCGCGGGCTCCTGCAGATCAACTACGCGGGAGGCGACGGCACCTTCGCCACCTGGTCGGTCGCCGACATCCTCGAGAACAAGCTTCCGCCGGGCGCGCTGCGCGGGAAGGTGGTGCTGATCGGCGCCACGGCGCAGGGCACCTTCGATCAGCGGGTCACGCCCTTCATGCGCATCACCTCCGGCGTCGAGACGCACGCCAATGCCGTGGAGACGATGCTGTCCTCGCGTTTCCTCCGCCGGGACGTCGTGCTCCAGGGAATCGAGGTGCTGGCGCTGGTCGCGCTGGCGCTCGCCTTCGCCTGGATCTTCGCCCGCGTGCGCGTGCGCATGGCGCTGCCGGCGGCGTTCCTCGCCGCTGCGGGCGTATGGGGCGTCGTCTCGGTGCTGTTCCGCGCCGGCTATGAGGTGGTCGCCGCGCTGCCCCTGGTGGAAATGGGCTCGATGTTCGTCCTGGTGACCGTCTACCGCTACGCCACCGAGGAACGGGCCCGGCAGCAGCTCCGCAAGGCGTTCCAGCTGTACCTGAACCCGGAGGTGATGGACGAGATGGTGCGCGAGCCGGCGAAGCTCCAGCTGGGCGGAGAGGAGCGCGAGCTGACCGTCCTCTTCGCGGACATCCGCGGGTTCACCGGCATCGCCGAGGAGCTCTCGCCGCAGGCGCTGGTGCGCCTCCTCAACGCCTACCTCTCGCCGATGACGGACATCGTGTTCCAAAGGCGCGGCACTCTCGACAAGTACATCGGCGACGCGCTGATGGCCTTCTTCGGTGCGCCGGTCGCGAACTCCCGCCACGCGCTCGACGGTTGCGAGGCGGCGCTGGAGATGCTGGAGGGCCTGGCCCGCCTCAAGGAGCGGTGGCGCGTCGAGAACGCGGGGCTGCCGGACATCGAGATCGGCATCGGCGTCAACTCGGGTCCCATGGTGGTCGGCAACATGGGGTCCGCGCAGCGCTTCAGCTACACGGTGATGGGCGACAACGTGAACCTCGCCTCGCGCCTCGAGGGCCTGAACAAGGAGTACGGGACGCGCGCGCTGATCAGCGGGGCGACGCTGCAGGCGGCGCGCGCCTCGGGCGGCGAGCCGTGCGTGCGCGAGCTGGACGCCGTCCGGGTGAAGGGAAAGAAGGAGCCGGTGAGTCTCTTCGAGCTGCGGGGGAGGGGTGCTGTGCCCGCGCAGGATCTGCCGCTGCTCGACGGATACGCGCGCGGGCTGAAGCTCTACCGCGAGCAGCGCTTCGCCGAAGCGAGGCTCGAGTTCGAGTCCTTGCGCGAGCGCTTTCCGCACGACGGACCGTCGCGCTTGTTCGCCGCGCGATGCGAGAAGATGGCCGCCGAGCCGCCCGGGGAACGGTGGGACGGCGTGTTCCGGATGGAGCACAAATGACTTGGTTTTTCCTACATTTCTCCACAATGTCGCAAAATTGACCGGCCTCGCGAGCGCCTGATACGAGTACCCGATGGAGCGTAGGCGCCCGCCGCGCCAGCAGGAGCGCGCGGGCCGCCGGTGACCCCGAGGGCGACGAGAGGGGACATGGCAGGAGAGGACCAGCTCTTCCAGCGCTTCGGCCGCGAGTTCCCCAAGGGCCACATCCTCTTCCGCGAAGGGGAGCCGGGCGGGGAGATGTTCGTCGTCCAGTCGGGCAAGGTGAACATCACCAAGAAGGTCCGCGAGACCGAGAAGATCCTCGCCACGCTCGGCGCCGGCGAATTCTTCGGCGAGATGGCCATCTTGAACAACAAGCCGCGCTCGGCCGGCGCGGTGATGGCCGAGAACGGCAAGCTCCTGGTGATCGATCCCCGCACCTTCGAGGCGATGATCCGCGGCAACGTGGAGATCGCGGTCCGGCTGATCAAGAAGCTCTCCGACCGCCTCCAGGAAGCCGACGAGCAGATCGAGAACTTGCTCCTCAAGGATCCCGCCAGCCGGGTGGTCCATTTCCTCCTCTCCAGCGCGAAGCGCGGGCGCGACACGCCGCAAGGCAAGCTCGTCTCCCTCAACGCGGACGAGCTGCACGGCCGCATGGGGCTCTCCACCGAGGCCGTGCAGCAGGCGCTCGACAAGATCGCCAAGGCGCGGATCATCCAGCTGGTCCCCGAGGGCGTGGTGGTCCCCGACCTCGGCAAGATGCAGAAGTACCTCGAGTTCCTGGAGATGAAGGAACGGTTCGGGGACACTTGATGAAGCTGCGCGTCCTCGGCTGCCACGGCGGAGAGCTGCCCAAGCACCGCACGACGTGTTTCCTCGTCGACGGGAAGCTGTGCGTCGACGGCGGCGCCATCACCTCCGTGCTGGGCCTCGACGAGATCCTGCAGATCGACGACATCTTCCTCACGCACAGCCACTTCGATCACATGAAGGACGTCCCGCTGATGACCGACGTGCTGGTCGGCCGGCGGCAGAAGCCGGTCGTCGTCCACGGCCCGGCCGAGACGATGGAGGCGATGGACAAGGACGTCTTCAACAACCGCGTGTGGCCCGACTTCCGCGTGATCCCCAGCGCGGACAATCCCGTGCTCGCGTTCGAGGAGATGCCGATCCGCGACCCGGTGACGTGCCAGGGCTACCGCATCCGCGCCATCCCCGTGCACCACCCGGTCTATTCGGTCGGGTACATCTTCGAGTCGAAGAACGGAGCGGTCGCCTTCTCGGGCGACACCGGCCCCACCGACGAGCTGTGGCGCGCGATCAACGCGACGCCCAATCTCAAGGCCGTCTTCCTGGAGGTATCGTTCCCCAGCGAAATGCAGTGGCTGGCCGACGTCTCCGGGCACCTCACGCCGCGCACCGTGGTGACCGAGTTGGAGAAGCTCGACCGGCGCGGGGCCCGCATCTACCTGTACCACCTCAAGCCCAGCGTCATCGACGAGGTGAAGAAGGAGATCGCCGCGCTCCGCCGCGACTACCTGCAGATCTGCGAGCTGGACGACGTCTACCACTTTTGAGGCTTGCCGCTGGCGACCGGGGCCGCGGGCGCCCTTTCGCCTGCGGCAATCCGAATCTCGCGAGCGGGGCGGAACGCTTGTAGAACGATGACGATGTCTCTCCGCAGCTTCCTCCTCGCCCTCTCGATCGGATTCGCGGCTGCGGCGCAGCAGGGGAGCGCCGCCGCGCAGGCGTCCGCGCCTTCCCCGCCGTCTCCGCAGCAGGCCGCCCAGCTCCAGCTCCAGCAGCAGCAGACGAATGCCGCCGCGGCCGCGGCCGCCGGGGCAGGCGCGGTGATCGTCTCGCAGCAGATGGACTCGCAGGGCCCGTTCGCTTCCCCGGCGCCCAGCCCGCGGGCGCAGCAGTGGCTGGGGTACGCGTCGCCCTCGACCATCCTCATCCTCGGCGCGGCGCTGGTGGTCATGGCCGCCTTCGTCGGGCGGTTCGCGCCGAAGAAGCGGCGGCGCATCCGGCGGGCGACCATCCTGGTGATGCTGTACGTGACCACCTTCGCTCTGGCCGCCGTGCTGCACTGGGTGCAGGCGGAGGGCTGGTCGCGCCGCGTCTGGTTCCTCGCCGATCTCTTCGAAGTGCTGGTGGTCATCGACCTCGTCGCCATCCTGCTCTTCGACCTGGTCCTGCTCGCGCTGCGGATCGAGATCGCCAACATCGTCCACGACCTGGCGCTCGGCGCCGCGTACATCCTGGCCTTCATCGGGATGCTCCACCGGAGCGGCGTGCAACTGTCGGGGATCATCGCCACCAGCGCGGTGGTGACCGTGGTGCTCGGCCTGTCGCTGCAGGCGACGCTGGGGAACGTCCTGGGCGGGATCGCGCTGCAGCTCGACGACTCGATCCACGTCGGCGACTGGCTGCAGCTCCCCACCGGCCAGCAGGGGAAGGTGAAAGCGATCCGCTGGCGCCACACGGTGGTCGAGACGCGCAACTGGGACACCGTGATCGTCCCCAACTCGGCGCTGCTCAACGACAACATCCTCATCCTCGGCGAGCGCGAGGACCAGCCCACGCAGCACCGCATGTGGGTCTATTTCAACGTGGACTTCCGCTACTCGCCGGAAGAGGTCATCAACGTCGTCGAGGACGCGCTGCAGTCGACTCCCATCCCCAACGTGGCGGCGTTCCCGCCGCCCAACTGCATCTGCTTCGACTTCGCCCGCCAGGGCGCGGAGAGCTTCGCGAACTACGCGGTACGCTACTGGCTGACGGATCTGGCGCAAGACGACCCCACCTCCAGCGCGGTACGGGTGCGCGTCTACGTGGCCCTCAAGCGTGCCAACATCCCGCTGGCGCTGCCGGGGACGGCGGTGTTCGTCTCGCACGACGACCCCGAGCACCGGGAGCGGAAGCAAGCGCGCGAGATGGCGCACCGGGTGGCGGCCCTGGAGCAGATCGAGATGCTCTCCTCGCTCTCCAGTGAGGAGCGCGTGCAGCTCGCCTCGTTCATGCGCCTGGCGCCGTTCGGCCGGAGCGAGGTGATCACCCGCCAGAACGCCACCGCGCACTGGCTGTACGTGCTCACCAAGGGCGAGGTGGAGGTCAAGGTCCGCGGGGACAACGGCGCCGAGAAGCTCGTGACCCGCATGGTGGCCCCCAACGTGTTCGGGGAGATGGGCGTGGTGACCGGGGAGCCGCGCACCGCCTCGGTGATCGCCGCCAGCGAGGTGGAGTGCTACCGGCTGGACAAGGAGGCATTCCAGCGGGTGCTCAAGCAGCGTCCGCAGATCGCGGAGAGCGTCTCGAACGTGATGGCGCGCCGGCGCGTCGAGCTGGCCGCCGTGCGCGAGGGTCTGGACGCCGATCAAAAGAAGGCGCGCGTGCGCGAGGAGAAGACCCGCATCCTCGAGTCGCTCCAGACCTTCTTCGGACTCCAGGACGAGAAGCTGAACTGACCCGCTGCAGCCCGGCGCCCGCCGGCCTCGGCTGTGCTAGAAGGGCGCCGATGGCCTGGTATCACAAGGTCCCCGCGCCCAAGCTGCCTGCGCAGGACAAACGCGCGCGCCTCGAAGGGCTGTGGATCAAGTGCGACCAGTGCGGCGAGATCATCTACAAGCAGGAGGTCGAGCGGAATCTCGAGGTGTGCCCGAAGTGCGGCGAGCACTTCGAGCTGCCGGTGCGCAGGCGACTCGACCTGGTGCTCGACCCCGGGAGCTTCGTCGAGCACGACCGCGGGCTCGAGTCGACCGATCCGCTGCAGTTCACCGACTCGAAGAGGTATCGCGATCGCATCCGCAGCACTGCCAAAGGGGCGGGCGAGAGCGAAGCGTTCGTGAGCGGCATCGGCCGGCTGGCCGGCCGCGAGGTCTCGATCGGCGCCTTCCACTTCGGGTTCATGGGCGGATCGATGGGCTCGGTGGTGGGCGAGAAGGTGACCCGCATCTTCGAGCGGGCGACCGATCGGCGCATCCCGGCCATCATCTTCTCCGCCTCCGGCGGCGCGCGAATGCAGGAGGCGATCTTCTCGCTGATGCAGATGGCGAAAAGCAGCGCCGCCCTGGCGCGGTTCCGGCACGTGCGGCAGCCGTACATCAGCGTGCTGCTCGATCCGACCACCGGAGGGGTCGCCGCCTCCTTCGCCTTCCAGGGCGACGTCATCCTGGCCGAGCCGCGGGCGCTGATCGGATTCGCCGGCCCGCGGGTGATCGAGCAGACCCTGCGGCAGAAGCTGCCGGAGGGATTCCAGCGCAGCGAGTTCCTCTTGAAGCACGGGATGATCGACGCCATCGTGCCGCGCAAGGAGCTGCGCGAGCGGCTGGCGCAGCTCCTCGGCCTGCTCAGCTGATGGAATGCGGCGAAGCGCGCTCGTTGCGGGTGCTGCCGTGACCTTCCAGGAGCTGAAGGAGCTCCTCTTCCGCCGCAGCAACTTCGGCATGAAGCTGGGTCTCGAGCGGATGCGCGAAGCGCTCTCGCTGCTCGGCGACCCGCAGCTCGCCTGCCCGGTGCTGCACGTCGCGGGCAGCAATGGAAAGGGGTCCACCTGCGCCTTCGCCGAGGCCGCCCTCCGCGCGGCCGGGCTGCGAACCGGGCTGTACACCTCGCCGCACCTCTTCCATTTCTGCGAGCGGATCCGGGTGGCGGGCGAGCCCGTCTCCGAGGATCGCGCCGCGGCGCTGCTCGCGGAGATCGCCCGGCGCGTGCCGTGGGCGCTGCGCGACGATGGGCTCACCTTCTTCGAGCTGACCACGCTGATGGGCTTCCTCGCCTTCGCGCAGGACCGCGTCCAGATGGCGGTGGTCGAGGTCGGGCTCGGTGGACGGCTCGACGCCACCAACGTGGTCGAGCCGCTGGCCTGCGCGATCGCGCCGGTCGCACTGGAGCACACCCGCTGGCTGGGGCCCACGCTGGCCCACGTCGCCGCGGAGAAAGCAGGCATCCTGAAGAAGGGGGCACCGGCGGTGAGCGCCGGCCAGCCGCGCGCGGTCGCGGACGTCCTGGCGGGCCGCGCCGAGGAGCTGGGCATTCCGCTGTGGCGGCCCGGTCGGGACTACCTCTACGAGAGCAGCGACGTCAGACCGTTCTGCTATGCGGGTCCGGAGGAAGCTCGCGTTTCGCTGGCCGACGGCGAGGGGGTGATCGGGGAAAGCGAGGACGGGGTATCCACCGGGTCGGGCGGGCTTTCGCTCGCCGGTCACCACCAGCGCGCGAACGCGGCGCTGGCCTGTGCCCTGCTGCAGGCGGCGGCTGGCCGGGGCGTGCCGGTCCAGCCTGAACACATCCGCAAGGGACTGCGCAGCGCGCGATGGCCCGCGCGGCTCGAGGCGGTGGCTCGCGCGCCGCTGGTGCTGCTCGACGGGGCGCACAATCCGCACGCCGCGCGCGCGGTGGGGCATGCGCTGCCCGCCCTGGTGGGCCGGCGGCCGGTCCAGCTCCTCTTCGCTGCCATGAACGACAAGGACCACGCCGCCATGCTGCGCGAGCTGTTGCCGCTCGTCGCCGGAGTGCACTGCTGCGCGGTCGACTCGCCGCGGGCAGCCACGCCGGAGGAGCTCGCCGCCGTGGCGCGCAGGCTCGGACGGGACGGGTGCGCCGTCTACCCGAGCGTCCGCGAGGCGCTGCAAGCCGCGCGGGACGCGGCCGGATCGGACGGGTGTGTCCTCTGCTGCGGCTCGCTGTACCTCGCCGCCGAGGTGTACGCCGCGCTGCGAGGCCGCCCGGCCGCTCGCATGCCGAGCGAGCGAATGTAAACGTTTTTGCCGTGCCTGCAGCGAAGCCCTAGATTGGACCGAGGGCGTTTCCGCCCTGGCGGGAAGAGCTGCCGGCTCCGGGCCGGTTCCAACATGCGACGCGTCCAAGCACCACATCCCCCGCCCCTTGACGAGATCGCGTTCAAGTCCTTGTACCGGAAGGAGATCTACGACGTCCGGACGCGAGACGGCTGGGTCCTGCAGATCACCCGTTATCGGCCCCTGCCCCAGGACTGGGAGCAGCCCATCCTGGGCGAGCCGCTGCTGCTCGTCCCCGGCTGGTCGCAAAATCGGCACGCGTTCACCTGCGCCAGCTTCGTCAAGCGGCTGCTGCTCTTCGGCGCGGACTGCCACATCGTCGAGCTGCGCGGACACGGCCGCAGCTCGCGCGAGCTGCAGATCGAGCTGTGCGAGAAGGAGAGGCGCCCGCTCCCGCCCGACCTCGACTGGGACTGGGACCTGGACAGCTACCTGCTGGAGGACATCCCGGCGGCGGTCCAAGCGGTCAAGGAGCGCACCCGGCGTGAGAAGGTCGTCTATCTGGGCAACAGCATGGGCGGGATGCTCGGCTACGGATATGCCGGCAGCCACCGCGACCTGGCCGGCCTGATCACCATCGGCGCGCCCAGCGACATCGGCCGCGGTTTCCTGCTCATGCGCGCGGCCGCCTTGTTCGGGCCGGCGATGTTGGGGCCGCTCATCGACGCGCTGTGCGTCGCGGCGACGGGCCTCGATTCGGCCCGGCACGGCGCCGCGCACGCGCTGCGGCGCTTCGGGGCGGGCTTCCTCCGTCGCGTCGCCGACGCGATCGCCCCGGCGGGAGCGCAGCGCCGCGGGGTCCGCTTCAGCCACGTGCCGGTGGACGCCATCCTGCGGCAGCTGGCGCGCGTCTCGACGGCCGGCAACCTGCGCCGCTACGAGCTCGTCGCGCGCCACTTCGGATCGCTGCTCAATCCTGCCCGCGTCACGCCGGAGGAGTTCCGCTGGCTGCTCAGCCAGGGCGGGGAGAAGGAGCCCCGGCGCGTGGTGGAGCAATTCGCCCGCTGGATCCGGCGCGACGAGATGAAGTGCTATCGCACCGGGTACGACTACAAGGCCCATTTCAAGGAGATCGACTGCCCGATGGCCGTGCTGTTCGGCGACCTGGACAAGATCGCCTCCGCCAAGAGCACCAGCAGCATCTACCGCAAGGCGCGCAGCGAGTACTTCCTCTGGCGCCCGGTGAAGGACAATTCCCACCTCGAGCTCACCGTCGGCTACGATCTGCGCCAGATCTGCGAGGACGTGAAAAACGTCATCGAATACGCGGCCCGGCGCGAGCTCGCGCGCCGCGACGCAGGCCAGGCGAGCGGCTGACGGTTGCTTGGGATGCGGGGAGGCGCGTGCTAGCGTCCCGCCGGTGCGCACCCCGTCGCTCATCGCGCTGCTGGCTACCGCCGCAGCCGGCGCGGGAGGCGGAAAGCTATTGGCGGTGCGCGCCGTCCCGGGGCCCGATTCCACTCTCGTGCAGCTCGAGGCCGACCAGCCACTGAGCTTCACCACGCTGAAGCTCGCCGCGCCCCCGCGGGTGGTGATCGACCTGGCCGACACGGCCGTCGCGGGCGTCCCTGCCGAGCAGGAAGTCGGAGACGGAGCCGTGCGGCGCATCGCCGCCGCCGGCGCGGGAGCGCACACCGCGCGCGTCATCATCGAGCTTGCGGCGGACGTCGAGTTCGACGTGCGCGCCTCGGGCACGCGGATCGAGGTGCGAGTCCCACGCGCGGCCGCGCTCGCGCACAACAGGCAAGCCGAGTCGGGAGGCGAGACGGCGGGGGCTGGCGCTAACGCGACAGCGACGCCGGCCGCGATACCGACGCCGACTAGCGCAGCGACCGAGACGGTGGCCGTGACCGCGAGTGAACCTGCCCCGACTGAGCCTGCGAAAGCGACCGAGCCGGCGGCGATGGCTACGACAGTCAGTGAGGCCGCGCCGGCGAATGCGATACCGACCGCGACACCTGCTGCGGCGGCGCCGCCCGCCGTCGCGGCGCCCGTAGCTACGATACCGGAGACGCCGACCCCTGCTTCGGGACCCGC
>Ga0209690_1002451_pt1 | contig 10544 bp, 10 predicted proteins | sample GraSoiAngelo_150_FD_186164 | JGI IMG/M metagenome (GOLD analysis project Ga0209690, IMG submission 186164) | Grasslands soil microbial communities from the Angelo Coastal Reserve, California, USA - 14_1009_09_40cm (SPAdes) (version 2) | ecosystem: Environmental > Terrestrial > Soil > Grasslands ...
CACCGTCTCGGGCGTCGCCAGGATGATGTCGGTCAGCAGTGCATATTCGGAGTGCAGCAGTACTGGCCCGTTCAAGGCGGCGATCATCGGTGATTCGATGTCGAGGATGTTCGAGAGAACCTTGCGGCCCTCGCGCAGGATCTTGTCATAGCCTTGCGGGCTGAAGAAATCGAAGCCCTCCGGGCTGATTGCGTCCATGAAAGCGTCGCCGCTACCGGTCAGGATCACTACGCGATTGGAGTGGTCCTCGCCGATCGCGTGGAACAGATGGACGAACTGCTCGTGGGTGTGGCCGTTGAAGACCAGCTTGCCGCCGTCAGTGTGCAGGGCGACTTCGAGCACGCCATTTGGCTTGCGGCTGAGGCGGGCGTTCGGGAACGCCTCGCGATAGGTGTCGAATTTGGCCATTGGGACCTCCTCTCAGAGAAGCTTTTCCACCGTGATCGGCAGGTCGCGCACTCGCTTGCCGGTCGCGTGATACTCGGCATACGTGATCTGCAGATTCGTTCCCGCCAGCATCAGCCGACCTTCGAACCGCCGACCGAAGATCAGCGGGCGCTTCCGGTGCTCTGGAAGCGCCCGTTGTGATTGGTGGGCCGTGGAGGACTCGAACCTCCGACCCGCTGATTAAGAGTCAGCTGCTCTACCAACTGAGCTAACGGCCCGCGAGCCCCTGCAGCGCGAACGACTCCAAGTGGTGCGCCCGAGAGGATTCGAACCTCTGGCCTTTGGCTTCGGAGGCCAACGCTCTATCCACCTGAGCTACGGGCGCGGACACATCTATTCGCGTGTGGGGTGACCGATGGGAATCGAACCCACAACCCCTGGAGCCACAGTCCAGTGCTCTAACCAATTGAGCTACGGTCACCGCGACAGTCGGGCCACCGCGACGTGACGCAAGCGATAATCCTACAGGACCGCTTGCGGAGAGTCTAGCCTTCCATCTCGCGCGGCGCGGGCCCGCCGTCCACGACGATCGTCTCCCCGGTCATCCACGCGGACGCATCGGAGGCGAGGAAGATGCAGGGGTACGCGATCTCCTCGACCCGGCCCCAGCGGCCCATCCCGACGCGCGCGGCGACCGCTTTATAGGTCTTCTCCGCCTCGGGGTCGGTCTTCGTCAGCACCTCGAGGTAGCCTTCGGTCTCGACGGGCCCCGGCGCGATGCAATTCACGCGGACGCCCTTGCGCGCCCACGCCGTGCCCAGCTCGCGCGTGAGCATGATGACGGCGGCCTTCGCCGCGCCGTAGTGCGACATCATCGTCGAGCCGTAGACGCCGGCGATCGACGCGATGTTCACGATGACTCCGGCGCCCTGCGCCATCATCTGCTTGCCGGCCCACTTGCAGCCGAGGAAGACGCCGTTGAGGTTGATGCCGACGACGGTGTTCCAACCGTTGATCGAGATATCTTCGGGCTTGGCCCGGAACGACGCGCCGGCGTTGTTCACCATGACGTCGAGCCGGCCGAGCTCCTGCGCGGTCCGCTCGACCATCGCCTTGACCTGGTCCTCCTGCCGCACGTCCACGGCCATCGCGAAGGAGCGCCGGCCGAGATCGCGGATGGCCTTCACGACCGGCTCGAGGTGCTCCAGCTTGCGCGAGCAGATGGCGACGTCGGCGCCGGCCTTGGCAAACTCGATCGCGATGGCTTTGCCGATGCCGGTGCCACCGCCGGTGACGATTGCGTGCTTGCCGTCGAGGGAGAACGGGGATTTCGCCATGGCGGGGACGATACCGCAGGGCGCGGGCGATGTCTACCGAGGCAGCGCGATCTCGCTCTGACGCCGCTCCGCCTCGCGCTCGATCCTGCCCCAGACCGCGCCGGGTACGAAGCTCGTCCCGTTGCCGTCCGCGCACGCCCGGAGCTTCGCGAGCAGGAGCCGCGCGCGGTCCACGTTGACGCGCGGTGTCTTGGCCATCCGCCGCACGTCCTTGTCGCCCGTCCGCTTGGCCTCCGCCCACGCCTGGTCGAGGTGGGCGACGAACGTGACGACCCGATCCACCTTCGCGTCGAGATACGCGTCCCATTCCCCGGCCGACGCGAAGCGCGGGCACTCGCCCGCCAGGACGTCCTCGAACTCCCGGGCGATCTCGCCGGCGGCGCGCAGGTGATGCGTGACGCGCGGCCGCGCCTCGTCCGCGGGACGATCGCCGGCTGCCGACGCTATGCCGAGCCGAACGAGGGCGAGGACGAGCAGGAGGGAGATCGACACGCGCATCTAAACGAGTATATGCGGCTCGACCGAAAACTTACCAGTGGTCAGGCTCGGGACGACGCGGCAGCTTCCCGACCAAGCGCCGTTGAGCGCCGTCCGAGCAGCATCACTACCTGCCCCCGCAAAGCTCAACCGCGACAACCGCTTGCTTTGCACGGGCGCGGCGTGGCACCCGCCTTGCTGATGAATCCTCGAAGGACAACGGTGAGTCATGGACACGACCCGAACGGCCGACGAGCGAAAACGGCGACTGCTCCTCGTCGAGGATGATCACGCGGTCAGCGAAGCGCTCGTCGACCTTCTGGCGATGCTCGAACATCAGGCCGACGCCGCCGCAAGCGGCGCCAAAGCCCTCGAGCTCTTCGAGCGCCACCGCTACGACCTCGTGCTGACCGACCTCATGATGCCGGGGATGACGGGCTGGGAGGTGCTCGCGGCGGTGCGGGGGAGGGACCCGCGCATCCCGGTGATCGTCATCTCGGGCTCGACCGTCGACGCCAGGGATCCGCGCGTCACACGGCGCCGCGGGGTCGCGGTCCTGTCCAAACCCGTGGACGCGCTGACGCTACACGGGACGATCAACCGCCTGCTGGCCGAGCGCGGATCCGATCGATGAGGAGCGCGCGCAGGCGCGCCTTCAGGTCCTCGGGCATGTCCACGCGGTTCACCTTGGCCGCGAGCTCCTTGGTCTTCCGGTACGTCGCGAGGTAGGCGCGGCAGGGCGGGCAGGTCTTGAGATGCGCCTCGAGCTGCTTCTGCACCACCGAAGTGAGCTCGCCATCCAGGTACTCCGCCAGCTTCGCGATCGCCTCCTTACAGGTCACGCGCGCGGCCCCAGGTGACGGGTGAGCTGCTCGCGCAGGGCCATCCGCGCCCGGTGCAGTCGCGACTTCACCGACGGGACCGATTCGCCGGTCACCTCCGCCACCTCTTCGTTGGAGAGCTCCTCGACGTCTCTCAGCACCAGCACCGCGCGGTAGTGCTCGGGCAGGCGGTCGATGGCTCGCTGCAGCACCTCGCGCGTCTCGCCCGAGAGCAGGTCGCGCTCGGGATTCTGCGACCAATCAGCGAGGACGTACGCGCGGGCGCCTTCGCGGTGGCCATCAGCCTTGAAGCTCGGTAGCTCTCCTTCGAGCGAGGTCTCGACCTCTTGCCGCTTGCCGCGGCGCTTGTTCAGCGCCGCATTGGTCGTGATCCGGTAGATCCAGCTTCCGAGCGCCGCCCGCCCCTCGAAGCTCTCGCTCTTTCGGCACACCGTCAGGAACACGTCCTGCACGACCTCCTCGGCGTCCCCCGCGCTGCGCGTGATGCCGTAGGCGAGGCGATAGACACGTGCGGAGTACTGACCCATGAGCGCCTCCAGCGCGTTGGCGTCGCCGGCGCGCAGGCGCTCGAGCAGCGACAGATCGGCCTCGTCCCCTTGCATCACGCGGGAGTGTACCACCCGAGCCGCGATCCCGGGACGGCGGGGTTCGGGCTACTCGCCGCTCTGCTGCAGGAGCTTGGCGACGAGGCCGGTCCAGCCCGTCTGGTGGCTCGCGCCGATGCCGGCGCCGTCGTCGCCGTGGAAGTACTCGTAGAACAGAACCATGTCGCGCCAGTGCGGGTCGCGCTGGAACTTCTCCGTGTGGCCGTAGACCGGCCGGCGGCCGTCCCTGCCGCGCAGGAAGATCCGCGTGAGGCGCCGCGAGAGCTCGGCCGCGACCTGCCAGAGGTTCAGCTTCGCGCCGGCGCCGGTCGGGCACTCGATCTTCAGGCTGTCGCCGTAGAAGTAGTGGAACTTCTGGAGTGACTCGATCAGGAGATAGTTCACGGGGAACCACACCGGGCCCCGCCAGTTCGAGTTTCCGCCGAAGAGGCCACTCGAGGACTCGGCCGGCTCGTAGTCCACCCGGTGCTCCATCCCGCCCAGGCGGAGCACGTACGGGTGCTCCTGGTGATAGCGCGACACGGCGCGGATGCCGTGGGGCGAGAGGAACTCCGCTTCGTCGAGCATGTAGCCGAGCACGCGCGGGAGCTGCTCTCGGGACACGATCGAGAGCAGCCGCCGCGACCCCACGCCGGGCTTCGCGACCATCTGGACGTGCTCGCGGAACTCAGGATGATTGTCGATGAACCACTGCATCCGCCGCTTGAACCCGTGGAGCTTCTCCACGACTTCGGGCTCGAGCGTCTCGACCGCGAAGAGCGGGATGAGCCCGACCATCGAGCGCACCCGGAGCGAGCGGGCCGCCCCGTTGGTGTGAAGGATATCGTAGTAGAAGCCGTCCTCTTCGTCCCACAGGTTGTTGCCCTCGCCGCCGAGGTCGTGCATGGCGTGGGCGATGTAGACGAAGTGCTCGAAGAACTTGGACGCGACGTCTTCGTACGCCGGATCCTGCTTGGCCAGCTCGAGCGCGATCGCGAGCATGTTCAGGCAGTACATGCCCATCCACGAGGTGCCGTCGGACTGCTCGATGTGGCCGCCGGTCGGCAGGGGCGCGGAGCGGTCGAACACGCCGATGTTGTCGAGGCCGAGGAAGCCGCCCTGGAAGACGTTCTTCCCCTCGGCATCCTTTCGGTTCACCCACCAGGTGAAGTTCAGCAGGAGCTTGTGGAAGACCTTCTCCAGGAACGCGCGGTCGCCCCGGCCGCGCAGGCGCCGCTCGATCCGGTAGACCCGGAGCGCCGCCCACGCGTGGACGGGGGGGTTGACGTCGCCGAACGCCCACTCGTACGCCGGGATCTGCCCGTTCGGGTGCATGTACCACTCGCGCAGGAACAGGATGAGCTGTGCCTTGGCGAAGTCGGGGTCGATGAGCGCGAGCGGGATCATGTGGAACGCGAGGTCCCACGCCGCGTACCACGGGTACTCCCACTTGTCCGGCATCGAGACAACGTCCTCGTTGTAGAGGTGCAGCCACTCGCGGTTCCGCCCCTGCAGCCGCTCGGGCGGGGGCGGCGGGCACGCGGGATCGCCCTCGATCCAGCGCCGGACATCGTAGTGATAGAGCTGCTTCGACCAGAGGAGTCCGGCGAACGCCTGCCGCATCACACTCTTCGGGTCGTCGGAGAGCTGCTTCGGGATCACCGTGGCGTAGAACTCGTCGGCCTCGTGGATCCTTTGGGCGAAGACGGCTTCGAACTCTTTGCCGAAGGGATCCCCGGGGATTGGTGTGTTACTGAGCCTGAGTCGCCTCGTCATGCTCTCGCCGGGCCCGAGCGTCATCCGGTGATACAGAGCCGCCTTCGTGCCGACTGCGGCGGGGTCGACCGCCTCCTTCTTCCCCTCGACGACGTAGCGGTTGATCCCGTCCTTCACGTACGGGCTCGGGTTCGGCACCACGCCCCACAGCCGCTCCGCGTTCGTGTCGTTCTCGGTGAAGAGGACCTCGGGCGTCCCCTCGCCGTACAGCCACCGTGGCCCGAGCGACGGGTGGTCAGTCTCGATCGTCGCGTGGCCGGTTCCGGGCGTGCTCAAGCGCAGCGTCGGGCGCTCGGGGCCCGCGGCGTCCCACGACCAGGTGTTCCGGTACCAGAGGGTCGGCAACAGGTGGAGCTCCGCCGGCTCGGGCCCGCGGTTGGTCGCGGTGATCCGGATCAGGATGTCGTCGGGCGCGGCCTTCGCATACTCGACCAGCACGTCGAAGTAGCGGTCCCCGTCGAACACGCCCGTGTCCATCAGCTCGAACTCAGGCGCCCGGCGGTCCCGGCGCCGGTTCTCCTCCACGAGCCGTGCGTAGGGGAACTCGGCCTGCGGGTACTTGTAGAGGTACTTCATGTAGGAGTGCGTCGGCGTCGAGTCGAGGTAGAAGTAGTACTCCTTCACGTCCTCGCCGTGGTTGCCTTCGGTCCCGGTGAGGCCGAACAGGCGCTCCTTCAGGATCGGGTCACGACCGTTCCAGAGGGCCAGGGCGAAGCAGAGCCGCCCGTGGTTATCCGTGATCCCGCCGAGGCCGTCCTCCCCCCAGCGATAGGCGCGCGAGCGCGCATGGTCGTGGGGGAAGTAGTCCCAGGCGGTGCCGTAGGGGCTGTAGTCCTCGCGCACGGTCCCCCACTGCCGTTCGGCGAGGTACGGCCCCCAGCGCCTCCAGTGGGCGCTCCTCTCTTCCGCTTCCTTGAGCCTCGCCTCTTCCCGGGTCACGGTCGGCCTAGGCCATCCGGTCTCCGGGGCCCTTGAGCCGTGCTTCGATCAGCTGCTCAAAGAACCCGCGGAGCGGCGGCAGATTCGAGAAGAGGGCCTGGAAGGCGTCGCGGTCCAATGCCAGCACGTTGACGCTCGTGAGGCTCCGCACGGTCGCCGAGCGGGGCTGGTCGCTGACGAGGGCGATCTCGCCGAAGCACTCGCCTGCGCGGAGCTTTCGCAGCGTCACCTCGCCTTGCCCCGGGACACTCTTCACGACCTCCACCTCGCCGTCCACGAGGACGTAGAGCCAATCGCCGCGGTCGCCCTGGCGGCAGATGATCTCGTTCGGCTCGAAGTACTCGCGGCGGATCCCCTCCGGCTTGCCGGTCTTGAGCTGGGTGATGTCGGTGGGCAGGATCAGGTCGAGTGTCCAGTCGGTCGCGACGCGGATCTTGCGGTCGAGGCCCGGGAGCTTCATCAGATAGATCGTACGCCAGAGCCACCACGCGAGGAACCCGGAGAGCTTGATGCCGAAGATCTCGGCGACTGCCGAGTGGTGGCCGAGTGAGCCCATCTTGCCGAGGGCCGTGAACGAAAACTCGCGCCTCGCCCCGCCCCGGATCGCCGCCGCGATGTTCTGCGCGGCGCACTTGGCTTCGCGCGTCGCGTGCTGAGCGGTCGGCGGACAGGGCTCGCCGGTCCTCGTGTCGATGACCCACGCGCAGTCCCCCATCGCCCAGACACCCGGATGGTCAGGCAGCTCGAGGTGCCGGCCGACGATGATCCGGCCCTTCTCCTTCTTCACCGGGAGCGCGGCCACGAGCGGGTTTGGCGCCGAGGGCACCGTGCTCACGAGCGTCCGCGTCGGAATGCGCTCGCCGCCGACCAGGAGGGCGGCGTCCGCCGTCGCGCCGTGGAGGCGCGTGTTCAGCCGGAGCTCGACGCCCCGCTTCATGAGGAGCCGCTGCGCGAACTCCGCGAGCGACTTCGGCAGCTCGGGGAGGATGAGCCCCTGGGCGTGGAGGAGGATGACGCGGATCTCCGCCGGCTTGACGTTTCGGAAGGCCTTCGCCGCCGACCGCACGAAGTCGTTCAGCTCGGCGACCGCCTCGACGCCCGAGAACCCGCCGCCGGCGACGACGAACGTGAGGAGTGTCTTGTAGACCTCGGGGTCGCGCTCGATGTCGGCCTCCTCGAGCGTGTGGATGATGCGGTTCCGAAGCGCGAGCGCGTCGCCGAGGTACTTGAACGGCAGCGCGTACTCGGCGAGCCCGGGCTGACCCGCGAAGCTCGTGACGTTGCCGAGCGCGATCACGAGGTGGTCGTACTCGAGCGCGCACTGGCGCGAGCCGAAGCCCGCCGCCGCGGACACACGCTTCCGGTCGAGATCGATCTTGTCCACGGTGCGCGTATAGAGGTTCGTGCTCGGGCAGAGGCGCCGGATCGGCGTGATCGTGTCGAGGATTCCGATACTGCCGGAGATCACCTCGGGGAGCATCGGCTGAAAGACGATGTAGTTGTCGCGGCTGATGAGCCCGAGCTCGACGCGGCGGTCCCGGATCTCGCGCTTCAGGAGCTTCTCGAGGGTCAGCGCCGTGTAGACGCCGCCGAAGCCACCGCCGAGAATGAGGATGCGGGTGGGCCGATCAGCCATGCGTGTCCCCCATGCTCCCTAAGACACCCACGCCGGGCCGGTCGGTGCGCTCGGCCGCTCAGCGGCAGCGAGCGTCCGGGTGAGCTGCTCACGGAGCGCCTGCCGCGCCCGGTGGAGCCGGGATTTCACGGACCCGACCGATTCGCCCAGCAGCTCCGCGACCTCCTCGTTGGCGAGCTCCTCCACCTCCCGCAGCACCAGCACCGCCCGGTAGCGGTCGGGCAGGGCGTCGAGCGCCCGCTCGAGCGTCCGCCGCGCCTCGCCCGAGAGAAGCTCGCGCTCCGGGTTCTGCGACCAGTCCGCCAGCAGGAACGAGCGGTCGCCCTCGCGGTGACCGTCCGCCATAAATGCCGGCAGGTGCTCCTCCAGCGACGTCTCCACTTCGTGGCGCTTGCCGCGCCGCTTGTTGAGCGCCGCGTTCGTCGTGATCCGGTAGATCCAGCTTCCGACGGCCGAGCGCCCCTCGAACATGGCGCTTTTCGTCGCAAGCGTGAGGAAGACGTCCTGGACGACCTCCTCCGCGTCGCCCTGATTCCGCGTGATGCCGAAGGCGAGCCGGTAGACGCGCGAGGCGTATTCACGCATGAGCCCTTCGAGCGCGGTAGCATCGCCGCCCCGGAGCCGGTCGACGAGCCGCGTTTCCTCGCTCACCGACATCCGTGCGCCTTGAGCTGCTCGGCGACGAAGCCCGAGCAGTCGAACGCCACGCCCCGCTGCCCGAGCGCGCAGAGAAGCTCGAGACCGGCCTGGTCCACGAAGGTGACCTCCGACAGATCCAGCGCCAGTCTCGCGCCGTCGGTCAGCGCCCGCTCGCAGGCGCGGCGAAGCTCCATGACCCACGGGCCGATGACGCGCCCCTCCAGCCTGAGCATCGGGCGTCCGTCCAGCGTCCTGATCGATTCGATCTTGAGCATCCGTTGGGGCTCCACGCTCTCTCCACGGCAACTCCCGTGCCGCCCTTTGGGGCGCGGAGGCCTCCGTCGGAAGTCTACGAAACGAAGGACTTCGCCGGATGTGCGACACAACGATCCAACCCGGTGCCCACGAACTTCTGTGAGAGACCCACCGGGCCACCGGGGCGAGGCTACGAAACTTCGTGGCCGGAACGCCGGATCCCGAGCTTCTCCATGCGGCTCCGGAGCGTGTTCGGGTGGAGCTTCAAGAGCTTGGCCGCGCCTCGGGCGCCTTCGAGCACGCCCCCAGCCTGCTCGAGCGCGGCCAGGATGTGATTCCGCTCGACCTCCTCGAGCAGTGTGTCGAGCCCCGAGGACGGAACCGCCGGAGACGCCGGCGCCTCCGCGGACGGCGCGCCCGCGGCGGAGCGCGGGAGCAGGCCGGGCCCGAGCTCGAGCGTCGGCCCCTCGGAGAGGACCACCCCGCGCTCGATGATGTTCTGGAGCTCGCGCACGTTGCCCGGCCACGCATAGCGGGTCAGGCGCTCCATCGTCTCGGGCGAGACGGCGTCCACCCCCTTGCCGAACTTCTTGGCGAAGCGTGCGACGAAGAACATCACGAGCTGGGGAACGTCGGACGCCCGCTCACGCAACGGCGGCACGGCGAGCGGGAAGACGTTGAGCCGATAGAAGAGGTCGGCACGGAAACGCCCGGCGCAGACGGCGTCCTCAAGACTCCGGTTGGTCGCGGCGATCACACGCACGTCCACGCGCAGGGATCGGTTGCTGCCCACGGGCTCGAACTCCCGCTCCTGGAGGACGCGGAGCAGCTTCACTTGCGTCTCGGGAGGCAGCTCGCCGACCTCGTCCAGAAAGATCGTGCCGCCGTCCGCCAGCTCGAAGCGGCCGATGCGTCGCTCGATCGCGCCTGTGAACGCGCCCTTCACGTGCCCGAACAGCTCGCTCTCCACGAGGCCCGCGGAGATCGCGCTGCAGTTCACCTTCACGAGCGGCCGGCCCCGGCGGGCGCTGCGGTCGTGGATCGCGCGGGCGATCAGCTCCTTGCCGGTGCCCGTCTCCCCGGACACGAGCACGGTGGAGTCCGTCGGCGCCACCCGGTCCACCTGGCGCAGGACGGCGAGGAGCGCCGGACTGGAGCCGACCATCTCGACGAAGTTATGCTCGCGGTGGATCTCCTCCTGGAGGTAGACGTTCTCGTGCTCGAGCCGCGCCTTGAGCGCCGCGATTTCCTCGTACGCCTTCATGTTCTCGAGGGCGAGGGCGATCTGGCCCGCCGCCTCGCCGAGGAACGCCGCGTCGGATTCCGAGTACTGGTTCGGCTTCACGCTCGCCACCGCGAGCGCCCCGATGGCCACACCTCGGGTGACGAGAGGGGCGATCACGTAGGACCGGACGCCGTCCTCGAGGGCGCGGTCCTCCATCGGATACTCGCGCTCCGTCGCGAGGTCGCGGCGGAGGAGGAACCGCTGGGTTTTGAAGACGCGGCCGACGTGGCTGTCGCCGGGCGGCATCTCGAGACCAACGGCGAAGTACGACGTCGGCAGGGACGACTCGAGGACGAAGAGCCTGAGGACGTCCCGCTCTCGATCGTGCAGGAAGATCGCGGTCCGGTCGAACGCCACGACGTGGCGGATGGCCCGGGCGATGGCGTG
>Ga0209690_1002454_pt1 | contig 10538 bp, 8 predicted proteins | sample GraSoiAngelo_150_FD_186164 | JGI IMG/M metagenome (GOLD analysis project Ga0209690, IMG submission 186164) | Grasslands soil microbial communities from the Angelo Coastal Reserve, California, USA - 14_1009_09_40cm (SPAdes) (version 2) | ecosystem: Environmental > Terrestrial > Soil > Grasslands ...
TACCCCACGGTACCGGCCATATCAACGTGGTCCACGGCGGATTGCAGGTGCTAAACGAGGAGGGCAATGATGGCCCGCTGATTGCCAGCGCCATCGTGATCGTCAGCTTGGACGACGGCAAATAGTTCGTGTCACTGGCGGGTCGTATTGGTCGTTCAAGCCGTTGGACCGCTTCGCTCAGTTCAACTTGTTCACGCCAAGGCATTAGGCAACAGTCAGAAAAATCGTTCAATCACCAAGCTCGTTCAAGGCGTTCAACCGGACTGGTGGAAAATTTGTTACAGGGTCGAACACTAGCCAGTTACTCGTTTGCTCAATTGCGCAAATCCGCAAAAAACCGCACTGTGTTGGCCGGAAGAATCTGTGGGGACACCGTTGACGCATAAAAAATACAAACCGGGCAATGTTTTCGAAACGTGGCTCATGTGATAGGAAGACGAGCTACTCAACAGCTAGGGCACATATTCAATGATGGAGGTTTCTATGAACCGAGTGAATCTGGCCGCAGTAGCGGCAGTCATTACCCTTGGTTTCCTTGGTGGATGCGCGATGCCGGTGTCCGAGCGCTCCGTCACGGCGTACGAAGGCGCGCGGCTGATCGTGGGCGATGGACGCGTGATTGAGAACGCGACGTTGGTTGTGGAGGGCACGAAAATCGCACATGTCAGCGGGGCCGCCGATGTTCGCGTGCCCGCCGGCGCCACGCGCGTGAGCCTCGCCGGCAAGACCGTGATACCGATGATCATTGACACCCACGTCCATCTCAGCGACACCCGCGATGCGCTCATACGGGACTTGAGAATGCGCGCTTACTACGGCGTGAGCGCCGCGTTGAGCATGGGCACAGACGGTTACGGCCTGCTCGATATGCGCGACGAGGCGATTCCGGGTGCCGCGCGGTTTCGCAGCGCGGGGCGCGGCATCACGATGCCGGAGCCGGGGCGCACCACGGTGCCTTACTGGATTACGACCGCGGCTGAAGGCCGCAAAGCTGTGGAGGAGATTGCGGCTCACAAGGCCGACATCGTCAAGATCTGGGTCGATGCAAGGGACGGCAAGTACAAGAAACTGACCCCTGAAATCTATGGCGCCATCATCGACGAGGCGCACAAGCGGGGACTGCGGGTCACCGCGCACATCTTCGAACTCGAGGATGCGAAAGGGCTCATTCGCGCCGGGGTCGACGTGTTCGCGCACGGTATTCGCGACAAGGACATCGACGACGAACTGGTGGCCATGTTCAAGCAGCGTCCGAACCTGGTTCTCACGCCGAACCTGCCGGATCGAGGCGTGAAAGCGGACTTGAGCTGGCTGCGCGCGAGCCTTCCGGCCGACGAGTTCAAAAAGCTCGAAGAGGCTAACACGGACCGGCCCAAGGCGCAGGCCCTCTTCGGGATTCAGGCGCGCAATCTGGCGAAACTGAATGCGGCAGGCGTGCGCATCACGCTCGGAACCGACGGCAATCGGCCGTGGGGCCCGCACGAAGAAATGTTGGATATGGTGAGTGCTGGGATGACGCCGATGCAGGTCATCGTGGCGGCGACGCGCAATTCGGCCGAGTTGCTGCGGCTCGCCGACGCCGGCACGCTGCAAGCCGGCAAGAGCGCCGACTTCATCGTGCTCGACGCAAACCCGCTGGATGACATCACCAACACGCGACGCATCTCAGCGGTGGTCCTGCGCGGCGCGGCCGTAAACCGTACGCAGCCGGTCCGCTGAGGGTGAGAAAAGGGGACGCGAACCTTTTCCTGGCGAATCAATCGCATTGATATAGCGTACCGCGATGCCTCGGCGAGCGCGCCTAGGTCGAGGGGCAGACTTTTAGTCGAAAACCCCAGGGTCAGACTTTTATATCGATTCCGCTGAAGAACCCCCATTTTTATTCGTGATCGACGCGAAGAGTGCTTGCGGTTCAATTACAAAGTTGGCGATAGACAAATTGTCGTGGATTTTTCTTTAGGCAGCCGTTTGGAAAGCAACGTAGCCGAGCTCTGAGCCCAGTCGAGATTCTCTGGATGCCTCTGGTGCCCCTCGACGTACAATCGATCGAGCTCTTTGGCATGCAGGCTTTTTAAGCGCTGCTGACAGGCTTCACGAATGAATGCTGAGCGGCTCTCCGCTACAACGCCTGCGGTTGCGTCAATCTGTTTAAGTAGTTCTTCTTCCATCGGCACTTGGATGATCTTATTGCTCCTACGCTTCGACATAATCTTACCTTACCTGATTGTGTATTTCTTCCGACATGAGCCTACATAACGTTCGTCACTTTGCAACACAAGTGCTTTGGGTTCCGCCGGGTCCGGCCTTTGGCCTCTTCTCCCCGGTCTTCAACCGTGCCGCTGAGCTCAAATCGTTTAAGAACTTCCAGCTTCGGTAATGCCGGACGTTTAATAGAAGCACTCATGGAAAGTTTTTTACGACGGAAAATTGGAGTTTGCCATAACAATCTTACGATATGGATACCTGCCAATCTAAGCCGAGTCAGTTTGACGTAAAACCAGCTTATCGAGTACTCTCCGCCAACAACGGCCATGGTCGGGCTTGCCCGTCATATTTTCGGCGCTTCCGTAGTGTTTCACCCAGCAAGGAACGATCGACACGCGCGAGTTCGCTGTCCAGGGAGCCGCTAAAAGATGCTTCATTTAAAGAGTCTTAGCACCGTCGCGCTGCTTTGTCTGTACTGCGCGACAACGATCAATGCGGCCGAAATTCCCGCGCCGCAAGATATCCGTTATCCCGGCACGCTGACCTTGAGCGTCGATCTGACCGATCTGGATCGCCGGCTGTTCATGGTGCGCGAGTCCGTGCCGGTGAAACCGGGTCCGCTGACCCTCCTCTATCCGCAATGGTTGCCCGGCACCCATGGACCCAATGGCCCGGTCAACTTGCTTGCGGGTCTGATCATCACGGCGCGCGGCCGGCGTTTGCCGTGGCTCCGTGATCCGGTCAACATGTATGCGTTCCATATCGATGTGCCTGCTGATGCGGACCGCGTCGAGCTCGAATTTCAGTTCGCCTCGCCTCAGACCGCAGAGCAAGGACGAATCGTCGCCACGCCGGAAATCCTCGGCCTGCAGTGGAACACGGTCGTGCTCTATCCCGCCGGCTACTACACAAGCCGGATATCGGTAAAGGCCGATGTAAAGCTACCGGCGGGCTGGCAATTCGGCACGGCATTGGACGTAGTCTCTCGCAGCGCCGACCACGTTGAGTTCGCGCCGACTTCACTCGACACGTTGGTCGACTCGCCGTTGTTCGCCGGCCGGCATTATAAGCGCGTTGATCTCGATCCCGCCGCCGACGTCCCGGTGTATGTCAATATAGTCGCGGACAATCCGTCGAAGCTCGAAATCAAGCCTGAGCAGCTCGCGGCATACCGCAAACTGATGAAAGAAGCGTACGCGCTCTACGGCACGCGCTCGTTCGATCGTTACGACTTTTTGCTGGCGCTCACCGAGAACTTCAGCGGCATCGGTCTCGAGCACCACCGCTCCAGCGAGAACGTGCATCGCCCGGGACACTTCACCGAGTGGGACAAGAATGCTCCGGGGCGCGATCTGCTCGCTCATGAGCTGACGCATTCTTGGAACGGCAAGCATCGCAGACCCGCCGATCTTTGGACGGCCAACTTCAATGTGCCGATGCAAGACTCCTTGCTCTGGGTGTATGAAGGCCAGACGCAGTACTGGGGAATCGTCCTGACCGCCCGGTCTGCGCTCTGGCCGCAGCAAGTTGCTCAGGAGGTGCTCGCGAACATCGCGGCCGCCTACGAACGCAACCGGCCGGGCCGCGTGTGGCGCAATCTGCAAGACACGACCAATCAGCCGATCCTCGGGGGCCGCCGCGCGCTACCCTTTCCGAGCTGGCAGCGCACCGTGGATTACTACAACGAGGGCGTCCTGCTGTGGCTGGACGTGGACACCAAGCTGCGCGAGCTTACTGGAAACCGGCGCTCGCTTGATGATTTCGCCCGCGCCTTCTTCGGCACGAAGGACAAAAGCTACGAGGTCGTCACTTACACGTTCGACGACGTCGTGGCGACCCTCAACGCCGTTTCCCCTCACGACTGGAAGGCCTTCCTGAGAGAGCGACTCGATGGCCATGGACCTGCGGCGCCGCTGGACGGTCTGACGCGCAGTGGCTGGAAGCTGGTCTATCGCGAGGAACAGTCCTCGTTTCAAAAGGCGATCGACGAGGTGAACAAATCGCTCAACCTGGGCTTCTCGCTCGGGCTCGTTGTCTCGACCAAGGACAAAGGAAATGTGACTGAAGTCGTCTGGGACAGTCCCGCGTTTAGAGCCGGCCTTACCACGGCTACCAAGCTGATTGCCGTCAACGGGCAAGAGTTCGCGCCTGAAGTGCTGCTCGAAGCCATTCGTGCTGCGAAAGGCACGAATCAGCCAATCGAGCTTTTGGTAAAGACCTTCGATCGCTATACAACGGTTCGCGTGCCGTACTTCGAAGGTTTGCGGTATCCCTATCTCGAGCGAATCGACGGCACGGACGATCGGCTCACGGCGATTCTAAAGTCTCGCACCTGAACCACGCCGCCGAGAATTAAGAAGGACAGGCGGAACCCGCTTGGGGTCTGAGTTCTACGTCTCGACTTTCTTGCTTCTGGGTCGAGTGTTCCGGTGCGACTGTTCGTCCGATTCTAATAGGAATGAAACCCACGAAAGAATCCACCACTCTTCCGCGGCGCTGACTGCTAATGACCGTAAAGCAATATCGTTCAAGTGGATTGGGCCTTTGGAGTTCGTAGGAGCGATGGCGCCGCGCGGGATCGTAAATCCATGTGACCACGAGCAGCTTCGTCGAGTTTCAAACTTTTCGCGAGTTCTTTCAGTCGCGCGATCTGTAGCGTTCTTTTGATCAATCGATTGAGTAGTGAAGCATCAGATGGCAAAGTGTTATACCTGACGCCATGCTCACCATTCTCATTCGTAATCGTAGTTGGGCATCAGTCCTAGGTGTAAAGGACCGAGAGAGAGGTGGATGATGACGCGCATGCTTGAACGCAAAGTGGCTTTGGTCGCAGGGGCAACGCGCGGCGCGGGCCGCGGCATCGCTGTCGAACTGGGCGCGGCTGGAGCCACGGTGTACCTCACGGGTCGCACCACGCGTACGCAAGTTCCGAGTATAACCGTCCCGAAACGATTGAAGAGACGGCCGAGCTGGTGCAGCACGCTGGCGGCCGGGACATCGCCGTGCAAGTCGATCATTTGGACCCGGCGCAAGTGCAAGCGCTGGTGGCGCGTATCGAGCGTGAGCAAAGTCGCCTGGACGTCCTGGTCAACGATGTGTGGGGGGCGGACTTTTTGATCGAATGGAACGTGCCCGTGTGGGAGCACTCCCTCGAAAGGGGGCTGCGCATGCTGCGGCTCGCCATCGATACGCACATCATCACGAGCCACTTCGCACTGCCGCTCTTGATCAAGAATCCCGGCGGCCTGATCGTCGAGATGACCGACGGCACTGCCGATTACAACAATGCAAACTACCGGTTGTCGCTCTTCTATGATCTCGCCAAGACCTCCGTCATTCGCATGGCTTGGGCGCAGGCGCAAGAGCTTCGACCTCATCAGTGCACCGCCGTTGCCCTGACTCCCGGCTGGCTGCGTTCCGAGCAGATGCTGGATAACCATGGTGTCAGCGAAGCAAATTGGCGTGACGCCATCGCAAAGCAACCGCATTTCGTCATCACCGAAACGCCACGGTACGTCGGGCGTGCCGTCGCGCACCTTGCTGGAGATCCTGAGGTTGAGCGCTGGAGTGGTCAGTCGCTTTCGAGTGGCCAACTCGCAAAGGTCTACGGCTTCACTGATCTTGATGGGTCTCAGCCCGATGCTTGGCGCTACGTTGTTGAGGTCCAGGATGCCGGCAAACCAGCCGATGCGACCGGATACAGATGACGTAGGCAGCCCGACAACGGCATGGCGTTAGGCGGTTAAGCATTTCATGAGTCCATTCCAGCGGTGTCTAGACCAGTGGCGAGCCGAAGTGGCGGTACCTCTGGTGGCTGGTTCAGTACGCTTCGATGCATCGTTGGTGTGGCATGGCGTGTCCATGGCCGAAGACTCGGACAATAGCGATGGTGTTGCATCTCAAAGCAGGTTTCCGATCTATAGCATCACCAAAACGTTCACAGCAGTCTGCGTTCTTCGCCTCGATAAGGCAGGGTTGCTGAGCGTTCATGATCCGATCACGAAATGGATGACCGATCTGCCCTTGCCCGAATCTGTGACGCTGTCTCACCTATTGCGCCATGTAAGTGGTGTTCCCGACTACGGACCGCTGCGCGAATACCACGAAGCCGTAAGGACCATGCCCAAGTCCCCGTGGACAGATGACGAGTTCTTGAGCGCGACCCTTGCACAAGGCCTGTTCTTCGAACCTGGTACAGGGTGGTCTTATTCAAACGTCGGCTATTTGCTGCTCCGGCGGGCAATCGAGAAAGCGGCCGGTCGTAACTTTCGTCGGTGTGTCGATGAGCAAATCGCGTCGCCGCTAGGTCTGACCAATACCTTTGTGGCCGAGACGATCGACGACTGGCAATGCTGCGTACCGGGCTATGGTCGCGAAGTGCGCATCGATGGGGAAGCCGTCGACATTCGTTCGTCGTACCATCCAGGCTGGTGTGCTCCTGGAGTCGCCGTGTCGACCGCCGATGAAATCACGATGTTCTACGACGGTTTGTTCACCGGAGCCTTATTGGACGAACCGCGCTTGGAGCAGATGCTTCAACTGATTCGAGTCCCGGGAGCGTATCCACCAGCCGTCACTCCGAGTTACGGCATGGGCATCATGGCGGATCCCGACGGACCGTTCGGCCTGAGCTATGGACACGGTGGCGGGGGTCCCGGGTACAGCCTCTTTGCTTCCATCGTGCCTCAGTCGCCGAGAGGACGTCTCAGTGTTGCGGTCTTCTGCAACAATAGCTTCGGCGCCGACGCGAAGTGGGGTGCGCATGCGCTGTGTCAAGTTGCGACGGCTGCCTAACCAGTGTTTGCCGCCGTCGGGCGGTTGGCGCGATCATAAACCGCCGCGGCTGAAACGCGGCCGTTAACCCTTAATTGAATTGAATTCTCCTTCGCGACCGGTTCCGAGGAACCGACAATCGCCTTGCGGTGTAACTCGGCAATCGACATCGCGGGAGAATACGGGCGCTCTGCTTCCTCGGGAGGCATGAGGGGCAGACGGATGCCTTGTCTCCGATCGATGATGGCGCGTTTGCGGGTTTTGAACTGGCGCAGCGCCTCTTCTTCCGTATCGGCCGCCAGCGCCCAGACGCAAATCGTAGCGATGGGCTTGGGATTGATTTCGCTGGGGCGATAGTTCTTGCGGTAAAGATCCAGCGCCTGTTCCACGCCGCTACCTTCGCTGAAGAAAGTGAAAAGACTCCCGACCCTCCCGACCCTTTTCCTTCCCCTAAATTTCGGACTTCGTTAGCGTTTGCCGTAGAGCTTCTCAATGAACCCGCTCTTCTTCAGCTCGTCCACGAAGCGCAGATCGACGAAATCCTCCGCCTTGGCCTTTGCGGCCTTAGGATCCAGGCTGGCCTGGATCTCCAGGGTGTTTTTTAACCCCTCGATGGTCGGATAAGTATCCTCGACCAGCAACTCCCTACTGGAGTCGTAGACCTCCTCGAAGAAAGTGCGACTCGGCCCGCGCGAATATTTTTGCATGATCTTCACGACCGAGTCTTTGTGGTTTTTATAGTAATGGACCGCTTCGGCCATAGCCCTGACCATGCGCTGAACCAGATCGGGATTTTCCCGAATCGTGCGCCTGGTAGCTACCGTACAGGTAAACTGAAACGGAATATTGAGCTTGGCCATGTCGATAATCATTTTGAGACCGAGTTTTTCGCCGCGAATTTTTTCCGCTTCGGTGCCCACCGTGAAGTCGAGCTGTCCGGTAGCTACGGCAGTCACACGGGCCGGGGCGCCGCCGACGGTGACTCCTTTGATATCTTTGAGCGAGAAACCGATGCCTTTGAGGGCTAACCGCAAAGCGAAGTCCGCCGCCGTCCCCGGAATATGCATCGCGGCGGACCTGCCCTTGAGATCTTCCGGCGACTTAATCTCAGGCTTGCCAAATACATAATAGGGCAGCGTGTTGACCAGACTGTTGACGATGGCGATGTCCCCGCCGGCCAGCTTGCCGTTGATGACTGCGGTCCCGACGGCGCTGGTAAAGGGAATGTCCCCCGACATGAGACTCTGGATGCCGCGGCTGCTGCCGTCGATGAAAATCAGGTCGACATCCAGACCATGCTTTTTAAAGAATCCTGCGTCCTTGGTCACCCAATACGCGGAGGCCGTGGCCGGGGAATCGGATATGTAGGCGAAGTAGCTCTTCGCTTCGGCCATCCGCGCAGGTCCGCCAGCAAAAGCCAAGTAGCAAAATACAATCGCGACGCGACTGCGATTTCGTATCATAAACCCTCCACTAGAGAATTGCCGTAGAGATTCGTACTTTCGCCTGTCCGAACGACGAACAAAAAGTGAACCCTATCAACAGTGTTGCTACCCGTGGGAGTTTGATCTCGTCAGCTCCGTGCCTCCTCGTTCCATTTCAGGCCCACTTCAGGCGCTCGAGGATCGCGCGTCGCCGTGGATGATCCGGCTTAGCATGGCATTCTTGAACCTAAATCCGGGAGATCCCTGAGCTCACTCGCTTTAACCGACTAGATCTTAAGGAATTTCAACTGCTCCGCAGTAAACCGTTTTGGTGAAAAACATTTGAACAACAAATACTTAGAATATATCACCGACTTTGAAAAATGGTGCTCTCAACTTCTGGATTTAGGTTCAATTCTTATCTCGTTATGCTAGTTACGCTCAGACTTCTGTATTGCGTTCATATATTACGATATTACGACAATTGAGATTTGCAATCTTGCGACAACTGAGATGTGGGATCACACGGCTTGAACGGATCGGTTCTACTCGCTCAGCGATTGCGGCTTGCTCTAGCGCACACTACTCACCCGCCGTCACCTCCCGGTAGTGATTTCGTGAGAGACGCGAGACCTCCTACCCCAGGATTTGATCCCCACCGGGTCATCGCATCGTAACTACTGCTCTGCGCAGACTCAACCGTCCCAGAGACTCAGCCACGCTTTTGTAATCCAATAAGATAATAAAGCCCGCTCTCCTTGATTTCCCTCATCTCACGCAGGTAGTCCCAGGCAGTGGCTGTGCTTATAAGACCTAAGCTGAGCAGGGCTGCTATATGAACCGGAACTTGCTCAAACAAAGTTCCAATGAGCGGTGTGTAAGATTTAGGGTCTCTGATTTCATCAAACAACTTACGCAAAATGCCAGTACGTGCACGTTTGATTTTTTTATTCAGGTCTTCGAGGGCAGGCGCAATATTTTTTTTAACAATTTTTTCCGCGTTGCTGACTACGTAAAGGGCGTCCTGCGCAGCGATAAGACCGTCATTCATTTTCTCCATGTCTCGCCTAAATCGCTCAAGCTCGTTCCGTAGCTGATACCGGATCTCTAGAATGTCTTCAAAGGAAAACATCGACACATCCGGCAAAGCAATCTTGATTGCCTCATAAGCCAGCGCAGATGTAACTCCAGCATCTTGTACTATTCTCTCGCGACGGGATTTAATGGCGTCCTTCTCGTACGAGTACTTTATCAATCGATTAAGTAGCTTGCTCGCGGTAAGGCTCGTGTTATTAGATAAGAGAGATGCTAACATCGATTCGAGGAGCGTTGTGTAATATTGAGTAATAAGACCGAGCTCCACTGTCTTACCGATCCCTATGGGCCACAAGAAAGCTTTATGGATTGCGGCCACCTCCGGGTCGGAGAATGCAAACCCCGCCCTGACCTTATCCCCTTTGCTGTTTCTAACCACATTTTCTTCGAGGTATAAAACGTTTATAGCTTCTGAGATAATCTTTTCTGATTGAATCCTCATCTTCTTGCGTAACGCTTCTTTGAGCGATCCAGCTTGATCGCTATATTCTATGATTCCCTCACTAGCGAGGAAGCTGGTGTGCGCCCTGAAATCGTTTTGCACAAAGTGAACAATGTCCTTGACGACACCTTCATCCCTTGAGACCCGCTCCACATTGTACAATCTGTGCTCTACGGTAGTAATCCTGTCGAAATACAGGGCTGCGATCTTGAGATCATCAATCTGATCCAAAGTGCAGTTAGAAATATAGTTGGTGGTCAGCATAAAGGGGGGAGTTGCCCTTTGTTGCATCACAGCCTCACCCCTCTTCGGATCAACTTCAGCCTTTTTGCCTCGCCCGCGTGCCATCGCTTACTTCCGCAACACGTCCGCCTTCGTCAGGCGTGCCATGGTCTTTCCTCCGATCACGGGGCCGTCGTCGTTCGGTCACCAGAGAGCACCCGAGCTTGAGCAACTAGAGTTTGAGGGTCAGGGTTCCTGATTCTTGGTGTGTCCAGATGAATTGCTGTCGTGATCCATAGGGTGACTCTCACTGCGTGAGGGAAGTCCCGCGGCGGTAAGAGCCAGAAGCCGCCTAGCTTGAGTAGCAGCATGAAGAG
>Ga0209690_1002457_pt1 | contig 10531 bp, 11 predicted proteins | sample GraSoiAngelo_150_FD_186164 | JGI IMG/M metagenome (GOLD analysis project Ga0209690, IMG submission 186164) | Grasslands soil microbial communities from the Angelo Coastal Reserve, California, USA - 14_1009_09_40cm (SPAdes) (version 2) | ecosystem: Environmental > Terrestrial > Soil > Grasslands ...
GTTTCTCACGAGCTCGAAGACCCCCGGCACGGTGACCGTGTACGGCACGCCCGCCGAGGAGCTGGCGGGCCAGGCGGCGAAGACGACGATGTACAACGCCGGCGTGTTCAAGGGCGCCGACGTGCTCGTGCGCTCGCATTCGTCCACCGCCACGCAGACGCCTGCAGCGGGGTTCGGGAGCTGCTGCATGAACATCGACGTCGTGCGCTTCACGTTCTCGGGCGCGCCGGCACACCAGCTGCAAGCCTGGGACGGCCGCGACGCGCTCACGGGCGTGATCGAGCTGTTCAACCATATCGACGCGATCCGGAGGACGCTGCGCCCCGAGACGCGGATCCAGGGAGTCATCACCGAGGGCGGCAAAGCCCCGAACGTCGTGCCCGACCGCGCGGCGGCCGAGTTCTGGCTCCGCTATCCCGACCCGGTCTATCTCGCGCAGGTGCTCGATCGGGTGAGCGACGCGGCCCGGGCCGCGGCCCTCGCCACCGGGACCAAGGTGCACATCGACGCCGACTCGGAGTCACGCAACGGCATCTCGGTCGCCGCGTTGAACGAGCTGGCGTTCGCCTACCTGAGAAGGTTCGGCGCCACCAAGGTCGAGGACGAGCCGGGACGCCCCCTCCCCTACGAAGAGACGGGCACGGTCGCCACGCAGATTCCCGGCGTGGGGTTCACGGTCCATTCGTCGAACGGCGGCTATCACACCTTCGACATGGAGGCGGACGCGCTCGGCGAGGTGGGCCACCACGGCTTCACGCTCGACGCCGAGGCGATGGCGGCGTTGTTGTATCACTTCGCGACCGACGCGCCGTATCGGGCGACCGTCCAACGGGAATTCGACGGCTTGCGCGGCCTTTTTGCCGACTACCTCGCGGCGCTGCGGCAGGCCTACCCGCTCCCGAAGGTGCCGGAGCCGGCCGGGAAATGACAGCCTCGTGGCACACCCTGCTCGACGTCGCGATCCGGACGACCATCGTCTACCTGGCGCTGCTCGTCGGGCTGCGGCTCACCGGCACGCGCCAGCTGGGCCAGATGTCCACCTTCGACCTCGTGTTGCTGCTCATCATCGCGAACGCGGTCCAGAACGCCATGGTGGGACCCGACACGAGTCTCGCGGGTGGGCTCGTCGCGGCGGGCGTGCTGATCGGGTGGCATCGGGTAATCGACTGGTGGCGGCTGCGGAGCCGCGGCATCGCCAAGCTGCTCGCGGGCGAAGGGATCATGCTGATCCACAACGGCCAAATGCTCGCGGAGCACCTCCGCCGCGCCGGCATCACCCGCGACGAGCTGCGCCAGGCGCTGCGCGAGCACGGCGTGGCCGACGTCGCCACCGTGATGCTCGCCGTCCTCGAGCCCGACGGAGCGATCAGCGTGGTGCAGTACGACGACATCAAACCGGGAGATCGGCCGCATCGGCGCATAAGGGCAATTCGCAGGAATCAGTAGCCCCCTGTCTCCTCGCCCCTATTAGATTCCTGTTAGATGACCGCCATTCAGGTTCGCAAGACCGCCGAAGAGCCAGGGTCGGCCTCCCTGGCTGTCACCGTGCCCGTGGAAGAGGTGCGGGAGGCGGAACAGCGCGCCACCACGAGCTATCAGCAGCGGGCGCGGCTCCCGGGGTTCCGCCGCGGCAAGGCGCCGCCCGCGCTCGTCCGGAAGCACTTCGCCGAGGACATTCGCCAGGAGACGCTGCAGCAGCTGATCCGCGCCAGCTGGAAGGTGGCGCTGGAGCAGGAGACGCTGCAGCCCATCGCCGACCCGCACATCCACAATCTCAAGTGGGAGGGGGGGGGCAGCCCGGTCACGTTCGAATTCCACGTCGAGGTGAAGCCGGACGTGAGGCTCGAGCGCATCGGGAAGTTCCACTTGAAGCGCACAGTCGCGCCGGTCACGGACGAGCAGGTCGTGGCGCAACTGAGCGAGCTGCGCGCGCAGAAAGCGCCGTGGACGCCCGTGGCGGGTGAGAAACCTAAGCCCAAGGATCTCGTGCACGTGACGATCGCGGCGCGCGAGGGGGCACAGGTCAAGGACCCGCAGCCCCACCAGCTGGTGCTGGGCGAGGGGCGCGCGATCCCTGAGGTCGAGGAGCAGATCATGGGGATGCTCCCGGGGGAGACGCTCGACGCGATCGTGCGCTTCCCCGATGACTTCCCCGAAGAGGCGAAGCGCGGCCAGACGCGCGACATCCGCCTCACCCTGCACGAGGTGAAGCGCCAGCAGCTCCCCGAGCTGGACGACGCGTTCGCGCGCGAGGTGGGCGACTTCGACTCGCTCGACGCGCTGCGCCGGGCGGTCCGCGTCGACCTGGAGCAGGACGCCGTACGCGAGGCGGACGCGAAGCTGCGGGCCGACCTGATCGAGCAGATCATCCAGGCGAACCGGGTGGTGGCGCCGCGGCCGCTCGTCGAGCGGGCGCTGTGGGCCTACGCCCAGGGGTACGGGATCCCGGAGGATCGGGTGAACCAGTTCGCGCAGGAGTTCCGGCCCGTTGCCGAGGCGCAGGTGCGGCGCGACCTGGTGCTCGACTGGGTGGTGGAGCACCACGCCCTCCGCGCCACCGCGGCGGAGCTCGACCAGCGGCTCCAAGAGCTGGCCGAGCGGCGGGGCGTACCGGGGGGGGCGGCGGAGATCCGCGCCTCGCTCGAGAAGGCGAAGCGGCTGCGGGACGTCGAGCGCAGCCTCACCGAGGAGAAGGTGTTCACGTTCCTTCTGTCGCAATCCACCGTGGAGCCAGCGTGACGACGAAGAGCCAGATCTATCCGCCCTACATCACCGAGCGGACCGCCCGCGGCGAGCGCACGTACGACATCTTCAGCCGCCTGTTGATGGACCGGATCGTGTTCCTGGGCACCATGATCAACGACGAAGTCGCGAACATCGTCATCGCTCAGCTGCTGTTCCTCGACGCGGACCAGCCGGAGCGGGACATCTACCTGTACGTCAACTCCCCGGGCGGCCTCGTGTCTTCGGGGATGGCGATCTATGACACGATGCAGTTCCTGCGAGCCCCGGTGAACACGATCTGCATGGGGATGGCGGCCTCGATGGGCTCGTTCCTGCTCGCCGCGGGCCGCAAAGGCAAACGCTCGGCGCTGCCCCACGCCCGCATCATGATGCACCAGCCGTCGGGAGGCACCCAGGGCACGGCCTCGGACATCGAGATCCAGGCGCGCGAGATCCTGTACCTGCGCGGCAAGCTCAACGAGCTGTACGCCAAGCATACCGGGAAGCCGGTCGAGACGATCGAGAAGGACATGGACCGGGACCGCTTCCTGTCGGCCGAAGAGGCCAAGGAATACGGCCTGATCGACCACGTAATCGCCAACTTGCAAGAAATCGACGACGGCAAGAAGAAGTGACCGCTTGCGCCGGCGGCGCCCGTTTCCCATACTAGGGGCCCGATGTCTCACGACAAGCACCTCCGCTGTTCCTTCTGCGGCAAGTCGAAGGACTCGGTCCGGAAGTTCATCTCCGGGCCGTCGGTCTACATTTGCAATGAGTGCATCGCCCTCTGCAACGAGATCCTGGCGGAGGACGAAGAGCGGGAGGTCTCCGAGGCGATCACCCAGGTCCCCACCCCGGCCGAGATCAAGGAGGTGCTGGACCAGTACGTGATCGGGCAGGAGAAGGCGAAGAAGACCCTCGCCGTCGCGGTCTACAACCACTACAAGCGCATCAACTCGCACCAGGGCGGGGGCCGCGAGGCCGACGTCGAGCTCGACAAGTCGAACATCCTCCTGGTCGGGCCCACGGGCGTGGGCAAGACGCTCCTCGCCCAGACGCTGGCACGTATCCTCGACGTTCCCTTCACCATCGCCGACGCCACCACGCTCACCGAGGCCGGGTACGTCGGCGAGGACGTGGAGAACATCCTGGTGCGGCTGCTCCAGGCCGCGGACTTCAACGTCACCGAGGCGGAGCGCGGCATCGTCTACATCGACGAGATCGACAAGATCGCACGCAAGTCCGAGAACCCGAGCATTACGCGCGACGTGTCGGGCGAGGGCGTGCAGCAGGCGCTCTTGAAGATCCTCGAGGGGACGATCGCGAGCGTGCCGCCGCAGGGCGGCCGCAAGCACCCGCAACAGGAGTACATCCAGGTCAACACCAAGGACATCCTGTTCCTCTGCGGCGGCGCGTTCGACGGGCTCGAGAAGATCATCGAGTCGCGCACGGGACGTCGCCAGATCGGGTTCACCAAAGAGGAGCTCGCGAAGGGGACGCCCGAGCGGCTCAAGAAGAACCCCTTCATCGACGTGGAGCCCGACGACCTGCTGCGCTACGGCCTGATCCCCGAGCTCGTGGGCCGGCTCCCGGTCGCGGTCCCGCTCGACGCCCTCGACGAGGACGCCCTGATGCGCATCCTGGTCGAGCCCAAGAATGCGCTGACCAAACAATACCAGAAGCTGTTCGAGCTCGAGGACGTGCGGCTCAGCATCGAAAAGGACGCGCTCAAGGCCATCGCGCAAAAGGCGCTCAAGCGGGGCACCGGCGCCCGCGGCCTGCGCGCCATCCTCGAGGAGATGATGACCGACATCATGTTCGACCTGCCCAGCCGGGACGACGTGCGTGAGGTCGCCATCACCGCCGAGTGCGTGACCGACGGCCGGCAACCGCTGCTCGTCACCGAGCGGGTCCGCCAGAAGAAAGAAGCCTGACGGGGCCTCCTCCCCGTTTCGTCGGCTCGTTCCCCCGGGCCGACGTCCCACTCGATCCTCCGCTCCCCGAAGTCGCCCTCGTCGGCCGGTCGAACGTCGGAAAATCGAGCCTGTTGAACGCGCTGGCGGGCCGGAAGATCGCCAAGGTGTCCGGGACGCCGGGCAAGACGCGGATGCTGAACGTGTACTGCATGCCGCAGGCGGAACCAGTAGGGGCGCAGCATGCTGCGCCCCTACACGACGCCGGGTACTACTTTCTCGACCTCCCCGGCTACGGCTGGGCCCGAGCGAGCCAGAGCGATCGCGCCGCCTTCCGGCGACTCATCACGCAAGCCCTCCACCGCCCGCGGCTCGCCGGAGTACTCTGGCTCCTCGACGTGCGGCGCGACCCCTCCGACGAGGATCGCGACCTGCAGGATCAGTTCGCCGCCGGGGCGACGCGCATCCTTGCGGCGATCACCAAGAGTGACAAGGTTCAGCGGGCACTCACGCTGCGGCGCGAGCGCGAGCTGCGCGCAGCCCTGCAGCTGGACGAGGATCAGGCGATCGTGACGAGCGCGCGGACGGGAGCAGGGATCGAAGAGCTGCGGGAGGCGGTGGCGGCCCTGGTGAGGGAGGCGGTGGAATGAGCAAGGCGGTTAGGCGGATAGGCGGATGGGCGGATAGAACGACGGTCGCGGTTCTGTTCCTGCTATCCGCCTATCCGCCTATCCGCCTATCCGCCCAGGATACGCTGCCGGTGGGTTACGGTACCCTCAAGCGCGACGACATCGTGGTGCGATTCGCGACCGATCAGATCGCCATCCAGGTGCTGCCGCTGACCCAGGGGGTGATCCGGCTGCTCGCACCGGACACCTACGCCTCGCTCCGGCAGCTCCTCAAGACCAAGCAGGGGGAGATCGACGCTGCCGCCCAGCGCGCCGGCGTGCTGCGCCCGACGCTCGTGATGGTGACGTTCTTCGGCGTCGTGCCCCAGGCGCGGTTCAGCCCGGACGACCTCAACATCACGAGCCTCGGCCGGCTGTACCGGCCGGTGGGGATCGTGCCGCTCTCCCCCCGGTGGAGCTCCTACCAGCTCGACGCGCGCGAGCAGGCGGTGGCGATCTACCTGTTCGAGGAGGGGATCAGCTTCCGGGACGCGCTGAGCGTGAGCTACCAGGACGCGACGAACGATTCGTGGACCTCGGTGCTCCACGTGCTCGACCGCGAGCGGTCACAGGTGCTGGCACGAGCGAAGCTGAACGGGAAATCCGACTAACCCACTCGTAATACCTCCCGCGGCCACGCAGATTATTGTAGTGCCTCAGGAGGCATCGCTTGGACCCACTCATCCAGCTCGCAGTCATGGGGTTGCTCTTCGTGGCCGCTGCCGTGCTCGCCTGGCGGGCGATCCGTCTCAAGCACCGCCTCGAGTGGAGCGAGCGCGACCGGCGGCGCGCAGCGGACGAGCTGAACCGCCGGCTGTCAGAGCTGTTCTCCCTCCAGGAGCTGTCCTACATCCTCTCGGGCTCGCTCCAGCTCGACCGCATCGTAGAGCAGGTGGTGCGCTACACGATGCGGTTCCTCGACGCCCGGGGGGCACTGCTGGCGCTCGCGCTGGACGGTGAGGGGGGGGAGTCAGGCCGCAGCATGCTCCAGGTGGCGGCCGCCGAGGGCGTCCTCGCGCCGCTGGCGCGGCGCGCCATCGGGTCGGACGACGCGGGGCTCGTGGCGCGCTCGCTCACGAGCGATCGGCTGGAGCTGGTGCGCGATCCGAGCGGCGCGCCCACCACGCTCGTGGCCGGACTGGCGGTGGGCTCGGCGGCGGCGGTGCCGCTGCGCGCCCACGGCGCGCTGGTGGGCACGCTGGTGATCGCCGACCCACGCGACGGCGCGTTTCCGCCCGAGGACGTGCGGCTGCTCTCCACCGTGGCGACGCACGCCGCGATCGTGATCGCGAACGCCCGCTTCTTCGAGCACGTGCGGCACGCGAAGGAGCAGTGGGAGACGGCGTTCGACTCGCTCTCCGAGGGCATCGCGGTCGTGGACGAGGCGGGTCGCGTGCGCCGCGCCAATCGCTCGCTCGCCACGATGCTCGGCGTCCCGATCCCGGGCGTGATCGGGTGCGACCTGGGCGAGGCGCTGCTCGGCCCCTCCTCCGCCCTGCCCGGCCTGCTCGCCGCCGTTCGCCAGGGCGGCGGCGCGCAGCCGCTCGTGGTGCGCTCGAGCGCCCTGGGCGAAGGAGGAGGGGGAGGGGGGAGGGGGGGGCGGACGCTGCGCGTGAACGCCGCGCGCATCCCGGTGCCGGCGGCCGACCAGAGCGTGGTGGTGCTGGTCGAGGACGTGACCGATCAGCAGGCGATGGAGGCGCACCTGATCCAGAGCGAGAAGCTCGCGGCCGTGGGCCAGCTCGTCTCGGGCGTGGCCCATGAGCTCAACAACCCGCTCACCTCTATCGCCGGGCTGTCCGAGTTCCTGCTCGAGCAGAAGGAGTTGGGCACGAAGGACCGGGGGCACCTGCGGGTGATCCACGAGCAGGCGGACCGCGCCGGGCGCATCGTGCGGAACCTACTCACCTTCGCCCACAAGGGACCCGCCGAGCAGGCGCCGGTGGACCTGAACGACGTGATCCAGCGCACCCTCATCCTCATGAGCTACGACCTGAAGCTCAAGGACGTCACGATCGAGAAGCACCTGGCGCCCCTCCCCGCGGTCCTGGGCGACCGCCGCGCGCTGCAGCAGGTGGTGCTCAACCTGCTCAACAACGCGGCGCAGGCGGTGACCACCAATCCGCCGGGCCGCCCGCAGGTGATCCACTTGAGCACCTGGTTCGACGACCGCGTGCGGCTGCGGGTCGCCGACACCGGCCCCGGAATCCCGGACGACGTCCTGCCGCAGCTCTTCACGCCGTTCTTCACGACCAAGGAGCCGGGCCAGGGGACCGGGTTGGGCCTGTCGATCACGTATTCGATCGTCGAGGCGCACGGCGGGCGCATCACCGTGGAGCGACCTTCCGACGGGGGCGCGGCGTTCCTCGTCGACCTACCAGCCGCTTCCGCCGGGGCCGCCGCGGCGCCGCGCAAGACGCCCGAGCCGCAGGCCGCGCCCGCCGTGAAGCGCACCATCCTGCTCGTGGACGACGACCCCGCCGTGCGCCGCATGGTGAAGGCGCTGTTCGGACGCGAGGGGCACTCGGTGGAGGTGGCGCGGAGCGGGCAGCACGCGCTCGACCTCGCGCGCACCCGGGGGTACGACCTGATCCTCGCGGACGCGCAGGCGCCGGCGCGCGATCGCCTATTCGTGGAGCAGCTGGTGGAGACGCAGCCCGATCTCCGCGACCGGGTGCTGGTCGGCCTGGGGGAGGTGCCGCCGCCGGCGGAAAAGGCGCTGGCGCGGCTCGGCGTGCGCTACGTGCGCAAGCCTTTCAACCTGCGCGATCTGCGTGACGAGGCGGCGCGGGTCTGGGCGGCGACCACGCTGTCGTAGGCCTCGGCCGGCCAGCCGAACAGCGCGAGATTCACGGCCCCGCCCGGCGCGAACTTCAGGCCCTCCCGCAACAACAGCGCGCGCTGCACCACGCCGCTGTGGTCGTGCGCCGCGAACGAGCTGCGGCCCGCCGCGTTGAGCACGCGCCACCACGGCACATCCGAGTCGTCGCGCAGCGCCGACAGGGCCCAGCCCACGGTGCGCGCCGCGCCCGGCCGACCGGCGAGCCGCGCCACGACGCCGTAGGTCGCCACCCGGCCCTTGGGAATGTGCCGCACCACCCGGTAGATCCGATGATAGAAGGGGTTCACGGCCGCACCGCGTAGCCGCGCCCGCGCAGATAGGCGCGTGCTTCCGGGACGGTGGTGCCGCGGAAGTGGAACAAGGTGGCGGCGAGGACGCCGTGGGCGCCGGCGTCGAGCGCCTGCGCCAGATGCTCGAGCGTCCCCGCCCCGCCCGACGCGATCACCGGAATCGGCACCGCCTGCGCGACGGCCCGCGTGAGGGGGAGGTCGTAGCCGCGCCGGGTGCCGTCGGTGTCCATCGAGGTCAAGAGGATCTCCCCCGCGCCGAGCCGTTCCAGTTGAACCGCCCAGTCCACCGCGGCGAGTCCCGTGGGCTCCCGGCCGCCGCGCACCACCACCTCCAACCTACCCGCGTTTCGCTTCACGTCCAGCGCGGCCACCACGCACTGCCGGCCGAACGCGTCGGCCAGCCGGGTGACGAGCGCCGGGTCGCGGACCGCCGCGGTATTCACCGCCACCTTGTCCGCCCCCGCGCGGAGCACCTGCTGCGCGTCCGCCACGCTGCGGATCCCGCCTCCTACAGTAAACGGAACGAACAGCCTGTCTGCGACGCGGCTCACCAACTCGATGAGCGTGCCGCGCTCCTCGTGACTCGCGGCGATGTCGAGGAACACGAGCTCGTCCGCTCCCTCGGCGTCGTAGCGCGCAGCCTGCTCCACGGGATCGCCCGCGTCCCGCAGCGCCTCGAACCGCACCCCCTTCACCACCCGGCCCCCCGCCACGTCCAGGCACGGGATGAGCCGCCGGGCTAGCATACCCGCAACACGTCGTCCAGCAAGCCCGCGTCCCCCGACCCTAGTATTGACAAAACGTCTTCCAGTGCTCTGCGCTCCCGGGGCCAGGAGAACCGCCGGGCGGCCGCGGCGGGCGCGAGCCACTCGGCCCGATCGTGCTCGCCCGAGACCCGCGCCTCCGTTTTCTCGTCGACGAAGGCGACGAACACGGGGACGAGCGCGATCTCGTCCCCACGGTGACGGTAGAACGCCTCGACGCGCGAGAGATTATAGAGCCGCGCGGGTACCAGCCCCGTCTCCTCGCGCACTTCGCGCAGCGCCGTCGCCACCGGCGTCTCGCCCGGCTCGATGTGCCCGTGCACCGTCTCCCACGACCCGGGCGAGCGATTCCCCGCGGTCGCGCCGCGGCGCAGCACGAGCGCTTCCAGTCCTCCAGGGGTCGGCCGCAGCACGTACACGTCCACGAACGCGACGCGCGTCTCCGTCACGGCGCCCACGCGGCGAACGCGCGCAGCACCGCGAGGCCCGCGGCCTGCGATTTCTCCGGATGGAACTGCACGCCGAGCACGTTGGCCCGCCCCACGACCGTGGGAAACGTGCCGCCGTAATCCGCCTCGGCCAGATCCGTCTCCGGCGCGACGTCCGCCGGATGGTAGCTGTGCACGTGATAGAGGAAGCTCGTGCCGTCCCCCCCGGCGAACGCGCGCGCCAGCGCGGCATGGGCCCGCCCCGCCCCGGTGAGGGCCACGCGGGCCCAGCCCACGTGCGGCACCGGCAGCTCCGTGCGGAACCGCACCACGCGCCCGCCGATGAGTCCGAGCCCCGGCACGCCGGGCGCCTCCTCGCTCTCCGCCAGGAAGAGCTGCAGGCCGAGACAGATCCCGAGCACCGGACGGCCGGCCTGCGCCGCCTCCCGAATCGCGTGGCCGAGCCCCGTCTCCGCGAGCCGGCGAGAGGCGGGCGCGAAATTCCCGACGCCCGGCAGCACCACACGGTCCGCCCCGCGCACGACGGCGGGATCGGCGGTCAGCTCGGCGTCGGCGCCCGCTGCACGGAGCGCGCGCAGCACGCTGCGCGTGTTCGACGCGCCGTAGTCCGCCACCGCGATCACTACAGCGCTCCTTTGGTGGACGGCACGTCCGTGACGCGCGGGTCCGTGCCCGTGGCCTCGCCCAGCGCGCGCGCCGCGGCCTTGAAGACGGCCTCGACACAGTGGTGCGCGTTCTGGCCGCGCAACAGGTCCAGGTGCAGCGTCAGTCCCGCGTGCGTCGCGAGCGCGCGGAAGAACTCGGGGGTGAGCGCGGGATCGTAGTCCCCCAGCCGCTGGACCGTCGGTGGCTCCGCGTGGTAGGCGACGTAGGGCCGGCCG
>Ga0209690_1002459_pt1 | contig 10528 bp, 9 predicted proteins | sample GraSoiAngelo_150_FD_186164 | JGI IMG/M metagenome (GOLD analysis project Ga0209690, IMG submission 186164) | Grasslands soil microbial communities from the Angelo Coastal Reserve, California, USA - 14_1009_09_40cm (SPAdes) (version 2) | ecosystem: Environmental > Terrestrial > Soil > Grasslands ...
GGGAGTCTGATCGTCAGGAGTGTGCAGTTCAAGCTCGATGGTGGCAACCTTGGCGGGGAAGACACCAGCGCCCCCTACGCGGTCTCCTGGGACACGAGCACGGCGGGCGAGGGGCCGCATACCCTGACCGCCGTCGGCCGTGATCCGCTCGGCCTTCAGTACACCTCCAACGCGGTCACGGTGATGGTCTCCAACGGTCCTCCCCCCGACACCAGCCCGCCGACGGTCACCCTCACGTCTCCGACTTCTGGGTCGACCGTCAGCGGCCCGATCGAAGTGCGTGCCACCGCTTCCGACGACGTCGGCGTCGCGGGAGTCCAGTTCAAGCTCGACGATACCGACCTCGGCGGGGAAGACACCACGGCACCGTACGCCGTTTCCTGGGACCCGAGCACGACGAGCGAGGGGCCGCATACCCTGACGGCCGTCGCGCGAGATGACGCTGGCAACATGACCACCTCCGAGCCGGTCACGGTCACGGTTTCCCACGCGCCTCCCCCTCCGCCGCCCGCGACCTTTGCGCCCGGTGACGTGTTCGTCTCGCTCGAGACAGGGTCAGTGCAGTGGCGGAGCCCCGACGGCACGCTCCACGCCGAGCTCGTCGGCCAAGTGGGCAGCCTCTACGTCGGCCAAGCCCACTGCACCGGCGCCATCCTGAAGGTCTCGCCGGGCTCGCCGTCGATCGAGTATACGGTCGCGGCCGAGAATGCAGGATCGTTCTGGATCGACCTCGCCCCCGACGGCTGCACCATCTTCTACACGTCGTGGGGCCCCGACGTGAAGCGCTTTGACGTGTGTACCGACACGCAGCTCGCTGACTTCAATCGCGCCCCGCTCCCTGGCGGCGAGACCCATGGGCTCCGCGTCCTGCCCGACGGCGGCGTCCTCGTCACGAGCGGCGCGGTCGTCTCGCGCCTGGACTCGACCGGCGCCCTCGTCCAGACCTATCGCGTCTCGACTGGCGAGCCCCAGTACTGGGCCGGCGTCGATCTGGTCGGCGACGGGACGTTCTGGGCCGTCAACTACTTGTCGTCCAACGTCTACAAGTTCGACCTGACGACGGGGGCGGTGCTGGCGAGCTTCACCACCGGGACGCCGGCGCAAACGGTCGTCGACGTCGGCGTGAGCCCCGGGGCGCCTCGGTAGAGAGTGTCGCTCAGTTGCCGCGCGACCCGATGTCCCAGGACGTCACCGTCACCCGGTAGCTCGCCCCGACGCGCGGAATCGCGATGACGAAATAGGTCCGGCCGCCCGCGAAGAGGTTCCCGAACACCCAGCCATCCGCCTCGCCGATCGTGGTTCCCGCGGCGTCGAGGACGGCGACGTGCAGGCGGACGTTCTGCAGCGTGTAGAAGGAGCCGTTGGTGACGTAGCCCGCGAGACGAGGGTAGGGAGCGCGCACCAGGCTCGCCTCGATCGTGAGCGCATCGGGCAGCGCGTTATGGAGGTCCTGGGCTCTGGCGAAGACGCCTGAGCCCAGGACGAGCGCCAGTGCGGGCGCGACACCGGCGGCGCAGCGGAGGATCGCGCCCACCGCCCGGTCAGGCCCGCTCGATCATGTAGAGGTGCGGCAGCATGTCGACGTAGATGTTGGCCTCGAGGACGAACTCGCCCTGGCGGTTCCTTTCGATCCCACGGACGTTCGGCTTGGCCGCCGCGTAGCGGACCGTCCACGCCACCGGAACGTAGCCGACATCGGTCTGCATGATCTCCTCCGCCTTGGCGTACGCCGCCATGCGCTTCTTCGGGTCGCGCGTGTCGCGGCCTGCCTCGAGCTCACGGTCGAAGGCGTCGTTGACCCACGCCTGACGCTTGCCGGTCGTCTTCTTGCCGTAGAAGGTGTCGAAGTACTCGTTGTGCGGGTCGGGGTAGTCCATGAACCAGCGGATCCAGACGAACTGGAGGTCCTGCTTCCAGAGCCGCTCGCGGAAGACGCGCGGCTCGAGGACCTCGAGGTCGGTCTTCATGTTCAGGTGCTCCAGCAGGACCGACTGAACAGCCTCGGCGAGCGGCTTCGAGCCGAGCGCCTCGTCACGCATCGTCAGGGTGACCTTCGGCCAGTTCTTCCCGCCCTCGAACGGCGTGCCCCTGAGCTGGGCCATTGCGAGCTTCGGGTCGAAGTGCTGGATCGCCTTGATCTTCGGGTCGTCCAGCGCGCCCGGGAAGCCCGGCGGGATCATGGCGTGGGCGGGGATGGCGAAGCCCTGGGCCACCTTGACGATGTTCGCCCGGTCGATCGCGTGGGCGACAGCCCGACGGACCTTGAGGTTGTCGAAGGGGGGCTTCGTCACCTGCGGGATCAGGTACCAGGTGCCGGGGAAGGGGTAGCGGAAGACCTCCTCGACCGTCTTCGGGTTCGACTGTAGGCGCTTGAGATCGCCGGTCTGGAGCGAGGTGAGATCGAGCTCGTTGTTCTCGTAGGGCAGGGCTCCGGAGGCGACGGGGACGATCGGAATCGTGACCTTGTCGAGGACGACGTCCTTGGCGCCGAAGAAGTGCTTGTTCTTCCGAAGCACCATGACCTGGCCGTGCTGCCAGGTCTCCAGCACGAAGGGTCCGTTGCAGACGATGTTGGCGGCCTCCGTCCACTTGTCGGCGTGCTTCTCGACGGAGGCGCGGTGCGCCGGCAGGGCCGCCAGGTAGGCCGCGAGGACCGGGAAGTACCCGCGGGGCCCCTCGAGCGTCACCTCGAGCGTCCAGTCGTCCTTGGCGCGGACGCCGACCTGGCTCGGGTCCGTCACCTCCTTCTTGTTGAAGGCCTGGGCGTTCCTGATGTCGTAGAGGAACGCGGCATAGGGCGCTGCCGAGGCCGGATCGAGCTGGCGCTTCCACGACCACTCGAAGTCCCGGGCTGTGCAAGGGCTGCCGTCGGACCACTTCGAGTCCTTGCGGATGGTGAAGGCCCACTGCGAGCCGTCCGAGTTGGAGGTGACCTTGCTCGCGACATAGAGCACCGACTGGTGGTCGGCGTTGAACTTCATGAGCCCGGCGAAGAGTGCGGGCACCCCGTTGCAGTACAGGTCCTTGTTGAAGTCGTGGCTGGTGGGGTCATCCTGCCACCACCCGCCCCCGCCGTAGCGGAAAGACTGGTCCTTGGCCAGTTTCTCGCCCGGGGCCAGTTTGGGCGCGGCGTCCGCGGGCCGGTGATTGAAGCCGGCCGGGCCCATGGCGGCGAGGCCCGCGGCGACCTTGAGGAACTCGCGCCGGCCGACGCCGACGGCCCGCAGGCGCTCCGCGAGCAGGTCGACCTGCGCATCCGTGATCCGTGGGGTCTTCATGGGAGCGGCCTCCTTCATTTTAGTTTGGGGTCGAGCGCGTCACGGACCCCGTCGCCGAAGAACGTGAACGACAGCATGGTGACCGCGATGGCGATCGACGGGAACACGCAGAGGTGCCAGTAGGAGCGGATGTACTGCTGCCCCTCGCCGACCATCTGTCCCCAGGACGGGGTCGGCGGGTTGATGCCGACGCCGATGAACGACAGCGCCGCCTCGGTGAAGATCGCCTCCGGGATCCCGAAGGTGACCGAGACGACGATCGGCGTCAGCGCGTTGGGCAGGATGTGGCGCGTGAGGAGGCGGCCAAAGCCGGCCCCGAGGGCGCGCGCCCCGTCCACGAACTCTTTCTCTTTGATCGCGAGCACCTGCGCGCGCGTCTGCCGCGCGATCCCGACCCAGCCGGTGAGGCCGATCGCGATGAAGATGTTCGTGAGCCCGGCGCCCAGCGCGGACATGACGAGGATGACGAAGAGGAGCCGCGGGAAGGCGTACATGACGTCGATGAAGCGCGTCAGACAGATGTCGGCGCGGCCGCCGAGGTACCCGGAGAGGGCTCCGATCGGCACGCCGATCAGCACGACGATGATCTGCGCGCCGAGCCCGACGAGCATGGACACGCGCGCGCCGTAGATCATCCGCGAGAGTAGATCGCGCCCGACCTGGTCGGTGCCGAGCGGGAACTCCCGCGAGGGCGCCTCGTTGAGGCGGCCGAAGTTGGTCTTCGTGTACGGCAGCGGCGCCAGCACGTCGGCGAAGACCGCGACGAGGCAGAGCAGGAGGATCACCACGCCGCCCGCCATCGCGAGGCGGTTCTTGCGGAGGCGGCGCAGGCCGTCGCGCCAGAGGTTCGACGACCGCGCGGCCTCGCCGCTCTCGTTCGAGCGCGGGCCCTGCCCACGCAACCTCTCCTGGGGAGAGGTATCGGAAGGAGGGCGCAGCCCCCCTCCGAGTTTAATACCGGATGCGGGGGTCGAGAGCGCCATAGAGCAGGTCGACCACGAGGTTCATGACCGCGAGAAACGCGCCGTACGTCAAGATCACCGCCATGATCATCGGGTAATCGCGGCCCGTCATCGACAGCACGAAGAATCGGCCCATGCCGGGAACGCGAAAGATCGACTCGACGAAGAACGACCCCGTGCCGACGGCGGCGAACATGGGTCCGAGCAGCGTGACGACCGGAATGAAGGCGTTCTTGAGCGCGTGCTTGAAGATGACCGCGCGCTCGCCGAGTCCCTTGGCCCGCGCCGTCAGCGTGAAGTCGGCGCGGATGACCTCGAGCATGGACGCGCGGGTGAAGCGCGCGATGATGCCCATCGGCGCGAGCGCGAGCGTGACCGTCGGCAGGACCCAGTCGCGCGGCGAGTTCCAGCCGCCCGTCGGGAAGAGCGGCACGACGAACGAGAAGAGGATGATCAGGAACACGGCCAGGACGAAGTTGGGCACCGCCACGCCGACGGTGGCGAGGCTCACCGAGACGTAGTCCCACATGCGGTTCTGGTAGACGGCGGCGAGGATCCCGAGCGTGAGCCCGCCGACGACCGCGAGTGCGAGCGCCAGCGCGCCGAGCAGGAGCGAGACGGGAAACGTTTCGCGGAGGATCTCGGCGACCGTGCGCGTCTTGTAGACGAACGAGGTGCCAAAGTCGCCCCGGGCGGCCTTGCCGAGGAAGATGGCGAACTGCTCCGGCAGCGGCTTGTCGAGGCCGTAGATCTCCGCGAGGTTCTTCTGCGCCTCGGGCGAGAGCGGGTTGGCGCCTTCGGCCACGGGGTCGAGCGGGCTGCCCGGCGTCGCGTGCATGACCAGGAACGTCACGAGCGCCATCGCGAGCAGGGTCGGTACGAGCCACAGGGCGCGGGCGACGATGTATTGGAACACCCGTTTCCTCCCCGGGGCATTATCGCATTAAGTTGATTTCTTGCGGGGTTACGGTTACGGTTGAAGTCCGTTGTCAATCGAAGAGACGTTCATGCGCGCGGCGCTCGAGGAGGCGCGGCGCGGGCTCCTGGCCGGCGAGGTGCCGGTGGGCGCCGTCGTCGTGCAGGATGGCGCCATCGTGGGCCGCGCCCACAACGCGCCGATCGCCCTCAACGATCCCACGGCCCACGGCGAGGTTCTGGCCCTGCGTGAGGCGGGGCGGAAGCTGGGGAACTACCGGCTGACGGGCGCGACGCTCTACGTGACCGTGGAGCCATGCGCCATGTGCTGCGGCGCGGCGCTTCACGCGCGCCTCGCGCGTGTCGTGTACGGCGCGGCCGACCCGAAGGCGGGCGCCGTGGAGTCGCTCCACCGGCTGCTCGACGACGCGCGCGTCAACCACCGCGTCGAGACGGTGGGCGGCGTCCTCGCCGAGGCGTGTGGAGGGCTGCTGCGCGAGTTCTTTGAGACGAAGCGAACGTGAGCGAATCGCGGAGGGGTGGCCGCGCCGGCTCGAAGGCGTCCGAAGCTACCGCTGCCCGGCCGGTGCGGTGGACACGCCCTTGGCCGTTTGTCCGACGGGGCGGAAGAGGAGCCCTGACGTGGAGACCCGGAGCTCGAGCTCGGCGGGCCCGCGCGCCGAGCTGAAGGTCGCCGATCCGTACTCGGTGTCCACCATGCGCCCTAGGAAGGCGAGACTCCGGGCGAGCTGGAACATGTCCACCGGCGTCGGGCGCGAAAGGGCGAACATCCGCCGCGGCTTCGTCTGCTCGTCCTCGAGCCGGTCGTAACGCCCCGAAACGCGATCGAGCTGGTACGCGGTGTGGAGCCCCAGAATGTTGGCGAGCGGGTGCCACTTGACGATGTGCGCGTCCACGTAGAGCGCGTTCCCCGCGAGCTCATAGTCCTCGCGCCGCCCGTCAGGGAAGGTGAACGTGGCCACGAACCGCTCCGCGCCGCTCGGTCGCGTCGTGACGGTCGCCGCCACCGTTTCGCGCGTCAGGGCCTGGTACCCTCGCGTCGCCAGGCTGATGGTGGCGGCCAGCGCCGCCAGGGCCAGGGAGAGGAGGGCGAGGACCAGCGCCATGCCCGTCCCCATCCAGCGGCGCTTCCGCACGGCCACCAGCGCCGACACGAGCAGGACGACGCTCAGCAGGGCGAAGGCGGCCATGACGAGGACCAGCGGCTCGGGCATACCACCAACCTAGCGTGCGTCGCGGGCACGGAACAAGTTTTGCCCGCGCCGCGGCACAACGTTGCGTAGCCTGGCAGACCTTTGCTTCCCGGCTTGTCGCCGCTGGGGTAGACTTGCGAGGCGAGAAGATCCTGACAGCACCCGCCATGGTCGTCCCGGGGGCCGTGAGCGTTCCAGACCGTCGATGCGGAGGGGTGGCCGAGCCCGGTTGAAGGCGTCCGACTCGAAATCGGATAGGGGCCCAGAAGGTCCCTCGGGGGTTCAAATCCTCTCCCCTCCGCCAATCTTCTGCGCGACCGGCGGGTCGAGCGTCAGAGGAGGGGTGACCGAGCGGCCGAAGGTGCGGCACTGGAAATGCCGTGCACGGGTAACCCCTGTGCCGCGGGTTCGAATCCCGCCCCCTCCGCCATCATTGCGACGTGGCCGTGCTAGACGGGGAGTTAGCGGTGCCCTGTAACCCGCAATCCGCTTCAGCGGGGTTGAATTCCCTCTCGAGGGTGGACGGTGTTGAGTGAGCCTCACGGAGCGGCGTTGAAGGTTGGGCCCCACGCAACGAGAATCGCCGAACCCCGCCAGGCCCGGAAGGGAGCAACGGTAAGGCGACCCTCTCGTGTGCCGTGGGAGTACCTGACCGGAGCTGGCGTCGTGGGGAGATCGCAGGACTGTTCGTTCGAAGGAGGGTGCACGGTCATTGTATCGGAGCGCGAGGCCGGATTGAACCGAGGGTGGCGAGTGAGAGGCACCGGCGGCTCCGCTCGTGGAGTCAGCCTGTGAGCTATCAAGTCCTGGCCCGGAAGTGGCGGCCGCAGACGTTCGACGCGGTCGTCGGCCAGGACGCGATCACGCGCACGCTCCGGAATGCGCTCGCCTCCGCGCGCATCGCCCACGCCTACCTCTTCGCGGGCCCGCGCGGCATCGGCAAGACCACGACGGCGCGGCTCCTGGCGCGGGCGCTCCTCTGTCCCGAGCGGACGGGCCCCGAGCCGTGCGGGCGATGCGCGGTGTGCCGTGAGAGCCAGGCCGGGGCGCTCATGGACGTCATCGAGATCGACGGCGCGTCGAACCGGGGCATCGAGGAAATCCGCACGCTCCGCGAGAACGTGAAGTACGCGCCCGCGCGCGGCCGGTACAAGGTCTACATCATCGACGAGGTGCACCAGCTGACCGAGGCCGCGTTCAACGCGCTCCTGAAGACGCTCGAGGAGCCGCCGTCCCACGTCGTCTTCATCCTCGCCACGACCGACCCGCGCGACATCCCTGCGACGGTCCTCTCGCGCGTCCAGCGGTTCGACTTCCGCCCGATCGCGCCGGACGCCCTGACCGCCACGCTCGAGGGCATCCTGCGCGAGGAGGCGATCCCCTTCGAGCCGGGCGTGCTGCCGGTGATCGTGCGTGCGGCGGAAGGCTCGCTGCGCGACGCGCTCTCGCTGCTCGACACGGCGATCGCGTACGGCGACGGGCGGCTCGAGACGGCGACGACGGCGGAGCTGCTCGGCGTGAGCGCGGCCGCGACCGTGAGCGCCTTCGGCGCGGCGCTGCTCGTCCGGGACACGGCCGCCGCGCTCGAGACGATCGACCGCGCGGTGCGCGAGGGGGAAGACCTCGTGGCGTTCGCGCGCGACGTCGTCGAGCTGCTTCGGCGCGCGCTCGTGCTGAAGGCCGCGCCCACGGCGAAGCTCGCCGACCTCACGCACGCCGAGGGCAACGAGCTCCGGAAGCTCGGCGAGCCGGCGACACTCGACGAGATCCTCTACATGGTCCGCGCCTTCCTCGAGGCGGATACGCTGATGCGCGAGTCGCCCCACCCGCGGGTCGAGTTCGAGATCGCCACCGTTCGCGCCACGCGGCGGCCGGCGCCACAGGCGATCGAGGACGTGCTGCGACGGGTGGACGAGGCGCACGCCCTGCTCCGCCAGCAGGGGGTGGCGGCGCCGGCCTCGCCACTCGCACCCGCCCAGGCGAGCCTTCTGCCGCCGGCCGAGCCGCTGCCGCCGCGGGTCGGCGGCGACGCGCGACGCCGTGAGGCTCCGCCGCCCGCGCGCCCCGCCCCGCCGCCGCCCGCCCCGCCCGCGGCTGCCCCGGCGCCGGACCCCGAGCTCTCTGCCAGGTGGGACCGGGTCGTGGAGGAGGTCATGAAGAAGCGGCCCACGCTGGGCACGGTGCTGACCCAGGCGCGGCCGGGCGCGGTGAGCGACGGGGAGCTCACCATCGTCCTGACGGGAAACCACTTCCACCGTGAGATGCTGGCGGACACGGCCAACCGCGAGCTCGTCGTGCAGGCGGTCCGGCGGCACGTCGCCGGCGCCGACCGGATCAACCTGGTCGTGGCGGGCGAGGGCGCCGGGGGCGTGGCGCAGCATCCCGTCGTCCAGGCGGCGATCGCCGAGTTCCAGGGCGAGGTGGTCGCGGTGCGCCCGCGCCTGCCGGAAGGAGAGGATCAGTGAAGGGGTTCGGGAACATCATGAAGGAAGCGCAGCGGCTGCAGCAGCAGATGGCCGCGATGCAGGAAGAGATCGCCAAGAAGCGCGTGGAGGCGACGGCGGGCGGCGGCATGGTGACGGTCGAGGCGAACGGCAAGCAAGAGATCGTCGCGATCAAGATCGATCCCGAGGTCGTGAACCGCGACGACGTCCAGATGCTCGAGGATCTCGTGCTCGCGGCTTGCAACGAGGCGCTGCGGAAGTCGCGCGAGCTCGTGCAGCAAGAGCTCGGCAAGCTCACGGGCGGGCTCAAGATCCCCGGCCTGGGCATGTAGGGCGGCGCCGGCGTGGCGTACTACCCGGAACCGGTCGCGCGGCTCATCGAGGCGCTCGAGCGGCTGCCCGGCATCGGACCGAAGACGGCCCAGCGGCTCACGTTCTTCCTGCTCAAGCGCCCGGTCGAGGAGGTGCGCGAGCTCTCCGAGTCGCTCCTTGCCGTGAAGGAGCGGATCGTCTCCTGCCGCACCTGCTTCAACGTCACCGACGAGGACCCCTGCCGCATCTGCGCCGATCCCGCGCGCGACGCGCGCCTGCTCTGCGTCGTCGAAGAGCCGAACGACCTCCTGGCGATGGAGCGGACGGGCGAGTACCGCGGCCGCTACCACGTGCTGCTCGGCGCCCTGTCGCCGCTCGACGGCATCGGCCCCGACGACCTCAAGGTCAAGGAGCTCCTGGTCCGGCTCGAGGGCGGCGAGACGGCCGAGGTCATCCTGGCGACCAACCCCAATGTCGAGGGCGAGGCGACGGCGCTCTACCTCGCGAAGCTGCTCCGGTCGTTCGGGATCCGCATCACGCGGATCGCCCGTGGGCTCCCGGTCGGCGGTGATCTGGAGTATGCGGACCAGGTGACGCTCTCGAAGGCCCTCGAGGGCCGGCGCGAGATCGGCTAGGGGTCCCGCCGCGCGCTGAGCTCCTGGCACGACGGGAGCGCCGCGAGGATCCGCGCGCGGCGCTCGGGGCGGAGGGGTTCCTCCGCGAGCCACGGGCAGAACGCCTCCGACTCCTCGACCGCCCACTCCGCGACCGCCGCGCTCACCCCGATCCCCTCCGCGAGCTTCCGGTCGGCGAGGTAGCCGAACAGGGGGATCAGGAGTCGCGCGAGCGCGGCGGCCAGGCGGTTGTCGATCCGCACGTACGCCGTCAGCGTCTGCTCCACCGTCTCCCCGCGCGGAGTCAGCTCGAGATCCGTGAGGGCGCTCCCGCGGATCGTCCCGAGGATGTGGCCCGAGTGCTGCCCCCACGACACCATCACGCGCCGGTGCGGCTCGCGGACGAGCACACGGTAGACGCCGCGCGCCCCGTCGTGGTCGTCGGCGAGGTAACGGTCGTCGTCGAGCGGCTCGACCTCGTAGCGCGCCAGCTTCCGGAAACGGGCGGCGGCGGCCGTCACGTCGGGCGAGTCCACGAACGCCACATAGACCGCGAACGGCACGCGCGCGGGCCGTCCCTGGACGGTTCGCTGCAGCGTGGGCTCGCGCCACACGCGCTCGACAGTCGAGACCACCTCGGGCGGAAAGCCGTCGCGCGACGCCAGGAATGTGGGCCACGGCGGCGCGGACGGCTGACCACTCGCGACAGTGGTCACGCCCAGGATCAGCCCCAGGCGGAGCAGCAGTGCCACCCACGGCGTTTGGGCTTGGGCGACGACGGGCCCTGTG
>Ga0209690_1002460_pt1 | contig 10523 bp, 10 predicted proteins | sample GraSoiAngelo_150_FD_186164 | JGI IMG/M metagenome (GOLD analysis project Ga0209690, IMG submission 186164) | Grasslands soil microbial communities from the Angelo Coastal Reserve, California, USA - 14_1009_09_40cm (SPAdes) (version 2) | ecosystem: Environmental > Terrestrial > Soil > Grasslands ...
GCGAGGGCGACCTCGATCTCGCCGACCTGCCCGGGCCCATCCGGAACGCCCGCGCCGTGCCGGCGGGCGGGGCGGTGGCCATCGGAGGGGAGATCCCCACCGCGCTCCCGCCCGAGGGAGTCGACCTCTACAAGGTGCTGGCCGACATCGAGGATCGCCTCATCCACGAAGCGCTGGAGCGCTCCGGCGGCAACAAGAACCAGGCCGCGAAGATCCTGGGCCTCAACCGGACGACGCTGGTCGAGAAGCTGAGGAAGAAGGGCGCCCTGAAAGGGTCCCCGGGAAGCTCCGAGAACTAGAGGACGACCGCCGGATCCCCGAGACGCGAGCTCGACCGCGAGTTTCGATGGACCATCTGCACTTCGCCACCGCGCTCCGGTCGCTCGCGCTCGCGGCGTGGTTCGGGGGAGGGCTCGCGACCATCTTCGCGACCTCGGCGGTGTTCGCGCGGGCAGAGTCGCGCAAGGTGGCCGGCGATTTCGCCGGCGCGATCCTCTTGCGGACGAACCGGCTGCGCGTTCTCGCCGCGCTCTTGTTCGCCCTTTCCGCCTTGCTCGGCGCATCGGGTCCCGCCACCTGGCTCGGCGGCGGCTGCGTGCTCTTGCAAGCCGCGTCGATCCCGGTGGACGTGGCGACGCGGCGGATCCGCCGTGCGCTGGGAGGGAACGTGGACGCGCTCGCGCCCGGCGACCCGCGCCGCCGCCGCTTCGGCGCGCTGCACGGGCTCGCCATGCTGCTGCTCGTCCTGCAGGTGCTCCTCGGCGCCGCCGGGCTCGTGGTTCAGTAGATGTTGGTGGTGCGGCGCGAGCCGGTGTAGTCGAGGAACACCGTCTTCAGGTACGTGAAGAAGTTCGAGCCCTCCTCCGCCATCTCTTTCTCGCCGACGCCGGTCGCCTTGATGCCGCCGAAGGGGAGCTGCGCCTCGCCTCCCACGGTGGGCTGGTTCACGTGCACCATCCCGACCTCAGCCCCCTCGACGAAGCGCATCGCCGCGAAATAGTCCGAGGTGTAGATGCTGGCCGTCAGCCCGTACTCCACGTCGTTCGCGAGCCGGATCGCTTCCTCCACGTCGGAGGCCCTCTGCACCGCCAGCACCGGCCCGAAGACCTCCTCCCGCGCGAGCCGGCTGCCGGGCTTGACGTCGTCGAAGACGGTGGGCGCGACGAAGAACCCGTGGTCGTGCTCGGGTCCGCGGAGCCTCTCGCCGCCGCAGAGGAGCCGCGCGCCGTCCGCGCGCGCCTGCGCGATCGCCTCCAGGTTGGTCTTCAGCTGCGACTCGTCGACCGCCGGCCCCATCTGCACGGAGGGATCGCGGCCGTCGCCGACCTTGAGCGAGCGGGCGCCCGAGACCAGCGCCTCCGTCAGCTTGGAGACGATGCGCGGCGTCGCCACCACCCGCGAGGTGGCCGTGCAGCGCTGGCCGGTCGATCCGAAGGCGCCCTGCAGGATGCCCGCGGCGGCGAGCTCGACGTCGGCGTCGTCCAGCACCACCACCGGGTTCTTGCCCCCCATCTCGCAGGTCACCTTGATCCCGCGTCGCGCAGCGCGCTCGTAGAGCTTGAGCCCGACCGAGTTGGAGCCTGTGAAGCTGACGGCCCGGATGCGCGGATCGTCCACCAGCGCGTTCCCGATCGCGCCGCCCGGCCCGGTCACCACGTTGATCACGCCGGGCGGCAGGCCCGCCTCGACCAGCGCCTCCGCGAGCAGATGCGTGCACACCGGAGTGAGCGAGGCGGGCTTCAGCACCACCGTGCAGCCCGCGACCAGCGCCGGGGCCGTCTTCCAGACGGGGATCGCGAAGGGGAAGTTCCACGGTGTGATGAGCGTCACAGGACCCACCGGCTGCCGCAGCGTGAGCGTGAGCGACTGCCGCGTCTCGCTCGGGAGCGTCTTGCCGTGGGTGCGGAAGCCCTCGCCCGAGTAGAACTCGAGCAGGTTGAGGCCCTTCATCACCTCGCCGCGCGATTCCGACACCGTCTTGCCTTCCTCCCGGCACAGCGCCTCGGCGAGCAGATCGATCTTCGCCTTGAGGATCTGGTGTGCGCGACCGAGGATGCGCCCGCGCTCGGGCCCGGGCGTGCGGGACCACTCGGGGAATGCCTTCGCCGCGGCGTCCACGGCCGCCTTCGCGTCCGCAGCTCCGCTCTTGGGCCACAGACCGATCACCTCGCGCGTGTCGGCGGGGTTCAAGCAGGGCTCGTGCTCGCCGGTGGACGGCGGGCGCCACTCGCCGCCGATCAGGTTCCTGCGCCGCTCGTTGGGCTGGGGGATCTGCATCTCGGGTCGCTCCCTTGGTGGAGGTGCGCAGCCTACCTCTGCGCACGCGCTCAACCAACCGCAATTGCAGCCCATGTGAAGCCCAAGAAATTACTGGCTCGTGGCATTTCCGCCCGGTACGGTGCGTTGCGGAGGTGGTATGCGGGTGCTAGCGTCCGCGCGCCTTCCAGGAAGGTCTGAACGCACGTGTTCAATGGGATCTACAAGTTCTTCTCCCGCGACCTGGCCATCGATCTCGGAACGGCGAACACGCTCATCTACATCCGCGGCATGGGCATCGTGTCCAACGAGCCCTCCGTGGTCGCCGTGCAGCACGAGCCCCGCGGCGGCAAGAAGGTGCTCGCGGTAGGCAAGGAAGCCAAGGAGATGCTCGGCCGCACCCCGGGCAACATCGTCGCCATCCGTCCCATGAAGGACGGCGTGATCGCCGACTTCGAGATCACCGCCGCGATGCTTCGCTACTTCATCCGCGCGGCGCACAACCGCTCGACGCTGGTCAAGCCGCGCATCATCATCGGCATCCCCAGCGGCATCACCGAAGTGGAGCGGCGCGCGGTGCGCGAGGCCGCGGAGTCGGCCGGCGCGCGCGAGGTCTACCTCATCGAGCAGCCGATGGCGGCGGCGATCGGCGCGGGCCTGCCGATCACCGAGCCGTCCGGCAACATGATCGTGGACATCGGCGGCGGCACCAGCGACGTCGCGGTGATCTCGCTGGCCGGTATCGTCTTCGCGAAGAGCGTACGCGTGGGCGGCGACAAGATGGACGAGGCGATCATCCAGCACATCAAGCGCAAGTACAACCTGCTCATCGGCGAGCGCACCGCCGAGCTGATCAAGATGGGGATCGGCAACGCCTACCCGACCGACGAGGTGCTGACCATGGACATCAAGGGACGCGACCTGGTCGCCGGCGTCCCGCGCACGCTCACCGTCTCGAGCGACGAGATCCGCGACGCGCTCGCGGAGCCGGTGAACGCGATCGTCGAAGCGGTGAAGGTGACGCTCGAGCGCACTCCGCCCGAGCTGGCCGGGGACATCGCCGACCGCGGCATCGTGCTCGCCGGCGGAGGCGCGCTGCTCAAGAACCTGGACGCGCTTTTGCGCGAGGAGACCGGTCTGCCCGTGTTCCTCGCCGAGGACCCGCTCAGCTCGGTCGTGATCGGCGCCGGGAAGGCCCTGGAGGAGCTCGACATCCTCCGGCAGGTGTGCTCGCCGGCCTGAGCGCGCGCCCTGATCACCGCGCTGTGAAAACCGTAGCGCCTCCCAAGCGGCCGCGACTGACTCTTTGCGCGGCACGGCGCTCGTCTTAGACTCCCATCGTGCTGCCGCAGCTCGCCAAGGAAAGGCTGGGAAAGCTGTACCTCGACGAAATCGGGCGCGCGCGGCGGCGCGTCGACGAACTGCGCTCTCGTTACCCGAGCGCCCAGCCGCAGGAAGTCGCGCAGCGGCTCATCGACTCGAAGAAGACCTGGGCAGGGGCGGGCGGCGCAGTGAGCGGGCTCTTCGGGCTTGTCTCGGTGCCCGCCGACCTCGCCTTCGTCACCGCGCTGCAGCTCTCGCTGATCATGGAAATCGCGCTGGTGTTCAAGGCCAATCTCAAGTCCGATCGCGCCCGCACCGAGATCTTCGAGGTGCTCGGCTACTCGAACGGCGCAGATACGGTGAACCTGGCAAGCCGCGCCGGTCCGAAGCTGTTCGCTCGTGTCGCCGAGATGGTCCTCACCAAGCGCGGCCTTGCCTCGCTGGGCCGCGTGCTGCCGGTGGTCGCCGCTCCTGTCAGCGCCTGGTTGAACAACAAGGACATCCAACGCGCCGGCGACGCCGCCGTCCGCTATTACGGGACCCTCCGCCAACTCCCCCGCCGCCCCGCCCCCGCGTAGACCAACTCTAAAGGCTCTTGGCGAGGAAGGTGCGGGTCTTCTGCCAGGCGTCTGCGGCGGCGGGGCCGTTGTACTTGCCGCCGGAGGGATTGGCGAAGGCGTGGTCCGCGTCGTAGGCGTGGAACTCGTGCTTCACCCCGGCACGGGTAAGAGCATCGTCGAATGCCTTCACCTTGTCGGGCGTGATCCAGCCGTCCTTGTCCGCCCAGATCCCCAGCACCGGCCCGCGGAGCGTCTTCAGCCTGTCCACGTCGGTCACCGGCATGCCGTAGTAGATGACGGTGGCGTTCACGTCCTTCGGATCGTTCAGCGAGGTCTTCAGCGACTCGCCGCCTCCCATGCACCACCCGAGCGTGGCAACCTTCGCGCCGCCTGCGTTCGACTTCAGCCACTCGAGCCCTCCCTCCTCGACCGCATCGCCCCACTTCTCGTCCTTCTGCCCCATCAGCGCGCCGGCCTCCTTCGGGTCGGTGGCCACCTTGCCCTTGTACAGATCGATTGCGAGGGCGAGGTATCCGTCGCTCGCGAGCCGGTCGGCCATCGACTTCACCCACTCGTTGAGTCCCCACCACTCGTGCAGGACGAGGACGGCGCCGCGCGGCTTGGCCGCAGGTCTTGCCACGTACGCCTTGGCCTGGCCTCCCTGAATCTGGAGGAAGAGGTCCTGTCCCTTCGGCCGCGGAGAGGCTGGGTCGATCGGGTGCTTCTGGTTCACGGGCACCTGCGCGTCCTTGTCGGAAACCGCGCCGTGGACGTGCTCCTGCGCGAGCGCCGGCAAGGCGAGCGTCAGGACGAGCAGCGGAATGCGCATGGCGGACCTCGATTCAGGCGTACCGCGTGGGATCGGGCACGCCCGCGTCCGCGAACCCCTGCCGCCTGAGCCGGCACGAATCGCAGCGGCCACACGCGCGCCCTTCGGGGTCGGGGTCATAACACGAATGGGTCAGCGCGTACGGGACGCCCAGCGCGGCGCCGCGCCGGATGATCTGCGCCTTGGAGAGCTGGAGCAGCGGCGCGTGCACCGTGTACCGGGCGCGTCCCTCCACTGCCGCCGCCGTAGCCAGGTTGGCGAGCGCCTCGAACGCGCCCACGAAAGCCGGCCGGCAGTCGGGGTAGCCCGAGTAGTCGATCGCGTTGACGCCGATGTAGAGGTCCTGCGCCCCGAGCACCTCGGCGTACGCGAGCGCCAGCGCGAGGAGCACGGTGTTCCGCGCCGGAACGTACGTGACCGGGATCCCCGCCCCGATGGGCGCGTCCTTCGGCACGGGAAGCTCGCCGGTGAGCGCCGAGCCGCCGATCGCGCGCAGGTCGAGGTCGACGACTTTCAGTGGCGCTCCCATCGCCGCGGCGACCCTCCCCGCGGCGGTCAGCTCGTGCACGTGCCGCTGCCCGTAGCGGACGGCGAGCGCGTGCGGCGCGAACCCTTCCTCCTTCGCGATGGCCAGGCAGGTCGAGGAGTCGAGGCCGCCCGAGAAGAGGACGACCGCGGGCTTCATCGGTTCGGCGCCCCCGCGAGCGTGAAGTGCTCCGCGCAGGGCAGCTGGCAGACGCAATTCCCGTTCGGATTGTCGAGCGTCTGCTGGACCGATCCGTCGATCCCGGTCGGCTGCGGAACGAGCCCGCCGTCCGGCCCCAGCGAAAAGCCTGTTGCACCGCCGCCGAGGAGGACGCCGCTGATCGTTTCGTGCACGTCGGCCAGGCAATTGCACAGCGTCTGCGCCTGGCGGAGGGGCTCCGAGACGAACGTGAAGCCGCCGTCCGGGTCGAACGGGCTGTTGCGCACGACGCTGCTGTTCGCGACCACGAGGTACAAGGTCGGGGCGCCCGCGTCCGCCAGGCCGGCACAGAGGATCGACTCCACCGGTTGGCTCGCGGGCACGATGGAGCCGTCCGCCGGCGGCGGCCCGCCGTCAGGCTGCCGGAGTTGGATGCACTCGTCGGACGTGTGCTGCAGGGTCAGGGTCAGGTGGAAGCTGCCCGAAGGCAGGCTGTTCGAGGGACAGCCCTGCAGGGAGTCGGGGCAGCCGGCGGACGCGAGCGCCAGGGCGAGCACGATGGCGAAGGGGATCGCGCGCATGGTCAGTTGGGCAGGGTACCCTGGCCGGGCTGCATCTGGGCGAGCGTTCTCGCGACGTGCTGCGCGACGCGGCGCAAGCGTTCCTCCGCCGAAGCCGTCTCGAGCAGCTGCTGCCGTTCCTGCGCCGACTCGAGGACCATCGCTCCGACGGCGTCGGCGAGCTCCCCGGGCCTCGCGGTGCTGCCCGCCATCTGCGCCAGGGCGATCGCGGCGGCGCCGGGGTGGCGCGCGCACAGCGCGAGCACGAGCTGGCGGAGTTGCTCCGCCGAAGTCTCCAGGCCAGCTGCGTCCGCCGGCGGCTCGGCGAGCGGCTCGGCGCGGACCAGCCGGTAGGGCTCCTGCGTGGGGAGCTCCTCGACGATGCGCGCGCGCCGGACGCCGCGAAGCACGATGTTCGAGCGTCCGTCAGGCAGTGGATCGACGCGCGCCAGGATCCCCGCGCCGATCACCGGCAGCACGTGCGGGGGATCCCGACTCGCGCGCGCTTCCGCGGGGATGTTGGCCAGCGCCATCACTCCGGCTCCGGCCTGGCAGTCGCGCACCATCTTGCGGTAGCGCGGCTCGAACACGTGCAGCGGGATCAGCGCGTACGGCAGCAGGACCGCGCCCGGCAACGGGAAGATGGGCAGCCGATGCAGCTGGCGTTCGACTCGCTGCGCGTCGTCGGTCATCGGCTCATCGCGTCCGCGGCAGGCTCGACGTGGCGCCGGGCATCGGCCGCGACCAGCGTTCTAGCCGCCTCCGCTCCCGGCCGCCAGCGGTCGGGATTCCGCCGGAGCTCACGCGGCTTGCGCCTGTCGGGCGCGCTGCTCCTTCACCCCTACCTGGATCCGCATGCCGTAGAAGGACCGCCACACGAACACCAAGGCCACCGCGAAGAACACCGCGGCCAGCGCCCAGCGGGTGGAGTTCTGCAGCTCGGTCGCCAGCTCCACCGCGAGCAGGCCGAAGAGCGTGGTGAACTTGATGATGGGGTTCATCGCCACGCTGGAGGTGTCCTTGAACGGATCGCCCACCGTGTCGCCGACCACGCTGGCGGCGTGCAGCGGCGTGCCCTTGGCCTTCAGCTCCACCTCGACCACCTTCTTCGCGTTGTCCCAGGCGCCCCCCGCGTCGGCCATGAAGATGGCCTGGTAGAGGCCGAAGATGGCGATGGAGATGAGGTAGCCGATGAAGAAGTACGACTCGAGGCAAGCGAAGGCGAGGGTGATGAAGAAGACCGTCAGGAAGATGTTCCACATCCCGCGCTGCGCGTACTGCGTGCAGATCTCCACTACCTTCTTCGAATCGGCGATGGAGGCCTTTTCGGCGCTTTCCAGCTTGATGTTCGCCTTGATGAACTCGACGGCCCGATATGCGCCGGTAGAGACCGCCTGCGTGGAAGCGCCGGTGAACCAGTAGATCACCGCGCCGCCGACGATGAGCCCGAGCAGGAAGGGCGCGTGCAGGATGGTGAGGTACTGCATGTTCGCGGTGAGGCCGTCGGTGAGCACCATGATGATGGAGAAGATCATGGTGGTGGCGCCGACTACCGCGGTGCCGATCAGCACCGGCTTCGCGGTTGCCTTGAAGGTGTTCCCGGCGCCGTCGTTCTCCTCCAGGTAGTGCTTGGCCCTCTCGAAGTCGACGTCGAACCCGAAGTCCTTCTTCAGCTCCTGCTTGATCCCGGGCTGCGTCTCGATGACGGACAGCTCGAACACGCTCTGGGCGTTGTCCGTCACCGGGCCGTAGGAATCCACCGCGATGGTCACCGGGCCCATCCCGAGGAACCCGAAGGCGACCAGCCCGAAGGCAAATACCGCGGGGGCCAGCATCAGGTGCGACAGGCCGGCCAGCGACACCGCGTATCCAATCGCCATCAGCGTGGCGATCGCGATGCCCATCCAGAAGGCGCTGAAGTTTCCTGCGGTGAGCCCCGCGAGGACGTTGAGCGAGGCGCCGCCCTCGCGCGAGGCGGTCACTATCTCGCGCACGTGGGCCGACTCGGTGGAGGTGAACACTTTCACCAGCTCCGGGATCACCGCGCCGGCGAGCGTGCCGCAGGTGATGATGAGTGACAGCTTCCACCACAGCGTGGTGTCGCCGCCCAGATTGGGGATGAGCACGTAGCTGGCAACGAAGGTGACCGCGATGGAGACGAAGCTAGTCAGCCACACCAGCGAGGTGAGCGGCGCCTCGAAGTTCATCCGGTCGACGGCTCCGTACCGGGCGCGCGCCGCGGCCTCGTTGACGAGATACGAGACGACCGAGGTGACGATCATCAGGATGCGCATGGCGAAGATCCACACCAGGAGCTGCACCTGCACGGTGGGGTCCTTCACGCCGAGGAGGATGAAGCTGATCAGGGCGACGCCGGTGACGCCGTAGGTCTCGAATCCGTCGGCGGTGGGACCGACCGAGTCCCCCGCGTTGTCGCCGGTGCAGTCGGCGATCACGCCGGGGTTGCGCGCATCGTCCTCCTTGATGTTGAAGACGATCTTCATCAGGTCGCTGCCGATGTCCGCAATCTTGGTGAAGATGCCGCCCGCGATGCGCAGCGCGGAAGCTCCCAGCGATTCGCCGATGGCGAAGCCGATGAAGCAAGGGCCGGCGTAATCGCGCGGCACGAAGAGCAGGATGCAGAGCATCATCACCAGCTCGGTGGAGATGAGCATGGTGCCGATGCTCATGCCCGCCTTGAGCGGGATGGCATAGGTCGGGAAGGGCTTGCCCCGGAGCGCGGCGAACGCGGTGCGCGAATTGGCGAAGGTGTTCACGCGGATTCCGAACCACGCGACGCCGTAGCTGCCGCCGATGCCGAGCAGGCTGAAGATGAGGATGGCGATCACCTTCGCCGCGTCGAAGTGCCGCAGCCAGCCGAAGTACACCACCATGATCACGCCGATGAACGCCTCGAGGATGAGGATGAACTTGCCCTGCGTGATCAGGTAGGTCTTGCAGGTCTCGTAGATCAGCTCGCTGACCTCGAGCATCGAGCGGTGCACCTGCAGCGACTTGAGCTGCCGGTAGACGATCGAACCAAATACCCCGCCCAGCGCGCACACCACGAGCCCCAGCAGGAGGAGCGAGCGGCCGCTCATCCCGAGGAACTCCACGCTGCCGAGGTCGGGCAACACCAGCCGGGCCTCGTCGGCCCGCGCCGCGGCGGGAAGGAGGAGGGCGATCGCGGCGGCGAACGGGACCGCGAGGGCGCGCGAAAACGACGTCTTGAAGGTCTGCATCGAGCCTGATCTCCGCTGGAATCCGGGCGCCAAAAGAGGCGGCGCAAGATAGGCGGATCAGACAGTCGTGTAAAGAGGCAGAGCCGTCATTTCAGGGCGACTTTGCGCCCCGCGGCCTCGCCTTCCTTGGCGAGCGCTGCGAAATTGATGTTGCCGAACCCGCTCTGGTTGCAGGCGAACATGATCCGCTTGATCACCTTGAAGGGGATCTTCCGGTCGGCCTGGACGTTGACGAGCCCGCGGAAGGGGTGGTCCGGATCCTGCGCGTGGATGGTCTCGTAGCGCCGGCGCTCGTCGCGCAGCGCATCCTCGAGCTCGGGCACGTTGAGCACGTCGCCCTTCACCAGCTCGTCGGTCGAGGCCACCTGGCGGCCGTCGAAGGTCACGGCGTCGCCGGACACCGAGATGACCGGCGCCCGCTCCAGCTGCGCGCCGTGGTAGGCGTCGGGCAGCTTGATGTCCTTGCTCATGTAGAGGACCTCTCCGTTGGCGGAGAAGTTCATGAGCAGGAAGATGACGATGATGGTGAACATGTCGACGAGCGAGGTCAGCATCAGGCCCGCGTAGCCGCTCTTCTTCCCGCGGGCGAACTTCTTGCTGAAGACGCGGCTCTGCTCGATGCGCGGGCCAGGCCGCTTGCCGGGTTCGACGATCGCCATCGCTAGTTCAGCGGCGCAACGGTCACGTTGCGCAGCTGCTCCCCCAGGCAGATGTCCACGGTGTTCACCAGGTCGTCGTAAGCGACCGCGTCCTCGGGCTGCACGGTGATCGCGCTCTGGTCCGGGAGGCTGGTCTTGAGCGTCTTCAGCTTCTCGGCCAGCGCCCTCCGGTCGAAAGCCGCCTGCCCGCCGGCGGAGGTCACCTTGGGAATCTCCACCGCCGCGCCCGGCATGGTCAGCTGGTAGCCCTTCTCGGTGAGGAGCAGCTTCAGATCGACCGTCTGCTCCTGCTTCTGCTGCGGCTCCGGCGGCCCGCCGCTCGAGGAGACTTGAAGGCCGGCGATCTGCGTCCACACCGCCGTGATGAGGAGGAAGCTGATGCAGCAGGAGAGGAGATCGATGAACGGCA
>Ga0209690_1002461_pt1 | contig 10523 bp, 9 predicted proteins | sample GraSoiAngelo_150_FD_186164 | JGI IMG/M metagenome (GOLD analysis project Ga0209690, IMG submission 186164) | Grasslands soil microbial communities from the Angelo Coastal Reserve, California, USA - 14_1009_09_40cm (SPAdes) (version 2) | ecosystem: Environmental > Terrestrial > Soil > Grasslands ...
CCGTAATTGCTTTTGTCGATTGACTGCTTCGATCGGGCGGCCAAACTCTTCGCCACCGCGCGTTTTTACTTCGACAAAAACGAGTGTGTTGCCGTCGCGGCAGACGATGTCGATCTCGCCGCCGGTGGGGTCGCGGAAATTGTGGTAAAGAATTTTGTAGCCGTGATTCCGCAAGAATCGGCAAGCCAACTTCTCGCCGCGCACGCCGCGACGGAGATGTTCAGGCAATTCCTTCGAGTGCGAGAAGCGGTTGCGCCACCGGCTCGAAAGAGCGGCGATGGATCGGACAGGGTCCAAGTTCATGAAGTCTGGTGAGGTGGAGTTCGGTGCTGTAGCCCTTGTGCTGGTCGAAGCAATATTCCGGAAATTGGGCGCAGAAGTCACGCATCATCCGGTCGCGTGTGACCTTGGCGATCACGCTGGCGGCGGCAATGCTCAAACTGTAGCAGTCGCCGTCGATGATCGCCGTCTGCGGAAATGGGAATGGAAAAACCGGAAGGCCGTCGACCAGGACGTGATCTGGCGGCATCGCGAGCGCCGCAAGAGCGATGCGCATCGCCTCATGCGTTGCGCGCAAAATATTGATCCGATCGATTTCAATGTGATCGACAATGCCGACTGCCCAAGTGATCTCGGTGTTCGAAACCAACTCATCGTAAATTGTCTCGCGCAGTTCCGGAGCGAGTTGTTTCGAATCATTTAGTTTTCGGTGGCGAAATTTTTCTGGCAAGACCGTCGCTGCGGCCACAACGGGTCCGGCTAGGGCACCGCGACCGGCCTCATCGATTCCAGCGATTCGAATGACGCCGGTTGCGCGCAGTTTCTTTTCGTAACGGAATCCGCAGCGCCGATACATCGGCGGAAAATACTGAAAAACTGAAACGCGGGAAAGCTGAAAAACGCCAGTCCGGCTCGGACTTTCAGCTATTCAGTTTTATTCTCGAACTGTGGTCGCTTCCTTGCCTTTGCGCCGCCGGAGATAGTTCAATTTCGCGCGACGGGCTTTGCCTTCGGTCTCGATTTCGATCTTTGCGATCCGCGGTGAGTTGAGCGGGAAAACCCGTTCGACCCCTTCGCCATACGAAATGCGCCGCACGGTAAAGGTTTCATTTAAACCTCGGCCTTTGCGTCCGATCACGATGCCCGCAAAAATTTGAATCCGCTCCTTATCCCCTTCGACGACGCGGGTGTGAACGCGAATGCTGTCGCCAACCTTGAAACTCTTGGCATCGCCCTTCTGCTGCTCTTTTTCGATGAGATCGATAATGCGATTCATAAAATCGGGATTCCAAGGGGCCTGCCCGCCGTAGCCTCTCGGCCCGCCGTAGCTTTACGCGAAGGCTGGTTGGTGGAGGCGGGCGTTCAGTTTGCTCCAAGCCCGGCAAAAAGCAAGTTCGTGCGCGTTTGTGATTGTCGATCCAACGACTTATAATCGGCACTTGCCGCGCTCGTAGCTCAACTGGATAGAGCGTTAGCCTCCGGAGCTAAAGGTTGTGGGTTCGACCCCCGCCGGGCGCAAGGTGCGAGCCGCACAGGCCTTGAGCCGGACTGGCAGTTACTGCGGCAGCGGTTCGGTCCGGTCAGGTGCCGCTAAACGCCGATGCGCTTTGCGAGCGCTGATTGGCGGTTTGTAACTCAGCAATTGTGCACCGCAGCTCGGCGGTGCGCTCTCGCACCGCTTCTTCCAACGCAGCGCGCTGATTTTCGAGCACGACGTTAAGTCGCCGGACCTCGAGAAGATTGCGGATACGCAAAAGCGCTTCTGCTTGGCTAACTGGCTTTACCAAAAAGTCAGTCGCTCCAGCTTCCAGTGCGCGGGCTCTGGCCTCTTCAGTTATGTCAGCGGTCAACACCACGATTGGCAGAAAGCTTTCAGAGCCATCCTCCCGAAGCGCTTCCAGCAAAGCAAACCCGTCCATCCCTGGCATGATCAGGTCGAGCAAGATTAGATCTGGATCAAAAGTGGCACAGATGTCGAGCGCCTTTCGAGAGTCCGTGATCCCCATCACATGACTATAACCGCGCCTTTGCAAAAGCTGTTCCAACAGCGTGACACTCATCTGATCGTCATCGACGACCAGAATCTTCATTTTATGAAGCAGTGGCTCAGAGATCATGTCCGCCCGACCAAGGCAGCACATCCCGTTCCGGGCGACACGCCGGAATGGCCGAAATGTTCGATTTCTACGCCAGTGCTTCGATCCGGCTGAGCAAATCCTTTTTGCTCGTCATTCCCGTTACTTGGTCCCGCAATTGGCCGTTCTTGAAGAACAGCAGCGAGGGAATCGCGCGAATGTTGTACTTAAAGGAGAGGCTTTGGTTTTGATCCACGTTTACTTTCGCGACCTTCACCGCATCGGCTTTCTCGCGAGCGATTTCGTCGAGGAGTGGTGCGATCAACTTGCAGGGCCCGCACCACTCGGCCCAGAAGTCCACTAGCACCGGTTTGTCGGTGTTGATTTCGCGGTCAAAATTCGATTCGTCCAGATTGATTGTCCCCGAGTTTTCCATGGCTTTAAGAAAGATAATTCCAAATCTGAAGAATCAAAATGGCGGCCGAAGCCGCGAGCAAACCCCAGCATAAGGGCATTGGGATTTGATCGATTCGCCGCTGCCGTTGCGATTCCGGTGCCGGTGTCAGGGTGACAGTGGTCGCAGGTGTCTTCATCGCTGGCAAATCGATCAGCGGCTGCGTTTTCTTCATTTGAACCGCTGGCTTCGGCTGCGGGTCGGGCAATACGGTGATGCGTGCGGTCTCTTTTTTTGGAGCTGGTGTCGTCATCGGCGCGGGCATGGCAGCAGCAGCGGACCGCGCCTGGGGGAGTGGCTCGGTCGGCGCGGATGGAGGATTCGCAGGCGGTCGGGTGGGCAAATGAATTCGCACCGTTTCGTGCGATTCAGCCGGCGCCGACGAGGGTGAACTCGGCGGGGAAACGGTGATGCGCACCGTCTCCTTTTTCGGTTCGTTTGAATCGGCCATGTAGATCGGACGCCCAGATAAGAGGTTGCCTGACCCCACGAGTTTTGTCACTCCCGAAGTTGTTCCAATCGTAAGAAATTCCGCGCTTTCGGCGTGCCTTACGCCAGCAGATCGTAACCCCGCGCGCCGGTGATTCGTTTCACCACGAATTCGCCCACTGGCGCCGGTTTCGCCAAAATGACGCGCGTGTCCACCTCTGGCGCGTCCGCTTCAGTTCGCGCAATCAGCGGCTGATCGACCAGCAATTTCAACTGGCGGCCGATGTTTTCTCGCGCCGTCTCATGTGCGATCTTTTGCTGGATCGACATCGCCTCGCGGTAACGCGCGTTTTTGAGCTTTACCGGGACCTGCCCTGGCATCTTTGCCGCGCGTGATCCTTCTTCGCGCGAATATTTGAAAATTCCGAGTCGCTCGAATCGAACACGGGCGATGAATTCAAGCAATGATTCGAATTCTTCGTCGGTCTCGCCTGGGAAACCGACGATGAACGTTGTTCGCAACGCCAGACCCGGAATTCCGGCACGAAGCTTCTCGATTAAGTTCTCGATGTGAGAGCGCGACGTTTCCCGGCGCATTCTTTGCAGCATCGATTCGTGTATGTGCTGAAGCGGGATGTCGATGTAACACGCGACTTTGTTGCAATCGGCGATCGTCTCGACTAATTCGTCGCTCCAATGCGCCGGGTGGGTGTAGAGCAGTCGGACCCAAAAATCGCCGTCGATTTCCTGGATCTCGCGCAATAGCGCGACCAGCGTCGGACCCCGCGCCGAATCGACCGGCTGGCGCGGACCGGCTTTGTCGCTCCACAAATCCATTCCGTAATAGGTGGTGTCTTGACTGATCAAATTGATCTCGCGCACGCCTTCCGCGACCAGGCCGCGAATTTCCGCTAGGACAGATTCCATTGATCGGCTGCGATGTTTCCCACGCATTTGCGGAATAACGCAGAAGCTACACGGATGATTACAACCTTCGGCAATTTTCACGTAGACCGAATGCGCCGGTGTGAGTCGAAAGCGCGGAGTGTCATAATCGGGAATGTAAGTTGGTCGCGCCTCGGCGAACGCAAGATCGACATCTTCGTTGGCTAGTACTCTCTCGACGATTGTTCCGAGTTCCTTCACTTCATCCAGGCCGACGAAGGCATCGACTTCTGGCATCTCTTGGCGCAACTCGCGCGCGAAGCGCTGCGACATGCACCCGCTCACGATCAACCTCTGTCCGGCCCGTTTGTTTAGTCCGCGCGACTGGTGGGCAGCCAGGATCGCGTTGATTGATTCTTCCTTCGCCGAATCAATGAAGGCGCACGTGTTTACGACCAGAACGTCGGCCTCATCGGCAGACGACGTAATTTCCATGCCGCGGGCCAACACGCTCCCGAGCATGATCTCCGCGTCCACCAGATTTTTGGCGCAACCCAGACTGATCATGCCGACCTTTGTGCTCATTTAAGGTGAAACTGAACCGTGCGATTTACTCGACAGTGACGTCGTCGTCACCATCCGCCACCGGTTTGCCGTTTTTCCTAATTTGAATGGCGTCGCGGTCTAAAACCCGGACCGCAATTTTTTGTCCGCGGAATTCGACCGTTCCGTCCGTCGGTGAAATCCATCGTTCGAACGCAGGCTGAAGCGATTCATTGTCCACCACCACTTTGATGTAAGTTTTTTTCAATGGCTTAATCGCGATGCGATTTGGTCCTTCGGCTTCAGCAGGTTTTTGAGTTGTCTGAACGCTTTGGGTTGCGCCTGCCTTTGCCAAATCTTCGGGGCGGACCGGTTCTGCACGACGGACTTCTGGTTCTTTCGGCGGCACGCTCGCCTTCGCTGCCGCGTTCGCATTCGCGAAAGCCGGCACAAACGCCTCCGGTAGCGGAATCGACGGCGCTACGGTTGCAACCGGCTGCGCAGCTTTCTTCGGAACTTCCGCTACTGCAGTCTGAGGAGGAGGTGACGGCGCAGGCGCAATCGATCGAGGTGCGCTTGCAACCGGAGGAGCTTTCTTCGGCTGAGCTTCGACCACCGCAGCGGGGAGTGGGGAAGGTGCTCGCGACGGAGCCGCCGCGACGGAAGCGGCCGGTGCTTGTTTCGGTGGAGCTTGCGTGGGCTGAGCCTGCGCCGGCGGAGCTTGCGAAGCGGTCGGTTGAAGTACGCCTACCATTTGGTGCGGCGCAATCCGTTGAATGTTCATAATCAAGCGCATCAAAATGAACCCGAGAACGATCGCGCCAACTGCGATCAATAAAGGCAATGGCGAGGACCGGTCTCCGCTCCGCTGGCGGCGCACAACCGGCGCGCGTGGACGCGCCCGAATGCGACGTGGTTTGGGCGCCGGTTGATCTTGCAAATAGGAATAACCATCGACCGTCATCTGCTGCGATGTTTCGAACGCATCCAGATACGGCGTAACATCGACGTCGAGAAACTTTCCGTAGATTTGCAGAAACCCTTTGGCGTAAGCGAGGCTGGGAAACTGCGAAAAATCATCCACCTCGATCTCAGCCAGACGCGACGGACGAATTTTGGTCAGGCGCGCGGCTTCATCCAGCGTGAGGCCTCGGGCCAGTCGCGCATCTTGAAATTTCTTGCCCAGACCTTCGATTGTCATTGCGGATTTGCCGGCTAAACGGCGGCATCGAGATCGACCAGGATCTCGCGGGGTTTGGCGCCTTCGCCGGGACCCAAAATACCGCGCTGCTCCAGAATATCAACGATGCGCGCGGCGCGTGTATAACCCAGCCGCAGTCGTCGTTGCAGAAGCGAAGTGGACGCGCGTTTTTCCTGACGAATGATCTCGAGACATTTTTCCACCAGCTCTTCGTCTTCGTCCGTTACTTCTTCGGTTGAACTGGCGGCTGCCTGGAGTTTTTCACGCATCGCTGGATCGAAAGCCGGATGACCTTGCGCCGAAACAAATTCTACCAGGCGCCGAATTTCCTCATCGGTTACCAAAACACCTTGCGCTCGAATCAATCGCGACGCGCTTGGCGGCAGGTAGAGCATATCGCCTTGGCCTAACAAACGATCGGCGCCGTTTTCATCGAGAATCACGCGACTATCGATTTTGCTCGCCACTTGAAACGCAATCCGGCTCGGAATGTTCGCTTTGATCACACCGGTGATCACGTCCGCGCGTGGCGTTTGCGTTGCGACAATCAGGTGAATTCCGGCCGCGCGCGCCATTTGTGTGATGCGGGCGATTGCGCCTTCGACGTCAGCCGGCGCGGTTTGCATCAAATCAGCCAGCTCGTCGATTACGACCACGATGTAAGGAATCTTCTCCGGAATCGGAATCTCGTGCTCGCGTGGAACTTTAATTTCGGCGTCGTTTGCCGACTCGGCGGCATTCGCAAGATCGACATCCGGCTTTTTCTTTGGCCGCGCATTGAAGCTGATGATGTTGCGAACGCCCACGCGGGCGAAAATTTTGTAGCGACGCTCCATCTCGTCGATCAACCAGCGCAATGCGAGCAGCACTTTTTTCGGATCGGTCACCACCGGGAAAGCGAGATGCGGCAATGCGTTGTAATGCTGCAGCTCGACCACCTTCGGGTCGATCATGATGAAACGCAGCTCTTCCGGCGTGAACCGGAAAAGCATGCTGGCTATCAGTGCGTTAATACAGACGCTTTTGCCAGCACCGGTTGTGCCCGCCACGAGCAAATGCGGCATTTGCGCCAGATCGGTGATGATTGCTTTGCCGTAAACGTCTTTGCCGAGCGCCAGCGGAATTCTGCTCCGCGTTTTCGCTTCCTCCCAATCGGTCGATTCGAGCAACTCGCGCAATGTGACGGTGACTTTGCGCGTGTTGGCGAGCTCGATGCCAACCGTGTCTTTCCCCGGGATGGGCGCGAGAATGTTAATCCGCTCTGCGCGCGTGGCTCGCGCCAGATCGCGCTCGAGACTCACGATCTTGTCCACCCGAACACCTTTGGCCGGGTAAACTTCGTAGCGCGTGATTGTCGGGCCTTTGGTAATGTCGCCCGGTGCGACCGCAATTCCAAATTGCGCCAGCGTGTCGATCAGCGTTTGCTGAACGCGCTGCAATTCCGTCGGGTCGGCGCCGCCGCGTCCTTCCGGATCGTGCTCCGCGAGCAAATCGAGTCCCGGCAGCGCGTACGTTTTCGGGTCCCACGCACGACCGGTTAGGCCAGGCGCGCTCGATGTCGATCTTGCTGAAGAGCCGCGCAATTCTGCGAGCGACGGTTTCTTTCGCGCGATCGACTCCTCCGGAAGCGCAGTCGCGTCGACAACTTTCGGCGCCGGTCGATCGGCCAGTTCTTCGGGCGAAATAAATGCGGCCGACGGCTCTGGCACCGGTGCGCCTTTTTTCTTCAGTTGCTTTTCGATTGAGCGCCGCTGCTTCGCCAATTCGCGCCGGCTAATTTCAAGTTGGCCTTTGATGTCCGCCTTGCCCATTTTTCGACGCAACCGCCAATCGTGTAGGTTCGCGAACGCGGCGCGTGTGCCGGAAACGGTTTGCTGAACGAGATGGATCGGGCGCAGCCCAGTCATCAAGATCAAACTCGCGACGTAAATTCCGCCGAGCAAAATGCCGGAACCGATTTTGCCCATCGAAGTAACCAGCAATGTCTTCCCGAACAAATAACCGACCCATCCGCCGGGACCTTGAATGTTGTAGGCGTGCCTCCAGCCCTGCAGATGCCACGTTTGCCATTGAAACAAACACGCACCCGACGCGATGAAGAGAATGATCCACGGCAACCGCGCGATCAGGCGCGAATTCGCATGAAATAATTTGGCCGCGCCGAAGAAGAGAAGAACTCCCGCGAGCAAATAGGACGCTGCGCCGAGAGTCAGGTAACAAAAGCCGGCCAGAATTGCGCCGAACGGTCCGATGAAGTTTTGGGCAGGACGGTTCGGTGGCGAAAGATAACTCCACGGCACCCACGAAGGGAGGTCCTTCGGATTATAGGAAATGAGCGCAAGGAAGAGCAACGTTCCGACGCCGAGTAAAATAATGGCGACGACTTCGTTCCAGGCGTTGTTCTTTGTGCTGCGGGACACCGGCAATCGCTCATACTAATGCTGCAAGCGCGGCGTTTATCAACATATCGATCGGATTTCGGCCGATAAGGACAGCCGCAGCTACAACCTTTCATCTTGCCTAAGACGCGCATGCCCGATTAGTTTGCGGCGCGTTATGCACTTTGGTGTCCGCCAAATCGCCGCTGCCGTTTCCGCTGCTGCGTTGATTTTCTGCTGCTCGTGCGAAAAACATCACCTCGGAGAAGATCCGGAAGTGCAAAAGGAACATGTCGACGTTCCGGGTGGGTCCGAAGAAAATTCTGCTGCGACCAAGGAAGTGTCAGCATCACCTTCGGCAACCGCGTCGCCAACGCCGGTTGAATTTTTCCCCGAAAGCACGCCTCACTAGGAGATTCCTTATGGCCAAGCACCAATATTTGACCTCGCCGCCGAATATCGGGGGAATGCCACCGGCCGTGCCCTACATCATCGGCAACGAAGGAGCGGAGCGCTTCAGCTTCTATGGCATGCGTGCGATCCTCGTCGGATTCATGACCCAATTCCTGGTCACTCGATCTGGCGTGCTTGAAGGAATGCCGCAAAACGAAGCGCAAGGCTGGTTTCATCAATTCGTCTCATCGGTATATTGGATGCCATTCTTCGGCGCGATCCTCGCGGACGGCTGGCTCGGTAAATATCGAACGATTTTTTATCTCTCGATCGTTTATTGTCTCGGGCACTTCACGCTTGCGACAATGGACACCTCGTTTGGTATCCACATCGGGCAGAAGTGGGTCCTGGCCCTGGGTCTTATTCTCATCGCTGCGGGCGCCGGCGGAATCAAACCATGCGTGTCGGCAAACGTTGGCGATCAATTCGGCGACTCGAACAAACATTTGCTCTCGCGCGTTTTCGGCTGGTTTTATTTTTCGATCAATCTCGGTTCGTCATTTTCGATCTGGCTTTGTCCCATCCTGCTCCGGAGTCCGAACTGGGGACCGAGGTACGCTTTCGGTCTTCCGGGTGTTTTGATGTTGCTGGCCACGGTCATCTTTTGGCTTGGTCGCAATAAGATGGTGCACATTCAGCCAGCTGGTCTCGGTTTTCTGCGGGAATTGAAAAGCAGGGAAGGCCTTGGCGTTCTCAGACGCGTCTGGACGGTTTATGTCTTCACCATGATTTTCTGGGCTTTATGGGATCAAAGCAGCGGCGGCGAATGGACAATACAATGTCAGAAGCTCGATCTGCATTTCCTCGGCGTAACTTTTCTGCCGGAGCAGGTTCAGGTAGTGAACGGCATTCTGATTCTCGCGTTCATTCCGCTGTTTAACTACCTTATTTACCCAGCGGTCAGCCGGATTTTTCCGCTCACGCCTTTGCGCAAGATTGGAATCGGACTGTTTCTCACCGCCCTATCGTTTGTCGTGATCTGGGGAATCCAGGCGCAAATTGATCAAGGCGCTCGGCCGAACGTCGGCTGGCAATTGTTGGCCTATGTCATTTTATCTGCCGGCGAAGTCATGGTTTCGATTACCGGCCTTGAATTTTCCTACACCCAAGCACCCAACCGAATGAAGAGTCTGATTATGGCGATGTGGTTGCTGTCCGTCGCCCTTGGCAATCAATTGCCCTCGGTAATCAGCTTCCTTATTCCGAAGCTCAAAGCCGCCGGCTTCAACTTGGAAGGCGCGAATTATTTCCGCTTCTTTACCCTCCTCATGCTCGCGGCATCTATCATCTACGTTTTCGTGTCTCGCCACTATCGCGAGCAAACCCATTTACAGAGCCAGGAGCCGCAGCCCGATGAACGCGCGACCGAGCCCATCCTCGCCGGCGGCGCTCCAACGTAAGATCGAAATGAAAACTGCTGCACTCGTAGTTGGATTGTCTTTGTCGCTCGCGATCGTGACCGTAAACGCGAACCCGAAGGACGACGAATTCGAAAAGATCGCCAAGGATTACACCGAGAATTATTTATCATCGCATCCGGAGTTCGCCACGGAGTTGGGCGACCACCGATTTGACGGAGTATTGACCGATTACTCGCCGGAGACACGCGCGCGCGCTCTCGCGAACGCGAAGCAAGTTCGTGAAGCGCTCAAGAAATTTGACGACGACAAACAGCTCACCGGCCCAAATCAGGTGGACGTGCGAATTCTGCGCGACAACGTCGAGAGTGAAATTTTCCGATTGGAAGAATTGCGCGAAGCGGATTGGAACCCGCTCGTTTACAACCAGAGCCTCGCCAACAGCCTTTATCTTTTAGTCGCGCGCGACTTCGATTCTGCGCAAAAACGCATTCCGAATCTGCGCCAGCGGATGGATGGTATTCCGAACGTCATCAAACAAGCGGAAGCGAACCTCCAGGACCCTCCGCGAGTTCATACTGAAACGGCGATCGAACAAATCCAGGGCGCAATCAATCTAGTGCGAAACGGTCTCGACCCGTTGCTCAACCAAGCGCCGCAGTTAAGAAAAGATCTCGCACCGATCCAGGAAAAAACCGCCAAGGCGCTGGAAGATTACAAAAAATGGTTGCAGAACGATCTGCTCAA
>Ga0209690_1002463_pt1 | contig 10520 bp, 10 predicted proteins | sample GraSoiAngelo_150_FD_186164 | JGI IMG/M metagenome (GOLD analysis project Ga0209690, IMG submission 186164) | Grasslands soil microbial communities from the Angelo Coastal Reserve, California, USA - 14_1009_09_40cm (SPAdes) (version 2) | ecosystem: Environmental > Terrestrial > Soil > Grasslands ...
CAGGTCGAGGCGAACCACGAGTACGACTTCAGAGTGCCGTGCTCCATGTCAGGGAAGCTCGTCGACAGCGGGGAATTCCGGCTGGTCGTGGAGGTCGACGAGGCCATCGAGAAGCACTCGAAGCCTTGAGGTCAGCGGTTCGCGGCGGCGCTCTGTGCGGCGGTGATACGGCTGCGACAAAGGTCGTTTGACATGCGATTCAACTGGTCTAGAAGGCTGCGCTCACGCCGAAAGGAGAGCACATGCGCAACCTTCTCATCGCAGCGTTCATCGCCGCTTTCGCCTTACCTGCACGTGCAGAGGAAAAGTCGGACCTCGCTCCGCACCTGAAGGAGGCCCAGGTACCGCTGGAGCGTGGCATCGCGGCCAGCAAGACGAGCGGCACGCCGATTTCGGCGAAGTACGAGGTGGAGGACGGCAAGCTGCAGCTCTCGGTGTACACCGCGAAGGGAGATTCCTTCTCGGAGGTCATCGTGGACCACAAGACCGGCAAGGTGGCCAAGTCCGAGCCCATCACCGGCGGCGACGACCTCACCGCGGCAAAGTCTCAGAACGAAGCCATGAGCAAGGCGAAGACATCGCTGCAGAGCGCCGTCTCCAAGGCCGTCAAGGCAAACAAGGGCTACAAAGCGGTGAGCGCGATGCCGTCCCTCAAGGATGGCCATCCGACGGCCGAAATCACCCTGATGAAGGGTTCCGAATCGAAGACGGTTTCCGAGCAGCTCGACTGACCGCGCTGACTTCAGCCGTCCAGGGCAATCACGGCGCCAGCGCCCGTTCGGGCGGCCTTCTCATAGACCAGGGCGGCGGCAGCCACGTCCTGAAGCGCGGTGCCGGTGCTGTCGAAGACGGTGATCTCCCCAGGCGAAGTGCGCCCTGGCTTGCGGCCGGCCACCACGTCACCTAGCTCGGCGTGCACGTCCGCGCGAGTGATCCGGCCTGCCTCGACCGCGTGATGAATCTCGCCGATCGCGACGCATTGATCGAGGACGTCGGCCACCACCTTCGCGGATGCCAGGATCGCCGGATCGAGCTCCTGCTTGTCGGCGCTGTCCGCCCCGACGGCAGCGACGAACGTTCCGGGCCGCAGGAAAGACGGCTCAAGAAAGGGCGCGCGCGAAGGCGTGCAAGTGACGCAGACGTCGCTCTCGGTCGCCGCGGCGTCGAGGTTTACGGCCGGCGCGACGTCGATGCGCAGCTCCGCCGACATCTCAGCGGAGTACGCTCGGGCGCGCGCGGGATCGACGTCCCAAGCGAAGGCTGGGGAGCAGGTTCCGCTGGCAGAGCTTGTACACGAGGGCTGAGCTCACGCCGAGGCGGCTCGCAACCTCACGGACGGTCAGCAGGCGCTCATGGAGCGAAGCACGGCCGCGCAGAACAGCTCGAGCGATCCACGTGTTGCGGAGTTGCCAGAAGGTGCTGATCGCGCAGCCGCCAGTGAGGGGAGCAGGAATCTCCTCTCCGGGGCAGTTGCGGCGCCGAAGAGCAACGTCTAGCGTTATTGAAGATCGGGATGTGCTGTGCTTCAGGAATGGTACGCCGAAGCACAGTTCGCGATACTGAATCGATTCGGTATCCCGCGAATTCGTGTGTTTCCGGTGGGTTGGTGGTGCCCAGGGGCGGAATCGAACCACCGACACGGGGATTTTCAGTCCCCTGCTCTACCAACTGAGCTACCTGGGCTCGCCGGGGCGGGTCTGTATGCCGCAAGGAACCCCGGTGGGTCAAGCGATCGGGCTGCGGGGAGGTTCGGCGGCTACTCGCGGGCCAGCTCATGCAGCGAACCGTCGGGGGCCATCGCCCGGCACTTCGCGGCGCCGCGCTCCGCCATGGTCAGCTCGCCTCCGTGCGCGATGTCCGACACTTCGCAGCGAAGGAGCATTCCGGCCGCTCCGGTCTTCATGCCCGTGTCCAGCTTCATCAGCCAGCCCTGGCGGTCGATCGCGATCGCTCCCTTTGAGCGGAGCGCGTCCGGGTCGTGGCCGATGACGAGGCCGTTCAGCCCCAGGCGGCGCAGGCGCTTGCGCATGCGGCTCCGGTTGCGGCCGCTCTTCCACCAATCGTGGTACGCGAGGATCGAGGTGCGCTCCAGGAGCGGTCCACATTCGCCACGCGCAGCCGCCTCGGCGATGCGAGCAAAATAGGCCCGCGTCCCGGCCGCTCCGCCCTCTGCGTCCACATAGCCCGCGTGGGCGAACAGCCAGGTCCCCACGAACGCCGCCACCGGTAGCGTGCGCAAGTACCTCCCGAAGGCGCTCGCGTACAGCTGCTCGCCATTCATTTCCTCGGCGGGACCGAGCCGCGCGGCCGGCCGGCGCGCACTCGCGAGCAGCGCGCCGCCGGCGGACCCGGGCCGGGCGAGGAACTCGACCTCGTGGTTCCCGAGCAGGACGACGAGGCGGCTCCCCGCCGCCGCCGCTCCCCGCTGCAGGTCCTCGAGCAGGAGCGCTGTCCCGACGCTGTCCCTTCCTCCGTCGATGAGGTCACCAGCGACGATGAGCAGCTGGCGCCCCCGGGACGGGTTCCACGCCAGCGTAGAGGCTCCGTACACCGCCAGGCCCGAGCCGACCAGCAATCGCTCGAGCTGCTCCAGCCGGCCGTGGACGTCGCTCACCGCCCACAACGTGTCGTACCCTTCGCGCAGCTCGTCCGTGGAGATCTGCACCCAGGCCGCGGACGGCGGAAACGCCGGCTGCGGCGAGCTCCGCGCCGCGCCCGGCAAACAGACCGTCGCCGCGATCATGATCGAGCAGGACCTCATCGACGGAACGTCTACCGGAAGTCCCCTCCCCAGCGAAGCGGCGAAGCATGAATTGGGAGCCGCTTGCGTCGCGCGCCAGAGTGGTGGGAGGCTCTCCAGACCGTGGCGGGATTCGCAGCCGGCTCACGGGGCGCTCTCAAAGCCGAGGCCAGCCGGACGTGAAGCACAGAATGCGCGCCCTGCGGACCGGACTGGCCGTGCTGTGCGTGGTCGCCGTCGCGCTGGTGGGATTGCTCGATTACGTCACCGGCCCCTGGGTGTCGTTCGCGCTCTTCTACGTGGTGCCGGTGCTGGCGGCTGCCTGGTGGCTGGGCCGCGGGCCGGCGCTCGCGGCGGGTCTGGCTGCGGGCATCTTCTGGTTCGTCGCGGAGGCATGGGGCCATCGCGGCGAGCCCACCCGCGCGCTCCTGTGGAACTCCATCAGCCGGCTGCTCATGCTGCTCGCGATGGGGGCCATGACCACGCGCATCCGCGGCGACCAGCAGCGGCTGCGCGGGGCGAACCGGCGCCTCGCCGAATTGCTCGGAGACGCCGAGCGCCTCGCCCGGACCGACGCGCTCACCGGACTGGCCAACGCGCGCGCCTTCACCGAACGGCTGCGGCAAGAGCTGGCGCGGGCGCAGCGCGACGGAACGCCGCTCTGCCTCGGCTACGTGGACGTGGACAACTTGAAGGGCATCAACGACGCCCACGGGCACGCGGCCGGAGACGAGCTGCTCCGCGAGGTGGCGCAGGCCATCCGGCAGTCGGTGCGCGCGGGCGACGTGGCGGCGCGGCTGGGCGGGGACGAGTTCGCCGTGCTCTTCGTGGGAATGCGTCAGGATGCTGCGGAAGCCACCGCTCGTCGCCTGCTCGATCGGCTGAGGCGGCTCGACGAGCTGCATCCCGGTTTCCATCTGGGCGCGAGCATCGGAGTCGCCGTGTACGGCGCTCCGCCGGAGAATGCCGAGGAGATGATCCGCGCGGCGGACGCGGCGATGTACGAGGCCAAGCAGCGCGGCAAGGGTCGCGTCGTCCTGTGGGAGGGACCCCCGCCGGATGCGACCGCGCCGGCGCGGCACTGAGGCGCGATCCGCCGCCGCGTGAATGTCGACGCCACCGGGGAGGTCGACTATGCTGCGCCGCCTTCTTCGCGCCGAGGTGGAGGACCCAAGGCATGCCCCTTGCTCTTTCCTTGCTTCTCGCTCTCGTCGCCGCCCCACAACGGAGCGTTCCGGCGAGGTCCGTGCCCGCCGCCGGCGCGACCGCGAAGGCGTTCCCGTTCGCGACGGAAGTGCACACGCTGCCCAACGGGCTGCGGCTGGTGCTCATCCCGTACGACTCGCCCGGCCTGGTGGCCTACTACACGCTGATGCGCGTCGGCAGCCGCAACGAGCCCGAGCCGGGGCGCTCCGGGTACGCGCACTTCTTCGAGCACATGATGTTCCGCGGCACGAAGAAGCACCCTGCCGACGAGTACAACGCGACCGTCACCCGGCTCGGCCTCGACACCAACGCGTACACCGAGCTGGACCAGACCGTGTACCACCTCTACGGGCCCGCCAAGGCGCTGCCCACCATCATCGACTACGAGTCCGACCGCTTCCAGAACCTCGACTACGACGAAGGCCAGTTCAAGACCGAGGCGGGCGCCATCCTCGGCGAGTACGCGAAGAGCGCGTCGGACCCGGAGGAGAAGCTGACGGAAGTGATGCAGAACACCGCGTTCAGCCGCCATTCGTACAAGCACACCACCATCGGGTTCCTGCAGGACATCCAGGCGATGCCGAGCGGATTCGCCTACTCGCGCGAGTTCTTCCGCCGCTACTACACTCCGGACAACGCGACCGTCGTGGTGGTCGGCGACTTCGACAAGGCGGACACGCTCGACCAGCTCACCGGGTCGTACTCGGGTTGGAAGGGAAAGCTGGACACGGCTCCCATTCCCCGCGAGCCACGCCAGAACGGGAGCCGCCGCGCCACGGTATCGTGGAAGGCGCCCACCATCCCGCGGCTGTACATGGCGTGGCACGGTCGCGCGGCCGACGACCTGCATGCCGCCGCCGTGCAAGCCGTGCTCGCGCCGTACCTGTTCGGCGAGACCAGCGCCGTCTACCAGGAGCTGGTGCTCAAGCGGCAGATCGTCGACACCATCTCGACGCAGGACGGCGTGAGCCGCGATCCGTACCTGCTCGGCGCAGTGATCCGCGTGAAGGAGGAGAAGAACCTGCGCCAGGCCGAGGTGACGGTCCTGCGCGAGGTATCGAACCTCGCGCGCGGCCGCGTCGACGCCTCGCGCCTCGCCGCGATCAAGTCGAACGTGCGCTATTCGATCATCGCGGCGCTCGACAAGCCGGATTCGATCGCCTACGCGCTGGTGCAGTACACCGCGCTGACCGGCGACCTCGACTACCTCAACGCGCTGGCTCGCGAGATCGATGCGCTCACGCCGGCCATGTTGCAGGAGTACGGCAAGCGCGCCTTCCTCGACGCGAACCGGACCACGGTGACCCTCACTTCGCAGGCGGCGCGGGCGCAGCGCAAGCCGGCGGCGAAGACCGCCAAGGGAGGTGGCCGGTGAAGCGCGCCGCGGTGGCGCTGCTCGCCGCGGCGCTGGCCTGCAGCCACGGGGAAGATCGGGTCAAGCCGGCGACGGGGGCGCAGGCGGGATCGAGCGAATCCCCGCCGTCCGAAGCGCCGGGCAAGGGCGAGCGATCCGGCGCGTTTACCGCCAAGCCTCGCTCCAAGGCCGGCGGCGAGGCCGGCGCGCCTGCGGAGGTCCGCACCGCTGCGGAAGCGCCGGCGGCGCAGGGAGCGGCGGCGAACGAAGTGCGCGTCCTTGCGCTGCCGCCCAGCCAGAAGCCGATGGTCACCGTCGCGCTCCGCTTCGCTACCGGCGCCGTCGACGACCGGCGCGGGCAGGCGGGGATCACCTCGCTGGCCGCCCGAGTGATGGCGGAAGGCGGGACACAGGACCTGGACGCCCGATCGCTGATCCTCGCCCTGTTTCCGATGGCGACCTCGATCGACGACCGGGTCGACAAGGAGCTGACCACCTTCTCCGCGACGGTCCACCGGGACAACCTGGAGAAGCTCCTGCCCATCCTCATCGACGTCGTCGCCCACCCCCGCTGGGATCCGCGCGAGTTCGCCCGCCTGCGCGAGGCCGCGGTGATCGACGTGGAAAAGCGGCTGCGGCAGGGCGACGACGAGAACCTGGGAAAGGAAGCGCTGGGCGAGCTGCTCTACCGCGGCCACCCGTACGGGCGGCTCACCGACGGCCACGTCGCGGACTTGAAAGCGCTCACGCTCGAGGAGGTCAAGGCGCACGCCGCAAAAATCTTCACGGTCGACCGGCTCACGGTGGGCGTCGCGGGCGGTTATCCCCCAGGCCTGCCGGAGCGCGTGGCGGCGGCGATTGCCGGGCTTCCCCGGACCGGTGCGCGGAGCGCCGCGATCGCGCAACAGCAACCGCACGGGCCGCGATATCTCCTCATCGAGAAGCAGGGCGATGCGACCGCCATCTCCTGCGGGTTCCCCTGGCAGCTCTCGCACGCCGACGCCGATTGGGCCGCGCTGTCCATCGCGCGCAGCGCGTTCGGCGAGCACCGCCAGTTCAACGGCCGGCTCATGCAGCGGCTTCGCGAGCAGCGCGGGCTCAATTACGGCGACTACTCGTATATCGAGCATTTCCGGCAGCAGGGCGGCAACGCGGCCACCGCGCAGCTCGGACGCGCGCGGCACCAGCAGGACTTCACCATCTGGCTCCGGCCGGTGCAGAACGAGAACCGCCTGTTCGCGCTGCGCGCGGCGCTCCACGAGCTGTCGCGCAGCCTGGAAGGCGAGCCCTTCAGCGACGACGAAGTGCAGCAGACCAAAGGGTTCCTCGACGGCTACATCCTGCTCTTCGACCAGACCGACGCGCGCAAGCTGGGGTACACGCTGGACGGGGACTTCCTCGGTACGCCCGACTTCCTGCAGCGCTGGCGGACCGGGGTGCGCGAGGTGAGCGCGGCCGACGTGAACGCCGCCTGGAAGAAGTGGGTCAAGCCCGAAGCACTGGAGTGCGTGCTGGTGGGTCCGGGAATGGACGAGGTCAAGCGAGCGCTGCTCTCCGACGCCGAAACGCCGATGCACTACCAGAAGGACGCGCAGGGGAACGTTCCGGAGAAGCCGGCCGCGCTCCTGGAGGTCGACCGCGCCGTGAACCGCACTTCGTTCGGGGCCCGCGGCGAGCAGGACGTCGCCGTCGTCGCGGTCGAGAAGGTGTTCGAGTAAGACGAACAGGTCACCGCGGAGACGCGGCGATCCTTTGCCTAGTTCAGCGCGGTCGCGGTGCGGTGGGTCAGGCGGGCCTGCGCGACGGTCCGGCGCCTGCGTGCCTTCTCCTGCTGCTTCTTCTCCTGCGCCATCGCCAGGCGGTGGATCTCCTGCACGTGCTCGTCGGCCACCTGGCAGGCGATCTGCGAGGTCTGGCTGTGGCGCTGCTCCAGCTCGCCGTACACGGCCAGCTTGGATCCTTCCTCGTGGAGGTCGGCCTCGAGCTGATCGAGCTTCGTCAGCATCCGCGCGGAGCGCTCCAGAGCCTCGGACGTCCTCGGCGGCGCGGCGCTCTCCTTCGCGCACGCCAGAAGGAGCAGCGTCACCCCCAACCCCAGCACCCTGCGGCCCATGGCCCCCTCCACGCCCGGTAGGGTGGGGAGCAGCCGTCGCGGCGGCAAGAGGTGTCCAAAACATTACCCAATGCGATCAGGTATGGGGGATGGCCTTCAGCACGGCTCTTCCACCCTTGATCACGACCTTGAACTCGATATTGCGCGCTTTGTGACGCGCCATCAGGTCGGGCACCTGGGCACGGAGGCGGCTGGCCACCGAATCGAAGGTCAGTCCGCTGGTCGACTCGCCTGTGCGCTGACGTGCGACCAGGTAGGTGTCGTACAGCTTGCGGAGCATCTGGTCGGAGAGCTGAGGAGCAGAAGGCAGCGGCTGGGCCGGCTTCTGATCGGCGCCAGCGCGGCGGGCATCGCGGAGCTTCGCCTTGAACACGTCCCGCTTGTAGGTGCCCTCTTCCATCTCACGCAGAGTGCGGTCCCACATCCGCTCGAAAGAGATCAGCTTCGCGAACATCGTCTGGATGCGGAACTTGAGCGCGGTGTTCTTCACCTGCGTCGTCTTCAGGAGCCGCATCTTCTCGGACACCTGGCGGCGCTGCGCGTCGGGCGGGCGGCGATCGATGCCGAGGAAGTACTTCTCGTAGAGGACCTGCAGGCCGGTCATGGCCTCTTCGAGCAGATCGAGGTCTTCCGCCAGCTTCTCCTGCGGAAGCTGCTGGGTCGCCGTCACGACGGGCACGCGCCGACTCTACCAACGAGCGGGCCGACCGCGCAGCGTGAGTCGAGGTGCGCGGCTACGCCGCGACCGGCTCCGTTCTCCCACCCGCACGGCGGCCCAGCGTCACGTAGAGCACGACGCCGAGCGCGAAGATGGCGACGCTGATCAGCTCGCTCGTCGACAGGTTCCACCAGGCGCCGCGGGCCAGTGCGCCGAGGAAGTTGAACACGCGGCCCCGCTCCTCGTCTCCGCGCATGGTCTCGATCAGCGCCCGGAGCGGCGCGTAGAGGATCAGGTAGAGCGCGAGCAGCTCGCCCTGGAACCGCTTGCGCGTGCGCCACAACGTGAGCGCCACGAAGATGCCCAGCTCGCCGAGCGCCTCGTAGAGCTGCGTCGGGTGGATGGGCAGCGTGCGCGCGGCGCCGAGCTGGATGACGTGGTTCGTGAGCTGGCTCTGGTAGGCGAGCGACTCGGGAGGGAAGCGCGCCGCCCAGGGGAGGTGCGGGTCGCACGACGCGCCCCAGCAGCAGCCGGCCGCGAAACAACCCAGGCGACCGATGGCGTGACCGATGGCGACGGAAGGAATGATCGCGTCGGCATACGGGAAGAACGACATGCGATGCTTGCGCATGTACCAGATGGACACCAGCACGGCGCCGATGAAGCCGCCGTAGAAGACCAGCCCGCCCTTCCAGAAGGCGAAGATGCTGGCCGGGTCGTGCGCGTAGTCCTCCCAGTTCACGATGATGAACAGGACGCGCGAACCCACCATCGCGGCGAGCAGGATCCAGAAGCAGAGATCCATCACCCGCTCGCGGTCGAGCCCCGCGAGCCGCGCGGCGCGGCCGGCGAGCTGCATCGCCACCAGGAACGCCGTGGCGATCAAGAGACCGTAGGTGTGCAGCGGGATCGCCAGCGGCCGCTTCAGGTGGAGGAGATCGTTGTTCCCCGGATCGCCGAGCATCCTCACGGCGAGGAAGAGGACGACCGCCGTCCCGCCTGCCCAGAGCGCGCCGGCCTGCAGCGCCTTCTTCCAGGGGTCGCCGGCGACGCGTGACCCGCGCACTTGCCAGGCGCCCGAAAGGAGCGAAAGCGCCGCGGCGGCGAGCGGCGCCCAGAAGGGCGAAAGCACCACGCTGAAGAGCACCGGAAGCATCGCTTGTTCCTAACCTGCCGTCACGCCGAAGGCTTCCCCGCCTCGCGCGCCGGCTTCCGCGCAAAGATCATCTCCAGCACCAGCATCACCAAGCCCACCGTGATCGCGCTGTCGGCCACGTTGAAGGTCGGCCAGTGCAGAGAGGGGCTCCGCCAGAACGGGTCGAACCAGTGCCAGTCGATGTAGTCGATGACGTACCCGCGGAGCAGTCTGCAGATGGCGTTGCCGAGCGCCCCTCCCAGCACCAGCGCCAACGCGACCTGGAGGTAACGCTGCTCGGTCGAGAGCTTGCGGTAGTAGCTGAAGATGAAGATGACCGCGGCGAGGCTGACCAGGTGGAAGAACGGAACGCGGAACTTCTCGCCCGAGCGGGAGAGGAACCCCCACGCCGCGCCGCGGTTCTGCGTGTACTGGAACTGCCAGAAGTTGCGGACCACCTGGATCTGCCGGCCGTCCGAAAGCCCGCGCTCGAGCAGGTCCTTCTGGGTGAGGAACGCCTCGACCTTCTCGGGCAGCGTGCGCGCCCGCGCCGCCTGGAACGCGTAGGTCAGGTGCTCCACGGCCATGAACTTCGTCACCTGGTCCGCGACCAGGACGCTGCTCGAGATGAGCGCCAGGAGCGCCCACTTGCCCAGCGGATTCCTCATTGCGACTCCCCGGCCACCGCGCGCTTGCAGCGGCGGCACAGTGCGGGCGAACCGGACACCTCGGCCAGCGCGCGCCAGCATCGCTCGCAAGCGGCATGTGGACTGCGCTTCACCTCGGCCGAAAGCGTCTCGCCGCCCTCGATCCTCACCGTCGCGCAGAGGAAGAGGTCAGCGAGCTGCGCCTCGTACTTCTCGGCGACTTCGCGCAGGACGGGCGGCTCGCGCGGGACCCGCAGCACGACGTCCGCCTCGGTGGCCTTGCCGATCTCCTTCGCGACCCGCTTAGCCTCGAGCGCCTCGTTGACGACGCGCCGGAAGGCCGCGAGGTGCCGGAACTCCTCCTCGAGGGCGTCGTCCTCGAACTGTGGCTCTGCTTCCGGCAGGCCGGCCAGGAAGACAGAGCCGACCTTGTGACCCGGGAGGTGCTGCCAGGCCTCCTCGGTGGTGAACGAGGCGATGGGAGCGAGCAAGCGACACAGGTCGCGGGCGGCGCGGTACAGCACCGTCTGCGCGGCGCGCCGGGCCGGCCAGCCCGGCGCGGAACAGTAGGTCCGGTCCTTCAGAACGTCGAAGTAGAAGGCCGACAGGTCGGTGGCGCTGAGATCCACGGTGGCGTGGTAGACGCGGTGGAACTCGTATTGCTCGT
>Ga0209690_1002464_pt1 | contig 10518 bp, 10 predicted proteins | sample GraSoiAngelo_150_FD_186164 | JGI IMG/M metagenome (GOLD analysis project Ga0209690, IMG submission 186164) | Grasslands soil microbial communities from the Angelo Coastal Reserve, California, USA - 14_1009_09_40cm (SPAdes) (version 2) | ecosystem: Environmental > Terrestrial > Soil > Grasslands ...
GTGCATGGCCGAATCCCATCACGGCGCCGCCGTCTACCTGGGCTTTGGCCGACGGATAATGAATCGCCTTGCCGGCATCGGCGATCACCGAGTAGCGCAGAACGCGCAGCTCGCCGGTTTCCGAATTGACTTCCAGCTCGAGCGCCGCCGCGCTCGGCGCCCAGTGATCCATGCCGCTGAAAGCCGATTCTTTCGCCGTCGGCGGCACGCTGTGATAACCGACGCATTTGATCACCGCGTTGCCGCCGAGAGCGTCGATGATTTCCCGGATGGAAAAACTGATCTCGCCGCAACAGAGACGCCCATCGATCAACCGCCAATCTTCCGGCTTGCCGCCTTTTACTTGAGACGCCAGCGAAAATAATTCCTGCTTTAGCTTTTCGCAGGCATTATGCACGGCATTACCCATTTGCATCGTGGTGCGTTGCGCGCTGACGCCAGCGAAGGGTAAATTAACCGCCGTGTCGGGCGCTCTAACACGGACCTGGCTTTGCGGCAGACCCAATGTTCGCGCGGCGATGACGCTGAATAAATTATGAGTTCCTTGGCCGATCTCCGGCGCGTTATGTTGGATCGTCACCACACCACGCACATCCATTGTCGCCATCGCATAGGCCCTGCCGCCGCCCTGAGAGCCATGACGAAGACTGAGCGACATACCGCGCCCTTGTACCCAACGCGACCCGGTAGCCGCCGTTTTGTCGCACGGCTCGCGATTGGACCGACCGTCCCAGGCGATTCCCGCTACGGCCTGCTGCATGAGATCGAGATAATCCGTGTCCATGAGCGGTGTGCCTTTGGCGACGAATTCCCCCCGCAGCAAGACATTCTTTTTGCGAAATTCGTAGGGATCGATGTTCAGCTGTCGCGCGATGCTGTCAACCGTGCATTCGATTCCCCAAGTGGTCTGTACTTTTCCCGTAGCGCGGGTGTGGCCGGCGGGAACCTTGTTGGTGTAGACGCAACGGCCCCTGATGCGAACGTGCGGGATGCGATAACATCCCCAGGCGGAGATCACGGAATTGTGCGCCGCGGTGGCGCCGCCGGTGGTGTAAGCGCCGGTATCGATGACGAGGTCCACGTCGAGCGCGGTCAATTTTCCATCCGACTTCACGCCGACTTTGGCCTTGAACACCTCCGCGTGCCGGGCGTTTTGCCGAAAGCTGTGCTCCGCCGAGGGAATGAGCCGCACGGGTCGACCGGTCTTGCGCGAAAGAAAAACCGCCGCATGAATAGACGGGACAAGAATCTTGGAGCCGAAGCCGCCACCGACGTAGGGAACGCGCAGGCGCACCTTGTCGGGCTCGACGCCGAAGAACCGGGCGATCTCGCCGGCATCGCGCATGGGCGAGCTCGTCGGCAGCCAGAGATTAATCTCGCCATTGATATACTGCGCCAGGCAACCGCCGATGTGCTCCATCGGATGATGAAACATGGATGGAGATATGTAGGTTTCCTCAAAAACCCGGTCCGCTTGCCGAAAGCCTTCCTCGATGTCTCCCCACGCCAGGCTGTCCTCCAGCAGGAGGTTCGTGCCGCGTTCTTCGTGGAGAATCGGCGCGCCGGGATCAAGCGCTTCGGTTGCATCAAAGACCGCCGGGAGCGGCTCATACTCGACGCGAATTTTTTCGAGCGCCCGCTGGGCGGTACGCAGGTTTTCGGCGACGACAACGGCCACGAGTTCACCATCGAAGCGCACTTTATCAATGGCGATAAAGTCCTGATCATCGCCGAGCTTCAAATGCTCATGATGCGCTAATTTGAGCCGCGGGTTCAGGCCGTCGAGACGTTCCCGGTCCAAGACCGCCAGAACGCCTGGGCACCCTTCGGCTTCGGAGGAGTCGATGCTCAGAATTCTTGCGTGAGAGTAAGGGCTCAACAGAGTTGCGCCGTAAGCCGTCTGCGGCAGATCCGGCAGATCTTCGATATACTGCGCTTGACCTGACACTTTTTCCCGAAGATCGATTCTAGGATGGTCCGCCTGCCATTCGTCGAGTTTCGATTTTAGATTGTCGCTTTTCGATTCCAATCCCGCGCTCCGTTCGACTCATTAATCCGTCAATCCTTTAACCGTATTCATCGCATTCCAAACCATTTCCGGTATCAGCGGTACCCGTTGAAGCCTCCTTGCAATGGCGTTGTGCACTGCGTTGGCCACCGCCGGCGCCACCGCGAGGATGCCTCCTTCTCCCATGCCCTTCGCGCCGTAAGGTCCCGGTCCACCGCCACCCTCCATTATAAAGGTAGTCAACGAGGCCGGGAGATCGTTGAATCGCGGCAGGCGGTAGTCCACCAGGCTGCCGTTAAGCAGCTGTCCATCCTGGTAAACGAGGTCTTCAAATAGAGCCTGGCCCAGACCGAAGACCGCAGCCCCTTCGTCTTGGGCGTGGCATTGAATCGGATGAATCATTTTTCCGGCATCCGTGAGCGACACGTAGTGAAGAATCTTCACCTCGCCCGTCTCGGAATCGACTTCGACCTCGGCGGCGCCGAGACCGATTTCCCAGAACGGCGATGGATAACCCAACGGGACGTTGTCATCCCGCGGCACTTTAAAAAAGCCGCGACCCCAGATCTCGCCCTCCGTGTCGCGAAAATAGCGCTGCATCACTTCGCGGAAACTGAGCCTTTGCTCGCGGCAGATGACCCGGCCATCTTCCAGTTTTATTTCTTGTTCCCCCGCGCGAAAAACCGCGGCGGCGGCCTGAAGAAACTGGGTCCGCGCATCCCGCGCCGCCTTCAGCACCGCCTGTCCCATAATCGAAGTAGCGCTGCTCGCGTTGGTTCCCTTATCGAACGGCGTGTAGTGCGTATCCAATGCGGCTACGCGAATTTGCTCCGGCGGCATGGACAACTCTTCCGCGACAACCTGCAAGAAAGCGGTGCGCATGCCCTGGCCGACCTCAACGGATCCAGTAGAAAGAAGCACACTCCCATCGTTAAAGATTTTCACCGCGGCGTTAGCCGGCTTGTTCGTGCCGCCTCCGTCCTTGACCGCCGTGGCGATGCCGATGCCTCTCTTCTTCGTCGCAGGGTTTTCTTCGGCGTTGTCCCGTGATTCCCATCCAATCGCCTCCGCAACCCTCTTGAGCCCGGCCTTGAGATCGCAATCGATGGGAGTGTCTCCCTCGGCAAAGCTCTCCCCTCTTGCCAAGAGGTTTTTCATTCTAATCTCGTAGGAATCGATGCCGAGACGCTCGGCAATCATGTCGATATGGGTCTCGTATGCGAACGCCACCTGGGGTCCGCCAAAACCGCGAAAGGCGCCGGCGGGCACCGTGTTCGTATAGATTGAATAGGAATCGGTGAGCACGTGAGGAATACGGTAAGGTCCGTGAGCACGGTAGCCGGCTTTTTCGGTAACCGAAGGACCTGAATTCGCGTAAGCGCCGCCGTTCAGATACACCTCGCACCTCCGCGCCACGAAGGTGCCGTCTTTCTTCACGCCGGTCTTAATCGTCATTTTGGCGCGCGGCTGACAAATCGTCTTGAACGTCTCCTCGGCGCTGAAAGCGAGGCGCACCGGACGTCCGGCGATGCGCGACAAACATGCGGCGATGCCTTCGGTTTTGATACCGCTCTTGGCTCCGTAGCCGCCACCCACGTAGGGCACGATCACGCGCACCGCGCTAAAAGGCAGTCCGAATATGCGAGCCAACTCCTGTCGGACGGGAAACGGACTTTGACTCGCCGTCCAGACACTCAACGTCTCCCCGTCGAACTGCGCAACAGAGACATGGGGCTCCATCGGATAGTGCTGGGCACTGGGAAAGGAAAACGTGTCCTCGAAAATAAAATCCGAGCTTCGCATCCCTTCTTCAACATCGGCGCGCTGGTGCCGGAAATGAAAACAGATATTGCTTGGCTCGTGAACGATATGAGTTCCACCGCGGCCATAGTGCGGATCTTTTCGACCTTCCAGTTTCTCATGCACGAGCGGCGCTCCGGGACTTAAAGCTTCTTCTATCGTGTAGACCGCCGGCAGCTCTTCGTATTCCACATCGATCCGCTTGATCGCCTCTTCGGCAATGCTCTCTTCGACGGCGGCCACCGCAGCTATCATGTCTCCCACGTAACGCACTTTGTCCGTCGCTAAAATCTGTTGGTCTCTCACATAGGCGCCAAAAGAATTGGCGGCAACGTTCAAATTGTCGCGCGTAAGAATCGCAACGACCCCGGCCAATGCCGCGGCTCTAGTCGAATCGATGCGGCGGATGCGCGCGTGCGGTAACGGACTGCGCAACACCTTGGCACAGGCCATGCCGGGTAGCTGCAGATCGCCCGCATAGAGCGCCTGACCGGCCACCTTTTCCGCGCCGTCGACGCGGGGAATACTGATTCCTACCGCTTTCATAAATGATATGACCCTTTTCTACTGCCCGCTCGCTAAATTTGCCCACGCGAGAGCGTTGTTAACCGTCGGCTCGAAGCATATCCTCCTAAATCCTCCCCCTTAGACGGGGGAGGACAAAGGAGGGGGTGATTACTCGCAGCCGAGCGCTCTCGCAATCGCTTCCTTAACGACATCAATCTGTTGCAAGACTTCGTGATCCCAAAATCGACAAACCTGAAACCCCTTTGCCTCCAACCATGCGGTTCAGGCTACGTCATGCGTAGCTTGTTCCTTCTCGTCGTGCTGTCCGCCGTCGACTTCAATTACCAACCGTTTCTCCAAACAGACGAAATCTACGACGTACCCTCCTAGAGGTTGTTGCCTTCGAAACTTGTTTCCTGCGAGTTGACGTCGACGGAGATGTCGCCACAAGACACGCTCAGCGTCTGTGGGATTATTCCTCAAACGTCTGGCAGTGGCTCTCATTCCCCCCTTCCTTTCCTTCCCCCGCAAGGGGGGAAGGGATTAATAACGTCGTGATTCTTCCCTAATTGTGCAAGATAATCGGCTATTCTCGTTTCCGCTGCCAAAAACCAGGATAGTTTAGTTCACATTGACAATTCTCGCGCCCTTCGGCTAAGTTTCAACCAGTGAATGAATTTCATCGCAAGAAAGGAATCAATCCGTGGCCGAACATATCAAAATGACGCCGCAAGAAGCAAAACAAAAAGCCGAAGGGATCAGGAAAATCATCCTCGATACCTACCATCAAGAGGTCAAGCCGTCGCCATTTTTTAGCGAGTTGCGCGCAGGCACTCTTTCGCGCAAGCAGCTACAGGGCTGGATCAAGAATTGGTACTCGTTCGCGCTCGAGGTCAACACCGGGATGGCCACGGCTTATCATCAATTCGTCGGCTTTTTTAAAAGACACCCCGAGTTGGAGGATCGGATCGCCCAAAAGATCGGCGAGGAATTCACGACGCCGGCGATCGGCGGCCATGCGCGCATGCTGCCGATCCTGGGCAAAGCTCTGGGCGTTACGGCGCAAGAAATGATCGAGTGCGAGATCATTCCAGAGGCCCGGGGCCTGGTGGATTTTTTCGTCCGCTCATGGATCGACATTCCGCTGGCGGAGTGCTTCGCCGTTCATATGGAAGAAGAGATTTTCGGCTTCATTTCGAGGGACTTTCGTCAAAGCCTGCCAAAGTACGGAGTCACCAACGAAGAGATGAAATATTTTCGCGTGCACGAAGAATCCGATCTCGACGAAGAGCATGGCGGCACTAACCAGGCGATTTTAGAGATAGCCCTGCAGGAAGGCTACGGTAATGAACGCGCCGGCTGGCCGCTGGAATACTGCGGGCGCATCGCGGTCCAGATGATCGGCAACTTCTACGAGGGCGTCTATCGGCGCTACGCGTGAGAACAAAACACGGCTCAAAACGTTCCAGCCGTTCAAGTCGTCCAAGCCGTGAATAAAAAACCTGCGAATCACTCCGGATTGAATCGTTTGAACTGCTCGAACGGGTTGAAGCGCCTTGACAAGATAACTGTAACTAGATAGTAACAGTAATAGTTACTATTAAGGAGATCATTTATGGCGAACAGTTTGAAAGGTACGAAGAGTCATGGAAATCTGAAAACCGCGTTTGCCGGCGAATCGCAGGCCAACCGGCGCTATCTGTATTTCGCACGCGTCGCCGATATCGAAGGGTACCCAGACATGGGTGGTCTTTTTCGAGATACCTCCGAGGCGGAAACGGGGCACGCCTTTGGTCATCTCGACTTCTTAAAGGAAGTCGGCGATCCGGTTACCGATGTTCCCATCGGCAACACTGAGAAAAACCTGAAATCCGCCGTCGAGGGCGAAACATACGAATATACGGAGATGTATCCTGGGTTTGCAAAGACCGCCCGGGAAGAAGGGTTGCCTGAGCTGGCCGAGTGGTTTGAGACGCTCGCAAAAGCGGAAAAGTCTCACGCCGGTCGTTTCACCAAGGGACTCGAGAGAGTCGCGGGTAAAGAGCCGGCTGAAGCGGCTAGCTAATCTCGTTCCGAGAGGGTTAGGGCTGGAAGATTCCAGTTCTAACCCGTCTCCATGTGACATCGGATTTGGCATGAACGGCATGAAATTTGGTTTAGGAACGTTCATCAACGCCAGATTCGATTCGGGTGAGGACTACAGATTTGCTTAGAACGGTATCATGAAGAAGATTGCCCTCGAAGATATCATGGGCCTTGCCGCCTATGAAAAAATGCGCGAGAAGTCTCGCCAGCGCGTGATCGAGCTCAAGAAAAAAAGGCGTGTTTCGGTCGGTGACAAAGTTTCCCTAGTCTTTGAGAATCGCGACACCGTCAGCTTTCAGATCCAGGAGATGCTGCGAGCGGAAAAAATTACGGACTTGGACAAGATTCGAGAGGAGATCGAAACTTATAATAGTTTGCTTCCCGAACCGGGCGAGCTAAGCGCTACCTTGTTTCTTGAGATTGAGGATCAAGTTCGGTTGCGGGAGGAGTTGCTGAAATTCTTGGGCATCGACGAAGCAGTTTTTCTAAAGGTGGGAAACCATTCGATCCATGCGCGCTTTGAAGAGGGACACAGCAAGGAGGACAAAATCAGCGCTGTGCAATACGTTCGCTTCCCGTTTGGTGAGGAAGCGCTACAGGCTTTTATCCGAGGCGAAAGGACCGCGCTCATGATCGATCATCCGAACTATAAAGCTAGTGTGCCCCTCGCGCCCGAAACCCGGCAATCCTTAATCGAGGATCTTACGGCATAGCCACCGCCCATGGAAAAGAATTCAAGAAAGACTAAACAGCTGGAAGTTATCTGGGATGCTATTAAGGACGACAGCTCCCATCCCACGGCGGATCAGGTTTATGAGAGGGTCCGAAAGCAACTTCCCAATATTAGCCTGGGAACCGTCTATCGAAATCTGCAAAAACTCGTCGTTGACGAAAAGCTCCAGGTGCTGATACTCGGACGCCTGCAACATTTCGACCCGCTCGTTGAAAGGCATCAGCATTTCATCTGTGAACAGTGCAATTGCGTATACGATGTCTTCGTCGAAGAGCAAAGTGAAGTTAAACCCGTAAAACTCCCCCACGACGGATTCAAAGTCACCTCTCACCAACTCACTTTCTACGGTATCTGCAAACATTGCTCTGCCTAGCCTGGTCAGGCGGGGCGCGTGCTTGTAAAGGTTTCGGCACGGCGATAAACTCCGCTTCGGTTCGGAGGAAAAGATGGACGAAGTGCATATTCCTTCCGACTCCCAAGCGCGCTTGCTACGCATTGCCCGATGGACTCTTGAAGACGTCGTCCAGGGTGGTCAACGGCAAGTCGAACAGATTGGCGACCCTTGTCTTCAAAGCCGTGAGTACGGTGCTTTTGTAAGCCTCCATAGGGGCGACGAGCTTCGTGGCTGCATCGGCACCTGCACACCGAGCACACCTCTATATCAAACCGTTGTTGATATGACTCAAGCAGCGGCGTCGAGGGACAGTCGCGTCACGCCGATCCGCAGGGAGGAACTGAACCATATTCGGATTGATATTTCCATTCTTTCAAGGCTAGAGATGGTGGACGATCCGCTCTTACTCGAACTGGGAAAGCATGGTCTTCACATTGCACAAGGCGAGAGGCGCGGAGTTCTTCTTCCTCAGGTCGCGGCGCAATATCGGTGGGACATAAGAACTTTTCTGGAGCAAACCTGCCTCAAAGCTGGATTGCCAAAGAATGCCTGGAAAGAGCCCAACACGTTGGTGTCCAGCTTTAGCGCGCTGATTATCGAGGAGTCGTTATGAAACGACGTAATTTCATTACTTTGTTGGTTGGGTCAATTCTGCTGTCACTGCGCGGTATCGCACAGGCAGTCTGCAATCCCGCCTTGGTCCATCTTTTCGAGGAGGGCCGAAAGCTGGTTCAGGTTCACCCCGGCAAGAAACCGTCTTTGGGTAACTATTTCATTCAATGGTATGGTCATTCGAGCTTCTTGATTCATTCGGGGAGCCAGACCAAAGTGGTGGCGGACCCCAACTTTAACGTTACGCCTGGCATCCAGGCTGATGCTGTCACTGTGAGTAACGATCACTTCACGCACAATAACACGGGCGCGGTGACCGGCGATCCCATCATTCTGCGAGGGATCACCTTTCGGCAAACATGGAATCCGATACGAACCAGCGTAAAAGATATCACGATCGTGAATATCCCCAGCCAGAGGGGAGCCAGTTGGGGTGGGGCGGCCAACTCCATCTTTATCTACGAGATGGGAAGCCTTTGTCTCGCGCACTTGGGCAATATCGGTCATCTCCTCACTCCGGAGCAGGAAAGAGTTATGCAGCACGTCGATGTGATGATGATTCCGGTCGATGCGATGACCAACCTAGGCTTCCAAGACATTATGAAGGTCATAGATCAAGTCAAGGCACCGATTGTGATTCCCATGCACTATGACGTTTCCCGCCAGGGTGAACTCTTTGCGACGTACGCCAAAGAGCGTTATCCGGTCCGCAAAATCGCGGATTCTCAACTGGTGCTTAGCCGCGTTATGCTGCCCAAATCCACTGAAATTTTCGTTCTGGCGCACCCGCGGCCCCTCGCATTCGGCGACTGAAAGAAAGGACCGTTCGGACTTGTTTATCTAATGCCACATTACATTTACATCCTCTGATTATAATGTTATAGAACTTGATCACGCTTGGTTTATCGAGACTTCGGTGGATAGAAAAGAAGTTGATTTTTTTCGCAACCTCCTGAACCAGCGGCTGCAAGAGCTCCGCTCGGAAGCCGGCAAGACGGTTGAGGATATGGACGAAGACGAGAATTTTCCGGATCCCACGGATCGCGCATCCATGGAGTCAAACCGGAATTCGATGCTGCGTATCCGCGACCGTGAACGCAAACTTATCTTCAAGATTCAAGAAGCGCTGAGGCGGCTCGACGACGGTGAATACGGTGTTTGCGAAGAATGTGGAGAGAATATCGGCATCGAACGTTTGAAAGCGCGTCCGGTGACGACACTCTGCATCGAGTGTAAATCGAGCCAAGAGATGGAAGAGCGAAAAGCGAGAAGGATCGTTTAATCCAGATGTCGATGAAGCTCAAAAAAGCCGTCATACCCGTGGCGGGTTTGGGGACGCGTTTTCTCCCAGCTACCAAAGCCGTACCGAAAGAGCTCTTGCCGATTATTGATATCCCCTCCATTCAGTACGTGGTGCAAGAGGCAGTGGATTCGGGGATTCAGGAAATCATCTTCGTCACCGGTCGGGGCAAAGATGCCATCGAAGACCATTTTGACGAAGCGCCGGAGTTGGAGCAGATCCTGGCCGAACGCGGACAGACCGAAACAGTCGAGATGCTTCGCCGGATCGTGGCCATGACGGAGGTCGTATCGGTGCGCCAAAAAAAACCGCTTGGATTAGGCCACGCCGTTCTTTGCGCTCGCGATCTGGTCGGTAACGAGCCTTTTGCCGTGATGTTGGCCGATGACCTGATTGACAACGACGTTCCTTGTATCCGGCAGCTGTTGGAGATCTTTGAAGAGAAACAAGAATCCGTGGTCGCGCTGATGGAAGTTCCGCAAGAGGACGTTCACCGCTATGGCGTGATCAAAGGAAGCGAAGTAAAGAAACGGCTCTACCAAGTCGAGGCCACCGTTGAAAAGCCTCAGGCCAGCCAGGCTCCTTCCAGAATGGCCATTATAGGCCGTTACATCTTGCGACCAGAGGTTTTTGCAATTTTGGAGAAGCTGCCCGCCGGAAAAGGAGGAGAGATCCAGTTGACCGATGGATTAGCGCAGTTGGTGCGCGAACGAAAGGTGTTCGGCTGCGAGTTTGAGGGAGACCGATACGACATCGGCGATAAATTCGGTTTCGTGCGCGCCACGGTCGCCTATGCGCTGAAAAGGCCGGACCTAAAAGACCGGGTCATAGACTATCTGAAATCAACGATACAGTAATTAGCATTTCCTGGGGCCGTAGCTCAGTTGGGAGAGCGCTAGAATCGCACTCTAGAGGCCGTGGGTTCGACTCCCATCGGCTCCACCAAATTTTTCAACCATCTATAGCCGCGGTGGCTACTGAAGCCACCGCGGCACACAAGATCCGCTCATACAATCCTGGGATCCTATCGACGACTAGTCACCTCCTCCTTTCCCTCTGTGTGGGAAAAAACCGAAACG
>Ga0209690_1002465_pt1 | contig 10517 bp, 8 predicted proteins | sample GraSoiAngelo_150_FD_186164 | JGI IMG/M metagenome (GOLD analysis project Ga0209690, IMG submission 186164) | Grasslands soil microbial communities from the Angelo Coastal Reserve, California, USA - 14_1009_09_40cm (SPAdes) (version 2) | ecosystem: Environmental > Terrestrial > Soil > Grasslands ...
TACCGCGAGCGCGCGCGAAGTTGAGCGCTTAGACTGATCCGAGATGAGCCCGCGCGGCCGGCCGGCGATGGCGTTCGGGGTTCCTCCGCTCACGCGCGGCGTGAAGTGGCTCGGCGGTGTGACGCTCGCCGTCTCCATCCTCGTCGCCGTGCTCCGCGACCAGTCCGGCGCCGCGCTGGCGCAGTTCGTCGTCTTCTCGCCCGAGGCGCTCTGGCACGGCGCTGTCTGGAAGATTTTCACCTACACCTTCCTCAACCCGGACCCCGTCGGTCTGCTCTTCGCGCTGCTCGGTCTGTGGCTGCTTGGCGCATCCCTCGAGCAGACATGGGGAACCAGGCGCTTCCTCACGTTCTATTTCGCCACCGCGGCGGCTGCGGCGCTGGCGACTTCGGTGCTCGGATTCTTCGTCCCGGCCGTCTGGGTGCACCCCTATTTCGGCAACTGGTCGGCGCTCGAGGGCCTGATCGCGGCGTTCGCGGTGCTGATGCCGAACGCGCAGATCTTCCTCTACTTCGTTCCAGTGCAGGCCCGATGGATGCTGCCGATCTCCGCAGGCATCACCGTCCTGTTCATGCTCATGACCGGCTGGGTGCCGTACCTGCCGCAGCTCTTCGGCCTTGGGGCGGGCGTGCTGTTCGCGGGGGGCGTGGCACCCCGAGGTCTGCTGCTGCGCGCCCGGGTCTGGTGGATCGACCGGCGCCTGCGGCGCAGCCGGCTGCGTGTCGTGCGCGGCAAGGACGATGAAGCGGGGCCCTTCAGCGGCGGCCGTGGCTCGGACAAGTACCTTCACTAGCGGCTCCCGTGCACCGAAAGGGACTGCCGCTACGCAGTTGCTTGTCCCGCGGAAAACGGGTTCTCTACCCGTCCTTGATGTCGGACGTCGCCTCGCGCGCCACGTAGATGCATCGCGTATTCGTGCGCGCGGCGTCGAGCGGCACCAGGAAGAACCCGTGCTTGGCGTCCGCGCCGTCGCGGATGCCTTCGATGGCGCGTCCATCCGCAAACGTGACTCGCACCTTGGCTCCGTCGCCCGCGTGCGGCGGCTCTCCCGGAGCGAGCATGAAGAAGATCGCCTTCACGTCGGCGCGGTAGATCGGCTCCGGCTCGCCTCCGCCCTGCAGGATGAGCGGGAACTGTGATTTCGAGAGATCGATGTCGCGCATGGTGCCGCGAAGCGTGCGGCCGCCGCGAGTGTGCACTGCGACGCGGTGTTCGCCCTGCATCTCGAGCGCGTTCGCTGCGGTCGGTCGCCAGGCCGCGAGCGGTTGCGCGCGCGTCCGCGCGGGTTCGCCCGTCGGTGCGGGAAGGTCCGGATCGTCGTCATCGATCGCCACGGGTTTCAACACCTCCTCGGGCGACGCCAGCTCTTCGGGCAGGCCCGGTTCGTCGTCAGCGGCGCCCAGCGTGGCTCCCGCTGGAACGCTACCGAACAATTCCTTCGCCGCGCCCGGTTCGGGCTCCGGCGGTTCGGAGTCGAGCTGCTCCAGCGCGGTCGCGCCCACAGCGGCCTCGTTCCACGCGGGCTTCGGAGGGGGAGGAGCGGAATCGACCGCGACCGCCTCCGCGTCCGGCGGCGCCTCCGTGATCGGCACGTCCCATTCTTCGGCGGCCGCGGCGGGCGGACCGGACCATTCGGGCGCCGCTGCGGGCTCGGGTGGCGTCCATTCCGCTTCCTCCGGAGCCGGCGCCGCGGCGTTCCACTCGGACTGCTCCGCTGCCGGCGCCGCCGCTCCCCAGGCTTGCTCCTGCGGCTGCTCCGGGGCGCTGGAGGCGGACCAGTCGGGCCCTGAGCGCAGAGAGCTCCAGTCGGTGTCGGGGGCTTCCGGCACCGCCTCGGCATCCGGCTTTCGCGCTTCCTGCCAGTCCGAAGGAGCCGATTCCGCCTGCCACTCCTGCACCGGCTCCTGCGGCGCCGCCGACCACGCCTCGGGAGGCGCCGCCTGTTCCTCCGCCGGAGTTGCGGACGCGGTGGGGTCGGTCGCCGGAGCCTGCATTTGCCAATCGTCGGCAGGCGGCGCGACCGGGACGGCGTCGGCTGGCCCAGGCGGGGCGGCGGCCTGGTCCCATTCAGTGACCGCTCCGGACGCGCTCCCGTCATCCTCCAGAGAGGGGCTAGCGACAGGCTCGCTCCAAGGCGTGGGCGCCGACTCGGAAGGCGCCTCGAGCTGCGCGGCCGAGGCGTGCTCGGGAGCCGGAGCCGCGGCGCCGTTCGTCGATCCGGTCGACGCTTGCGCCAGATCTTCCAATGAAAGCCGCCTGGGTGGCGCGATCCCGTGCGCCCGCAGAGGGCCGCGCAAGCCTTCCGACCAGTCGCCCTCGAGCGGGTCCGCCGTTTCGGACGCGAGCGGAGAAGCGTCCTCCCCGGGGAAGGGCGTCGCGGGCGCGCTGGTGTCAGCCATGGCTCGCGAAAGGATATCAGACAGGTTCCAATCCCGCGCCAAGCCGGCGCAAATTCCGAACCAGCGGAATTTACCTACATGGGTCCGGCCGTTATAAATGCCGGATGCCACGCCTCGTCCAGATCGGCGCGCGTCGCACCCGGCCGCCGCCGCGTCCCGGACTGGAGGCATACCTCCCGGTGTCCCTGGACGATGCCCGGCGGCGAGGGTGGGAACAACTCGACGTCGTCCTGGTCAACGGCGACGCCTACGTCGATCACCCGACGTTCGGCATCCCCTTGATCGCGCGCCTGCTCGCCTCGCGCGGATTCAAGGTCGGCATCGTCAGCCAGCCCCGCTGGGACGAAGCGAGCGGGTTGGCCGACTTCGCTGCCTGCGGCCGCCCGCGGCTCTTCTTCGGCGTGTCGAGCGGCAACATGGACTCGATGGTGAACCACTACACCGCCGGCAAGAAGCGCCGGTCATCCGACGCGTACACGGCCGACGCAGCCCCGGGCAGACGGCCGGACTACGCGAGCGCCGTGTACGCGCGCAAGCTGAAGAAGCTGTTCCCCGACGTCCCGATCGTGCTCGGCGGCGTCGAGGCATCGCTCAGGCGCCTCGCTCACTACGATTACTGGAGCGACCGGGTCCGCCATTCCATTCTCGTCGACTGCCCGGCGGACATCCTCGTGTACGGGATGGGCGAGCAGCCTGTCCTGGAAGTCGCCTCCCGGCTCGCGGCCGGCGAGGACATCTGCGGTCTCACGGACGTGCGCGGGACCGCGGTCAAGTTCAGGGACGATGCGGAGGAGGGCTGGCGTTACCTCGCCGGGCCGCGTGACCGGGATGAGATCCGACTGCCCTCCTACGAGGAGATCGTCGCGGACAAGAGCGTGTACGCGGAGTTCTCGCGCCTCTACCATCTCGAGCACAACCCGGACAACGCCCGCATCCTCATCCAGCAACACGGACGGGAGCTGGTGTACGTGAATCCGCCAGCGCCGCCGCCCTCCACCGGATTGATCGACGAAGAGTACGAGCTGCCCTTCACGCGCCTGCCGCACCCGATGTATGGCGAGGCGAAGATCCCCGCCTGGGAGCAGATCCGCTTCAGCGTCACCATCATGCGCGGCTGCGCCGCCGGGTGCAGCTTCTGCTGCATCACCGAGCACCAGGGCCGCGACGTGGTCTCGCGCAGCGAGGCGTCGGTGCTGCGCGAGATCGAGAGCTTGAGGAACGTCCCGGGCTGGACCGGCGTGGTCAGCGACATCGGCGGCGCCACCGCGAACATGTGGCACATGGTTTGTACCGACGAGACGTGGCACGCGCGGTGCCGCCGCGCTTCATGCGTCTATCCGTCGGTCTGCGAGAAGTTCGGCACCGACCACGGGCCGCTCATCCAGCTGATGCGCAAGGCGCGCGAGCTGCCCGGCGTGAAGCGCGCATTCGTGGCGAGCGGCATCCGCTACGACGTGGCATTCGCGGACGCGAAGCACGGCGACGAGTACATCCGCGAGCTGGTCGCGAATCACGTCGGCGGTCATCTCAAGATCGCGCCGGAGCACATCTCGCCGGGCGTGGTGAAGGTGATGAAGAAGCCCGGAAAGGAGATGTTCGTCCGCTTCAAGGAGCTGTTCGAGAAGTACTCCACCGATGCGGGCAAGGACCAGTACCTGGTGCCGTATTTCATCTCGGGCCATCCCGGCTGCGAGGTGAAGGACATGGTGGAGCTGTCCGACTATCTGGCGGAGAACGGGTGGCGCCCGCAGCAGGTGCAGGACTTCACCCCAACGCCGATGACGCTGGCCACGGACATGTACTACTCTGGTTTCCACCCGAACACCGGCAAGCCGGTGCACATCCCGAAGGACGCGGATGAGAAGGCGATGCAGCGCGCGCTGCTGCAGCCGCACCTGCCGCAATACCGCGAGCTCGCGCGCGGCGCGCGCCGGATCGCCGGCGCGCCGGCTCCTCCACGGCGCAGAGTGCCGCGGCCGGGGCCCGCGCCGGCGCCGAGCGACAGCTTCGAGGATTGAGAGCGTGTTGCCGTATTCACGGCAACACGCAGCAAAACATGGCGGCATGCCCCGCCTGAGGCGGAGAGCCGCCTTAGCGGCGACCCTTCTTGCCGCGCCCGCGAGACCGTCCCGCTTTCGCCTTTCCTCGCTTTGCACCCCCGGCGCGGCGCGCGGCGCTACGGCCCTTGCCTTTGCGCGCTTTGGCTTTCGCGGCCCGGCGGGCCCCGCCCTTCTTTCGCGCGCTCTTCGGGGCCGCCTTGCGCCGCGGCCCGGCGCTCTTGCGTCGCGGCCGTGGCTCGGCCGGCTCAGGCTCCGGCGCCATCTCGCCCTGTCCTTCCATCGGTCCGGGGATCGGTCCGCCTCCCGGGGTCGGTCCGCCGAACTGTCCCCCCGACCCTTGTGTGGGGTACTGCGGTTCGTCCCCGCCGCCTTCAGCGCCGCCGTTGCCGCCGTTCTTACGCTCCTCTTGCATTGCCGCCTCCGCGCCCGCGCACTATCGCGCGCGAGACGCCGTTTCGCCAACAGCACGCCGCCGTTCCGTCATCCGCCGGACCCTTTCTTGCTCGAAGCGGTTTGCGCGAGATCGAGGGTGGCCGGACGCGGTGCGACCGACGACATCATCCATCGCGAGCACGATGTCTTCAACTCTCCGGCCTGGCGCGGATCCGTCAGGTCGGTCGCCGCCCATACGCTCGATCCGACGGTGCACCCCTCGAGCGATGACGCACGCCACCTTGTCACCCTCCGCACAAGCGCTAGTGTGCATGCCCGCCCGGAGGAAAATCATGCGCTTTTTCATAACCCTAGCGGTGCTGCTCGGTGCAGCTGCGGCGTCCGCGCGAACGTTCGCCGTCCATCCTGGCGGATCCATCCAGACCGCCGTCAACGGTGCGTCCGCGGGTGACCGCATTGTGGTTCATCCCGGCACCTACGTCGAGACCGCGTCGGCGGACATCGCCTTGACCATCACGCGTGATGGGATCGAGCTTGTAGGGCTCTCGACCCACGGTCACCCCGTCATCCTCCAGAATGCCGGCAATCAGTCCTACGGCGTTTGGGCGAGCCCGGTGAACTCCCTGCCAACAACTCCCCCCGGTGACGACGAGAATCCGCCCTGTGATCATCAGGAGACGGCCGCGGTCCTGACCGGCTTTTCCATCCGCGGCTTCACGATCCGCGGCTTCGCCATCCACGGCGTCCACCTCGCTTGTGTGGACAGATTCTCCATCGTCGACAACCGGTCCGAGGGCAATCTCGTCTACGGTCTCTTCCCGGTGCTCTCCCGGCACGGACTGATGCTCGGAAATGTCGTTACTGGCACTACGCTCGATGCCGCAATCTATGTTGGCCAGAGCGACGACGTGCTGATCGCCGGCAACCGGGTACGCGACAGCCTGCTCGGGATCGAGATCGAGAACAGCCGGCATTGTGCTGCCGTCGCCAATGAAGTCCAGGACAACACGGCCGGCATCCTGGTCGACCTTCTCCCGTTTCTGCAGCGCGATACGCAGCGGAGCACCCTGGTGGCTTACAATTCGGTGCACCGCAACAACCGGAAGAACGATGCGACGGAAGGCTTGCTCAGCGTTCTGCCGGCAGGATCGGGCATCGTCGTCGTCGGCGGGCATGGCACGACCGTGCTGGCGAACGACGTGCGCGGCAACGGCTTTGCCGGGATCGCCGTTGCAAGCCTCTGCTTCGGGTGGGACAGATTGCAGGACGTCCCCCCTTGCAACGACCTGTCGAAGATCGATCCAGAGTTCGATCCAGAGCCCCGCGATGACCGGATCATCGGGAACCGCTTGAAGGGAAACGGGACGATGCCTCAGTCCGATCCGGCGTTCGAAGCGATCCGGGGAGACCTGATCTGGGACGGCAGCGGTACGGGAAACTGCTGGAGCGGTAATTCGTTCACCCCGAGCGCGACGTCCCTGCAGCTGCCGGCCTGCGACTGACCGGCGCGGTCAGCTCGATCCGGCTGCCGGCTTCCCCGCCGGGAATCTCTCCTCCAGCTCTTCGATGGTTCGCGGCCAATCGTCGTGCAGCAGGCGCGCGAGCGAGCGGTCCGAGAGCAGTTTTCCGCCCGTCTGGCAGCGCGGGCAGTAATTCGTCTCGTTGTCCGCGTACGCGATGCGCTGCACGGCCGTCCCGCACACCGGGCACGGCTGCTTGTACTTCCCGTGGACGGCGAAGTCGTCGCGGAACGCGGTGACCTTCTCGGGAAACTTCTCGCGCGCTTCCTGCCGCAGTCGCTCCGTCCACTCCGTCAGCACGGTCCGGGTAGCCTCGAAGAGCGCGCGCACTTCGTCCCTGGACATCTTCTGCGTGAGCAGGGCGGGCGACAGCTTCGAGCGGTGGAGGATCTCGTCCGAATACGCGTTGCCGATTCCCGAGAACAAGCGCGGATCGGTCAGCGAGCGCTTCAGCGTGTGGTTCTCGCGACGCAGCGCGGCCTCGAATTCGTCGAGCGTGCACGTGAGCGGCTCGATCCCGCCGCGCTGGAACTCGTCGAGCGCTCGCGCGAGATGGATCGAGGCGCGCTTCTTCGTCGCCGCCTCCGTGAGCATCAGCGTGCCGGGTGGAAAGTCGAGGGCGGCAAGGCCGACCTTTCCCGGGATCTTCGCTCCCCGCTCGAGCCACTTGAACCGGCCGGCGATCATCAGGTGAATCACCAGGAACAGCCCGCCCTCGAGGACGAAGACGATCCGCTTGCCGAGCCGGCGCACCTCGAGCACGCGCCGTCCGCTGGCTGCGCTGAGCGGCGGGTCGAAGGTGCGCACCACGAAAGGACTCGCGACGCGAACCCCCTGCAGCGGCTGACCAGCTACGCGCGCTGCGATCGACTCGACGTAGACGGTGACGTCCGGAAGCTCCGGCACGCCGCGGTCTTAACTCACTTGTGCTCCGCCCGCTCGCGCAGCTCCACCAGCTCGAAGACGTACCCGTCGGGATCCTCGAAATCCCGGGAGACACCGCCGGGGATTTCCTGCGAGCTGCCCAGGGACCGCGCTCCGTGGCGAAGCACGAGCGCGGCCATCTCCTCCAGGTTCATCACCCGGATGCCGAGCACCGGTCCGCCGCGGTCGTAGCCGCGCTTGATCATGGCATTCGGGTAGAAGACAGGGTGCAGCGCGAGCAGGAGGCCGGGGCGTAGCTCCAGCTCCACCCAGCCCGGCGTGTAGGACTTCTCCGAGAGGCCGACGACGTCGCGCCAGAAGGCGCGCGATCTTTCCAGATCCGGCACCTGCAGGCTGACCCAGCAGAGCTCGTTCACGGGCGCGGACAATAGCGCAGAAGCGAATCGGCCAGATCGCTCGCGCATCCATGCGCCATGCGCGTGGCGATCGCGGGAGCGAGCGGATTGATCGGCACCGAGGTCGTCCGCGCGCTGCGCGCTCGCGGTGACGAGGCTCTGGCGCTCCCGCGCTTCGGCACCGCTCCGTGGAGCGTGGATGGCGCCGACGCGGTCGTCAACCTGGCGGGTGCAAGCGTCGCGGGCAAGCGTTGGACGCCTGCATACAAGAAAGAGATCGTGGACAGCCGCCTGCTCACCATCCGCGCGCTGATCGACGCGATCCGCTCTGCCAAGCGCAAGCCGCGCGTCCTCGTGAACGCCAGCGCCGTCGGTTACTATGGCGGCCGGGGCGACGAGGTGCTCGAAGAGAGCGCCGCGGCCGGCTCGGATTTTCTCGCCAGCGTCGGCCGGCAATGGGAGGCGGAAGCGCAGCGCGCCCCCGTGCGCGCCGTGCAGGTCCGGACGGGGATCGTTCTCAGCGCCAGGGGCGGCGCGCTGGGGAAGATGCTGCCGCCCTTCAAGGCGTTCGTGGGCGGGCCCATCGGGAGCGGGAAGCAGTGGTTCCCCTGGATCCACATCGCCGACGAGGTGGCCGCGATCCTCTGGTGCATCGATCATGAGATGACGGGCCCGGTGAACCTCGTTGCTCCGGGCATCGTGACCATGAAAGAGTTCGCGAAGGCGCTGGGGCACGCCCTGCACCGTCCGTCCTGGGCCCCCGTCCCCGCGGCGCCCCTGAAGATCCTGCTCGGTGAAATCGCCTCCGCGCTCCTCGAAGGGCAACGCGCGGTGCCGAGGAAGTTGCTCGACTCCGGGTTCCGCTTCCGCTTCGAGGACGTGAACGCGGCGCTGCAAGATCTCTTCCCCGGCGGGTGACGTTTTCCTGCCCGCGATGTCCGGGGGGCGCGCTACACTCCGCCGGCAATGCCCGCCGACTTCACGCACCTCCATCTGCATACGCTCTACAGTCTCCTCGACGGCGCCATCCGCCTGCCCGATCTGATGAAATCGTGCGCGGAGACCGGGATGAAGTCCGTGGCCGTCACCGACCACGGGAACATGTTCGGCGTGGTGAATTTCTATCAGGAAGCGAAGAAGCACGGCATCAAGCCCATCATCGGCTTCGAGGCCTACGTCGCGGGCGAGAAGGGGATGGGCGACAAGAGCCAGCGGGTAGGCAACCACCTGGTGCTTCTGGCGCGAGACGACACCGGCTACCGCAACCTCCGCTATCTGAGCAGCAAGGCGTTCACCGAGGGCTTCTATTACGACCCGCGCGTCGACAAGCCCCTGCTCAAGGCGCACAGCGAGGGATTGATCGCGCTCACCGCCTGCATGGCGGGCGCGGTGCCACGCGCGGTCCGCCGTGGCGACATGGACGAGGCGCGCCGCGAGGTGCGGGATCTCAAGTCCATCTTCGGCGATCGCCTCTATCTGGAGATCCAGAGCAACGCGCTCAAGGAACAGCTCCCGGTCAACCACGGGATGTGCGAGCTGGCGCGGGAGGAGAGACTCCCCCTCGTCGCCACCGCCGACAGCCATTACGTGAAGCGAGAGGACGCGAAGGCGCACGAAGTGCTGATGGCCATCGCCTCGGGGCGCACGTTCGACGATCCCAAGCGCCTGCGGCACGACACCGAGGAGCTGTACATCAAGTCGCCACGAGAAATGTACGCGGCGCTGGAGGCGACCACCGGCGTCGGCTCCGAGTGGCAGGAAGCGGTCCACAACTCCTCGGTCATCGCGGAGCAGTGCAACGTCGACCTGAATCTCAAGGACAAGTACCTGCCGAAGTTCCAGGTGCCGGACGGCGAGACGCTGGACAGCTATCTGCAGAGGAGGGCCCGCGAAGGCCTCGATGAGCGCTTCGCGGAGATCGCGCGCACCGGACGGCAGGTCGACGCCGATCTCTATCGAGACCGGCTCGAGCGCGAGCTGGCGGTGATCGTCAACATGAAGTTCTCCGGCTATTTCCTCATCGTCCAGGACTTCATCAACTGGGCGAAGCGCAACGGCATCCCGGTGGGCCCCGGGCGCGGCTCGGGCGCGGGCTCGCTGGTGGCGTATTCGCTGCGCGTCACCGACATCGATCCCCTTCCCTACAACCTGCTCTTCGAGCGGTTCCTCAATCCCGAGCGCGTGTCGATGCCGGACTTCGACATCGACTTCTGCCAGGACAGGCGCGGCGAGGTGATCAGCTACGTCACCGAGAAGTACGGAAAGGAGAACGTCGCGCAGATCATCACCTACGGCGCCCTGTCGGCGAAGAGCGCCATCAAGGACGTCGCGCGGGTGATGGGTGTGCCCTTCGCCGAGGTGAACGAGCTGACGCGGAACATCCCCAATTTGATCGAAGGGCATCCTGCGACCATCGAGAAGGCGCTGGAGGTCGAGCCCAAGCTCACGCAGATCCAGGAGCAGAAGCCGGTCTTCAAGGCGATCGTCGAGTACGCGCGCGCGCTGGAGGGGCTGACGCGTTCGACCGGCATGCACGCCGCCGGCGTCGTCATCGGAGAGAAACCGCTCTGGGAGTACGTGCCGCTCTGCCGCGGCCAGAACGGCGAGCTGGTCACGCAATTCGCGAAGGACGAGGTCGAGCTCGCCGGACTCGTCAAGTTCGACTTCCTCGGGCTGACGACGCTCACCGTGATCAGCAACGCGGTCAAGCTGATCAACCGCGGCAAGAACCCGGAGGAACAGCTCGACATCGCCCTCTTGCCGCTCGACGACAAGAAGACCTACCAGCTGATCTCCAGCGGCGACACGGCCGGCATCTTCCAGATGGAGTCCTCGGGCTTCACCGAGATGGTGAAGAAGCTCAAG
>Ga0209690_1002468_pt1 | contig 10513 bp, 9 predicted proteins | sample GraSoiAngelo_150_FD_186164 | JGI IMG/M metagenome (GOLD analysis project Ga0209690, IMG submission 186164) | Grasslands soil microbial communities from the Angelo Coastal Reserve, California, USA - 14_1009_09_40cm (SPAdes) (version 2) | ecosystem: Environmental > Terrestrial > Soil > Grasslands ...
GCGCCAACCTGCTCACGATCCCCGTCGGCCACAGCCTGGACATCCTCAACTACGTGCTGGGTGAGTTCGCCGACCTGTCAGCCGTGTCGGATCTTCGCAGGCCGCACATCACTATCGAAGAGACCGGGGAGCAGATCGTGAAAACGGCCGCCGACCAGATCGCGGTGATCGGTACTCTCACCTCCGGGGCGACCGCCAGCATCCACATCCGTGAGGCAGTGGCCGGCGGTACCGGGTTCCTGTGGGAAATCAACGGAAGCGACGGAACGCTCCGGATTACCGCTGACGCGGCCGTGCCCGGAATCTTTCCCATGACCGTCGCGGGAGCGCACGGACGCAACGAGCCCGCCGAGCTTGCTGTCCCGACGGCGCTGACACAGAAATGGCCCGCGCTCACCGCCCTGGAGGGAGCGCCGGCCTTCAACGTCGGGCGTGCCTACGCCGCGTTCGCGGCAGACATCGCCAACGGGACTCACACCGTGCCGGACTTCGCCGACGCCGTCCGGCGCCACGAGGTCATCGCCGCCATCGAGAGGTCCGCGGCATCAGGGAAACGCGTGAAGGCGTGAGGCCCCCACACGCCATGGATGACCTACTGGCAAGGGCCTGAGATAGCCACGCCAGGCGCACCCTGATTGCTAGTCGTAAGCTTCGCGATCTGCTGAAGACCGACGCCGGTCCGGTAGAGCCAGATAGCGCCGTCGTCCGATGCGAGCCAGACATCGTTACCCATGGTGGCTGAGAGCGGCGAGAACGCTCCCGCGACCCCGGGGTCGCCAGCGCGACCATGGTTTAAGAGCGTGATGTGGTGAGGAGAAGTGAGCAGCATGGTTTGGATCGCAATGCCGGATCGATGGGCTGGATTGGTGTGCCAGATGTCGCGCTCAGCAACCTGGATGATGGGAGACCCTTCCGAGTCTGTGCCGACGAATTGGGCGGTTCCCGTCGCGTCGTTCGAGTTGAACCACTCGGTCATTCGCCCGGTTGCCATGTCGAACGCTGAGACGGTGGTGGCTCCGTTGGCGGCGAAGGCCACGTACCAGATCGCATTGCCTTTCCGGTTATATCCAGCCTCTGAGTCACCGCGCGGAAGCGCGGGAACCGTGAAGGGAAGCGCGTCGAGTTTTCCAGTCACAGGGTCCAATCGTTTGAGATTCCAGTACGGCAGCGGCCCGGGTGCTGAGCCGGCGGGCCGTGAATGGTCTTCGACCAGGATGCTGCCGTTGGCGGCATAGGCGAACGGTTCGATCAACGCCGGTGCCGTCGTATCCAGTAGAGGCCTGGTGCCGCGAGCATCGGTAATCGAGATGATCAGATGGCCTGCGCTCGTGTAATTCTCAGAGACATAGGCACGGCCATCCGGCGCGACCATCTGCGGCAGGACGCCGGCCCAAACTCCAAGCGCCGGTATATAGGTCGTTCCCTTGGTTTGAACCGGTTGAAAGGTTGCGTGGCCGTGGCTCATTACGATGAAACCACTCGTATGGTCCTCGCTAAGGGCCGAGATTGGAAGCTTGCACTGCAGGCTGGCTCCAGCTGGTTGCAACTGCACGGCCAGCACCGGCTGCGGGGCAAATGGTGAGCGGTTGGCGAGAATGGCCACCACCAGCGCGGCTGCCACGGCAACGGCGACCGCGCCGACCCGGCGCGGTCCGCGCCACCCGCGTGAACCGATGTGTGGGCGCGATGCGATCCGCGCAGGCGATGACGTCCATCCCGCCGGTACCGGTGGCGCCGTGACCGTGGCGTAAAGACGGCGCAGGTCCTCTTCGAGCTGCGCGGTATCGTCAGTCGTCGTCAATTCAGACATTGGATTTGTCCTCCAGTATTGACCGCAATTTCCTGAGAGCCCGCCGGGTCGCGACCTTTGCCGCCTGCTCCGACATACCCAGGACGGTGGCGACCTCACGGAACGAGAGGTCTGCCGCGACCCGGAGCCCTATCAATTCGCGCTCGCGCGTTCGCAGCTGCAGAATCGCTGTGGTTGCGCGTTTGAGTTCTGAATGGTGGTGCGCTAGTACCTCGACATCGAGCGGGCTCTCGCGAAAGCGCGCCAAGCGATCGACAAGCCGCCGCCAGCGGCCGCTCTGGCGGCGATAGTCGATGCAACAGTTGCGGGCGATGCTGATCAGCCAGGTCCGTGCCGTCTCGGGGTCGGGAGATACCCGTTCATAGGCCGAGAACGCTTTGATGAAGGCTTCGTGGGTGACGTCAGCCGCCGCCTCGGCGTCCCCGAGCTGGGATAGGCAGAAGCGGTGAACGTTTGCGGCGTGGCTCGTATAGAGGTCGTCGAAGGGTGGCAGGACTCGGGGCGGGTCGTCGCTGCCGGCGTCGAGCAGGGCCAGCAGTCCACTCATGTCTCTGCAAACGCTCGCCACGGCCATTTGGGGACAACCGAGAAAATCCAAGGCCCCCGCCGAGTATTTGCTATGAGGGAGAAATCAAGGTCCAAGGCGACTCGAAAGCTGCCAAAGTTGACCGCCGATAGAGGTCATGCAGGCTGGCAAGCCGCCGCCCCCGGCTAGTTTATACAAGTGAACTAATGAATTATGACACCCAAAATGGGTGGTGTCCCCGACAGGATTTGAACCTGTGCTCCCGGCTCCGGAGGCCGGTGCTCTATCCGGGCTGAGCTACGGGGACACGGCGGAACTCGATTATAGGCACGTCCGGGAACTCGGCAGTCAGCGCTTCGCGACCTACCTTACGGATTCCGTTACAGGCGTGACCCCCCTGATTGACGGCCGTCCATAAGCTGGCATCAGGACAGGCCGATGTGAAGCGAGCCGCCTGTTCAGGAGGTGGGACCGTGCGGCGTTTTCTCACGCCTTGGATTCTCTTAGTCATCGCTTCGGCCGTGCTTTCCTGCGCCGAAGTCTGGCCGAACCCCATGTAGACTGGTCGATTTCACTGTCAAGTCTAGATTGCTAGACTGTAGGTTGTGCTTACCAAGCGGCGCCCGGGGCGTCCGACGGCGGATGACCCCGGAGCGCCGAGTCCGCTCGGGCGTCGGATTCGTCAGGCACGGCAGGAGCTGGGCCTCAGCCTTGCCGCGGTGGCCGGCAGCGACTTTAGCCGAGCCTTCCTCAACCAGGTCGAGCTAGGTCGCGCCCAACCCTCCACGCAAAACCTGCGAATCATCGCGCGCCGCCTGCAGCGGCCAATCGATTACTTCCTCGAAGAGCCAGGCGACTCCGCCGCCGCCCTCGAGCTTGCCCTCGCGGAAGCCGAAATGAGTCTGCTCCACGGCGAGGGATCTCGTGCCGAGTCCCTCGTCACGCGGATCCTGGCGAGGACGATCCCGATCGAGTTGCGGACGCGCGCCCAGCTGACGCTCGCGGTCGCCCTGATGAAGCAAGGGCGGGCACAGGATGCGAGGCCGGTCCTCGAGGAGGCGATCGTCGCCGCCCAGCGTGCGAACTGGCATCAGCTCCTGGTCGAGCTGTACGACCGCCTGGGCAGTGTCCATTACCTACTTCGCCGCCCGCACGCCGCCGGCCAGTGGTTCGACCAGGCGCTGGAGCGCTACGAGTCGTCCGGCGTCGCCGACCCCGTGTTGAAGGCGCGCGTGCTCGGCCATCGAGCCAATCTCCACTACGTGGCTGGCCAGCCGATCGAAGCCATCGCCGCCTATGAATCGGCGATCGCGGCGGCCGCGCAGATCCTCGACATGCCGGCGCTGGCGGGCATCTACGAGGGCCTCGCCCTCTCCTTTCAGCAGACCGGCCAGTACGCGCGGGCGCTCTCCTATGCCCAGAAGGGCCTGCGGATCTTCGAGACACTCCGTGATGTCCGCATGACGGGGCAGCTCCGCCTCAACATGGGCGACATGCTGCTGCAGCAGGGGCGCGTGGCGGAAGCCGAGCGGCTCTTCAGCGATGGCGCCGAGCACCTCCAGCGGATCGGCGATCGCGAGCTAGTGCCGCACCTGGTCGCCGGTATGGCTGAGTCCGCTCTCGAGGCGAGTCAGGTGGAGCGCGCGAGCGAACTCATCGAGGAGGCGATCGACCTGTCCACCCGCTCGAGCGACCCGCTGGCAACCGTCGCGGTTCACCGCGTGGCGGGACGGATTGCCCACGTGGGCGGCCGGCGCGACTCGGCGCACCGCCACTTCGAGCGGGCTCTCGAGGTCGCGTTGACCATGGATAACCCCGACCTGCGGGCGCGGGTCACCTACGATTTTGCGCGCGTGCTCGAGGCCGAAGGCGATAGCGCGCAGGCGGCGCTGCGTTTTCGCCAGGCTTACGAGGCCGGGCGCGCCGATGGCAGGCGCCCCGGCGCTGTAAGTGAACTCGAAACTTGAGTAAGTAGGGCTTGACACCCCCTGGGCATTTGTCCCATAATGACGGCCACGGAAGGTGACAACGTTCCCCGTGAACGATCCCCCCGCCACCCTCCGCAAAGAACACGTCAAAAGTTTTGTCCGTGTCGCGTTCTGCGATAGACTGGTCACACACAGTCAAGGGGGATCCAGTGGACGGGTACTCGCGAAAGGTTGGAGCCAGGCTGCGTAGTCTGCGAAAGCAGCGCGGCTTGACGCTCCAGCAGGTCGAAGTCCTTTCGAATAAGCGCCTCAAGGGGTCGCTACTGGCCGCCTATGAGCGCGGTGACCGGAATATCTCGGTTACCCGCCTGCACCAGATCGCGACTCTCTACAGCGTCCCCGTCAACCAACTCCTGCCCGAAGAAATCGAGGGCGTGGGTGAGCCCGCGCTGCCGCCCAAGCTGGCCATCGACCTCGGCCAACTGCAGGGACTTCCCGAGCGGCAGGGGTCCGTCCTTTCCCGCCACGTGGCACGTCTGCAGCAGCAACGGCAGGATTTCAACACCCCGGTCGTGACGTTCCGCGCCGACGACCTGGAGCAACTGGCCGCCGCCTACAAGACGACGCCGGAGATGCTGCGCCGCTCGTTGCACGAGTGGGGCGTCTTTCGGTCCGGCCAGGCGCCGGCCGAACGCCCGGAAGTGGAGCGCCAGCCTCCCGCCGAGTCGGAAGCGGAGAGCTAGAAGGGGATCTCGCCCTGGGGTGTCCCAGGAGGTTCGCCACGCTCGCCTCGCAGCTCCGCCACCGTCGCCGGGTGCGGCGGCTCCTCGACGTCCGGTTCCTCTCTGACCGGCAGACTCTCGATCCGCTGCCGGGCTTCCTCCAGTTTTCGTTCGCAGAGCTGTAAGTACTCGCGCCCGCGCGCGACGGCCGCGATCGCCTCTTCCAGGCTCAGCCTGCCTTCCTCGAGAGCGTGGAGGGTTGCGTCGAGTTGCGCCAGCGCCTGCTCATAGGTCAGCGTTTCGTCGAGGCTCATGGCACGGTCTCGTCCACGGTGGCCGCCAGGCGGCCGGCGGAGAGCAGGACCTTGATGGGCTGACCCTTGCGGGCCTGTTCGGCGCTACGGATGATGCCACCCCCGCCGGCGTCCAGCGTGATGCTGTAGCCGCGCTTGAGCGTCTGCTCGGGGGCGAGGGAGTTGAGCCGCGCCCCGCGGCTCTGCAGGCCGGCGGTTCGCTCCCGCAGCCCGCGAACCGCCAGCGCGACCAGCCGCTCGCGCAGACCGTCCTTCCCGAGGCGGGCGTTCTCGATGCGCAGGGCAATCATCTGCCGGCTCCGCGCAAGCCGCCGACGGCATTCCTCCAGGGCTCGTTCGCGCTGCCGGAGCACCTCGCGCGGATCGCGCTGGCGCAGCATCCGTTCCAGGTGGCCCAGGCGTTCGCGCCGCCGCGTATGGAGATCGAGGGCGAGGCGATCGAGCGACTGGCGGCGTCGCTGGAGCTGGTGCGAGGGGGCGATCAGGGCGGTGAGCCCGGCGCGCTGCAGCCGCTGCCCACGCTCGCCCAGCTGCCGGAGCAGGTCGCGCTTGTTGGGCACCACGATCTCGGCGGCCGCCGTGGGGGTCCGGGCCTCCCGGTCGGCGACCAGGTCGGCGAGGGTGCGGTCGGAGGTGTGGCCCAGGGCGGTGACGACCGGGATTCGCATCGCCTGGATGGCGCGCACCACCGCCTCCTGGTTGAAGGCCATCAGCTCCTCGAAGCTGCCGCCACCACGGGCGACGATGACGACGTCGGCCACCTGGTCCTCGTCGCATTGCCGCAAGGCAGCCACCAGGCTACGCTGCGAGGCCGTTCCCTGCACACGCGCCGGGTAGAGGACCAGCCGGCTGTTCGGAAACCGCTCCCAGATCGTCTGTTGCAAGTCATGAATCACCGCCCCACTCGGGGAAGTGATCAAGGCGATGCAGCGCGGAAGAAACGGGAGAGCCCGTTTGCGCTCGGGAGCAAATGCGCCCTCCGCCTCGAGGCGGCGCTTGAGCTGCTCGATCGCGGCCCGCAGCTTGCCGGCCCCGTCGTAATCGAGCCGGCTCACCACCAGGTTCACCCGCCCGTACTGGGCGTGATAGTCGACCTGGCAGGTGACCACCAGCTCCTGCCCGTTTTCCGGTAGAAATGGGAGACGGCGGGCCGTGCTGCTGAAGATCACCGCCCCCACGGCGGCCGCCGCGTCTTTGAGCGTGAACCACACGTGACCGCCGCGCAAGGTCGTGCCGCTGACCTCTCCCTTGACGACCACGCTCTGGAAGCGCGCCGCGAGCAGATCGTGAATGCGGGTATTGAGCTCGAGTACGGTGAGCGGCTTGATCGCATCCTGGGGTTGGACCGCCATCAGGGAACCACCTCCGCGAGGTCCGAGTCGCGCCGGTAGAGGGCCCGCTCGACCGCCGCGCGCAATGCCTCCACCTGCCGGGAGTCGTCGGTGAAGACCCGCACCAGCGTGGTGCGGATGGGCAGGCGCCGGAACAACTCGGCGACGGCACTCCGCTCCACCGCCCGGTTGACCGGGTTGTAGATGTTGACCGGGAACGGATCCGTGAACGGGTTCTGCGGCCGTGGATCGACCGACGCCAGGTCCACCTCGAAGGAGACGCCCTTGAGCGACGCCGGCAGCGCCTCACGGATGCGGCGGACATAGTCGGACGGTTGGGGGTAGAGCAAGGCGTCGGGCAGGTTGGAGAACTCGTAGTAGTCCTCGAAGATCAGCCGCCATTTGAGCTCGCGTCGGACGATCCGGCCCCACTCGTGGGAGAGCTCGGCGGCGCGGCCACCCTCGTGGCGCCAGCGGTCCACGGTGTCGATCAGCGACCAATCCGTGAGCTCCCGGTAATGGTCGAGGTGGTCGAGCGGGTTGCCGGGAAGGATCCGATCGATGGTCTCCCGAAAGATCTCGCGCATATGGAGGTCGATCCGACGCACGGTGCGGTGGTAATAGATGTTGTTGTACAGGTAGAGGCGCGCGTTCAGGAAGAGGAGCAACGCCTGGGTTCCATGCTGGTGGAGCAGCATCCCCTCGGGCCCGAGAAAGGAGTAGTGCATCAGCCGCTCGACATCGACCGGCCCTACCTTGACGCCGCACATGTAGGCATCCCGCGGGACATAGTCGAGGTTGTCCGCCGTGTACATGCCGTTCAGCACCGGCTTGAGCGCGCGCACCCAGGCCGGGGCGGATACGCCGGGCAGGTCGGGCTCAGCGATCAGGTCCGCGATCCAGCGCGGATCGATGCGCTCCCCGGGCGCGAACGGGCCTGAGGGACTGGCGTCCAGGGCGCTGATGATCGAGGCCAGCTCGCCCCCGATCAGGGCGCGACCGATCACCTCGTGGTCGATCGAAAAGCGATCGAGGTAGTTCTGGTCGAAGAAATGACCGAAGGGGCCGTGGCCCACGTCGTGCAGCAGCCCCGCCACGCGCAAGGTCTCTTCCACACAAGCGAGTGAGGGCACATCCCCGACCACGGCGGTCAGATTGGGATAAAGCCGGCGGGCCCATTCGCCGCTGAGATGCATGGCACCCAGCGCATGCTGGAAGCGCGAGTGCTCCCCGCCGGGGAAGACCCACCATGCCGACTGCAGCTGGTGGATGCGGCGCAGTCGCTGCAGCCACGGGTGATCGAGCAGGTCCTGCTCCGCGGCAACACTGTCGCCGTGGATGCGTTTCGTGATCTTGATGTAGCCGAGCAGCGGATCGGCCATCAGGTTCACCGCCTCGTACTGGCGAGCGAGATCACTCATGAGTCGGCAACATTTTAGTGAGCGGGTCGTTCCCTCCCCCTCTGGGGGAGGGCAGGGTGGGGGCCGAAAAGGGTGTGTAGCATGTCGTCGATGGAGAAAGCCGTGATCGTCGACGCGCTTCGTACCCCCATCGGCCGCTATGCCGGCGCCCTCAAAGATGTTCGCCCGGACGACCTCGCGGCGCTGGTTGTGAGGGAGGCGGTGCACCGCAACCAGCTCGACCCGGCGAGCATCGAGGACGTCTACTTCGGCGACGCCAACCAGGCCGGCGAGGACAATCGCAACGTCGCCCGCATGGCGGTGCTGCTGGCTGGCCTGCCGGTCGAGATCCCGGCTGCCACGATGAACCGGCTCTGCGGTTCGGGGATGCAGGCGGTGGTGTCGGCGACGCGCGAGATCGAGACCGGTAATGGCGCCTGCTTTCTCGCCGGCGGGGTCGAGAGCATGACGCGCGCGCCCTTCATCCTGGAGAAAGCCCAGCGCGAGTTCTCACGCGGGGCCCAAACGCTCCACGACAGCACCCTGGGCTGGCGCATGGTCAATCCCCGGCTGGCGGAGCGGTATCCGCCCATCAGCCTGGGACAGACGGCCGAGGTGGTGGCCCGCCGCTACGGCCTTACGCGCGAGGCCCAGGATGAGTGGGCGCTGGGCAGCCATCGCAAGGCGGTCGCGGCACAGGAAGCCTGCCACTTTCGGAACGAGATGGTGGCGGTCGCGCTGGCTGACGGCGTGAGGATCGAGAAGGACGAAGGGCCGCGGCCGGATACCAGCCTCGAAAAACTGGCGAGTCTCAAGCCGGCCTTCGAGAAGGACGGCACGGTGACCGCCGGCAACTCCTCACCGCTCAATGACGGGGCCGCCTGTCTGGTTTTGATGGCGGAGTCACACGCGCAGCGGATCGGCGCCCGGCCCCTGGCCCGGATCATGGCGGCGGCCAGCGCGGGCGTCGACCCGTCGTGTATGGGGCTTGGGCCGATTCCCGCATCGCGTAAAGCCCTCGCCCGCGCCGGCCTGCGGGTTTCCGATCTCGACAGCGTGGAGCTGAACGAGGCCTTCGCGTCGCAGGTATTGGCGTGCATGCGCGACCTCGAACTCGACCCGGAACGCGTCAACCCGAAAGGCGGCGCCATTGCGTTGGGGCATCCATTGGGTGCCAGTGGGGCGCGCCTGATCGCCACCCTGGTCCACGAGCTGGTCCGCCGTCAGGCTCGCTACGGCCTCGCCACTATGTGCATCGGCGTGGGGCAGGGAATCTCAACCGTCATCGAAAACCTCCAGCGTTAGGAGTCGCGTCAGCACCGTCAACACTCTGCGACGGGCCCGTTTATGACCGCTCAATGCAGCTGGCGGATGATCGTAGCGAGGCCGCCGTGCTCCCTATGAGTTGTGTGGTACAACGCCGCCTGGTCACCGCATGTGTCGTTGCGGCGCTTTCGTTTGCTCCCCTCACGGCGCAGGCCGCGGGAGCGGCCGATGTCGACGCGCTCTGGAACCAGCCGCAGGGCGTCGGCGTGGACAGCGCGTTCTACTTCGTCCAGGCATGGTGGGATGGAGTGACGCGAGCCACCAGCGATCCGACCCAGCGCGGGTTCGCTGAGCTCGCTCAGGCGAATGCAGACCTGCTCAACACCTACACCGTGTTGCAGCAGAAACGCAGCGGCGCCGGACCGCAGCCGGTCGCGGTGATCGACCCCTTTCTCTCCAGCATCTACAACTTCATCACGGGGTCTAATGCGAAGGCGCCGGTGGGCTCGCTGCTGAGCTGGGCCAATCAGGCCCTGCTCAACCTGGAGGGCCGTGGATCGACGACCGATATCGCGCAGTCACTGCTCAAGGACTACCGGACGCAGCAGGCCGCGGCCGAACGCGACCTGGCGGGTGGCGGCGACCTCAGCGCCCTGTGGGCCGAAAACGCCGACCGCGAGACCGCCTTCCTGGTGAAGATCAAGGGAGTGACCATCGCGTCCGATGGCCTGGCTGCCTCCCTGAACGACGCGGGTCAATCGACGATCGCGATTGCCGCCAGGAAACATGTCGATGACAAAACCAAGGCCAGAGACAAAACCGACAAGGGCCACAACGGCCATCCGCAAGGCAACGGCACGCCGTAGGCGGAGGTCGCGACCGGCGAGTTAGCCGGGTTTAGACTTCTTCGTCGTCCTGAACGCCTTCCAGCGTGAGCATCAGCCCATCCTGAAGGTCATAGAGCGCGTCCATCGACTCTCCGATGGAGATATCCTCGAGGGCCCGATTGCCGAGGGGGTGGTCCATCTCGGCGGCGAGCCGCTGCACGCGAAAGGCCAGGTCGGTGGGCAGCTGGGTCTCCTCGGCGATATTGAGCATCTCGAGCTCATCCAGCAGCCGGTCGATGTGGCGGATCCGGTTCCGGCGCGCATACCGCAACTCGCGCTCCGCTTGCCATCGCTCGCGTTGCGCCGAGATCTGGACCGAGGTCTGCTCG
>Ga0209690_1002469_pt1 | contig 10509 bp, 7 predicted proteins | sample GraSoiAngelo_150_FD_186164 | JGI IMG/M metagenome (GOLD analysis project Ga0209690, IMG submission 186164) | Grasslands soil microbial communities from the Angelo Coastal Reserve, California, USA - 14_1009_09_40cm (SPAdes) (version 2) | ecosystem: Environmental > Terrestrial > Soil > Grasslands ...
GATGACCGCTTTCAGGCGCTCGCGATCGACGTGTGTGTAGATTTGCGTGGTCGCGATGTCCGCATGCCCCAGCATCGCCTGCACCGCGCGCAGGTCCGCGCCCCGCTCGAGCAAGTGGGTGGCGAAGCTGTGGCGCAGCGTGTGGGGACAGACGCGCTGCTGGATGCCGGCGGAGCGCGCGTACCGGCCAAGCAGCTTCCAGAATCCCTGCCGCGTCATGTGCCCGCCGCGCGGCGTGACGAAGAGGTCGGACGAGTGCCGCGTTCCCAGGAGCTTCTGGCGCGGGCCGCAGAGGTAGACGGCGAGCGCGTCGCGGGCCCGCTCCCCGACGGGAACGATGCGCTCTTTGCCGCCCTTGCCGCGCACCCGGACCACTCCGGTATGCGGATCGATGGCGCTGACCGGCAGGGCCACCAGCTCGGAGACCCGCAGCCCGCTCGCGTACAGCAGTTCCAGCATCGCCTTGTCGCGCGCGCCCGAGGCGTTGCCCGCATCCGGCTGTGCCAGCAGAAGATCGACCTCGTCGACCGCGAGAAAATGCGGAAGCGGGCGTGAGCCGCGCGTCGTCTCCACCCCTTCGGAGGGATCGCCGGGCGTCAGACCTTCGGCATTGGCGAACCTGTGCAGCCCGCGCACGGCGGCGAGATGCCGGGCTTGCGAGGCGCGCGACAACCCGCGCAACTGAAGCGCGCCCAGGTGCTGCAGGATCAGCGGCTCGTCCACCTCCGCCAGGCGCGGAACGCCGCGCCTCGAGAGCCACTCCACGTACTCCCGCAAGTCGCGGGCGTAGGCCTCCAGGGTCGCGTTGAGGAGCCCGCGCTCGACGCGCAGGTGCGCGAGATACCGATCCACCGCCTCGTCGAGCTCGGTCGGTGCGCGCTGAACGGCCTCGGTCACGCGACCACTCCTTCCAGCCGGCCCTTGCCCTGGCGAAGCACGACGGGCGCGGGGCCGGTGAGATCGAGCACGGTGGACGGCTCGTTCAAGGTGACGCCGCCATCGAGGATCAGGTCGATCCCGTGGCCGAGATGTTCCTGGATGTCCACGGCGTCGATCAGCGGCTCCTCGCCGGGGAGCGAGGCGCTGGTGGTCGCGAGTGGCCTGCCCAGCGCCCTCGCCAGCGCCGTGGCGACCGGCGCGTCGGGCACGCGGACGCCGACCTGGCGCTGCCGCCTGAGCGCAGTGCGCGGCACCAGGCGGGTCGCGTCGAGCACGAAGGTGTACGGGCCGGGAAGCAGCCGCCGCATGAGGCGGAAGTTTTCGTTGGAGACGATGGCGTACTTGGCGACCTCGCCGAGATCGGCGCAGAGGAATGCGAACGGCTTCTTGTCGTCGCGGCGCTTCAACAAGGCGAGGCGCTCCATCGCCCGCTTCTGGAACACGTCGCAGCCGAGCGCGTAGTACGTGTCGGTCGGGTAGGAGACGATGCCGCCGTCCTGCAGCACCGAAGCGGCGCGCTGGATATGCCGCGGCTGCGGGTGCCGCGGATCGACCGGCTGGATTGGCGCGCGCCTTGACACACGCCCCATGTTGTGCTCGCGCGGTCAGCAGAGCAAAAATTCGGCGAAAAACACCGATCAGGAGGTCCTGCGCGAAGCACGAGGAGGCGGGTCCCCCGAGGGGAAGCCCGCCTCCGTCAGAGGACCCCCCGGAAGCAGCCGCGCCTCAGTCTTCGTCGCGCCGGCTACCTTTCAGGTTCCCCATCTCGTCCAGCCCGCCTTCCTTCTTCTGGGTTTCGCGAGCCATCCTTTTGCCCTGCTCGATCAGCTCGCGGACCTTCTGCCCGCCCTTGTGACCGATCTGGGAGTAGAACTCCGGACCGCGTGCGGCCCGGACCGACTCGCCGCCCTTCTTGCCGATCTGCTCGTAGAAGCCGGCGCCCCGCTCCGCCTTGACCGTGTCGCCGCCCTTCTTGCCGATCTGCTCGTAGAACGCCCGGCCCCGCTCCGCCTTCACCGTCTCGCCGCCCTTGCGGCCGATCTCCTCGTAGAAGGAATGCCCGTATTTGTCGCGCACCGTCTGGCCGCCCTTGCGGCCTGCCTCCGACACGCTCATCGAGCCCTTCTTCTTGCCCGTGCTCTCGTCCGCCATTCCCGCCCCCCTCACACGCCCCGTTCCGGAGCGAATCTGTTACGCCCGCGCCGGGACGTTCCGCGCCGCGAGCCGTGCTCGGCCTTGCGCCCGGCCGCGATCAGATCGCGCACGCGCTGCCCTCCGAGCCTTCCAATCTCCTGGTAGAACTCGACCCCCCGCTCCGCCTTGACGGCGAGGCCGCCCTTGCGCCCCCCGATCAATCCCCCCAGCCGCCCCGCCTCGCGGACGGTCATGCCCCCCTCGCGCCGGGACGCTTCAATTTGGATGCAGGCCGCTTGCTTGCACCGCTGCCAGCCTTCCGCCGCCCCGTCGCGCGTGACTTGCTCTGCAACCGATCTGCCACTCGCACCTACCTTTGCGCACGTTGGGTGTCGTGCACCTCACATTGACGAACGGAAGCTAGGTCGCCGGCCGGCGCCCCGCAACCGGCCAACCGTACGGGACCGCTGGGGAAATGGCTCAGCCCCCTCCTGCGAGGGAGGCGATCGCCGTTTCGACAGCGCCCACGACGGCAGCACGGCGGGCGGGGTCCGTAATCTTCCCGACCCCCGTTCTGGGCCTATCCGTGAGGTCACGCAGATAGAAGGCGTCGGTAGCGCGGTTCCCTTCCGTGGCGATCCGAGCCACTTCGATGCTCACCCCTGCCCTGTGTAAAGCGTCGGCAATGGTGTGCAAAAGTCCGGGACGGTCCTGGGTGAGGACGTCGAGGATCGTCATCGTCTCGCTGCTGACATCGTCGACACGCACCTTCGTCTGTACCGCAGGAGCGGCGGAGCTCGCCCAGCTCGCTCTGCGGAGGCGCTTCTGCACAAGGCGGTGCGGATCGTCGGCACCCGAGAGCAGCCGCAGCAGATCGCCCCGGGCTGCTTCCCAACGAGTCTGCGAAGGAGCGGCGCCGCCCGACTCCCGCACCACGAACGTGTCCAAGGCGATGCCGCTGGCGAGCGAATTCACCTCGGCGCCGAGGATGTCGATGCCGTTCGCGGCAAGCGCCGCGGTGAAGATGGAGAGCAGACCGGGCCGGTCCGTGGCCAGCAGGGTGAGATCCGCCTCGCCGACGGCGGAGCGGTGCAGCTCGGCCGCGAACCCGGCCTTTCGCGCCCCTGCCCACAGCTTGAGGTGCCGCGCGGCCGTCTCCGGCAGGGCGGTGGTCAGGTACCGCTCGGGCAACTCCCGCACGAACTCCGGCGCGAGTTTCGCTTGATCGCCTGCCAGGGGAGCGAGCCGATCGGCGAGCCGCTGCCGCCGGGCTTCGATCGACTGGGCGTGCTCCGGAGCGCCCAGCCCCTCCGCGAGCATGGTGGCGTGCGTCTTCTCGTAGAGCGCACGAAGGAGGTTCGCCTTCCAGATGGTCCAGTTCTCGGGAGAGACGCAGGACATGTCCGCGTAGGTCAAGAGGTAGAGCATCTCCAGGCGCTCGATGGTCTCGACCTCGCGGGCGAAGGACTCGATCAGCGCGGCATCCTCGAGGTCGCGGCGCTGGGAGATGTGGCTCATGCGCAGGTGCGCCAGGACCAGCCACTCGACGTCCCGCGCGTCCGCCGGGTCGAGGCCGATGCGCTGCGCGTACCCGCGCACGAGCTCCGCTCCACGCGCGGAGTGGTCGGGACCCATTCCCTTCCCCAGATCGTGGAACAGCAGTCCGAGCATCAGGACCAGCGGGCGCTGCTGGGCGCGGGAAATGCGCGTCAGCTGCGGTTCCGTATCCGCCAGCGCGCCGGAACGGAGCCGCATCATGTGCGCCAGCGCGAACACCGTGTGCGTGTCGACGGTGTAGACGTGGTAGAGGCTGTGCTGCGCGCGCGCGCGCAGCCGCGCGATCTCGGGGAAGAGCGCTCCCACCACTCCCAGCTCGTGCAACGGCACCAGCGCGCTGCCGTCGCTCCCTTCGCGGACCAGCAGGTGCCAGAAGTCGACATGCGCTTCCTTGTCCCTGGCCAGCTCCGGCCCGATCCGCTGCAGCTCCTGGACGAGGAGGTCGCGCGCGTAGCTGTACACGGGCAGGCCCAGCGTCTCCGCCACGGCATGGAGGCGGACCAGATCGGCCGGGCGGCGGGTGAAGACGTCCCTGTCGGTCACCGTGATGCGGCCGTTCCAGATCTTGAATGCGGCGTCGATCGGCTGCGGGCGCGGGACGCGCTTCAGCGCGCTCTTGGGCGAGTCCTCGATTGCGCAACGGTCGACCAGGGCGTCGGAGGCGCCGGCGATCTCCTGCAGCGCGATGTACGTCTCCCGCATCAGCTTCTCGACGCCCAGTTCGCCGCCGGGCTCGTCGGCATACCCGAGCGCCTGCGCGAGGCGGCGTTGGTTGTCGAACGTCAGCCGATCGTCGCGGCGTCCGGTGGCGTAGTGCAGCTCGTTGCGCAGCCGCCAGAGCAGATCGCGCGCCGCGCGCGCCGCGGTCACCTCGCGGTGGGGCAAGAGGCCCCGCTCGCCGGCCTCTCCGAGCCCGGCGAGCTTGTGCCGGACGCGAGCGATCCAGAGCGCCGCCTGCAGGTCGCGCAGGCCTCCCTTGCCCTGCTTCAGGTGCGGCTCGAGCAGCCACACCGAACCGCCATAACGGCGTCGGCGCTCGTTGAACTCCTCGAGCTTGTCGCCGATGAATTCCTCGACGCGCCGCTGCTCCAGCTCGGTGACAGTGGCGCGCTCGAGCCCCTTGAACAGCTGCGCGTTGCCCGCGACCAGGCGGCCGTCGAGCAGCGCCGTGCGGATGGTGTGGTCCTCGCGCGCGAGCTGGACGCACTGGTCCAGCGTGCGCGCCGCGTACCCGGCTTCCAGACCGGCGTCCCAGAGTGCCCGATGCAGGTGCTCCGCGACGAGGTTGGCGCGGGCGCGCCCCGGCTCCCGCTCGCGGGGCAAGAGCGCGAGGAGATCGATGTCCGAGCGCGGCGCAAGCTCGCGCCGGCCGTAGCCGCCGGTCGCCACGAGCGAGAGCGCAATGGCGTCGGAGCCGGGAAACTGCGCGACGATCGTCTCGAACAACTCGGTGACCACCTCGTCGGTCAGCGCGGAGATGGCGCGCACGACCTCCTGCCCGCCGGCCCCGCCGCGGTGCCGCGCGAGGATCTGGTCGCGGCCTTCGGCCAGCCGCGTCTTTGCCCGCGCCACCGCCGCGTCGTTCGCCATGTCCTGCAACATAACAAGGCCGCGGAACGATCAAGGTTCAGATCAACCGCCAGGCACGCCAAGCTACTTTTTTGGAGCCGGCGGCCCAGGCGGTGGATCTCCCTGCGGTGGCGGGCTCGGAGGAGGGTCGCGCCGGGGCGGTTCGGTGGATGGCGGATCCCGACGTTTTGGTTCCCTTGGTTTTGGATCCTTCGCGGGAGGAGGTCTCGGATCGTTTTCCGAGATTGGCGGGAGACTCAAGGGGCGCGGGCGAGGCGGCGGCGGGAGTCGACGAAGTCCTTCACGCCCCGGGCGATGGCCTCGGCCGTGCCGTCCTGGAAGCGCGCGCTCCTCAGACGGGCTTCCTCCGCGGGATTGGAGATGAATCCGGTTTCCACGAGGATCGACGGCATCCGCGTACCCAGCAGGACGTAGAACAGCGCCTGCTTCACCCCGTGATCGCGCACCGGCCCGACGCGGCTGCGCAGCGTCCGCACCAGGGATGACTGCACCGCTTGCGCCAGATCGCGCGCGTCGGTCGCGTTCGCCTTGGTGGCGAGATCGGCGAGGATCAGGCGCAGGTCGCTGACCGTGCGATCCGCCTCCGCGTTCTCGAACGCGGCGAGCCGGGCGGCGTACCGGTCGCTGGCGACGTTCAGGGTCCAGGTCTCCACGCCCGCGAGCTTGCGGCGTCGCGCGGCATTGCAGTGGATGGAGACGAACAGGTCCGCATGAGCCTCGTTGGCGATACGCGTCCGCTCGTCCAGCGACAGGAAGGCGTCGCCCTTGCGCGTCATCACCACCTGGAAGCCGAGCGCCGTCAGGCGCGCGGCGACCTTCTTCGCGATCGCCAGTGCGAGGTCCTTCTCGCGGACGCCGTGCGCCCCGACGGCGCCGGTGTCCCTGCCGCCGTGCCCGGCATCGACCACCACCCGGCGGACCTTGAGCCCGAGCTGGCCCGCGATCGAGGTGCCGGAACCCAGCGCCGTCGAGCGGATTTCGCGCGCCTTGGCCGCCCGCGCCGGGGCGTCCTCCGGCTCGGTCAGCGCCGCTACCGCGCTCTTCACCGCGCGGACGATCGGAGTGGAGCGCGACGGCGGATTTGCCGGCGCTTCCGGCTCGGGGGGGCCTTCCTCCGTATCCTCCTCCTCGCTCTCATCGGTTGTCCGCGCGCTCGCGCGCGCCTTCGCGTCTTCGACGATCTGCTCGACCGCCTTGGCCGCCTCCGCGTCCACCTCGGGTTCGTCGCCGTCGCCAGCCTCGGCCGGTCTCTGCGGTGCGGCGGGTGAGGCTTTTTCCGAAGGCGCGGAGGCCGGCTCCTCCGGCGCCGGCCGCGCCGCGGCGGGCTCGGTGTCCTGCGGGTAGCGCTCCGAGATCCGTCGCGCGAGCGCCGCACGCTCCTTCGTCTCCTTCGCGCGCGCCGCGAGCCGGACTGCGGACGCCAGCGCTTCCGCTCCGACCGGCCCGGGATAGTCCTCATCGACCCTGCGAAACGCAGCCAAGGCCGCACGCGCATCGGTGCGGGATCGAGACACTTCCCACAGATCGGCGCGAGCCCGCGCCGCGGCCAGTGCGGCCTCGGTCGCCCGCGCGCCGTGCGGCGCGATCTTTACGGCCCCATCGAGCGTCCGCAGCACCGCTTCCCAGCCGTCCCGATACCGCCTGCGTCGTGGATCACTTCGGAGCTTCTGAAGCGCCGCCTTGCCCGCCTCCAACCTGCGCGCCTGCGCTACGCCCGCAGGCACCGCGAGAGCGGCACCAGGGAGGAGCGCGAGAACGCCGATCAGGAGGAGCAAGCGCACGTCCGCACGCTCGCACAGCCGATCGATCCGTCAATTTTTGCTCCCACCCCACCGTAGGCTCACCGATATCTCCGCAGACTTGCCGCGGCGAACAGACATCGCGACAGCCGCTCCGCTTCGCGCCATCGCCGCCTGCGCGCCGACTCCCGCGCGACCGACCACGCCAGCACCGCGGCAAGGCCGAGGAGCAGGAGCGCGCTCACTGGAGCACCACCGCGTCGACCTGCAGATCGAGCTGCCCGCGCACGGAACCGGGCGGCACTGCCTTGAGCTGCCGCCGGCTCCCGCACCGGCACCGTTTCAAGGAAGCGAGGTACGCGGGCCAGGTCGCCTCGCGCACGAACTCCAGCGACCCGCCGCGCGTGCGCGCCAGCAGTTCCGCGTGCCGCGCCTTCGCGTAGTCCACGCCCTTTTCGATCAGCAGGCGGTTGCACGAAGGGCACCGCCAGATCTTCGTCGATTCCGCCGTCATGGCTTCCTCCTCCACGAGCATGCGCGGAGTGTAACGAGGGGGCCTGACAATCCGTTCAGTGTGGCGGAAAGTGCAACGATCCCGGAGGATTCCCGGCGCGCGGGCAGTCCGCGGAGATCAGCGCAGCTTCTTCTGCTGCTCATGCAGCCAGAGCAGCGCGTCCATCGGCGTGGTTCGCGAGAGATCGAGGGCCCGCAGCGCATCCTCGATGGCCGCGGGCTTGGCCGGCGCGGATTCCGCCGCCGCCGGAGCATCGAACAGCCCGAGCTGCGCGCGCCGCTTGCCGCGCCCGGCCGCGAGGGCCGGCCGCCCTGCTTCATCGAGCTCCTGCGCCTCGAGATTCGCCAGGATCTCCCGCCCGCGGCGCAGGACGCTCTCCGGGAGGCCGGCGAGTCTCGCCACCTGGATGCCGTAGCTGCGCGACGCCGCCCCCGGCACGATCTTGCGCAGGAACACGACCCGCCCCTCGACCTCGGTCACCGCCATGGTGAGATTCACGGCGCGCACCTTCTCCCGCGCCAGATCGCAGAGCTCGTGATAGTGCGTGGCGAAGAGCGTCCGCGCCCCCACCTGGTCGTGCAAATGCTCGGCGATCGCCCAGGCCAGGGCGAGGCCATCGAACGTGCTCGTCCCCCGCCCCACCTCGTCGAGGATGAGCAGCGAGCGCGGCGTCGCCTGGTGGAGGATGCGCGCGCACTCCGCCATCTCGACCATGAACGTGCTCTGCCCGCGGGCGAGATCGTCCGCTGCGCCCACGCGCGTGAAGAGGCGGTCGACCACTCCCACCCGGGCCCGCGCCGCCGGCACGAAGGACCCCGTCTGCGCGAGCACCGCGATCAGCGCCACCTGCCGCATGGCGGTGCTCTTGCCGGCCATGTTGGGACCGGTGAGGACGATCAGGCGCCGCTGCGCGTCCAGTTCGACGTCGTTCGGCACGAATGGCCCGTCACCCGATTGCGCCAGCGCGCGCTCGACCACGGGATGGCGCCCGCCGGCGATCTCGATGGCGTCGCCGTCGTCGACGATCGGCCGCACCCATCCCGCGTCCGCCGCGACCTTCGCCAACGACAGCAGGACGTCCGCCTGCGCCGCAGCTTCCGCGCAGGCGCGCAGGCCGGCGCTCTGCGCCAGCACCGCCTGGCGGAGCTCGTCGAAGATCTGCTGCTCGAGCGCGCCGCGCCGCTCTTCCGCCGAGAGCACGCGGGCCTCGTGATCGCTCAACCCGGCAGTGACGAAACGCTCCGCGCCCACGGTGCTCGACTTGCGCTGATAGTCCTGCGGGACGAGGTGCAGGTTGGCTTTGGTGATCTCGATATAGAACCCGAAGATCTTGTTGTAGCGGATCTTCAGCGACTGGATCCCGGTGCGCTGCTTCTCCGCCGTCTCCATCGCGGCGATGGCTGCGCGGCCGCCCTGAGCCAGCTCGGTCAGCTCGTCGAGATCGGGACGGAACCCGGGACGCACGAAACCCGGCTCGCGGCCCGCGGGCACCTCGTCGATCAGCGCCCTCTGCAGCAACTCCGCGAGCGCCGCCGGCGCCCGCAGGGGCGGACCGAGATCGCGCAGCAGCGACGCCGAGCACTGCTCCAGCCGTCCCGCCAGCGCCGGCATCTCGCGAAGCGAAGCGCGCAACCCCGCGAGATCCCGCGGCGTGCCCTGCCCGACGGCGAGCCGTCCCAGCAGCCGCTCCACGTCGAGCACGCCGCGGAGCCGCTCGGCGATCTCCTCGCGCAGGACGGCCGCCTGCGAAAGCTCCTCGACGGCGTCCTGCCGGGTCCGGATCGCGGTCAGATCGATCAGGGGCGCCGCCAGCCAGCGCGAGAGCAGCCTTCCACCCGAGGCGGTGAGGGTGCGGTCGACCACCGAGAGCAACGTCCCGCTGCGGCGGCCGTCGGGCCCACGGAACAGCTCGAGGTTCTGCACCGCGCCGGGGTCGATCCAGAGCTGGCGCGCGGGGTGCTCGACCGCCACGCGCACGACGTGCTTCGCGGCGGAGCGCTGCGTTTCCTGGAGATAGGCCAGCGCTTCCGCGGCAGCCTCGATGGAGAGCGGGTCGCGCAGCCCGAAACCGTCCAGGGTGGCGACGCCGAGATGTCGCTTCAGGAACTGCTCGGCGCCCTCGGCGTCGCGGAAGGAACGCGTTTCCGCGCGGACCGCCCCGCTCGCCTGCCGGGCGGCCGCGGAGATCTGCTCGTCGGAGACGAGCACCTCGCGGGGGCCCACCCGCGCCAGCTCGTCGAGCGCTTCCTCCACGCTGCCCTCCGGCAGCGCGCGGAGCTCGCCGGTCGAGGCATCGAGCAGCGCAACCGCGGCGCGCCCCTCCGCGCAGGCCACCGCAGCCAGCCAGAGCGGCTCACGCGCCTCCAGCGCCTCTTCGTCCACGAGCGTTCCCGGCGTGACCAGGCGGACGATCTCGCGCCGGACGAGCTGCTTGCCCGGGCCCGGCACTTCCATCTGGTCGCAGATGGCCACCGTGTGGCCCGCCGCAACGAGACGCGGTCCTCTCCCTTGGCCCGCGACGTGAGCGTGATGCCGAGGATCTGCGCCGCGATACGAGCGTCCTCGTAGAAGAGCTCGTAGAAGTCCCCCAGGCGGAAGAAGAGCAGCGCGTCGCGCGCCTGCGCCTTGGCCTCGTGGTACTGCCGCAGCATCGGCGTCGCCGGCTCCGCCGCTCGCACATGTGAAACCGGCTCGGCCACCGCGCCACAGATACCACGAGGCATGCGAAAGCACCGGCCGGATCCGCTGCTGAAATGTTCGCGTCGGCCCGCCGTTGTGAGCGGAGGAATGCGCGCGACCTTGCTGCTGCTCGCTGCGGCAACGCCGGTACTCGCGCAGCCGCGCAAGGAGTTCCCGCCGGAAACAGACCTGGTGCGTGTCGCGCACGCGGCGAGGCGAAACGGCGGAGCCATCCAGATCGACGGGCGGATGGACGAGGAGGCGTGGCAAGCCGCGCCCCTCCAGGACGGCTTCCGGCAGGCCAGCCCGGACGAGGGCGAGCCCGCGAGCGTGCGCACGGAGTTTCGTGTGCTCTGG
>Ga0209690_1002470_pt1 | contig 10504 bp, 11 predicted proteins | sample GraSoiAngelo_150_FD_186164 | JGI IMG/M metagenome (GOLD analysis project Ga0209690, IMG submission 186164) | Grasslands soil microbial communities from the Angelo Coastal Reserve, California, USA - 14_1009_09_40cm (SPAdes) (version 2) | ecosystem: Environmental > Terrestrial > Soil > Grasslands ...
ACATGGCGGCGATCATCACGGGCCGTCCGCTGCCGTCGGCGATGCTTTCGAGCCACGGGATCGTCGAGGTCATGCCCTTGGTCAGCATGAAGACGCCACGCCCCGCCTCGCCGAGCGCACCGGTCAGGGCGCGCATCTCGCGGTCGTCGGCGAGCCGCGACGGCATCGGAATGCCGTTCTCGCCGTTGTGCTGCTCGAGCGTGGACGTCGCGAAGCCCACGGCGCCCGCGCGCACCGCCTCGAGGACGATGCGGCGCATCTCGGTGATCTCGGCGTCGGTGGCCGCGCGCCTGGTCGCGTCCTTGCCCAGGACGTAGGTCCGGACCGACGAGTGGCCGACGAACGACGCGACGTTGGGCACCAGGCCGCGACGCTCGAGGGCGTCGAGGAACTCCGGATAGGTCTCGAACTCCCAGCGCACGCCGGCGCGCAGCGCCTCCAGCGACATGCCTTCGACGTGGGTGAGATTGCGGAGCGTCAGGTCGCGGTCGTCCGGACGGCAGGGCGCGATCGTGAAGCCGCAGTTCCCGATCACCACCGTGGTGACGCCGAGGGCCGTCGACGGCGTGGCGAACGAATCCCAGGTCAGTTGAGCGTCGTAGTGAGTGTGGATGTCGACGATGCCTGGAGCCAGCACGAGCCCGCCGGCGTCGACGCGCTGGCGGGCCGGCCCGAGATCGGTGCCGACCGCGGTGATGCGGCCGCCATCGATGGCGGCCCCGCCCGATCGGGCGGGACCACCAAGGCCGTCGATGACGACGGCGTTGTCGATGACGAGGTCGTGCACCTCGGACGCGGTTACTTCTTGAGCCCGAGCCGCTGCTCGAGCAGGCTCTTGATCTCCTGAGCGGCTGCTCGCCAGAGCCCTCCGCCCGGCTGGTCGTATTCGTTCTGGACGGCCTTGCGGAACTCGGCCATGGCGGCGTCCTGCTTCTCCTTCTCGGGCGGCGCGGCGTCGACCGTGCGGGCCCGGATGCCCACCGTCTTGGCGGTGGCGGCATGGGCGCGCTCGAGCCAACGGCCGATCTCGTTCCAGTCCTTGTCGAAGAAGACGACGACCGGAATGGACTGATAGCCGTTGTTCAGGAAGGTGTCGCGCAGGTCGACGTTCTGGTCGCGCAGGAACACGCGCAGGTCGGCACCGGGCATGGCCTCGCAGATGTGGGCAACGAGCGGCGAGTTACGGTGGACGTCGCCGCACCAGTTCTCGGCCAGCATCAGGACGAAGCGCACCTGATTGATGCCGGAGAAGAACTTGCGCTCGTCATCGGTCAGCTTCGACTTGGCGTAGTTCTCCTCGGTGCGGGCCCGCGTGTCGCCCATCTGGGCCATGTAATCCTTCCACCGCATGCCCTTCTCGAACCGCTGCGCGTCCAGGGGGATCTTCAACTGAGCCATGTCGTCTCCTCTCGTGAGTGGGTTGCTGCCAGGCGGCCGTGGAGGCGAAGCATACCGCGTTCCGGGCGAGAGTGCGACGTGGCGCCCCGGCCGGCGTGGGGGCGCGGGTTGACATCGTCGGGCGCCGGCGGTACTCGGGGAGGCGCGCGCATCGCGCCCGATGGAGGAGGGTCCCATGAAGATCGGTGTCCACAAGGTCGCGATGGCGGCCCCCAACGACGTGTCCGGCCTCGCCGCCCTCATCGACTCGGGTGAGGTCGATCCGGGTGAGGTCGTCGCCCTGATCGGCAAGACCGAGGGCAATGGTGGGGCGAACGACTTCACGCGCGGCTACGCGACGCTCTCGTATCAACTGCTGCTCGGCAAGCACCTCGGCATGAGCCCGGAGAAAGTCGGGGCGCGCGTCGCGTTCGTGTGGTCCGGCGGAACCGAGGGCGTGCTGTCACCCCACGCGACCGTCTTCACCCGCTCGGCGAGGACGGAGCGGAGTGGAGGATCCGCCGGACCGCGCCTGGCCCTCGCCGTCGAGGCCACGCGCGACATCGCGGCGGAAGAGGTCGGCACGATGGCCCAGGTGCGCGAGGTGGCCGCCGCCGTCCGCCGGTGCCTGCAGGCCGCGGAGATCCGCGATCCCGCCGACGTCCACTACGTCCAGGTCAAGGGGCCGTTGCTGACTCCGGCCTCGATCGCGGATGCCGACCGGCGCGGCGCCAAGCTCGTCACCCACGATCCGAACGGATCGAAGGTGTACGCGCGGGGCGCGACGGCCCTCGGCGTCGCGCTCGGGCTCGGCGAGGTGAAGGAGAGCAGCCTCACGGAGGAGGTCATCGGCCGCCGCTTCGATCTGTTCTCGTCGGTTGCCTCGACGTCGGCGGGCGGCGAGCTCCGCAACTGCGAGGTGCTGCTGTTCGGCAACTCGCCGGCCGTGGCCAGCGACTATCGCATCGGCCACGCCGTGCTGAAGGACGCGATCGACGCCGCCGGTGTGCGGGCGGCGATCCGCAACGCGGGCCTGGCGTTCGAGGGGGCGCTCGGCGACGAGGACGCTCGCCGAGTGGTGAGCATCTTCGCCAAGGCCGAGGCGACGCCCACCATCCGCGGCCGCCGCAACACGATGCTGTCGGACGCGGACATCAACTACGAGCGCCACGCGCGGGCCGCGGTGGGAGCCGTCATCGCGTCGATCACGGGCGATCCGGCCATCTTCGTGTCCGGCGGCACCGAGCACCAGTGCGCGCCGGGGGCCGCGCCGATCGCCGCCATCGTCCGCGTGTGAGCGCAAGGGTCGGCGTGGAGGGCGGAATCGCGCGCGTGTAGAGCTCGCGTGGAGAACCCGCGGTCAGCCGCGGGGGATGCGCGTGAGCCCGGGCAACCGCCCGAGGAAGTTGCCGGCGACGCCGCCGTCGACCACGAGGTCGTGGCCATTGACGTACCGCGCGTCGGGGCCCAGAAGAAACGCGATCACGTCGGCGATGTCTTCGGGCGCTGCCACACGACCGATGGGGACGAGCCCGGCGCGCTCGGCGGCCAGGCCAGCGTCCTCGTACACCTTCGCGGTCATGCCGGTGCGCACCATGCCCGGCGACACCGAGTTGACGCGAATCCCATCGCGGCCGAATTCCTGGGCGAGGACCTTCACCAGCATGATGACGGCCGCCTTGCTCGGGCCATAGGCGCCGAGGTTCGCGTGGGCGTTGCTGCCGGACATGGAGCCGACGGCGACGATGGCCCCGTGCGAGGTCGTGAGGGCCGCATGCGCCGCCTTGGCCAGGAGCCAGGTCGCCCGCGTGTTGACCGCGAAGAGCTGATCCCAGTCTTCAACCGAATAGCTGACGAGAGCCCCGGGCCGGTTGACGCCCGCGTTGCTGACGACGCCGTCGAGGCCGCCGAAGCGGGCGATCGCCTCGCCGACCACGCGGGCCGGGCCGTCGACGGTCGCCATGTCGCCGCGCAGCCCGATCGCATCGGCGTCGAGCTTGCGAAGCTCGTCGATGACAACGTCGAGCTTGGCGGGCGCCACGACGTCGACAGCAGCGATGCTGACCGGCCGCCGCGCGGCCTGAGCGTCGCACGCCAGTCTCAGACAGGTGGCCCGGCCGATCCCACTCGCTGCTCCGGTCACGACGACGCGCATGTCGAGAGTATACGCGTCAGGTCGTCAGGATGCCGGTCAGCTCGCGGACGTCCTTGACCGTATCCGCCGCGCGCACGGCCACCACCGTCTCGCGCGCTCGCCGGTCGCCGAGGACGGGTGACGTGAGGGCCAGGAACTTGTCGACGATTTCGTCGTCGCCCACGGGGGCGGCGGCGTCACCGCGCGCGACGGTCGTCCCCGCCTCGAGCATCCGGCCGTCACGCAGCGCGATGCGCACGCGCGCCGTCGGCTGATCGAGGCTGCGCGGCGACATCGAGGCGTCGGTGCGCACGGTGACGCGACGGGCGAGATCACGAATGCGCGGGTCGGCGAGCGCGGTGGGCTCGAACGCCGCGGTGTCGCTGCGCCCGAGCACGAGCGACGCGGCGACCGCGTAGGGAATCGAGAACTTCGCCGCCAGCATGGTGGCGGGCGCCGGATCGGCCATGCGTGCGCCGAACGGGATCGTGGTGACGTCGACGCTGGCCACGTCGGTGGCGGCCAGGTGGTGACCGCGCCGGAGCGTCGCGACCGCGTCGAGGGCGAAGTGGTTGTACCGGCAACAGGCGTGCAGCTTGAAGTAGTTCTGCTCGATGCGGAAACGTTCGCCGTGGCCGACGGTGTCGAGACCGGCGATGGCGAGCTCGGGATCGTACGTGTCGGCGAGGATGGTGCCGTACACGTCCGACGGCGCGTCGGGCAGGCTCGTGAAGCCACAGGCGTGGAGCTCGGCGGCGAGGAGGCCGCTCCAGGCCGAGCGGCCGGGATAGAGGTTGCGGATCGTCGCGCCCTCGAGGGCCGGCGTCCACGTGTTCGCCGGGCTCATCGAGGCCGCGAGGTTGATCACCTCGCGAATGGTGGTCGCGGCGGCATCCCCCAGTCGCGCGACGGCGACGGCGGTCCCGATGGCGCCCCACGTGCCGTGGGAGTGAACGTTGGGCCGCACGGTCGTCGCGCCTCCGATGCGCGAGCAGACCTCATAGCCGGCGACGACGCTCTCCAGCAAGCGACGCCCGTCGAGGCCGCGCTCTTCCGCGACGGCCAGCGCGCCCGGCACGACGTGGATGGCGGGATGACCGCCGCCCAGGCGATTGCCCTCGTCGACCTCGAGCGCGACACCGGCTGTCGCATTGGTCAGCGCGGCCCAGAAGGCATCCGACCGCGAGCCATGCCCGAGCAACGTCGCCGCGCCGTGCCGAGCACGAGCACTGGCCAGGCGGGCCAGACGAACGTTCTCGTCGAGCCGGCTGCCGGCAACGATGGCGCCGAGCGTGTCGAGGAGAACGAGCTTCGTCGCCGTGATCGCGCTCGCCGGTAGCGCGTCGAGCCGGATCGCGGCAGCGTGGGCGGCGAGCTGACCGAGATAATCGCTCAACGAACACTCCCGCCGAGCGGCGGCTGCGGGCCGCCGCGCGCAAGGAAGCGGCCGAAGCCTGGCTTCTGCTCGAGCTCGCCCGATGAGCTCAGCATCACCTGACCGCGGACCAGCGTCGTCCACGGCCGGCCGCGGACCTTCCAGCCCTCGTACGGCGTGAAGCCGGCGATGCCGAGGTGCTGCGCCTTGTCGATGGTCCACTCCGGTTCCGGATCCCAGATCGTGAGGTCCGCGTCGCTGCCGACGCGGATCGCCCCCTTGCGCGGGTAGAGTCCGAAGATCCGCGCGGGGTTCTCGGCCATGACACGCGCCATCCACGTCGGCGGCAGTCCACGCCTGGCGACACCTTCGCTCCACATCAATGGCACGAGCGTCTCGAGCGATGGCGCGCCGAACGGGATCGGTCTGCCCTGCGGATCCACGAAGATGTTCTTGCGTCCGGGCTCCTTGGCCGCCGGCACGCGCGGCGAGTGGTCGCTCGCGACCGTGGCGATGTGGCCGTGCTCGACGCCGCCCCAGAGCGCGTTGCCGTCAGGGCCACCGGCGGGACGCAGCGGCGGGCCGATCTTGGCGAACGGTCCCCAGCGCTCCATCTCCTTGTCGGTCAGCAGCAGGTACTGCGGACACGTCTCGGTCCACACCCGCTGGCCCTCGGCGTGAGCGCGCTTGATGCGCTCGAGGCCGAGCTTGGTGGAGAGATGGACGACGTACACGGGGCAGCCGGTGAGGCGGCCGATGAGGATCGCGCGGTTGATCGCTTCCTCCTCCGTCCAGTCGGGGCACGTCGCCGGGAAGTCGGTCGGCGCCGTGCGGCCCGCGGCGATCGCCTTGTCCTCGAGGTAGCAGAGCACGTCGCCGTTCTCGCAGTGGAGCTGGCAGAGCCCGCCGAGCGCGGCCAGGCGTTCCATCGTCCTGGCGATGAACTCGTCGGAGACCATACGCTTGGGCCGCTTCTTGTACGTCATGAAGAGCTTGAACGAGCTCACGCCCAGCGTGACCGCCTCGGCGAGGCCGTCGAGGACGTGGGGCTCGTGATTGAGGATCATGTGCATGCCGAAGTCGAGGACTGACAGCGCCTCGGCCTCCTCGCGCAGCCGTTTCACGGCCGCCGGGACGCTTTCGCCGTCGTCGTACACGACGAAGGGCAGGAGCGTGGTGAGCCCGGTGCGGGCGGCGGCGAGCGGCGCCGTCCGCCAGTCGTCGTACTCGGGGCCGACGTGCAGGTGGCAGTCGATCAATCCGGGCAGAACGTACTTGCCGGTCGCGTCGATGACGCGATCGGCGCGCGGCAGCGCGGTCGACTCGCCGAGGGCCACGATCCGACCACCCTTGATCGCGACGGACGTGTCGATGACTTCGGTCGAGGTGACGACACGCCCACCACTGACGACGACGTCGACGCCCGCCGCGCTCACCGGTGGGTCTCCTTCTCGGTGACAGGCATCAGCAACCGGCCGTAGTGCTGGGGCTGACGGCGTCCGAGGAAGTTCCAGCGTTTCCTGACGGGTGCGATCTGCTCGAGGTCGATGCGGGCGACGATCAGCTCATCGCCCGTCGTCGCCGCCTTCGCGAGCACCTGGCCGAGCGGGTTGATGATGCAGGAGCCGCCGATCAGCTCGACGCCGTCCTCGATACCGGCCTTGGCCACGCCGACGACGAAGCAGAGGTTGGCGTAGGCGCCGGAGCGCATGCACAGCTCGTTGAGGTCGAGCGCGAGCGCGGAGATCGGCGTGTTGTAACCGATCAGGATCAGCTCGGCGCCCTGGAGCGCCAGACAGCGATAACTCTCCGGATAGCGGCGGTCCTGGCAGATGGCGATGCCGACCTTCGCGCCGGCGCAGTCGAAGACCTCGTAGCCGGTGTCGCCGTGGGCGAAGTAATACGGCTCGTAGACCTGGGCGAATCCGTCCACGGCCTTCGTTCCCGGCAGGTGGATCTTCCGGAACACGCCGGCGAGCCGGCCGTCGCGATCGGTGAGGAGCGCCGTGTTGAAGTACTTGCCGTCGGCTTTCTCGCAGAATCCGACGTGGACGGCGACGCGCTTTTCGGCGGCCCGGCGCAGCAGCGGCTCGAGCGCCTTGGGCGGCACCTCGGTCTCGAAGAACTGATCGAAGTCGGTGCGGATTCGCTTGGGAAAGTAGGTCGTCAGCGCCATCTCGGGATACGCGATGACTTCGACGTCGTCGCGGATCGCCTGGTCGAGGAGGCCGAGCATCCGCTCGACGATCGCCTCCCGTGGCGTTCCGTCCTGGTTGGGGCCCATCTGGGCGGCGGCGACCTTTATAGAGCGCGACATGGGGGATTCCTCCGTGTCTCTCGCTGATACCGCATTCATCCCGTCGGGGCAAGCGCGCGGATCGTGTCCAGCACGCTGGCGCGAGGGTCGGGGCCGGCCGGACGTGGGCTGATGATCGGCAGATCGAGGCCGGCGGCACGGTAGCGCGCGAGACGATCCCGGCACTCGGCCGGCGTGCCGGCGATCGTGACGGCGTCCACCATCGCATCGGGGACGAGCCGAGCAATCGCGTCGCGGTCGCCACGATCCCACGCCTGCTTGATCGCGCGCGCCTCGTCGGCAAAGCCGCCGTCGGCGAGCAGCCGGTTGTAGCGCGGGAAGAACCCCGCGTAGAGCGCCACCGCGGGCCTGAGGGCGTCGAGCGCCTCGCGGCGGCTCTGCGCGACCGCGCAGGGGATGAGCGAGGCGATCTCGCCCGGCCGCCGCCCGGCCTGCGCGGCGCCGCGCGCGACGTGCTCAGCGGCGCGCCGTGGCGCGTCGAGCGTCGGCCACGTCAACAGCGCGCCGTCGGCAATCTCGCCGGCGATCTCCAGCATCTTCGGAAAGAGCGCGGCGACATAGATGGACACCTCGCGCCGGCGGGGTGTGAACCAGAGATCGAAGCGCTCGATCGTCACCACGCGGCCGTGGTGCGTGACCGATCCGTCGCGCACGAGCGCGCGCACGATCGCGATCGTGTCGCGCAGTCGAGCGGTCGGCTCGGTGAAGGGCACGCCGTGCTCGGGCTCGACCTGCTCGCGGTGGCTCGTGCCCAGTCCGAGGACGAAGCGCCCGGCCGAGAGGTGGTCGAGCGTCGCTGCCGCCATGGCGATGGTGGGCGCGGTCCTGACGAACACGCTGCTGATGCTCGTCCCGAGACGGATGCGGGTCGTCACGGCCGCCGCCGCTCCGAGCACGGCGAACTGGTCGCCGGCGTGGCCCTCGGCCATCCACGCCGATTCGTAGCCGAGCGACTCGGCAAGCTTCACGGCCTCCACGATCTCCGCGGGCCCGACGCCGCGACTGAACCCCACGCCGAGCCGGGGCGTGCTCATCGACGCGAGACCAGTATGCGGTGCGCTGACGTCGGCTCGTCGAAGAGCATGATCGTGGGCTCGGGTGGCGGGCACTATACAGCGCGCGCCCGCCGCGTGGAAGGGCGTGACTAGCGAAAGACGGTGTGCAACACCAGGAGGAGCGCGACCGCCATCGCGCCCACCAGCAAACGCCAGATGGCGGTGCCGGAGAGGATCTCCTTCACGGCGCCGACACCGCGACGAAGAACGCTCCGTACTCGAGCGGCGCGATCGTGGCCGGGTACCGCCCGGACCGCCAGCGTCCGGGGAGCTTCGTGAGCGAGAACCCCGGGAGGCGCCCGAACCGCTCGCGCAGGCCAACCTCGGTGAAGACGCGGACGTGGCCGGCCACGCCGGCCAGTGGCTGGAACGCCGGGACCGGGCCGGTGGCCATCAGTTCGTTCATCGGGACGGCGAAACAGAACCGGCCGCCCGGTCGCAGCGTACGCAGGAGCGCGCCCACCGTCGTCTCGACGTCGGGCACGTGCTCGAGCACCGCGAAGGAGTAGCCGAGGTCGAAGGACCCTGGCGCCATGGCGCCGACCACGTCCTCGACGAGGCCGTGCTGAAACGCCACGTTGCGGAAGCGATTGAGCCGCCGCGCGATGCCGACGTTGGTCGCCGAGACCTCGACGGCCGTCACCCGGATGGACGGACACCTGTGGCCGAGACACAAGGCGATCCGGCCCTCGCCGCATCCGGCATCGAGCACGCGCGCGGGTCGCCGCTCGATGATCTCGCGCTCGAGCAACTGGTATTCCGGATACTCGACGACGCGCCGCACGGTCTTCCGCGTCTTGCGACCGAGCAGGATTCGCACGTCACGCTCGAGCCGCTTGAGGTCGAGGCGACCCTTGCTCCGCCGATAATATTCCTCATAGGCGGCCGCGTACGCCCCGCGGCTTTCGAGGTGGCGGAGCCACGACCGAATCTCCTCGGCGCGGGCGGCATATCGGTGATCGGGCGCGAGCGTGTGGGCGCGCGCCAGCAGGTCGAGCGCGCCGTCGATGTTGTCACGCCAGAGCTCGAGCTCCGCCCGCTGCAGGACAGACTCCACGCGAGTCGTCGGAGCTGCCGCCGTCGACATCGTCAGCTACGGAGTCGGGCCCGGTGGCGGCGTGGCCGGCGGCAGGCTTGCCAGCGACGGAGCGACTGACGATTCCGTCACCACCCAGACCCACAGGTACGCCGTCCTCACGCCGTCGCCGCGCAGCTCGTAACGGCCGTGCGGATACCACCAGGCGTGTGGTGTACACCACCGGGGGCTCGTAGGCCACCGGCGCCGCGTACGTGTACGCCGGATATCCCGTGTACGCCGGATATCCATAGTACGGGTAGGGATACCCGTACGGGTACGTGAACGGCGCGAGCAGCGCGCTGAGGAAGAAGAAGGACGCGAGGCCGATGGCGACCCCGCACGGCGATCCGCAGGCATCCGCGGGCGCAGCGATCCCGATGAGGAGAACGACGATCAACGCGAGCGCGGCGAGACTGCGCATGTCAGTTTCCCTCCTGCCAGAGCTGCCGCATCTCTCGTTGCAGCTGCCGCATCCGGGCATTGGCCTGGGCGGCGCGGCCGAGCTGCTCCGGCGTGAGCAGGGCGCGGATGTCGAGCGCCGTCTGCGCGCTGTCGCGCAGGACCTGTTCGCGGAGCTGACTGATGTGCTGCAGCTGCGGCTGCACGTCGGCCAAGTTCACGTTGCCTGGCGCGAGCAGCTTGCCCGCCAGGTCGTCCTCGGACTGTCGGATCTGTTGCATCAGCGATCGCGCCACGGCCCGGCGGGCGGCGACCAGTTCCTTCACCTTCGCGTCCTGCTCGGGCGTGAGTTTGGCCGAGCGGAGCATCAACGGCAGCAGCCCCGCCCCGCCACCCATCGGACCACCGCCGCCGCCCATGCGGCCGGCCGACTGGGCGACGGCGCTCCCACTCGTGAGCAGCGCGGCGGCCGCGAGCATGAGGGCCAGCGGGATCGAGGCGAGCTTCGTCGTCATCGTGATCTCTCCGGGTACGTGTCAGTGGGCGCGTCGCTCGAAGTGTCGCTCTCGCATCCGAGAATCGCCAGAGGATCCGACGGGCAGCCACTGGCGAGGCCGTCCGCGGAGAACGGGCCGGACGCGCCGTCGTCGCCTGCCGCAAGCGCGTCGCGCGCCGAGAACATCGTCGCCGAGAGATCGCTCAGAAACGCGGTGACTTCTTCGGGCTGGGCGGGCGTGACCGCGCGCCACACGGTGATCTCGACCCAGAC
>Ga0209690_1002478_pt1 | contig 10495 bp, 8 predicted proteins | sample GraSoiAngelo_150_FD_186164 | JGI IMG/M metagenome (GOLD analysis project Ga0209690, IMG submission 186164) | Grasslands soil microbial communities from the Angelo Coastal Reserve, California, USA - 14_1009_09_40cm (SPAdes) (version 2) | ecosystem: Environmental > Terrestrial > Soil > Grasslands ...
GAGCGCGCCGAGGCGGGCGACATCATCGCCATGTTCGGCGTCGACTGCGCCTCCGGCGACACGTTCACCGACGGGGCGGTGAAGTACACGATGACCTCGATGCACGTGCCGGACGCGGTGATCTCGCTGGCCATCGCTCCCAAGGAGAAATCGGCCGCCGCCAACTTCTCCAAGGCGCTGAACCGCTTCACCCGCGAGGACCCGACCTTCCGCGTGCACCGCGACGAGGAATCGGCCCAGACCATCGCCTCCGGCATGGGCGAGCTGCACCTCGAGATCTACATGGAGCGCATCAAGCGCGAGTACGGCTGCGAGGTCACCGTCGGCCAGCCGCAGGTCGCATTCCGCGAGACCATCCAGCAGCGGGGAGACTTCCACTACACGCACAAGAAGCAGACCGGCGGCTCGGGCCAGTTCGCCCGCGTGGCCGGGTACCTCGAGCCGCTTCCGCCCGACTCGGTGGAGGCGCACGAGTTCGTCGACGACGTGGTCGGCGGCGCCATTCCGCGCGAGTTCGTCCCCGCGGTCGAGAAGGGTTTCCTCGAGGCGATCAAGAAAGGGACCTTGATCGGCTTCCCGGTGGTCGGCGTCCGATACGTGGTGAACGACGGCCTTTCGCACGCGGTCGACTCCAGCGAGCAGGCCTTCAAGACCGCCGCGCTGATGGCGTTCCGCGAGGGCTACGAGAAGGCCAAGCCGGTCATCCTCGAGCCGATCATGAACGTCGAGGTACAGGCGCCCGAGGAGTTCCAGGGCGCGGTGGTCGGCCAGCTGAACCAGCGCCGCGGCGTGATCCAGAACACCGAGACGGTCGAGGGCTACATGGTGGCGAACGCGCACGTGCCGCTCAGCGAGATGTTCGGGTACTCGACGGACCTCCGCTCCGCCACGCAGGGCAAGGGCGAGTTCTCCATGGAGTTCGCCAAGTACCAGCCGGTGCCCCGCGCCACGCAGGAGCAGATGATCAAGGAGTTCCGCGAGAAGCAGGCGGCGGCCAAGAAGTAATACAATGGCCGCCTGCGGAGGCGGTCGTCTGATGCGGATGCGCGGTGGAAAGCTCCGGCCCGGCGAGGCGGTTGCGGCGGAACCGCTCCCTCCCTTCCCGGAGCGCAGCGTGGGCGGCCTGCTGCGCTCGCGCGCGGAGCGGTTCGGCGACAAGGATGCGGTGCGGTTCCGCACCCGGAGCGGGCGCTGGCAGGAGCTGTCGTTCCGCCAGCTCGACTACCTGTGCCGCGTCTCGGCCGCCGGGCTAGCCGAGTTGGGCGTGCGGCGCGGCGACACGGTGCTCGTCTGCTCCCCCAACGGCGTCGCCCTCCTGGTCGCCGAGCTGGCCCTGCTCTCCCTGGGCGCAGTGAGCGCCCCCGTCTACTCCGACTACTCGCCCGAGCTGCTCGCGCATTGCGCGCGCGACAGTGGGGCCAGGATCGCGCTCTGCGGGACGACCGTGCAGCAACACAAGCTGTCGCGCGGCGCCGCGCTGGAACGAATCATCGTGCTCGACGAGGAGGCGCTGCCCGGGGCGCTGACCGCGGTGAAGGTGCTGGACAAGGTCCGGCAGCTCCCGGAGGACGAGCGCGACCGCCGCCTCGCCGCCGTGGAGGACGCCTGCGCCTCGATCGGACACGACGACCCCGCCTTCCTGCTCTACACCAGCGGCACCACTGGCCTGCCCAAAGGCGTCGAGCTGACCCACGGCAACGTGCTCTCGCAGCAGGCGGCCATCGCGCAGGTCTGGGACGTCTCGGCGCGCGACGTGTTCCTCTCGTACCTTCCGTGGCACCACTGCTTCGGCGGGCTCTTCGAGCGGATGATGGCGCTGTGGCACGGCGCGCTGCTGGTCATCGACGACAGCCGGGGCCGCGACCTCGACAAGCTGCTCGCCAACTTCCGCGAAGTGAAGCCGACCGTCTACTTCAGCGTGCCGCGGGTCTATCAGGGTCTCATCGCGCGGGCGCGCGCCGACGCCAAGGTGCGCGAGGCGCTGCTGCATCCGGGGCTGCGCCTGGTGTTCACTGCCGCGGCGCCGCTTCCCGCGCCGGCCTACCGTTTCTTCGAGGAAGGCGGCGTGCCGGTGCACGAAGGGTGGGGCCTGACCGAGACCTCCCCCTGTGCGACGCTCACCCGGCCAGGCGAAGCGCGCGTGTCCGGAGTCGCGGGGTGGCCGCTGCCCGGCACTTCCGTCCGGCTGGACCGCGTCGAGCAGGCCGACCCGCCCCAGGGCGAGGTCGTGGTGCGTGGGCCGCAGGTGATGCGCGGGTACCGCAACGCGCCCGAAGACACCGCGCGCGTGTTGCGCGACGGCTGGCTGCGCACCGGCGACCTGGGCGAATGGACCGAGCAGGGCCTGCGCGTCCGCGGGCGCGTCGACGGCGTCTTCAAGCTGGAGAACGGCGAAAAGGTCTCCTCCGCGGTGGTCGAGGCGAGACTCCTCGCCTCGACGCCCTTGCTCGAGCAGGCAGTGGTGCTGGGCGACGGACAGCCGTTCACCACCGCCCTGTGCTGGCTCTCGAGCCCCGCGGTCCGCTCGTGGCTGGAGGCGAACGGGCTCACTCCGGATCCGGGCGAGCTTCCCTTGGTGCCCGAGCTGCGCCGTACGCTCACCGAGGCGCTGCAGGCGGCGAATGCGCTCGCGCAGGTCCCTTACGAGAGGGTCCGGCGCGTCGCCCTGCTCGGGACGCCTCCGTCGATCGAGACTGGCGAGCTGACGCCGACCCAGAAGGTGGTCCGCGCCGCGGTGATGCGGCGGTACGCGCAGCTGATCGAGGCGATGCGCGACGAGTCTCCGCATCCGGCGGTGCTGGAGCTCAGCCGCCGCGGCGACGCCTTCGACCAGGCCTGAGCGGAGGATTTTGCCGACTTCCTTCTCGATCTCGGCCATCGTGCGGTACGTCCGGTCCGGGAGCTGTTTCAGCAATTCGATGATCTCCAGCGCAGGCTCCAGGCGGTTCCGGTTCTCCTTGGCGTGCCGCAGGATGTCGGCCTTCGTCGCGGGAAGGTGGATCCCCGCCGCCAGGCATCCCTGCTACGCTGCCGCCCGCTTGGGCGCGCTGATCAACTTCCTCGTCCTTATGACGCTGCTGTTCGGCGGCCTGGCGAAGACGGCCTCGCTCCCGCCGCGCCTCGCCTGGGGCGTCGCGATCGGCTGCGCCGTGGCCGCCATGACGCTCGCGATCGTGCGCTACGTCCGCAGTCGCGGCGCTGGCGGCCGCTAATCAGCGATTACTTGCGCTCCCGGTGGCCATCCGCCCACGCACAACTGGTCACCGGCGCGCACCGTCTTCTCGAGCACCTGATGCTGCACTCAACGCCCGAGGACAATCGAAGTGCGTCTCGTTTTGCTTTTCGGGGGCGTGCTGGCTCGAAGCGTGGAGCAACGGCGTGTCGCCGGCACCAGGCAGGCGTGTTGCTCACGTGCCCAGTTTTGCGGACGCCTTGCTGATCTGTACAGCTAGTTCAGCCGGTTGAACTAGCTGTCTGGTTGCGAACACCCCAGACAGAGAGATCGGTCCGCTTGCCCGATGCTTCGGTCAAACGCCCTCCCTTGCACGCGAGTGGAATCCCCCTCCGCCGGTGCGCCGAGGGCGGGGATCACTCCAGCTCGAAGCCGATCGGCTTCTCCGGACCGAACCAGAAGCGCACCGCCTGCTTGTCCACTTCGTAGATCCGCTTCGCCGCCTCGCCGGGCACCACCGCGTGCTCGGGGTTTCCCGGATCCTCCACCACCGCCGCGGCGCCGCTCTCCAGCAGCTTCGCCGTCTCCGGCGAGAGGGCCAGCCGGCCGACCTTCCCGCTCCGTTTGACGAAGTGGAAGTTCACCTCGCCCGGCGGCTCGCGCACGCGGTTCGCCTCGACCAGCTGCCGGAGCCGCAGGGTGCGCTCGGACTGCTGCCGCGCCTCGGCCCTCTTCGCCGCTTCCTTGCGGCGCTCCTCGGCCAGCTCGGCTTCCCTGAGCGCGAACGCCTCCCGGCGCTGCCGCTCCTCCTCGGACACGGACTGCTGCTTCTGCTTCACCGTCCCTTGCGGCTTTGCGCCCTTGCGCTCCGCCTCCTTGGCCTCCTTCTCGGTGACCAGTCCCGCCTTGAGCAGCTTGTCCCGCAAGTTCTGCATGCCGGGGAGACTACAATGCGATGCTTGACGGCGCGAGACGCGTGTGGGTTCTACCCAGGCCGTGCGCGTCGTGTTCGTCGAGCAGCCCGGCAGCCTTCCCACTCCGCCCGAGGGCCACGTCGCGGTGCTCGACGTCGCCTTCGCCGGCGGCGAGAATTTCGAGAAGGTGACCCTCCCTTTCCTCGAGGCTCTCGGCGATCGCCTCGCCGTCTGGATCGATCACCACGAGCACCCGGTCGGCTGGGCGCGCGTGCGCGGCGATCCGCGATTCCGCCTGGTGCCGAACCGCGACGCGCACGCCTGCCCCGAGCTGGTGACTCGCGACGTCGTCGAGCGCGCCGGCCCGGTCGACGCGATCGTGGCGCACGCCGACCTCGACGGCCTGCTCTCGGCGGTGAAGTTCCTGCGCAAGGGAGAGCCGCCCTGGCCCGAGGCGGACGAGGACGCCCGCGCCGCCGACAGCCCCGGACGGGGACATGCGCTGTCCTCCTTCGGGCACCTCCTGGTCGAAGCGCTCGACGAGGCGGGCAGCACTCTTCGCTCGAAGGCGCGCGAGTCGCTGCGACAGGAGCTGGTGGAGGGGCTGGTCCGCGCGCCGGAGCCGCTGCCGCCGAAGTTGCGCAAGCGTCTGCAGGATTTGCAGCGCGCGCACGCAGAGACGCTCGCGCCGGTCGAGGAGCTGGCGGCGTCCGCGCGCGAGGAAGCGCGCGGCGTCCTGGTGGTGCGGGTCCCCAAGGACCTCGGCCGGCCGGTGAAGAAGGCGCTCCTCTCCCGATTGGAAGCGCGGGCGCCCGTCGGGGTGGTGGTGGAGGGCCGGGCGGTAACCGCGGCGACGTTCCGCGAGGACCTCGATCTGGGCCGGGTGGACGAGCTGACCGCCGGGCGCAGCGACTACCGTTTCACCCAGACGGACGACGCGGGCAAGGCGATCGTGCAGCGCCTCGGCCGGCTGGTGGCGGAGCACGGACCCCGTTAGAACCCGAGCACGAGCGGTGCATCCTACGGAGCGCCCATGACTTTGCCCATCGCCGGCAAGCCGGCCGCAGCCAAGGGCCCCGTCCCGCAAGGCGAGGCGCTCCTGCGCGGCATCGAGCGCCTGCGCAAGGAGCTCGATGCGGTCATCCTCGCGCACTACTACCAGGACGCCGAGATCCAGGAGATCGCGAACTTCGTGGGCGACTCGCTGCAACTCTCGCAGCAGGCCGCCGCGACCAGCGCGAAGGTAATCGTCTTCTGCGGGGTCCACTTCATGGCGGAGACGGCCAAGATCCTGAACCCCGACAAGCAGGTGCTGCTCCCGGATCTCGACGCCGGCTGTTCCCTCTCGGATCGCTGCCCGCCGGAGCAATTCGCGCGGTGGCTCGAGCAGTACCCGGGGCACAAGGTGGTCAGCTACATCAACTGCTCCGCCGGCGTGAAGGCGCTCTCCGACGTGATCTGCACCTCCTCGAACGCCGAGAAGGTGGTGCAGAGCTTCCCGGCGGGGACCCCGATCGTCTTCGCGCCGGATCGGCACCTGGGGGCGTGGGTGGGCAAGAAGACCGGCCGTGAGCTGGTGCTGTGGCCGGGCTTCTGCATCGTTCACGAGCAGTTCACCGAGCGGCAGTTGACCAAGCTCAAGGTAAGGCACCCGGAGGCGAAGCTCATCGCCCACCCGGAATGCGACGAGAGCGTGCTCGCGATGGCCGACTACGTCGGCTCCACGCGCGGGCTTCTCGAGTACGTGAAGTCGAGCCCCGCGAAGAGCTTCATCGTCGCCACGGAGGTGGGAATCCTCCATCTCATGCAGAAGGCGCGGCCCGACGCCGAGCTGATCCCGGCCCCGCCGAGCTCGGGCTGCAACTGTGCGATCTGTCCCTACATGCGGCTCAACTCGCTGGAGAAGGTCTATCTCTGCATGCGCGACCGCGCGCCGGAGATCACCTTGCCCGAGGATCTGCGGCGGCGCGCGCTCGAGCCCGTCCGTCGGATGCTCGAGCTGTCGGCGACTGGCCGCCCATAGGGCCGCGCTGCGCTTTTGTTGGAGCACTCGCCATTCATGGGTACCTTCGTGGCCGGGAGGCCCGCCCGACGGGTCTTTTCGCGAACGAGCCCTTCGGGGCGAGGAGGACACCGTGCTGAAGTTCCCCACCCTCGGCGCCGCATTCGCAGTCGCGGCGCTCGCTGCAGCGCCCGCCCACGCGCAGGTCAAGATCAGGCTCGGCGCGGAGACGCAGGTGTTGGACCACGTCAACACGCCCTCGACGACCACATGGCTGACCGATCAGTGGCGTCCGTCGGTGGTCGGCATGCTCGGCTTCTACGTGCTGCCAGTGCTTTCCATCGACGCCGAGCTGGCCGAGGCGTTTCGCGTGAATCCGCCTGCCGGGCAAAGCTCGCGCATCGGCACGACCTTCCGGCTCGGAGCCACCTTCGAGCCGCCTCTATTGCCCTTCTACGTGCGCGCCGCGATTCCCCTCCACCTGGAGCCGGGGGACTTCTTCGCCAGCATGCGCGCCGCCATCGGAACTGTGTTCGGCCCGCCCGTCGCCAAGCTGTACCTCGAGCTCGCCGCGGATTTCCCCTTGGGGGGCGGTGGCCACTCCTTCTTCGACCAGCAGACGTTCTCCCTCGGCGCGGGCCTGCAGCTGAACTTGTAGCGCAGGATGCCGGAGGGCGGGGATCAGCCGCTCGCGCTCGTCCTCTCCGGAGGCGGCGCGCGCGGCGCGTACGAGGCGGGGGTCTTGCGCTACGCGCTCGGCAAGCTCGCGCCCCGTCGTGGGCCCTCCGCAATCCCGCAGATCTTCTGCGGCACCAGCGTCGGCGCGATCAACGCCTGCGCGCTCGCGGCGCGCGCCGAGCTGCCCGACCTCGGCGTGCGCCTCCTGGCCGACCGCTGGGAGTCCCTCCGGCTGGAGGACGTCTTCAAGCTCGGTTGGGGAGACCTGACCGCCATCGCCCGCTGGCTGGTCGGCAAGCCGGTCGTCGACGGGGTGACCTCCCTCCTCGACGCGGGGCCGCTGGCCGTGCTGGTGCGCGAGTTCGTCCCCTGGCGCGCGCTGCACCAGAACGTGGCCGACGGCCGTGTGCGCGCGGTGACCCTCTCCGCCACGGACGTGGAGACGGGGCACACCATCATCTTCGTGGAGAGCGCCACCGACCACGCGCTGTACTCGACCGACGCCTCGGTCGAGTACGTCTCCACGCGCCTCAAACCGCAGCACGCGCTCGCCAGCGCGGCGATCCCCATCATCTTCCCCACCGTGCGCGTGGGCGGGCGCCTGTTCGTCGACGGGAGCGTGAGGCAGAACACGCCCATCTCCCCGGCGATCCGGATGGGCTGCGAGCGCGTGCTGGTGATCGGCCTGCGCGCCGATCCGCGCACGCTGCTCGCGCGCGCCTCGCGGCGGCAGGCGGCCTCCGAGCAGGAATCGCTCTCCGCCCCGCTGTATCTGTTCGGCAAGCTTCTCGACGCGCTGCTGCTCGACCGCGTCGAGAACGACCTCGCCAACCTGCGCCGGGTCAACGCCGCGCTGCGGGCCTTGTCGCCGGGCATTTTGGAGGAGCAGCCGGTCGCGCTCGCGCTGGTCGCGGCGGGCGGCTCGCTGCGCCCGGTCTCCGACCTCTTCATCCGGCCCAGCCAGGACCTGGGGAAGGTGGCCGCCGACGTGCTCGCCCGGCCGGCGGTGCGCGCGCGCCTCTCGGGTCCTGCCGGCTACCTGATGCGCCGCATCGGCGAGAACGCGGTGCAGACGCAGGATCCCTCGGACCTGCTCAGCTATCTCCTCTTCGATGGCGAATACGCGCGCGAGTTGATTGCGCTCGGCGAGCGCGACGCCCACGAAGTGCGCGAGGAGCTCGACGCCTTCCTCGGATCCGCGTGAACCCCCGATGTCCGCTATCCGCGCCTGAAAAGATCGACGCCAGGATCACCGCGGAGGCGCGGAAGACGCGGAGGTGATTGATTTTTTCAGACCCGATCTCCGCGCTCTCCGCGTCTCCGCGGTGATCTCTTTGCCCCCAGTCCGCGGCCGCGCGCCCGACCCTCTGGTCAACAGGCGGGCGGGCGGGCAAGCGAACAGTCCCTGCCGCTGCGGCGTACACGGATGCACGTCGCTACCCTATCCTTCCACTCGCGAGAGGACCGGATGTTCGATCTGGAAGAACGGAGCGGTGGCGTGCTTCTCCATCTCACGTCACTGCCCGGCCCACATGGCAACGGCGACCTCGGCGCCGAGGCGCACCGGTTCGCCGGGCAGCTCGCCGCGGCCGGCCAGCGCTGGTGGCAGATGCTTCCCGTCGGCCCTCCCGGAGAGGGCAATTCGCCCTATAGCGCGCGCTCGGCGTTCGCGGGGAGCCCCCTGCTCATCGATCTCGAGGCGCTCGCTCGAGACGGCCTGCTGCCAGACCTCGCCGTCCCGCCTCGTTTCGCCGCAGAGCGCGTCGACCATGCGGCGGCGGCCGCCTTCCGCGAGCGCGAGCTGCGGCGCGCCTTCGCCGCCTTCGAGCGCGGGCGCAAGCGTTCTTCCTATTCCGCCTTTCGCGAACGGGCCGCCGCGTGGTTGGAGGACTTCGCGCTCTTCTCGGCGCTCCGCTCCGCGGCGGGCGGAGCACCGTGGATCGAATGGGAACGCGAGCTGCGCCTGCGGCGGCCGGGCGCGCTGGCGAGAGCGCGGCGCGAGCTCGCCTCCGAGATCGAGTTCCACCGCTTCCAGCAGTGGCTCTTCGACGGGCAATGGCGATCGTTCAAGCGGCACGCGAACAGCCTGGGAATCGGTCTCGTCGGCGACCTGCCGTTCTTCGTGGCCCACGACAGCGCCGACGTGTGGGCGCACCGCGACCTGTTCGAGCTGGACGGGGAGGGCTGCCCGACGGTGGTCGCCGGCGTTCCTCCAGACTTCTTCAGCACCACGGGCCAGCTCTGGGGGAATCCGCACTACCGGTGGTCGAGGCTGAAGCAGCAAGCGTTCCGCTGGTGGATCGACCGGTTCGAACACGGGCTCGAACGGTTCGATGCCCTGCGCCTGGATCACTTCATCGGATTCTGGCGCGTCTGGCAGGTCCCCGCCGATGCTCCGACCGCCGAGAAAGGGCGCTGGGCGGCGGGTCCCCGTGACGCCTTGTTCCGCCGGTTGCGCCGCCGGCGCGGCGGGCGGCTCCCCCTCATCGCCGAGGATCTCGGGCTCGTCACGCCCGAGGTGACGGCCTTGCGCGACCGGTTCGAGCTGCCCGGGATGAAGCTGCTCCAGTTCGCCTTCGGCGACGACCTGCAAGCGCACGATTTCCGGCCGCACAACTATCCCCGGCGCTCCGCTTCCTACACCGGCACGCACGACAACGACACCATCGTCGGTTGGTTCTTCGACCGCGGCGGCCGCGAGCGAACGGCGGAGCAGACCGAGCGGGAGCGCCGGATGGCGCTCGCCTACCTCGGCGTTGAAGATGCGCGCGAGATCCATTGGCAGATGATCTGCTGCGTCTCGGCCTCGGTGGCGAACGTCGCCATCGTGCCGATGCAGGACGTTCTCGGGCTTGGTTCCGAAGCACGCATGAACCGGCCCGGCACCAACAGCGGCAATTGGGAGTGGCGGCTGCGCGAAGGAGCCTTCGACCAGGGCGCCGTCGACCGGCTGTGCCAGCTGGCGCGGCTCCACGACCGGCTGGCGGCCGTCGAGCGCGCCGAGCGGCGGCAGCCTGCGCCGCGCCTGGCGGCGAAGGAGGCGCGGGAATGAAGCGGCGCCTGTTGACCGCGCCGCGCCGCGGTCTTTTGGACGATCCGCTCTGGTACAAGGACGCGGTCATCTACGAGCTGCGCGTCCGCTCGTACATGGACTCGAACGGCGACGGCATCGGCGACTTCCGCGGGCTCACCGAGAAGCTCGACTATCTTCAAGATTTGGGCGTCTCCGCGCTCTGGCTCCTCCCCATCTGCCCCTCGCCCGGCAAGGACGACGGGTACGACATCTCCGAATACACCGACGTGCATCCCGACGTCGGCACCCTGGAGGACTTCAAGGTCTTCCTCGACCAGGCGCACCGCCGCGGCATCCGCGTGATCACCGAGCTGGTCCTGAACCACACCAGCGATCAGCATCCCTGGTTCCAGCGTGCCCGGCGCGCGCCGGCGGGGTCGCGCGAGCGGAACTTCTACGTGTGGAGCGACACGCCCGAGCGCTACCAGGACGCGCGCATCATCTTCAAGGACTTCGAGCCGTCGAACTGGTCGTGGGACCCGCTCGCCAAGCAGTACTACTGGCACCGGTTCTTCGCCCACCAGCCGGATTTGAACTTCGACAATCCCGAGGTGCACGACGCCATGCTCGGGGTGGTCGACTTCTGGTTCAACCTCGGCGTGGACGGGCTGCGCCTCGACGCGGTGCCGTACCTGTACGAGCGCGACGGCACCAGC
>Ga0209690_1002479_pt1 | contig 10495 bp, 7 predicted proteins | sample GraSoiAngelo_150_FD_186164 | JGI IMG/M metagenome (GOLD analysis project Ga0209690, IMG submission 186164) | Grasslands soil microbial communities from the Angelo Coastal Reserve, California, USA - 14_1009_09_40cm (SPAdes) (version 2) | ecosystem: Environmental > Terrestrial > Soil > Grasslands ...
GCAAGGCCGGAGCGTACCCATGGCTCCACCTTGTACTTGCCTTCGAAGTGCTGCTTGAACGCCTCCATCGCCTGCTCGCTGGTTAGGCCGGGATTGTGAGCGATCTTCGTTATGGCCATCTCGGGTATCCCCTGAACTGGCGTGAGTATAGCGCCCGTCCAGCGGCTTAGTCACGCGCGCGGTTAAGGAGCCGCTTCGCACCACCGCTTCAGCCCCTCCGCCTCCATTTCGATGTTCTTCCGCACTCACCGAGGACCTACCTCTCAGCCGGTCCATCGTAGCTCTACTCTTCGGCCCCCCTAGGCCAGAGCCCCCGCGACCATCAGCTCCGCGATCCCCTCATCGTCGAGGCCGAGGATCTCCTTGCAGACGTACTCCGTGTGCTCGCCGAGGAGGGGTGCGGGAGAGCGAACGCGGCCGGGGGTCTTCGAGAGGACGAACGGCGGGCCGTCGTGGGCGTGCACGCCGGCCTCCGGGTGCTCGACGTAGGCGTAGTAGCCACGCGCCTTCATGTGCTCATCAACGTCAAGAATCTCGCGCGCGCTTTGGACGACGCCAGCCGGAACGCCCCGGCGCTGGAGGTCTTCCATCAGCTCGTAAGCGTCTTTGTCGCCCGTCCAGGCACTGATCCCCGCCTCGAGCTCGGCCTCGTTCTCTTTGCGTCCTTTGAGCGTGGCGAACTTGGCGTCCAGCGCCCAGTCGGGCTTGCCCATCACCTCGACCAGCGCTTGCCATTCTTCCTCGCTGAAGCAGGCGATAGCGATCCAGCGTTCGTCCATCGGACGGCCGCCGTCGCTGACAGGCTTGCACTTGAAGGCGTTGTGTGGCGCCGCGTACGACAAGTTGTTGCCCTGGGGTCCCTGCACACGGCCGTTCGCGGTGTAATCGAAGATAGCGGGCGCCAGCGGTGCGCAGGAAGACTCCACCTGCGCGCACTCAACGCGCTGTCCCTTGCCAGTACGGTTCCGGTAGTGAAGCGCCGCCATGATCGCGACGAATGTGTGGCCGGGGTTGATCACGTAGTCGGGGTAGTTGGTGCCGAGACCCATCGGCGGGCGTCCGGGAAAGCCGGAGAGGTGGTTGTACCCGGTGATCGGAGTGAGGACGGCGCCGAAGCCCAGGAAGTCGCGGTGCGGCCCGTCGAACCCTTGCATCGGCTGGTAGACGGCGATGATCCGTGGGTTGATTTTCACGAGGTTCTCGTATGTCATGGCCCAGCGCTCGACGACTCGCGGCGTGATGTTCGTTAAGAAGATGTCTGCCCACTCGATGAGTCGGCGGGCGATGCGCAGGCCGTCCTCGGTGTTGCAGTTGAGGAGGATGCCCAACTTCCCGGCGTTGTAGTTGTTGAAGTAGCCGCTGACGTTGTAGCCGGTCTTACCCTTCGCGAACGGCGCGACTACCCGCAGGGAGTCTACACGGGTCTCCGTTTCCACTCGAACCACCGTCGACCCGTAGTCCGCGAGCAGGCGCCCGCAGATCGGCCCCGCGCCGAACCACGAGAAGTCGGCGACCTTGACGCCTTCGAGGGGGAGCTTGGAGGTCATGCCACCTTCTCTACGAATTGGCGGAGTATGGAATTGAACTCCTGCGGCTTCTCCATCTGGATGAAGTGCCCGCAGTCGACTGTGGTGACTTCCATGCCCGGGTAGCGCTGTCTTAGCTCCTCGTCGGTTGCCGTCTGCGTGGCGGCTCGTATGAACAGCGAGGGTACAGGCAACGGTCCCGGCGTCATCTGCTCGCCGGAGAGAATGCTGGAGAGCGCCGTATGCATGAGACGCTGGGGCGCGTTGGTCATACCGTCGACAATCTCGGTCTTCAGATCGTCGCGCGAATCCGGCGTGAACATGGCTGAATTGACGAAGTTCGCCGCCACAGCCTTGTAAGCTGGCGACTGCAGCCCGGCCATGAGGGCCACGCGTAGGGCCTCAAACTGTTCTGGGAACGGTGTCAAAACGGCGTCGTTGAAGACGAGCGCTCGCGGGAGCTCCGGATACCTGCGAGCAATGTCGAGCGCGATGAGGCCGCCCATGCTGTGGCCGACGATGACCGGCTTCTCGAGCCCGATCTCGCCGCAGAGCCAGGCGACGTCGTCGGCGAATTGAGCGATCGAGTAGTCCCGGTCGGGCGCGTCGGAGCCGCCCGTTCCGCGCAGGTCCGCGGCGACGACGCGATGGCGCTGGGCAAACTCGGGGATCTGGTCGCGCCAGTAGGTGTGGTCGCAACACCAGCCGTGCACGAAGAGCAGCGGCGGATCGCCAGTGCCGGTGTCGAGGTAGGCCAGCTTCACGCCGTCTCGAGTGGCGGTCTTGAGATCTGCGCTCGTAACCATTGTTCGAACCTCCTACTTCTGACTGCTTACTTCCTTCAAGACTTCGTCGGTATGCTCGCCCACCCGCGGCGGTCGCCGTCGGATCGTCCAGGGCGTCTCCGAGAAGCGGTAGGGCGGGCCGGGGTACTCGAGCGTCGCGCCGAGGTCTGGGTGCTCGACAGGCATGAGCCACTCGCGGTGCTGGAGTTGCGGGTTCTTCGCGATGTCCTCCGGTGTCGAAACGAGCCCGAAGAGCAGCCGCCGGCGCTGCGACTTCTCGTACATCTCCCACTTGCCCTTGGTCTTGACGAAGCGGCGCAGGACCTCGTTGATGTGTGCCATCCTCTGGAACTTCTCCGCGATGGTCGCGGGGTCCTGCGTGAGGGTGCTGAGGAAGCGCAAGTTCAAGCCTTCGCAGAAGCTCTTGTAAGGCTCTTCCGCCAGGTCCTCGGCCTTCCCTTCCTCGACCATCCAGGCGAGTAGGTCGCCCCATGTGGCCCCGGCCGGCGAGCCGACGTAGCCGAACACCCAGCCGTCGCTGCATTCGTAGGGGCCGATGCCGGGGACGTCTACGGGGATTACGCCCTTGTGCGCGTTCCGCGTTCGGAGCGCCTCGATCATGTCCCAAGTCTGCATGGCGGTCTCTTGGGCAATCGAGACGGCCTCCTGCATTGAAACGTCGACATGCTGGCCTTCGCCGGTCAAGTCTCGATGGTAGAGCGCAGTCAATGTGCCACCTGCCGCGTGAATCGAAGCGGAGACGTAGCCCTGCTTCCACGGCGGCACGTTAGGCGGGTCCTTGGGGTCGCCGGCCAGCCACATGATCCCGCCCATGGCGACGCCAACGATATCTGGCGCCTTGTAGTGGGCGTGCGGCCCCGTCTGCCCGAAGCCGGTGATCGAGGTGAGGATGATGTCCGGCTTGATCTTCGAAAGCCCTTCATACCCGAGGCCGACGCGGTCGAGATGGCCGGGCTCGAAGGTCTCGACGACAACGTCTGCGATCGCAACGAGCCGCTCAAGCACCGAGCGGTCCTCGGGCATTTCCAGATCGAGGACGATACTGCGCTTGTTCGTGTTCAGGTTGAGCCAGTAGAGACTCCGGTCAGCGCCCTCCTCATCGCCGTAGAAAGGCGGCAGGTGCCTGACGGGGTCGCCGCTCGGAGGCTCGATCTTGATGACGTCGGCGCCCAAGTCTGCGAGCAGCTTCGTGCAGTACTGGCCGATCTCTCCCGCGAGGTCGAGCACGCGGATATCGTCGAGAGCGCCGGGGCCGTTTCCCAGAGTCACGGCGCCAATTATAGCGAAGCGGCCACGGCGCACAAACAAATCCGTTTTTCGCGTTGACAGGCTCCGCGGTTCGCGATTAAATTTTCGCCACTCGCTTCCAACCTATTCAAGGAGGTTCTGATGCTCAACGACTTTAAGGCGTTCTTGCTATGAGGAAACGTCGTCGATCTTGCTGTCGCCGTCGTCATCGGCGCGGCGTTCGGTGCCGTCGTGCTTGCGCTCGTGGAGGATCTCATAACGCCGCTCATCGCGATGATCTTCGGCAAACCGGACTTTGCTGCCCTGGACTTCACGATCAACGACAGCACGTTTCGCTACGGCGACTTCATCAATAAGATCTTCACGTTCGTCAGATCGCCGCTGCAGTCTTCTTCTTTGTAGTCGTGCCGGTCAACGCATTGATGCAGCGGGCGAAGAAGGAGCCGCCGCCGGACCCGGCCCTGCAGAAGTGCGCTCAGTGCCTGAGTGACATCCCGGTCGGCGCACGCCGGTGCGCTTTCTGCACTTCGGAGGTGGCCACGGCGTAAGGCGACGCTAAGCTTCTGCTTTTTTCGCCTTGGTGGACGAGCGCTTCCGACCGACTGTTTTCCTCGTCCCGGAAGTCGCGCGCGGCCGGCGAGGCGCCTTCTTCGCCGCCAGCTCCGGCGCGAGGAACGGCAGCACGGCGTCCAGGAACTGTCGTGGTTTCTCAATCGCAGCGTTGTGTCCAGCATTCCGAACAACTCGCCACTGAGCATCAGGAATCAGCCGGCTCAACTCACGTGAAGCGCTCGGCGGGACCATGCGAGCCTCGCTGCCGTCTATAACCAGCGTCGGCAACACGATGCGGCGGGCCAGATCGGTCATATCGATATGCAGCAGCTCGCGGCCGACGTCGAGAAGCGTCTCGTTAGGCACGCGAAGAATATCGCGGCTCAGCTGTCGACGGTCCGCCTTTGACAAATGTCGTGTGTCGCGGCCCATGTCCAGCCGCCGAATAAAGAACCACCACTTCACCGGCGTCTTCGGTATCAGGTCCGTGATTACGGGAATTCGGCCGAGGAGGTCATACGTGAAGCGAAACCGCCGCGGCAGGTCAGTAGCTCGCCAGACCGGCCCCTGCACAACGAGCTTGAGCACTCGCTCGGGGTAGCGGTGGGCGAAGTCGAGCGCCACCGTCCCACCAACCGATACGCCGACGAGGTGAAAGCGGTCGATCCCGAGCTCATCCGCCAGGCCACGCACGAACTCCCGGTATCCTTCGATCGATGGAGCCGCCGGAAGCGCCTGAGAGCGGCCGAAGCCGGGCAGGTCAGGAGCGATCGTGTGATAGCGCGCGCCCAGCTCCGGCAGAACATGGCGGAACATCCACGAAGACGTCCCGATCCACCCGTGTAGTAGGATAAGCGAGCCCTGCGATCCGGCCGCTGGGGTAGCTTCGCGGAAGAAGGCGTGGCGACCGTTGAGGGTGGTTACGCGGTGGGTGATCTCACAGGACGTGGCCGCGGTCGCGTCACTCGCCATTCATGGAGATGATAGCAGACGCCGGCATCTAAACGCGCTGCGTCGTCGCACCGCTCATGGTTCGAGCAGGCCTCACCACGAGCGGGCAAGCCTCGTTTTGCGAAGGCAGATGACGTGCCTTTTAGACGACCTCCATCCGCTCGTCCTGAGGTTAGCTCGAAGGACGCGCGGAGAGTGGCGTGTGAATGGCGCGGCTACTTCTCGACGGGCGCGCCCACCAACGAGCCCCACTCCGTCCACGACCCATCGTAGTTGCGCACGTTCTTGTAGCCGAGGAGGTGCGTCAAGACGAACCAGGTGTGGGCGGAGCGCTCGCCGATGCGGCAGTAGGCGATCACGTCTTTGTCCGGCGTTACGCCCTGGCTCTGGTAGAGCTCCGCGAGCTGGTCCGCCGTTTTAAAGGTGCCGTCCTCGTTCACCGCCTGCGACCAGACGATGTTCTGCGCCCCCGGGATGTGCCCGCCGCGCTGGGAGCCTTCCTGCGGCAGGTTCTCGGGCGCCAGCAGCTCGCCGGAATACTCCCTGGGCGAGCGGACGTCGACGAGGGCGCCCCTTCCCTTCTTCACCTTGTCGAGGTGGTCCATGACCTGATCACGTAGCGCGCGAAGATCTTTTTTCGGCCCTTTAGCGCTAGCCTTGCTTGGCGAGTAGCTGGGAGCGTCGGTCGATAGTTCGCGGCCCTCGTCGATCCACTTCTTGCGGCCGCCGTTCATCAGCTTAGCGTCGACACCGTAATACTCGAGGACCCAGAGGGCATACGCGGCGAACCAGTTGTTGTTGTCGCCGTAGAGGATGATCGTCGTGTCCTTGTCAACGCCGGCTTTCGAAAGCAGCCGCTCCAACCCCTCCTTGTCGGCGATGTCCCTCTGCAATTGTGTCTCGAGATCGTTTTTCCAGTTCCACCCCACGGCGCCCGGGATGTGTCCCGTGTCATAGGCGGCCGTATCGACATCGACTTCGATAAGCCTTACCTTCGGGTCCTTCATGTTCTCCGCGACCCAATCAGTTGGAACAAGAGCATCGGGGTTGGCGTATTCGGCCATTACTTCCTCCTCTGGCTGTACTACTTCGCTTAGCTTGCCGGTCTGAACATCGTATACAAAGCCGTGAAGATCGATCGAAGCGGGCAGGAAAGGGCTCCGCCGGATCTTCTTGAGCTGCCCGAGCAGGTTCTCCTCGACGTTGCTGAAGGCGTAAAACGGAATGCTGTTCGCGTCCTGGCCCGTTTCCTCCTTCAGGCGCTGCTGTAGCTGTTCGTCCTTGAACGTCAGCATCCCGCAATCGGTGTGCTCGATGACGAAGAATGTCTCCGTGCCTAGCAGCTTGTGGGAGATGATAAGCGACCTCAGCGCATCGTCGGTGACGAGGCCGCCGGCATTGCGAATGACGTGCGCGTCTCCCGGCCTTAGTCCGAGCATCGGCTCGACATTCAGCCGCGCGTCTATGCAGGCCACGACGGCCAGCTGCTTGGCCGGCGGCATGGCGAGCCCGGCGAGGTTGAAGGATGAAGCGTAAGCAGCGTTCGCTTGCAGCGCTTCTTCATAGACTGTCAAACGTGTCCTCCGTCATGTGTCGCTGAGCAAGCCGTATCGTAGGTTGGCGTATCAGATTTCGTCAAGCAAATAAGCCTTCCGCTACCCAGAGACCTAGTCTGGCCGCACGAGCGCGGTCGCAGTCCCGGCCGTCACAACCTCGCCTCGCTCGTTCTCGCACCACACCTCGTAGCTCCGGCGCACGACCGCGCCCTCGGGCGCCGATTCCGCCAGGCGGCCGTTGGCGGTCAGCGTCTCGCCGGATAGCACCGGGCGAAGGAAGGCCAGTGATAGCTTTGCGTTCTCGAACCACTCCTTGCCGAGCAGCGAGGTCATCATCTCGCTGATGTAGTCCGCCGACATCAGCCCTTGCGCGACGGTCGTCTCGAAGCCAGCCTTCTTCGCCGCCTCGGGTTGGACGTGGATCGACAATCCGCGCAGCGCATTCGCCGAATCCTCCGAATACGCCGTCATCCTCTCCTGCGTCAGCGTCCGAACAACCGGCGTCAGCTCCCCCTTCCGCTCTCCAGCCACCGATTTCTGAGTTCCCCCTTCTTCCTCCTTCCCCCTTCCTCCTTCCGCCGGAAAGGCCATCGTCACAATTGACTTCCCGATGATCAGCCCCGTCTCGTCTCGCCAGCGGGTCTCGAAAACGAACCAGCGTCGCCCGCGCTTCTCGTACTTGTCCGCGAACCGCCCGTAGCCCGCCGGCTGGCGGTCCAACCGCAGCGCCGCCGCCGTCTCGATCTCGTGCTTCGCATGTAGTGTGCCTGGCGGCACCGGCGCGATGCTATCGAGGAAGCGCAGCGCCGCGTTCCCGAGGATAGACGGCGGCGCGACCGGCGGCCCCCACGGCGACCGCTGGTGGTGCCACGGATGGGCGTTCTCGACCGCCTCGAGATGACGTGCGATGCGCTCCTTCAGCGGGTACTTCCAGGGGCCGTACTCCGTCCCCACTTCAATCTTGTCGTACGAGAGGTCAGCCATCGTATGCGCGATGATAGCAGGGTCGAAGAGCGGTCAGCTATTAGCGGTTAGCTGGGCCGGCCGTAAGCCGCGCCGCTGGGCGTCACCGGGCGTCTATTGAGTCAATCGGCTGATTATGGGGGTTAATCAAAGGTTTTTCGCGTTGGAAAAGTGATTGTATTTGGCGGTCGCGTGCGGTCTTTGATTGACCCGGGGGTGATTTTTCTTTTTCGCGTCGTTACCCCGTGTGAATGGCCGGGTTGTCTTTGATTGAGTCCGACTCATGAACAGGGCATTGAATGAACAATCCTTCGCCAGTGCGGAGTGCCGAGTGGCTAGTGCCGACTGCTGAGTGCCGAGGGCCGAGGGTTGGGGAGTGCTCATGTAATGAGGATAGCGGAAAGCTATGCGATCTCGAAGAGAGGGATGGCACTGTCGCCCATATCGTAAAAATGGAGTGGGCGTTCTAGAATAGGACTACGCACACCGCCCGCTGGCACTCAGATGCGCGCCGCCGCTCTCGCCGTCGCTGTGGTCGCCGCTTTCGTCGGCGTCATGTACCTGCGCTTTGCCAGCGATTCCGTGCCCGGACCGCCGCCCGGCGCCGTGGCCGGCGGGCCCCAGTGCGTCGTTTTCCGCAACGTCTCCGGCGGTGACGAGAATGAGCCGCAGGCGACCTGCGGGCCGACTCTGGAATCGCGCGTGGCACCGGTTTCAACTGTTTGGGCCGGCTCGATCGGCAAACCCACGCCCGCTGCTCCGCCCGATTCCGTCCGGGGCGTCAAGGTGCTCCCGCTCGAAATGGGCGCTCCCACTGAAATGCCGCCCTACGTCGCCCTTATCGTCCAGACCTGCATGGGCGAGTGCGGAAACACCCCCGGCATCGCCCGCGTGTATCGCGATTCGCAAGGAAACGCAAGGACAGACCCACTGGTGAGCCTGCCATCACTCGGACTCTCGCCCAAATCCTCCTCCGACCCGACAGGAGCCTATTTCACCGGCTTTGCGGCCGACCCGGACGGTTCGGCACTGGCGGTTAGCGTCTGCGTTCACGGTTCCTGCGCCTTTGCAGGGAATGGTGCCGAACTTGGCGCGGAGAGTGCGATCTTTCGATCACTGGACGGCGGCGTAACGTGGTCCGAATTAGACAGGCAGGTCGGCATCGCCTGGGTTATCGGCATGTCACCGGGGAGGGAGGCCCTGGTCGCTAATGTCGTGAATGACGGTCAAGTAACTCTTGGTGGTGATGTCGTTGCCGGGGTAACAAGAATCGGCTACAAGGCCTTGCCCGGCGGCGAAGAACTGTTACCCCCTGTCGAGAGCGGCTACACGCAGCCATTCCTGGCGCCGGATGGCGATGCGCTCTGGCACACGGATGATGGCGCAGTAGTTCGAATGGATGGAACGCAATGGCTGGGAGCCTGGGCAGACCCTCGGAACCCGCAGGTCGCACTTAAATGGAGTTACACGTTCGACTCGACTGGAAATCACGGCCTCGTGACCGGCATCGCGGTCAATCCAATGGGCTCGGGCGCTAATCTGCTCCTCATAGTTCGCCGAGACGGCAGTTTGGAACTAGCCTTTTCCACGCCGACGTTCATCGTTGGCCCAATTTGGCTTGACGAAACCCATCTTCTCAGCACTATCCCTTGGAATTCAGGTTTGCCCCGATCGGGCACTACAAATCGGGGCTATCTCCCAGTGCTCATTGATCTAGGCGCCGGCCTAATCCACCCGATTAGTCACCCTTCCACTGATAGCCCATCGGTCGGAATAAACGGGATCATCGCCGTCCAACAGGGCCCATTCGCCCGCGTGGTCCACACCGACAACACCTGTCTCAACGTCCGCGCGGAGCCGTTGCCCAGCGCCGGCATCCTCGACTGCGCGGCGGAAGGCGTCCTCTTGCGCGACCTTGGGCAGGCCACAGACTTCGCCGGCAGCAACTGGCTCCAAGTCGCGACCCCCGCCGGCGCCGAAGGCTGGGCGAGCGCCCAGTACCTCGAACGCTGATGCGGAACACCTGGGTAGTGTAATTCTGCCCAAACGCCTGTTAGATTCGAAGCTACGATGAAGCGTCGAGGCCGCCCTCCGCACCCCGATATCCTCACTCCTCGCGAGTGGGAAGTGCTGGGGCTCCTCCGCGACGGCCTCTCGAACCCCGAGATCGCCGAGCGTCTCGGTGTCACACGGGACGCCGTAAAGTACCACGTCTCGGAGATCCTCTCGAAGCTCGCCCTGGCCAGCCGTGAGGAAGCTGCGGTCTGGCGGCCAACCGAGCACCCTTGGTGGGCGGCGGCCTTCGCCGCGCTTGCGGGCGCCGCGAGCCGGCGGTCGCCGCTCGCGCGGATCGCGGCCGTCGGGCTCTCGGTCGCGGCGCTGGGTGGGCTAGCGCTGCTGGCGTGGGCAGTATTGACAACCAGTGGGGAGACCAAAGACAACGCGTCTAGTGCTGTCTCCAACACCGATGCCCCATCGCCAAGCGCTACCGGACCGCCCACCGCAACCGAAGGAGGACTGCCCTCCCCTCCGCTGTTTCTCCGCGATGCCCCGATCGAACCGGTGCTCCTGGGTGAAGACCTTGAATTTCCTGCCGGCGTCGCCGGGCTGTTTGAGGTCGGTTGTACGGAGTGTGATGGACCTAGCTATGGGTTGGCTAGAGCGTACCGCTCCGCCTCGGGTGAGGTCGTCTATGAACCGCTTCTCTGGACAAACCCTCGTGTGGTGGGGGTTGACCGCCCACACAACTCCCTGGGTCTGCCTGTGCCTGACGACTCGAGCGCATACTGGGTGACCGGGGTAGCCGCTCAATCCGACGGCTCGGAGATCTTCGTGACTGTTTGCTGTGATCCGTTCCCGGACGGTGACACGATTGTTGCCCGGTCTACCGACG